>Ga0209935_1001509_pt1 | contig 35925 bp, 32 predicted proteins | sample ThiBio_1000_plan_2_FD_183958 | JGI IMG/M metagenome (GOLD analysis project Ga0209935, IMG submission 183958) | Wastewater bioreactor microbial communities from Cape Town, South Africa - Thiocy_cont_1000_plan (SPAdes) | ecosystem: Engineered > Bioreactor > Thiocyanate-remediating >...
GTTTGACTACTACGTCTCCGATGTAAATCTCCGGCTGGTGACTGGTAAACCGATGCCGGGCGAAGCGAATCGATGAAGAGCAAGTTAATTTGGATTGTCGGCCTCCTTTTGGTGGCCGCCCTTGGTTATTGGTGGGTCAATCGTGGCAAAGACGATGGCGGCGATATCGAGTATCGATACGCCAAGGTCGAACGCGGCGAGATCGTTCGCTCGATCTCGGCGACCGGTCAGTTGGTAGCCAGCACCACGGTCGATATTAAGTCGAAAGCAGGCGGCAAAGTCGTTCGATTGGCGGTCGACGAGGGAACCTTCGTCAAGAAAGGCGACCTGATCGCCGAGATCGATCCCTCCGACACTCAGGCTACCTACGACCAAGCCTCCGCCGACCTTACTTCTGCACAGGCCAGAGCCTCCCAAGCCGAAGCGAACTACGAACTCCAAGTCGCCAACAGTCAGACCTCAATTGCCGATGCGAAAGCGGCCCTGGAGACGGCACGGGTAAGGCTGGCCAAGGCGAAATTGGAAGCCCAGCGTCAACCAGCGCTCACCCAAGCCGCGATCAAAACCGCCCAGGCGGGATACGATTCTGCCGTCGAGGCGAAGCGAAAACTAGAAGTCGTCACCATCCCTCAGCGCCGCCGAGACGCCCAGGGCACCTTTGATCGGACGAAGGCTGACCTTGATGTTGCGCAGGCCGAATACGACCGCCAAAAACGACTTCTGGATAAAGGCTTCACTACCAAAGCCACTCTGGAAAAGGCCGTGGCGACGCTCCAAAGCGCGCGCTCCGCGTTTGACCTCGCCCAGCAAGAGCTCAGCACGCTCGACAAGGACATCAAGGTCGAGCAGGCAACGGCGGTCGCCGATGTCTCCAGAGCCAAGGCTGCGCTGGATCAAGCCAAAGCAAATGCCTCTGAAATCGATCTTTCAAAAAAGAGCGTGGTGGAAGCTGAGAAGGCCGTCAAGAGCGCCGAGATCAGTCTTCAAAAAGCGCAAGACGATGCGATTACCAATCGAATTCGAAACGACGAAGTTAAGGCGGCGAAGGCTTCAACCGTGCGCAGCCGAGTCTCGGTCGAGAACGCAAAGGTTCAACTCGATAGCACCACCGTTCTCGCTCCCCGAGACGGCGTGGTGACCACGAAGTATCTGGAAGAGGGCACCATCATCCCGCCTGGCACCAGCACCTTCGCCCAGGGCACCAGCATCGTCCAGTTGAGCGACGTCACCACCATGTACGTGGAGTGTGCCGTGGTCGAGGCTGACATTTCGCAGGTCAAGGTTGGACAGCAGGTTCGAATCGTGACCGAGGCGTTCCGCGCCTCGCCCGCCAAAGGCATCGTCACCCGCGTCAACCCCGCGGCCACCACGGAGAACAACATCACCGCCGTGAAGGTGCGCATCAAAGTGGTCGATCAAGGCAAAGATCGACTCCTCCCCGGCATGACCGCCACCTGCGAATTTATCACCCTGAGCAAGCCCAATGTCCTCGTCGTCCCCTCGCAAGCGGTAGAGCGAGATGGTGGCAAGAACTACGTCCAAATCAAATCCACCGATCCAAAGAAGCCTAGGCGAGTTGAGGTCAAAGTAGGCGAGACCGGTAACGAAGGCACCGAGATTGTGGACGGCCTCAAGGAAGGCGACGAAGTCGTAACCGCCACCATCGACCTCGCCCAACTCCGCGAAACCCAGCAAAAGATGGAAGCAGCCGCTGAAGGGGGAGGACTCGCCGGAGGCCAAGGCCCAAGAAACCGAAGCAGCAGTAGCCGAACGACGACGACGCGGTCGAGGTAACAGGTAGTAGGTGTTAGGTATTAGGATGGTGCATGCAGATGAGTCGGGCAATGGAGACAACAGAGGTTTATCGACGAGCCTCAGATCTCGCGGACTTAATCGCTCCGGGTCAAAACTTGGGACGGGTTTTGTCAACGCACGATTGGAGAGCAGCTTTGTCGGTCAGTCGATAGCGTCGCGGCAAATCTTGTAGAGGGTGACGGGAGGACGGGCAAGGAGCCAACTCGGTTCTTTGTCTATTCGAGGGCCTCGGCAAGAGAGGCTAGACATTGGCTTCATCGAGCCGTGCAGAGACAAGTTATCGACGAAGCAATCGGAAAAGGATGGATAGAGGAGTTGACTGAAATCGTAAAGATGATTAATGCCATCATTCGCCACCGAAGTTCGTCGGACAATGTTGTCAGAGATCCAGTCTCGACCTATAGTCCGGTCCAAGATCCATTCGTAGAACACCTAACACCTAACACCTAACACCTAACACCTAACACCTAACACCTAACACCTAACACCTAACACCTAACACCTAACACCTAACACCTAACACCTAACACCATGACCCTCGGCGACTCTTTCCAATCTGCGCTTCGTGCCATTGCCGCAAACAAACTGCGCTCTGCGCTAACGATGCTGGGCGTCGTGATCGGCGTAGGCTCGGTGATCGCGATGATCGGGATTGGCGAGGGGACGAAGCGGCAGTCGCTGGACAACATCGCCAAGATGGGATCGAACATGCTGACCGTCATGCCGGACTGGCGGCGCGGTGGGCAGAGTCAGGGAGGGAACTCCGTGGCGACATTGCAGGACGAGGACGTTCGTGATCTGAAGAATCAGGTTCCCCTCATCAAAGAAATCTCGGGTGTCGTGGGCGGAAACAAGCCGGTCATCTTTGGAAACAAGAGCACCCAAACCAGCATAACGGGCGGGGTTCCCGAGATTGCCATCATCCGCAATGCCACCAAGATGTATCAAGGCAAGTGGTTCACGGCCGAAGACAATGAACTTCAGCGCCAAAAGGCGGTGCTGGGCTATCAGGTCTATGACCAACTCTTCGAGGGCGAGAATGCGGTCGGAGCGATCATTCGCATCGGCAGCCAAAACTACGAAGTCACCGGCGTGGTGGAATACAAGGGCGGATCGGGATGGCGCAACCCGGACGATCAGATTTACGTTCCGCTGGAAACGGCAAAGCGAAAGCTCCTCGGCAAGACCAAGCTGGACCAGATCAATATCATGGCTTCCAATACGGACCTGATGCCGATCACCCAGACCCAGGTGGAAGAGGTCCTGAACAAGAAGCGTCGCAATGCCGCAGGAGACAGCTTGTTCCGAGTCTTCAATCAAGGCGAAATGATTGAGCAGATCCAGGAGCAGACGGCGCTGCTAGGCACCCTTCTGGCAGGCATCGCCTCGGTTTCGCTCTTGGTCGGCGGCATCGGAATTATGAATATCATGCTCGTCTCCGTGACGGAGCGCACCCGGGAGATCGGGTTGCGCAAAGCGATTGGCGCGAAGCGAGAGGGCATCCTCACGCAGTTCCTCTTGGAAAGCGTGGTGATGTGCATGTGCGGTGGAGCGCTCGGCATCCTGCTCGGCGCAGGCAGTGTGGTCTTTGTGGCCAAGCTTTTTAAAGTGCCACCGGTTATTAATAGCGCGGCCATCATTACCGCGTTCTTCTTCTCGGCGGCGGTGGGCGTTTTCTTCGGCCTCTATCCCGCTCTTCGAGCCAGCCGACTTGAACCGATTCAGGCCCTGAGGTACGAATAGCCCTAGGCCTCCAGATTCCATAAGGTAGCGTAACCGCAAGACATGAGTAGACCGATCATCGAGACAAAGGGGTTAGGGAAGGACTACACCATGGGTGACGTAGTGGTTCACGCCCTGCGAGACGCCAGCGTGACCATCAATGAAGGCGAGTTTGTCGCCATCATGGGGCCCTCGGGTTCCGGCAAGTCCACATTCATGAACTTGGTGGGATGTTTGGACCGACCAAGCTACGGGGAGTACTTCTTGAATGGCGAGAATGTCGCCGACATGAATGACAACCAATTGGCGGATATTCGCAACCGTCTGATCGGCTTCGTGTTCCAAAACTTTAATCTCTTGCCGAGAACCAGCGCACTGAAAAACGTTGAACTCCCCCTTATGTATGCCGGCGTCAAACAACGCGGCGACCGCGCCCAGCAGGCGTTGGCAACGGTAGGACTGGGACAACGCACCCACCATAAACCAAGTGAGCTTTCGGGCGGTCAGCAGCAACGGGTTGCCATCGCGCGAGCCATCGTGAACGATCCCGTTATCATTTTCGGCGATGAGCCCACTGGTAATCTCGATACGCGCACGTCGGTGGAGATCATGGCTCTCTTCCAAGATCTCAACGATCAAGGCAAAACGGTCGTCATCGTCACCCACGAACAAGACATCGCCGAGCACTGCAAACGCATCATCCGCTTCCGAGACGGTCGCGTGGTCAACGATGAACTGGTGACAAAACGCCGAGACGCGCGGGAAGAACTGGCCGCCATGCCTCCTCCAGAAGACTAAACTGAACGAATGCTCAGCCTCACCGCATGTTTTGCGGCCCTAGCCCTTGCGTCCTCCCCCACATTCCGGGTCAACTCGCCCGGTATGGCTAACGATATTGTTGGACGCTGGGATGTCGTCGTCCACGGCAAGGGTGGGACCTTTCCCACTTGGTTCCAAATCAACGACGATAACACCGGGAGCTTTGTAGGACAGGTCGGCAGCGCCCGGCCGATTCGCGAGATCAAGGTCGAGGGTGATAACTTGGTCTTCATCCTTCCTCCGCAGTATGAAGGCCGCAAGGATGACATGCGGTTTGAGGGCAAGCTGGACGGAGGCGCGCTCAAGGGAACGACTACCGATAAAGAAGGGGAAACCATTTCCTGGGAAGCAAAGAAAGCCCCGGCGCTTCCTCACCGCGAAGTGAAGTGGGGAACCCCCGTCGAACTAATCGGCGCGGACCTTTCCAATTGGACCCCGCGCTCCCCGAACTGGGAATCTCATTGGTCCATCGAAGATGGCCAACTTGTGAACGCCAAGGCGGGAAGCGATCTGGTCACCAAGCAGAAATTCTCTGACTTCAAACTGGTCTGCGAGTACAAGTATCCGGAGAAGAGCAACAGCGGCATCTACCTCCGCGGTCGCTACGAGATTCAAATCTTGGACGATTACGGCCAGGAGTCCACGGTGGGCACCAGCGCCGCCGTCTATGGGTTCATCCGACCTACCGAGAACGCGGTCAAACCCCACGGAGAGTGGAACACCTGCGAGATCGAACTCATCGGTCGCTGGATCACCATCGTTCTCAACGGCAAGAAGGTTGTTGACCACCAAGAGATTCCCGGGATTACCGGTGGCGCATTGGATTGCAACGAGGGCGAACCTGGTCCGCTCTTCCTGCAAGGCGACCACGGCCCCGTCACCTTCCGCAAGGTGACCCTTACTCCGGCGGAGTAATTAGGGTTTCGAAAAGGAAACGAGAAGTTCGGTCGTTCCCGTCTTCTCGTTCACCTTCTTGACCAATCCAACTCCAGGTGCGTACCAGCTTTCGACGACTGTCCCGTCGATGTTGAGGCTTTGAATACGCAGGCAACCATCGAAAACCCCGGCCGGAGTGGAAACGGACTCCACGGCGATTCCCTTATACGCCCACTTGTCCGTGCCCACGCTTTCTCCCACCCAGGGAACATCGCGTCGATGTTCCAAGCGCTGTTTCGAGAGGTCGGTCGATTCCGTCGCCAAAGCCGGTCCCCTTCCGAGATCGCTTGATAGAAGACTTCTTGCCCTCCTACGGAGAGGGACATGCGAGCGATGTTGGTCAGGCCGACTTTTGAAACGCCAACAGCCGATACGGTGTAGCCGGTCTCAAGCCCGTCCTTTGTCTTGGCCTGGTACTGCCACTTGAACCCGACACCGATGGGCATCCAAATCGGCGGTAGGGGGGCCAGGGTCGGGATCTTTCCAAAAACGTTCTCAATCGTCAAGTCCGGCGCCTTGATGTCATAGGGTTTAAGCCCGGCGTCCAAGAGCCTCTTCGCGAGTGCGTCCACCGCCGAGATACGCTCGTGAATATAGGGATGACTCCTTTCAAGGTAAGGAGTTGGGTTAGGAGGTCGAGTTAGTTCGTATTCTTGCAGGCATCGGAGTCCTAACGTGACTTTCTTAGGGTCGAAGCCAGCCCTCAGGTAGAGCTCGGTGGCGAATGCGTCGGCTTCGTCCTCAAATTCTCGCGAAGTGCTAAGCGCCGACATCCCGTGGGTATATTCGTCGATCCTCTTGCTCTTCGCAAGCATTGCGACGATGACGCGTTTGAACAAATCGGATTGCTGACGTCTGAGCTGGCGCGCCATGTGCCTTCTGACCGCATGACCAAGCTCGTGGGCAAAGACAAAGGCCAGCGCGTTGTCGTCCGGCATGTACGTCAGCAATCCCTCTTCCACAAACATATACCCGCCCGCCGTAGCGCTCGCATTGACGGAGTTTGAGGCGATGAGATTAATCTGAAAGGTGTAGAGGTGGTTGTCCGGGAGGGCCGATAGTATCTGCGAAAAGACGCGATCTGTCCGCCGTAAATTGGTTGGGTTATGGCTGAGAATTTCTCGCCTAAGGATCTCATCGTAGATTGCCCGACCAAATTCCACTTCCCATTGCGTATCCGTCCGCGTGAGCTCGGTGCGAATGGCGGATACGCTCGGGCTTTGTACCGCATGGCCCGTCGAAAGTGGGACGGTCAGAAGGAGGAAGGCGAAGACAAAGCTACGCATCATTTCACTGATCTCACGACTCCATAGTGCTTTTCGAAAGCCGCCATTTGTTCAACGGAACCTGAGACGTCTCCTTCTTCCGCTAAGAGCTTGGAAAGGGCTAAACTTGCCCGAGGATGCCAGGGATTTTGTTCCACGACGGCCCTCAGCAGTTCTTTCGCCTTCTCAGGATCTTCGGCGCGTTGCGCCGCCAACGCGGATAGGAAGGTCGCCTCTAGGTAGTCGGGTTTGACCTTGAGAAGGTCCTCAAGGCACTTTCCGGCCAACTGGGTCTGACCGAGATCGAACAATGCTGTGGCTTGGTTAAAGAGCGCCAGATGGTCATCTGGATGCGCCCGCAGACGTTTCATGCTGTCTAAAAGCTGAAAGCTGGCGTTCGCCTGGGGGTAGGCGAAGCCAGAGATCGCGACTTCACTTTTGGTCGTGTATCCAAATTTGTACTCAAACACGCCCCGGTCCACCTTGGCTCCTACTCGTCCAAGTACCAGCGCCTCCCGGAGTGCTTCGATCGAACGATCTCGAGTGGCTTCCCATCCGGCGTCTCCCTGCCGCTTTTGTTGTTCGGCCAAGGCGTATCCTAGGACGGCATATTGATTCCATGCAAAGAAGTCTTTGGACTTCTGCTTCCCCTTTTCAAGATTTAGGGCCTTCTCTGCGTCCTTCACGGCTTGATCGAGGTCTTTAGAGTCCTCGGGCATTCGATTGAGTTGCAGGGCCGCCCAGATGAGGTCTCGTTTAACCCCAGGTTCATCGGGATTAAGTTCAAGAGATTCGTTGAGTTTGGCTATGCCCTCTTCAAAACGTCCCAAATCCAGGAGAGCCCGACCGTAGTTACAGAGTGCTTCTGCAGAATTGGGCTTGGCGGCGTGCGCTTTTTCGACCTCCGCCAGCCGCAATGCGCCCCGAAACTCAATGACGGCCGGATAAATTCCGCTATAGGGCCAATTCAGAAGCGACTTGCTGATCTTTTGCGCCTCTTCCAACTTGTCCAACTTGACCAGGCTCAATCCCCCATAGCCAATCGCCGTCGCATCCACCTCCTTCTGCCAGTCTTTGGGGTTCTTCTTGATGGTCGTACTCAACTCGGCGATGACTTTTTCGTATTGTCGATTTCGGTAGTAGGCTTCAACCAGATGAGGCCGGTAATAACTGGGTTCGAACAGCTTATTGTCTCTCACTTTCTCCCACCCGTTGACCGCTTCTGAAAAAGCTGAGAGTTCTTCGGCCATTCGAGCGGCCACCAGCCAATCGTAAGGTTGTTGACCGGCTTCGGCAACCTTGAAGAACTGCTGCATCCCTCGGCGATTCTCGCCTTGGTTCCAGGCGTCGAGCGCTTCGACGCGTTGGGAAACGATCGGGTCTTGAGTCGGTGCGTCGGAAATCTGGATGAGCGCGGAGGCTACGTACTGACGGCTATCGTAGTCAAGATTGCTCTTAGTGATGACGAAATACACGGGAGCCGCCTTTAGCTTTTCCTTTCCCGTGACCGTGTAGTCCAGTTCAAACGTGCGTTCGGTTTGGCTCGTTTGCTCCTTGGCGTAACGGAGCTTTTTGGTTCCCTTCCAGAGCGGGGAGACGGCAACAATCTCGATGGCTTTTCCCGGGTCTTTTCCATACGCTCGGGCAAGTGCGGTCAACTGAATCTGGTCGCCTTTCTTGGCAACCGAGGGCTTCGCCCATGCATCGACGATTCGAACCGCAGCCCACCCGATGGCCGAGACTGACTCTCCATGTACCTTGTCCGGAACAAGGAGGATGGGCTCCATGTCGATCCGAAAGGCTTTGGCGTTTTGGGTCCGCGCAACGGCCATGCCCTCAAAAGGCTTGTAACCGTCGGCGTGAACTTTGAGATTCACGCGGGAGACGTCAATTCGTTTGGTGGTATTTGTCGCACCGCCGAAGAGCATTCCCATCGGGGAGGAGAGTAGGGCTCTACCGATGTCAAAGTTATTGGAGATTCGGCCTAAGACACATTGGACTTTGTATTCCCCCAAAAGGTCGGAGTCATCGACTGACCGCCCCTTCTCTTGAAAGCCATCGTCCAATTGAACCGAAATCTTAGCTTTTTCGATAGGAGCGCCGGTCACTGCGTCGTAGACGTGCCCGTACACGTTCCCCCAACTCGTGGGCTCAACCCGGGTGTCCTTCTTGTCAAGCTTATCGCTCTTATCGTTCTGGGCCCATGTTACCGGTGAGCCAACAACAAAGCTCGCGACGATAAACGCCGCGAGCGCACAAGTACTTGCAGGACGTGCATAGCCTCTCATCGGAGAGAAAGCATAGCCCAAATATCATCATGTGTCTACTAAATATGAGTTACTAAATACTAGTTTCTCGCGTAAATCGGTAGAGCAAACCGGGCGGGATTACCCGCTCGTCACACCTTCTTTCGCTTAAATGTCCCCTCTCCAGCCTTTTGCCAAGTGTCGCCCATCTTGAACTCAAGAACGAAGAGAACTTCGTCGTTGCTTTTCTTGGTCATGGTAGATCGACTGGTCATTGGCCCTTCGGGCATTCCCATATCCCAGGGATCGCTCACAAATGTCATCTTGTCCTTTTCCAGCGTCCCCCATTCGGTCCGTGGTGTAGGTCCGTAGTTGGTGAAGGTCTGGCTCCAATATTTCTTCTTGTTGGCGTCCCAACCGGTAAATCCCACCTCGGTCATCTTCATTCCCATCATCTCGATGACGGAACTCTGCTTGATGAACATGGTGTCTTTTTCCACCTTCCAAGTCATCTTGCCGGTCTCATCCATGCCCTGCATGGTCCAGTGAACGTCGCCCTCCCAATTACCCACCATCCACTCGATAGCCTTTAACTCAGCGGGCGGCTCGGGCATCTGAGCGTGGGCAGCCATCGCTCCCAGGGTAAGCAAGGCAACGGTTACCATCTTTGCTAACTTCATAGTCATTCTCCTCTCGCAAGAAAGTTACTTGTCGTAACTTACGCGATAGATTGTATGACCTCCTTCGTCGGCAATCAAGAGTGATCCGTCATTCCAGACCGCTAAGCCCACCGGACGGCCGTAAACATCTCGCTTCGTCCGATCCGGCGCCCAGCCCACCACGAAGTCCTCAAAACCAGGCACGAGTTTGCCGTTCTCGAATTTAATCCGAACGACTTTGTAGCCGCTGCGCACCCTCCGGTTGGTCGAGCCTCGCATCGCGACGAAGGCGTCGCCGCGATACTCGGAGGGAAACATGCCGCCCTGGTAGAAGAGGAACCCGAGCGGCACCGAATGGGCGTCCACCAGCACGTCCGGCACTCGCACGGGATTGCTGGGCGCTCCCTTTAGAGGAGTCTTTGGATCCCGATTCTTGCCGATGTAGTACCAGGGCCAGCCAAAGAAGTCACCGTCTTTTACCCGAGTGACGTAGTCGGGCACTACGTCGTCCCCCATGTAATCCCGCTCCACGCAGGTCGCCCACATCTCGTTGGTGCCGGGACGAAAGGCGATGCCGACCGGGTTCCGCATGCCGAACGCAAGGGTTCGCTGATGGCTGCCATCAACGTCAAAGGCTTGGATGGAAGCACGGGGTGGCTTTTCTGGATTTTTGTTGGTCTCGGAGCCGACGGTGACGAAGAGCTGGTTGCCATCCGGACTAAACGCCAAGTTCCGCGTCCAGTGTTGGTGATAGCCCTTGCCAGGAATGCCCTTCACGACCGTTTCCCTGGTCGTAGCCGCCGTTTGCCCGGCCTTGTAGGGGAATCGCACCACCCCGTCGGTGTTCGCGACATAAAGGTAACCTTTGTGAAGCGCGATCCCGTACGGCAAATTTAACCCCGTGGCAAACACAAACTTCTTGTTCGCGCGACTCGATCCGTCCGTGACCCGTAAGAGGGATATCCGGCGGCGATAGGATTCAACGACGAAGACATCGCCGTTCGGGGCCACCGCCATATTGCGCGGACTCTGAAGTCCCGCCGCGAAGACGTTCACCTTAAAGCCCGGCGGAACCTGTAGCGGAGCCACTTTTCCCTTCATCACGACCGGAGTCGTGATCTTCGACTTCACAGCGTAGGGCTTGGGTAGATCCTTCGGAAGAATAAGATGGTGGGTTCCAGGTTTATCCGGACCAATGAATAAAAGAGCAAGGACAAGGGGGCTCACACTTTGCAGACGCGCGACCAATCCCCAGCGATAGGATAACAGAGCACAAATTTTGCGGATTCCGGTAAATAAGGGAGATGGGTTGGAGAAGGTGTCTGGCCGGGTTCGCCGTTACGGTCGTTTGCTGTGCCCAGGCGCAGAATCTCAATTCGATTCAGGAGAAGATCGAACAGGACATCATTTCGACCCAGCGACTCTACACAAACGCCCAACTCGATCCCTCCAAGAAGGGTGTCATCTTTCAGCCGTTCTTTGAGCGATGTGGCAACGAATACATCCCCGCCCTCCTCCAGCTTGCCCAATCCACCCGTGACGGTCAACTCCGTCAGCAGGTATTCGCTCAGTCTTTCGCCCTTCTGAGCCGAACTCGCGTCGACCAAATTGGAAAGACCAGGGCGGGGGACTTGTGGAACGCCTTCGTCAAATCGTGCGGAAAGGACCGGACGTTTCCCGATGCTCTTTTCCAAACCCGGATGATATTTGGCGATCATCCCGGCGCCCTTTCCTCCGAGTTCGAGAGGCTTAGAAAGAAAGGTTCCGATCCTATTCGGACCGCACTTGACTACGCCGAAGCCCTCCTCTCCACGGACCCCAAGACCGCCCTTCCTCAATTCCTTGAGAAGAACCCAAAGGGAGCGTTTGCCGATCGTGCACGCGCCGCCCTTCGTCTTTTCGCTGGGATCAAGGTCGGCCAGCTCATGCCTGAGGCGCCCTTCGCAGAAACCAGCACTGGCCGCCCCGTAGATCCGGGCCACCTGCGTGGCCAAGTTGCTCTGATTACGTTTTCCAGTTACGAGCATCCGAGCAGCTTGCCGGAAATCGCGGATTTGCTCGCCATTCGCCAAAAGTGGCCCCTCCAGCGGCTCTTTATCCTAACCGTGAATGTAGATCCCTGGCCGCTAAGCTATCTAAAAGAGCGAGCCAAAGACGTGGGTGCGGCTTGGACCCATGTGAACCTCGCCCATCCGTTCGCACCTGAGCTTTTCGAATTGGGTGTTTCCGAAGTCCCTTTCAAGCTCATTGTTGACACCAACGGCAAAGTAAGTTACTTCGGACCCAATGGCGCGAACGGCGAGTGGAAAGCGGCCCTGGAGGGTCTTCTGACCGCCGGAAAGTGAAACCCAGAGCCAAGATCGAACGTGTCATTCGATAGCATGCTTTCGTTTATCGTTTCGCAGTCGTCGACTTCTAGCCTAGCCGCTCGAGATGCTGCCAATAGCGCCCGGGCCGCCGAGACCGCCGTCTTTTCCATCGAGCAGCGATTGGACGCGTTGGAGTTAGCGTGCGCCGGGCTTTGGGATCTACTCAAGACAAAACATGGCTATACCGACGACGACCTCGCCGCTGCCATCCATCAGGTCGATGCGCGCGACGGAAAAGTCGACGGAAAGATCACGAGAGTGGATATGGCGTGTCCGCATTGCCACCGGAAGTTGCTTACACGAAACTCCAATCGTTGCGCCTGGTGTGGCGAGGCGTTTACGAACATGCCGTTTTGATAAAGAGAGCGGGAGCACGATCAAACGCCGTCCTCCCGCTTTATTTATTATTTTGCTAACGAAAACTTACTCTTTTCCAGATTTACCAACCTCGGCCAGCCATCATCTCTTCTGGCTTGAGGGAGGACACATTGATGCCCACCATCGGCTCGCCCAGCCCTCGGCTGATCTCGGCCAACTTCTTCGGCTCCTTGTAGAAGAGGACCGATTCGACGATCGCCTTTGCGCGAAGGGCGTGAGCCTTAATTCGCTCGGCGTCGGAAAGCGAGGCGCCCGCCTTGAAGATTCCAGAGCCGACGAAAACCGTCTCTGCGCCCAGTTGCATCATCAGCGCGGCATCGGCCGGAGTGGCGATTCCACCGGCGGAGAAGTTCGGGACGGGCAACTTGCCCTTTTCGCGCGTCTCTCGGATCAGTTCGAGCGGAGCCTGGAGTTCTTTCGCCAAAACGTACAACTCATCTTCGCGAGCGTTCTGCACGGCTCGGATCTGGGCCATGATCGTTCGCATGTGGCGGACGGCTTCGACCACGTCGCCGGTCCCCGCTTCACCCTTGGTTCGAATCATTGCCGCGCCCTCGGCACAGCGTCGAAGCGCTTCGCCCAGGTTTCGTGCGCCGCAAACGAAAGGGACCGTGAACTCGTGTTTGTCCACGTGGTTCTCTTCGTCGGCGGGGGTCAGGACTTCGCTTTCGTCGATGAAGTCGACTTCCAGCGCTTCCAAAATCTGTGCCTCGGCAAAGTGTCCGATTCGGCATTTGGCCATGACCGGAATGGAGACGGCTTCCTGAATGCCTTGGATCATCTCCGGATCGCTCATTCGAGCCACGCCGCCATCGCGGCGAATATCCGCGGGAACGCGCTCCAGGGCCATAACCGCGACTGCGCCTGCGTCTTCCGCAATCTTTGCGTGCTCGGGGGTGACGACGTCCATAATCACGCCGCCCTTGAGCATCTCCGCCAGACCGACTTTCTCTCGCCAGGTCTTCTTCGCGGAACCAATTTTCACTTCGCCGTTCGTTGTTGCCATTGCTGTTCTTTCTTTACGAAAACCCTAAACGGGTCATTCACTCATTTAGGGGGATAGAGAAATTATACCGGTGGCCATAAAGGGTCCCAACGAACAGGGAGGGGCGCTTTGCGGGGTTACAGACGGACTCTACTCGCCGTAGGGACGAACACGGCGAGCCTAACGTTCCGCAAGCTCTGGCCCATTCGGACCCGCCTTCAGCGCCTTTCCAAAGCCTTCTTCAAGAATAGAACCGTAGTCATGCCCACAGTCGCTCAGCCAGGTGACATAGAAAACAAGCGGCTCGTCGCCCGTATTGGCCACCCGGTGCGCGTGTCGACCGTCGATATCGTGGACTGACCCCGGGCGCATCGGCTCTGTCCAAGTTTCGCCTTCCCGGTTCATCAGCACCAACGCGCCCTCGCCTCGCAGGGTCAGCATGTTCTCGCCACGTTCCGGGTTTACATGAAAGTGTCCGCGCGTCATGAAATACTCTCCCGAAACTTGTCCCGGTTGAAGCACCGTCGTCGCATAAAGCAGGCGCGCCGGTCCCTCGACCTCGCCAGGACACCCGAACGTCTCGTAAACCACCTGATCCTCTCCGACTCCCGCAAGATCGGCGAAGTAAGGCGCAAGCTCCGAGAGCATCTTTCGCGATTGGGCGACGCCGCTCTCGCTAACGCCCGTGGTGAGTTCAATATGGTCCGGTCTCGTCATCGGATCGACATTACCAGGGAAAATATCTCCATGAACGAAACCGAGACCCTCATCCGGTCCTACTTTGATGCCTTCAACCGCCACGACGCGGAAGGCATGCTCGCCACCCTCCACGATGATGTGCGGCACGACATCAACGAAGGCGGCAGCGAGATCGGGAAAGAAGCCTTTCGCCGATTCAAAGCGCACATGGACGAGTGTTACCGAGAGCAGATTTCCGATCTGGTCGTCATGACCGCCGGAAATCGCGGCGCCGCCGAGTTCACGTGCTCCGGCGCCTACCTCAAGACCGATGGCCCCCTCCCCTTGGCAACCGGACAAACCTACGCCATCCCCGCCGCTGCCTTCTTCGCGGTCGCCGACGGCAAGATCGTCCGGGTGACCAGCTATTACAACCTGCGCAACTGGATCAAGGCCGTAGACTAAGACCGGCATGAAGGGCCGAATCAAGACCAAGCTGCTACCCATCGACTACGCCGTCATCGTCGGCGGGCCGTTGATCTGCCTGCTCATCATCTGGTTCGGCATTCAAGCCATCGTCGGCCCTGCCCCTCGCCCCAATCCGGTGAAGCTGCTTCGAGAGGGAGCGATTGAGATCGGAGCGCGCTCGGAAGAGGTCATCAAAAAGCTCGGCGCTCCTACCCAAATTCGGGAGCAGGAGGACGGCGGCTTCACCTATATTTACACCCGAACGGTGTACGAGGAAGCCACCAAGAGCGACAGCCTGGATGAAGGCGCAATTGACTTCACCCCGACCGGTCGGGTGCAATCGATCCGGTTCGATCGATCGGCTCCGCCATCATCTTCGGGGACATAAGCCCCGGCTTACCGATCAATCCGGCCGAAATAAACGTCAAGACCTTACGTATGCTAACGCCCGCCCTCTTCATGCTTGCCGTCGGGATGAACGTCCCCGAGAATCCCAGCTTCGATTATTCGGGCGTTCCCAGCCTTCCGGGCGCCACGCTTAAAACCCACGGCGTTCAGGTCGACATGTCCACCATGAAGGTCGCCACCGTGACCAGCACCTCCGTGTACAAGAACGAAACGAATAAGCCGGTGACCCTCACGCTCACCATTCCGCGACGCCGAATCGGCGATGCCCAATCCGGTAACCCCACGTTCAACATCACCGCCCTTTGGAACAATGCCCCCATCAAGATGGCTCCGGCCACCGAAGGCTTGAACGGGGTCAAGATTGGCACGGACGACAAGAGCTACAGCTACCATAGTGACCTCGTCGCCACCGTCAGCTTCAAAGCCGGGCAGACCTGCTCGTTAAAGATCAACTACTCACTTCCGTTCGGACGATGCGGGTATGAGCAGAAGCAGCGAATCGCCGCCTACAAGTTCGATGAGAGTAACCCCATCGGACTGCTCAGCATCTCCTACCGCTACGGCGGCCCCACCGTTTTCCGCCTGCCGGAAGCCCAGCCCACCGATTGGGGATGGCAGATCGGCACCAAGGGCGTCTTCGCCCGAAAGGAGAACTTCGAGAGCCCCGGCGAACTCACCTACATCTCCTTCTATCCCGGCGGCTTCGAGCCGATCGGCGGTCCCAACAAGGACGACAACTAACGATTCATTGGGGGCCGAAATCCGGCCCCTCAAATCAATCCGCCTACTGCGTCTTGAACCGAATCGCGCTCGGGTGCTTGGGATCTCGATAGATCGAGATCGTGGCCGCCGAGAAGTCCGAGTCCTTCGCCTTGTAGATGTCCACAAACTTGTTGGGGTTGCGGTCCACCAAGGGGAACCAGGCGCTCTGGACCTGGATCATGATCTTGTGACCCTTGCGGAAGGTGTGCAGCATGTCGTTCAAGTTGAACTTCACCCGAGTCGGCATGCCGGGAAGGAAGGGAAGCGGATGCTCGAAGCTGTCTCGGAACTTGCCCCGGAAGACGTCGGCACGGACTAGCTCTTGGTAGTTCGCCATGGATTCACCTCTCGGAGTTTTGGCATCGGTCTCGGCCGGCCAGACATCGATGACTTTCACCACCAAGTCCACATCGGACCCCGTGGTCGAGACCCAAATGTCCGCTTCTACTGGACCCACTACTCGCTGGTCCGCCTCAAGCGCCGGCGTCTGGTAACTCACCAGATCTTTGCGCTCCGACAAGAATCGCTGATCGGCGATCATGTACTCCCGAGGACGTCGCTTGCTGGTCTTGTAGTCGGCAATGTATGGCGTCGGATCGGCGGGATCGTAAACGTAGCTGTCCGATCCGTCCTTCTTCGGCTTGGTGGCGGAGAGCGAACCGCCTTCTCCCAGATAGAGATCGAACGGTTTCAATCCCTTCGGCGGCCACTGATCGAACTTTCGCCAAACGTTGGCGCCCGTCTCGAACATCGTCGCCTCGGCGGGGGCGGCCACGTCCTTCCCGTTCAGATACTTCTCAAAGAATGGGAACTCAATCTCGTCGCGGTAGTACTGACTGGTCGGAACGCCGAAGTCGATATCGCCAAACGTCTGCCCCGAGCCGAACGCCCACATGCCATGGAACCACGGCCCCATGACCAGGAAATTGTTGATGCCCTTGTTCTGTCGTTCCGTGTGGGCATAGGTGTTAAACGCGCCCCACATATCCTCCGCGTCATACATACCGCCCACCGTCAGCACCGCGCACTTCACGTTGCGCATGTGGGGCGGCAAGGCTCGGTCCTTCCAATAGGCGTTGTAGGTTCCGTTGTCCAAAAGCTCCTGCCAATACGGCAGCTTGCCCTGTAAGAACTTCGATTCGTAGTTAGAAAGCGCGCCCGCGGAGAGATAGAAGTCGTAGTCGGCTTTCCCTTCCTTATCCACCTTCGGCCCTTCTTGTCCTCGGGGAACATCGAAGAACTGAATGAACCCAAACGTGTCCTGTAAGAAGAACGCTCCGTTGTGGTGAACGTCGTCGCCCAGGAACCAATCGCTCACCGGCGCTTGCGGCGAGATTGCCTTGAGGTTCGGGTGCGTATTGATTCCGCCGACCCCCGCATAAAAGCCAGGATAAGAGATGCCCCATAGGCCGACGCTTCCGTTGTTGTCAGGCACGTTCTTAACCAAGAAGTCCACCGCGTCCCAGGTATCCGTGCTTTCGTCGATTCCCTTCTCGCCGGGCTTGAGTTGAGGGCGAACGTTCACGAAGTCCCCTTCGCTCGCGCCCTTCCCACGCACGTCTTGATAAGCAAAGATGTAGCCTTCTTCCTGGAGCTTCTGGCTCCCGCCAAATCCTCCTCGATACCGTTCCGGCCCCTGCGGTCCCGCACCGTACGGCGTGCGTTCCATGATGATAGGATGCTTGCCCGGCTTGTTCTTGGGCACGTACACCTGCGTATAGAGCTTCACCCCGTCCCGCATCGGAATCATGTACTCGTACTTGGTGTAACGGTCCTGAACCCGCTGGGCGGTCGCCACTCCGGCCAGGCACAGCGCCATCAGCCAAACAAGGAGAATTCGACTCGACTTCAACATTGAAATCAACTATACGGCAACAAGAGGGTGATTAAAACACGCTTGAGACGAGAATCCTTTTGGCAAAGATTAACTAATGCACTTCTTGATCGTACTTAAGATCATCTAGGAACTTGGCTTTCATTTCTCGATGCTGTAGAATGAAATAAAAAGCTTGCAATATTAAAATAAGTCTTTGAGATATGGAAAAGGACCTGAACAAACGCGCAATCGTTTCGCGCGCCAGCATTGAAACCGCTGTTGTTGCATTGAGACACCTCATAGATACTGAACCAAAAGAAGAGTCAAAGTTCCAATCCTTTCTTGAAAGTCATCCGGTCGTCCTAAGAGTCTTGGGATTTCAAGAATTTTGGCCTCATCCAATTCTTAAATCTGATTCTGAGGACGATTTAATTCCCGATTTCATAGGTAGAACAGTTCACGGATTCTACGAAATCATTGAGTTGAAGACTCCATCCGTTAAATTGGTCTCTGGCAATGGTCGGAGAACTAGGTTAAGCCAAGAATTATCCAAGCATCTGACCCAATGCGACGACTATATAAAGTGGTTTGCTCGAGCTGAGAACAGAGCTTGGTTTTCAAACAACTACGAGATTGACATTTCCAATGAGATCGCGACGTTACTAATTGCTGGCAGAAACATTGACCGAGATCGTGCCAGAGCTGCACTGATTGAGAATCCTAGGAAGTCAAGAATTCTAACTTACGACGATGTCCTAAGCGCGCTTGAGTTCAACCGAAAGGATCTCTTTGGTAAATATGAAAATGCGGAAGGCATCATGATTATGATGTCTCTAACCGTATTTAGAAGTGAAGAGACGCAAACTCTTGTGACTACTGGCAGTTATGAACGAGGTATCTATGTATCTGTTGAAATCGATAAATCAATGCGGGTTCGTGCAAGAATCACTTTTGGTAGCTCATCCATCAGCGTCCTTTCTAAATCACCCATAGCCGAAGAACAGCCAATATCTCTTTTGATCAGCGCCTCCGTAATTGACGGGAAGGCATTCTTACATGTCTACCATGGTGTTGAAGAGCAAGAAGAAATAGATGTATATACGGATTTTGAAGGAAATGTACTCAGTGACATTTGCGTGGTTGGAGGGGATTTCGACGGGGCCAAACCATCCGCGTTTGTCCTTCACGAGATAGTAATAACCAAGTCTATTTGTGATTTCGAGTCGAGATTGGGAATGAACTCATATTTCTTTGATAAAGTCATCAATGGAAATCAAACAAATGGTGCTGCTTTTTGGCGGGAGGCCTACATGGTGTACCGGGCAAATTATCACGGAGCCATTCAAGATTTTGATGAGCATAAACCTCGCTTGGTGGTGGACCGTGAGAAATCGAAGAAAATAGCTCTGGCTCGATCATTTGAAGAATTGCAGGATGTTTCTTGAAGCCTGCCCGGTCAGACTTGTGTACCTCGAAGTTAGGCAATCACGTCCATTGGAGACCAAGATATTGCAACTCAAGCCGTAATCAAGCAATTCCCCAATGTGGTAAACCTTCGGTCAACGCGTAGGAGCAACCTGTGGCCAGATTCGAGATCTCGACCGACTACCTCACCAAAACCCTTGTCGACCTGTTGAACACCCCCAGCCCCACCGGCGATACCGAATACGCGGTGTCGTTCGTGCAAGGCGAACTGGAATCAATGGGCGTGGCGACGACTCGCACCAAGAAGGGGGCGTTGCTCGCTCACCTGGACGGCCACCGAAACGACCATCCCCGTGCCATCACCGCCCACATCGATACCCTGGGCGCGGTCGTGGCGGAGATCAAGCCGAGCGGTCGGCTCCGGCTAACGGCCCTGAACGGCTTGATGTGGCCGACGGTCGAAAGCGAGGGCGTCTGGATTGCCACGCGCTCCGGCCGACAGATTCGGGGTTCCGTCGTCATGGTGAACGGCGCCGCCCATGTGAACCGAGACGCGAACACCGCCGCTCGCAATGCGGACAATCTCGAAGTCCGTTTGGACGAGCGCACCAGCAGTTCCGAAGAAACCCGGCTCCTCGGCATCGAAGTTGGCGATTTCGTCTATTTCGATCCTCGCGTGGAAGTCAGCGAGGCGGGCTACATTCGCTCCCGGTTCATCGACGATAAAGGCTGCGTCGCCTGCGCCCTCGCCGCCATCAAGGCGATCAAAGAAAGCGGCATGACCCCCGCCCAAACCACCACCGTCCTCATCAGCAACTTCGAGGAAGTCGGTCACGGCGGTATGGACAGCCTCCCGGCGGACCTCGCCGAATACGTGGTGATGGACATGGCCTGCATCGGCCAAGGTCTGCGCGGAAACGAATTCCACTGCTCCATCTGCGTGAAGGATTCCAGCGGCCCCTACAGCATGCGCCTGAGCAATAAGCTGCGGGACATCGCTGACCGCCGAGGCATCGACCTCATTCCGGACATCTATCCGTACTACGGCTCCGATGGCAGCGCATATTGGCGTTCCGGGGGAGCCGCCGAGGTTGCGCTGATCGGTCCGGGCGTCGATACCAGCCACGGCTACGAACGAACTCACCTCGATGCTCTCGTAGACACCGCTGCGCTCGTGGCGGAGTACCTAGTTGAAGCGTAAACGCCGCCGCCGCTAATTCAAGTGAAGAGATGGCTCCTGAGAGTTCTTGGGGGCCTTGCGCCTGAGAGGACGTCGCCCTCGGATTCCAGGTCTGTTTGAAGCAGAACGAAGACTCGTTCCATACCCAGAACGCACAAACCCCTGCAAAAACACCGGGCCTTAACCGATACATCATTTGGTAGGCCGATCATGGTCGAGGAGTTTTGCTGAACGTGTCGACGGATAAGCGTCAAAGAAACGATCAAGCGGTGAGCATCAGCGTTGCCAGCCGAATCACCGCCGTAGAGGTGCACACCCTCCGGTATTGGGAGCGGGAGTTCGAGGAGTTCTTGAACCCGGTCCGAACCGATGGTGGTCAACGCCGGTATCGCTCGGAAGACATCCAGACCGTGTTCGTCATCAAGCGACTCCTGCGTGACGAAATGTTTTCCATCGCTGGCGCTCGCCGATATCTGGCTAAGAGCCGAGAGATGGGCAATGCAGCCTAACCAACCTTCCCCCGAATTTCATCCCATCGCCGAGCAGGTCGAGGGATTGATTCGCGCGGGTAAGGCGCAAGAGGCCAGTCAGCTGCTTGAAGCCGCTCTCGTTGCCGAGCCTACGCAGCCGGATCTCCGGGCCGCTCAGGGTTTGTTGCACGTTTTTGCCGGAGAAGAGGACGCCGCCGTAGAACTGATCCACGACTGCGGAAAGGGCCCCCGCGCTCGAAGATTGGGGCGATTGCTTACGGAGCACTACATGTGCCGCCAGCAGTTGGCCGCCAAGAAGGGCAAACGAGACGGTATCGCTCACCTGGCGCTCGAGAAAGTACGAATTCACGCCGATCGTCCCTTGGATCATATCGGTATCAAGCTCAGCGCCTGTCTAATCGTCAAGGACGAGGCAAAGAATCTTGCTCGCTGTCTAAACAGCGTGAAGGATTTGGTTGACGAAATCATCGTCGTCGATACCGGTTCGACAGATGAGACCGTCGCAATTGCCGAATCCTTTGGGGCTCATGTCGATCATTTCGAATGGTGCAATGATTTTTCCGCCGCTCGAAATTTCTCGCTCGAAATCGCCACCGGCGATTGGGCCCTTTGGATCGACGCGGATGAAGAACTAACCCCGGAATCGGTCGCCGCGATTGAACGCGCCATCGTCCGACCCCAGTTCGGTGGCTACGCCATTGAGATCGTCAACTTCACCGAAGACGATTCCGAAGCCGCGCGCTACGTCCACAACCCGGTTCGCCTATTCCGCCGCGAACCCGGAATCAAATTTGCAGGACGCATTCACGAGCAGGTGATGCCGTCCATCGCCCAAAGTGGGCGACCTTGGGCGTATCTTAAGGGCGCTCAATTGCTTCACTACGGTTACCGCCCTTCGGAAATGGAGGCGCGAAACAAGGTTGAACGCACCGTAACCATGATCCAGAAGGAACTGGCGGATAACCCCACCGACTCCTTCCAATGGTTCAATCTGGCGAACGCCTATACCGCGGCGAACGACTTTATCGGTGCCGAACACGCCGCCGCCCAGTGCGCAAAGTATCTGGCCCCTGGCGACCAAGTGGGCGCTTTGAACTATCAGCTATGGAGCAACGCGCTCCTCAAGCAAGATCGTGCTGGTGACGCCTCCAAAGTATGCGACGCCGCCGATCGAAACGGATTTGGCACTCTGCTCAATGATTTCGAGCGAGCGAACGCATATCTGAGATTGGGCCTTCATGAAGAGGCTCTGGATGCCGCTAATCGATGTCTGGCCGCCGAATGGCCATCCGATATGACGGGCGATGCCAGTATCGTCGAATATAAGCGCTATATCGTTCGGGGCCAAATACTGTCCGTCTTGGGTCAATTCCCCGAGGCGCTCTCCATGTTTGAGCGCGCGCTTCGAGTGAATCCCACCTATGGCCCCGCAATCTATTCCAAAGCCGCAACGCTGGAGAAGGCGGGACAGCTTGAAGAAGCGCTCGATACGTTCTGCGCCGGTCAACAGAACCAAGACGTCGCCCAACTCTGCCTCAAGGGGGCGGGTCGAGTCTGCGCCGCGTTGGATTTGCAAAAGCGAGCCGCCGAGTTTTACCGCGAAGCTTGGCGCAAGGACGTTCACGACGAAGAGGCCTGGATCGGTTGGATCAAGGCTGGGGATGCCACCGGCGATGCGCGAATGCTCGTCGAAGCTTATTCTGCCTATGCCGAAAATCACGTGGCTACCGCCGATATCCTCATCAACTGGGGACGTGCTCTCAATGACTCAGGCGAGTTTGAACGAGCGCTGATCTGCTTCCGAGAAGCTGTCGAACGAGAGCCTCAGAATCCTAACGCCTACTTCAACGCGGGTGACTTGCTTTACAAGCTGGAACAGTTTGTCGATGCCGCTGAGTACTACCAGGCTGGTCTTCGAATCGAACCCAATAACGCAAGCGGTTGGTTCGTTCTGGGCAATGCATTGGCGCGGCTCGGAGCGGTTGGGGGCGCTCGTCTCGGCTATGAACAAGCCCTGGCGATTAGACCAGATTACGAAGAGGCCCGGCATAACCTAGAGGTCATCTGCGAGGCCGCTTAACAAAGTCCTTGCTATAATCCCAACGTGAAGGCAGGGTCACTCAGAGGGAGTCCGTGGTTGCCCCTCGGGGTGATCCTGCTGGGCGCTATCCTTGTTCGCTTCATCGGCCTTGGCCGAGAATCGCTTTGGAACGATGAGGCCTTTAGTGGATACGCTGCGCAGCTTCCATCCTTAAAGGACGTCATCGGGTTTATCTCGTTTGATGTTCATCCCCCCGGCTATTTCGCGTTTCTTTGGTCGTGGGGAAGGGTATTTGGCGTCACCGACGCCGCATTGCGCGCGAGTTCTGCCGTCGCGGGAGTCCTTTCCGTCCCCATCGCTTACCGAATCGGACGCCAATTGTTTGATCAGCGCACCGGGTTATTCGGCGCATTCATCACCGCCTTCATCTTTCAGAGCATCTACTACAGTCAAGAGCTTCGGGCATACATCTTCTTGGTTTTCTTTTCCGGACTCTCGGTTACCCTCCTGCTCGATTGCCTTCGCGATCTGCAAGAAAGCCGTCGGCAGTCGCCTTTGCGCTACGTGGGCCTCCTCCTGATCTGCGGCGTCAACGGCTATTTTCACTACTTTGGCCTGCTCTTTAGCTTTCTGGTAGTGACCACCCTTGTCGTTTACGGCTTTCATTTCAAACGCCAACGCAAGATTGCCCTTCTCTTTGGCCTGGGTTTCCTAGCCATGTACGCCCCTTGGATTCCCGTCGCCCTCCACAGCGTAAACAAATCCAACTGGATCACCGCTCCTACTGTTCGCTTCGTGCTTGAGGCGGTGAACGTGTTTTATGGCGCAGGTTGGCGATTGGACCTGATTGCCGTTATCGTCATCCTGGTTGGCTATGGCTTGTTCTTCTTTCGGCAGAAGAGCGCCGCACTTCCTGCCGGAGATCGCTGGCTGTTGGCATGGATATTCGTTCCCCTGGTGATTAGCCTGGCGGTCAGCCTGACCGTCCGTCCCGTCTACAGCCCTCGCAATCTCCTGCTGGCGGCCATTCCTGCTTGGTTGCTTCTCGCGCGGGGATTTTCCTTCCTCCCGATCAAAAAGGCTTACCAATGGCCCGCGCTGATCGGCCTCGTTGCGGCAATGCATTTGATCCAAGCCACCATTGGCCACGGCTACTTCGTGCGTCCCACTAAGCAGCAGTTGCGGGAAGCCGCTTACTATGTTGCCGACCGAAATCCATCTCGTCTGCCCATCTATGCTATCGACTGGGATCGAGAGAATTTCTCCTACTATCTTCGTTTCCGAGACCAAGCCGACCTCGTAAAGCCCATCTCTCGCCTGGACGTTCAGAAGAACGGACTTGCCGCGGAGGTGAAAGAAGACAGAGTCTGGATCGTTTCGGGTGGCATCAACGTGGCCGATACCACCGACTTGAACAAGGAATTCAAAATTCTCGATCAGTGTCACTATCACGAGGCCGACGCGTATCTTCTGGAGCGCCGCCACGACCTAAATCCATAAACCAGCGGTCCCGTCGCCAGCGCCACCCCCGACATCCAAAGCGACCGGATTCCGTACTCGCTGTCAAAAACAACCGAATTCACCACCGCAAACACCAAGATCGCCGTCGGCGCCACGGAAACAAACCCAACCCCAAGCCAACCGCCCGCAATCCGAAACGGTCGCTCCAAATCCGGCTCCCGTTTTCTCAAAACTACCAACGCCCAAAGCTCCAACAGAAGGGCCGCTGCGTAAACGATTACATCGATCGCGATGAGTGTTTCGAACGTCTGGAAAGACAAAACCGAGTACACGACCGAGCTGATTGAAATGGCTAACCACGGGGTCCCATACCGCGGATGCAATTGCGCCATTGACTGAGGAAGCATCTCCTCTCGCGCCAATACAAACGGGATCCGAGACGCGCCGAGCAAAGTCGCTGAGAACAATCCCGCCGCGCTAAAGAGTCCCGCAAAGACCACCGCCAAACCCAGCCACCGGCCCCCCACCACCTGCGCGACCGACGTCCAAGCCCCTTCTTCCCAATTCGAATAGTCCCGCAGGGCAACCGCCCCAACGAGACTGGGCAAAAGATAGCAAAGCACCGTGATCGCCGTCGCGATCGCGAGCGCCCGAGGGAACGTCTTGCGCGGGTTCTCCACCTCGCCCGCCACGGTCGACAAAGAATCCCAGCCAAGGTAATTCCACATCACCGTATAGAGTCCCGACGAAATCGCGGTGGACAGGGACTGGCGGGGCGGCGAAAACGGCGTGACCGTCCCCGCCAAATTGTGAAAGATCAGCGGCAGTCCCAACGCCACCAGAAGGACGAAAGGAGCCAGAAACAGGAGCGTGAACAAGACCGAAGACAAGCCCACAAGACGGGTGCCTCGTATGTTGAGCCAGGTGAGAGGAATCACCATCGCCATCCCAATTGCCCACTTGAGCCAAGGATCGGAAACCCCTTGACCGCCAAATAGCTCAATCAAACTGGATACGTAGGTGGCGAAGAGCACCGGGTAAAGCGCCGCATCCACCCATGTATAAATCCAAGTCCACCACCCACACAGAAATCCGGCGAACGGGCCAAACGCCCGCTTGACCCAAACGTAGTACCCGCCCTCCGAAGGAATGGCCGTCGCCAACTCCGCCGTCATCAATGCCGCAGGAATCCCCCACACCAAGGGCGTCGCTAAAATCAAAAGCACCGCCAACCCTGGCCCGGACTGCATCACCGGCTCCAAGCCAAACGGCCCGCCGCTCACGCAGCAGAAGATCGTCATGGCCAAAGGAATAAGGCGCAGGGCGCGCGGGTCGAGCTGAGCGGACATCTCCGCCGCACATAATACAGCCCCTCGACTTTCTTCCGGCTTGGCGAAATTCAAAACCTCGTGCCTAATCCCGGCCAGTCAAATAATCCAGTTTTTTAAAATCCAGGTAATTTTACTTGGATAACCCAGCAAGATAACGTGGAATTCCCCTGGTGATGTTTACAGTCAGCCGCAGAAAATTCCCCGCGGGGAAGCGGCGACAGCGAATCACGGAGGAAACGCATGTCATTCAGAATTAACACCAACGTAGCGGCGATGAACGCCCTGCGAAACGTAGGCAACACGAACTCGAACTTCAATCAGTCGATCACTCGACTCTCGACCGGTCTTCGAATCAACTCCGCAGCGGATGATCCTGCTGGCTTGATCATCTCGGAAAATTTCCGAGCCCAACTTAACGGCATTGACCAGGCGGTCAAGAACAGCCAAGACGCCATCAACTACGCAAAGACCGCAGAAGGCGCTCTCGATGAAGTTAACAAACTGCTCCGAGACGCACGAGGCCTCGCCGTTGCCGCCGCGAACACCGGTACGTTGAGCTCCTCGGCCATCCAGGCTAACCAGAGTCAGCTCGCGTCCATCTCTTCTTCGATCACTCGAATTGCTCAACAAACTCAGTTTGGGACAAAGCGACTGCTCGACGGCAGTTCCGGCGTAAACGCCAATGTCGTCGCTGGCTCGCTCGTCAGCTCCATCAACATCGGCGGTCAGTTCGCTGGCGCCGCCGTCTCGTCCAACACATCCGTTATCGCAACCGTCCTCACCGCCGCCTCTCAGGCCACCGTAACGGGCGTTGCCGCAACGTTGGGACAGGCTGTTGGCGCAGGTAGCTTCTCGATCAACGGTGTCACCTTCTCGACTTCCGCCACCACGACCGGACAGGAAGTTCTCGACCAGATTAACGCGGCGCAGGGTCAAACCGGCGTCTTCGCAACCAACGACGGCACGAATATCATCCTCACCTCTACTGCCTATGGCGCAAACGCTCGCATCGACCTCACGGATGCAAACGGCGTCGTCCGAGCAGGTGGAGCAGGTTCGACGTCCACCACTGGAGTTAATGCAGTCGCCTCGGTACAGGTCGGCACCGCCACCGCCCTGTTCACGTCGGGTCAAAACGGCAACGACGGCCTGACCCTCAGCGATGCCGATGGAAACACCATCAAGCTGACCCAGGCCGGAAACTCGAACACCGTCGCCAACTCCACCATCGGTCAGGTCACCGTGGGCTCCAGCCAGTTCCAGATCGGTGCGAACGCCGGTCAGACGACTCAGCTGTCCCTCGGCAACTTCGCCGCCAGCCAAATCGGCACCGGCGTCGTAACCGGTCTCAACATGAGCAACCTGGACCTCACGTCCGCTTCCGGCGCTCAAGATGCCATCAAGGTCATCGACGCCGCCATCGACCAGGTCTCCAAGTCCCGAGGAGCCATCGGTAGCTTCCAGCGAAACATTCTCGAATCGAACGTCCGATCGCTCGGAATTTCTCGAGAGAGCCTCGCCGCGACCGAGTCTTCTATCCGAGACACCGACGTTGCTTCCGAAATGACCGAGTTCACGAAGCAGCAGATTCTTCAACAGGCAGGTATGTCGGTTCTGGCCCAGGCCAACCAGGCGCCGCAAGCGGTTCTCAGCTTGCTCCGCGGCTAGTTGCTCTGACAGCGCAACCTCCACTCCAGGCTGGCACCAGGGAAGGTGTCAGCCTATTCTTGCGTCTGGGCTTCTCGCCAAAGACGCTCGATCGCCTCCGCCGCCGTTGGCAAGTCTCGAATCACTCCGACACCCGCCCCCGCGTAAAGGCACATTGCTTCAATATCTCCCGAGAACCCGATCCGAGGAGCCACCTCTTCATAGCGTAAGATCGCTTCGCCTGAAGCAGAAAACCCTATCGTCTCCCCTTCACCAGGTCTCGATCCAGCCGCGGGACTTCCGCACGATTCCCACGTCTCCAAAGTCGAATTTCTCAACACTCGTTGCGCCGATTGCTTCCAACCACCATCGAAACACAGCGTAAGCGCAGTCTGCCCCTCGGATTCCAAAAGCCGCGCCTTATACTCCGGGTGCGCTCGACTTTCGACCGTCGCGACAAACCGAGTTCCCAGCATCGCCCCAGAAGCCCCCGTCGCTAATGCGCGAGCAATCCCCCCGCCATCCGCAATCCCTCCCGCGGCAACCACCGGCACGTTCCCCGCCGCATCCACCACCCCGGCGAGGATATCCCACAGACTCCTGTTGGCTTGCACATGGCCCCCGGCTTCCACTCCCTGGCACACCAAAAAATCCGCGCCAAGATCCACTGCCCGCCTCGCTCCCAGACCGTTCGTCACCTGAACTCCAAACTTAGCCGCAGAGCGGCGCACCGTGGAAACATACGGCGTGGGATCGCCCCAAGAGAAGGTAACCACTGGGAGCCCGGCGTCAAGCACCGCGGAAAGGGACTCGGGTTCAAATGCCAGCGCAAAATTCGCCTGAAAGAGTCCACTCGTTGCGTCGCGAACCGCCCGGACCGCCGCCACGGCGTCATCAGAGGAAGCCCAAGTGAGTCCCATCGCTCCCATCCCGCCGGCCTGTGTCACCGCCGAGCACAACTCAGGTCCGGCTACCGAGCCCGTCGGCGCCTGAAAGATGGGATAACGAAGATCGAAGATCACACCCTATTGTGGTGCGATTGGCCCCGCCTGTCGTAAAGGAACCAGCCGACGTCCAGGCTTGGGCACGTACCCTTCGGATTGTCCGTACAAGTCATACGGCTCGGCCTTAGTGATTTCGACAGGAACGATCTGCCCAATCTCTGCCTCGCCCTGGAAGAAAACCATCCCGTCGATCTCCGGCGCATCGCGATGAGACCGGCCAATGAACCACCCGTCTTGCTTGTCATCCACCAGCACATTGAGCCTCTTGCCAATCCAAGCCTGATTCATTTCCAGCGAGATCTTCTGCTGAGTCCGCATGAGCTTGTCGTACCGCTCCTGCTTCACTTTCATCGAGACCTGGCCGTCCATGTCGTGAGACGGCGTACCCGGCTCGCGTGAAAACAGAAAGGCTCCCACTCGATCCAATCTCGATTCCTTCATGAAATCGATCATATACTTGAACTCTTCGTCCGTTTCACCCGGGAATCCCACGATGAAGGTCGTTCGGATGGAACAGTCCGGCATCGCCGCCCGAACCTTTTCGAACAGCTTCATATACCGCTCCCCTTCCCATGGCCGCCGCATCCGTCGTAGCGTATCGGGATGGGCGTGTTGAAGGGGGATGTCAATGTAAGGCAACACCTTTTCGCAGGTCGCCATTGTCTCAATCACTTCGTCGGTCAGCCGGTTGGGATAGAAGTAGAGCAACCGAATCCACTCAATTCCGTCCACCTTGTTCAACTCGCGTAACAGTCTCGGGAGCGTGAATTCTTTGTAGAGGTCGTAGCCGTACTGCGTCACGTCCTGGGCAATGAGATTGAGTTCCTTCGCGCCCGTACGAGCCAAATGCCGGGCCTCTTCCAGAACTCGCTCCAGCGGCTTCGACTGGTGCCCGCCGCGGAAGCTGGGAATGGTGCAAAACGTACACTTGTGGTCGCATCCCTCGCTGACTTTGAGATAGGCGCTCCACGGTCGTCCGGTTCGGGCTCGGGTGGGAACGTCTGCCCATCGGTGATGAGGAGCCGAGACCTGAATCTTCTGGTCGCGATCCATCTTCGGCGCACCTTGAGACTCTCGAACGATCTCGTCGAATCGTCCCATCTGGCCAACGCCAACGTACAGATCTGCGCCCGGCGCCAGTTCTGCGAGCTCGGAGCCCAACCGCTGCGCCAAGCAGCCCGCCACAATGACCTTCTCCGTTCGTCCCGCCCGCTTCTCGCGTACCGCGTCCTTGATCGCCCGGATGGATTCCTCTTTTGCCGCTTCCAAAAAGCCACAGGTGTTAATGATCGTGACGCCCGTCTTTTTGGAGCGCCCGTCAACTTCAAAGCCCGCACCCGACAAGACCCCGGCGATCTCTTCGCTATCCACCTCATTCTTGGCGCACCCAAGCGTGACGATCTTGATCTTTGAGGAACTTTCGGGGGGCATCCCTTCAATTATGAAGCATCGTTACCCATTCCTTCGGGATCAAACGCTTCCGCCCAGCGCCACCGCGATCTCTCTCGGATTGAATGGCTTCTGAAGGAACATATCCGCTCCCGCTTCATAGGCGCGGAAGATGACGCTATCCCCTTCCATCGCCGTGACCACAAAAATCGGTGTGCGTTCAAAGGCCGGATTGGCCCGAATACGCCGGAGTAAAGAAAATCCATCGATATCCGGCAGTTTCAAGTCCAAGACCACCGCGTCAAACGCCTCGTCCCGCAACCGGATTAACGCCTCGAACCCTGCCGCCGCCAAAGTCACCGATAACCCCATTCGAGCCAGGCAGACGTCCAAGAGCCGCGCCGTCGAGGGATCATCTTCGATCACCAACACTCGAACCATAGTTGCATTAAACGCCGAACGGGACAAAATTGCAATGAACGTGCGCTAATGTGGCAAAAAGTCGCAAGATGTCGATTCATCCTATCGCCAGTCGACTACCTCATATGAGCAAAGCAAATACCGTCGCCGGAAACGTCGAATCCGGGCAAGTTCCCGGCCTCGTCGCCCTTATCTATCGAAACGGCCAAACCGAGGTCCAAGCTCTCGGCGTTCAGACGCTGGGAGGAACCCCCATCGCCCGAGATTCTATCTTCCGCATCGCGTCCCTCACCAAGCCTATTGCCGCCGTCGCCGCCATGACCCTTGTGGAAGAGGGGCGTATCCAACTAGATGCCTCAGTCGATTATTGGCTCCCGGAACTCGCGAACCGCCAAGTCCTCCGCCAGGTCGACGGCCCGCTTGCCGATACCGTCCCCGCCAAGCGAGCCATCACCCTGCGAGACTTGCTCACCATGCGTCTCGGCATGGGGCACATCATGGCCCAGGTGGATCACTATCCCATTCGAAAGGCGCTTACCGAAGTTGGGCTGTTGCTCGGCCCTCCCGCTCCAGATACCACGCCCCATCCTGACGAATGGATGCGCCGCCTCGGAAGTCTTCCTCTTATGTATCAACCAGGAGAGAAGTGGCTGTACGATCTCGGGACAGATATCCTCGGCGTTCTCATTGCCCGCGTCGCAAATCAGCCCCTTGGCGAATTCATGAGGGAACGGATATTCGAGCCCCTGGGTATGAAGGACACCGCGTTCTACGTTCCCGCCGCGAAGCTCCCTCGGCTGGTGACCGCGTATCGAAGAGATCGCGAGCAAAACCAGCTTATCGTGATTGACCCGGCAGAAGATGGACAATGGACGCGAGAGCCCGCCTTCCCTTCCGCAAGCGGTGGCCTGGTTTCCACTGCCGACGACTACCTGGCCTTTTGCCAGATGATGCTAAACCGAGGAACCCTCGGTCACGCCCGAATTCTCTCGCCAGAAACTGTTGAACACATGACCTCGGACCAACTCACGTCCGAACAACGAAAAGAAAACGCTCTCTTCTTCGGCGACCACTCCAGTTGGGCCATGGGCATGGCGGTCGATATCGCCGCGTCGGGCCATGAACATCACTTGGGTCGCTTCGGCTGGTCGGGCGGATTCGGAACCACCGCCGCCACCGATCCCTCAAACAAGCTCATCGGCATCCTCATGACCCAGGTCGCCATGGACTCCCCAATGGGCCCGCAGGTCTTCCACGACTTCTGGACTGAAGCCTACAAAAGCTAAAAGAATCCAATTATTGATGACCATTTCCAGCTAGTAAGGTGTAATATAACTAAACGGTTATATTATCGACCGGTTATCGAAATGACTGCCACCGCCAATCTCGACGCCACCTTCGCCGCCCTCGCCGATCCCACTCGGCGAGCCATCCTCGCGCGCCTCGCACACGGGGAAGCGACCGTGATGGAACTGGCCAAGCCGTTCGCCATGAGCCAGCCTGCGATTTCAAAGCACCTACGTGTACTGGAAAACGCGGGCCTCATCACCCGGGGACGAGAAGCCCAACGCCGTCCATGTCGCATCGAAGCGAAGGCGCTCCAGCAGGCGGATGACTGGCTCGAAAACTACCGACGACTCTGGGACGCCAACTTCCGGCGAATGGACGGCCTCTTGGAGGAAATGAAAGCAGAAGAGAAAGGACTTCAACGATGAACTATATAGAGACCTTCAAAGTCACCACCCCCAGCGATCTTGAGATCGTCTTGACACGAATGTTCGACGCACCCAAAAAAATGGTGTGGCGAACCCTGGCCGAACCCGCGCTGATCCGTCGCTGGCTCCTCGGCCCTCCCGGTTGGGAAATGACCCTGTGTGATAACGACTTTCAAGAGGGAGGACGTTTCCGCTGGGAATGGATCGGTCCCGATCAAGCGCAACTTGCCCTCTTCGGCGAATACCAAGAGATCACCCCCTTTGATCGAATCGTTCGCACCGAGTCCTTCGAGATCGGCTGCGAACCACAAGCCGGACAACAACTTGCCGCCATCTCATTCGAGGAGTCAGATGGCAAGACCACCTTGAAGATGACCCTCACCTATCCATCCAAAGAAGCCCGGGACGCCACCATCGCTTCCGGCATGGACAAGGGCGTATCCGCGGGTTACGCTCGACTGGACGAGGTCCTGGCGGAGATCGCCACTGAACAAATTGCCTGAAGGAGAGAAAGAAAAATGCCCAATTCCATCTGGTTAAACCTGCCCGTCAAAAACGTCGCCAAGGCCCGAGAGTTTTTTGAGAAGATCGACTTCCCGTTCAACCCTCACCACCCCGGTGGCGACGACTGCCTTAGCCTCAAATTAGGCACAAATGAATTCATTGTCATGCTCTTTGCCCAACCCACTTTTGAAGGATTTGTGAAGACCTCAGCTGCGGATACGGCGACTTCCGCCGAAGTCCTCATTTCCGTCGGCGCCGATACCCGCCAGGAAGTGGACGAGATCGCCGCCAAGGTCACCGCTGCCGGAGGAAACCTCTTCGCCAAACCGGCCGAGACCGACGGTTGGATGTATGGCTGTGCCTTCCAGGACTTAGATGGCCATCGCTGGAATGTCCTTTACATGGACATGTCTCAGATGCCTCAATAGGAAGAATGGCGACGGCAGAAGACCCCACCCTCACGGCGGAGCGCTTCATTGAAAAGCTGATGACCTTTCAGTCGGATGAGGAGAAACGCAAGTACCACCGGTACTTCAAATTCGACGACGACGAATCCGGTGACGGAGATCGATTCGTTGGTATCCGCATGGGCCAGGTCTTCGCCGTCGCCAAAGAGTTCATCGATCTGACCCCTAACGAAATCGAGAAGCTCTTAGAAAGCCCCGTCCACGAGATTCGCGCCGGAGGTTGTAGCGTCATGGGACAGCAGGCCAGCCACAAGCGGGCCACCGCTCTCCAAAAACGCGCACTTTATGACCTCTACCTACGCCGTCACGACCGCATCAACGATTGGGACCTGGTCGATCTCGCCGCCCATAAAGTCGTCGGTCGTTACCTCTACGAGACCAGTGAATCCCGCGCCGTCTTGGACCAACTTGCCCAATCGGAAAATCCTTGGGAGCGCCGCACCGCCGCCGTCGCGACGCTCTTCTTGATCGCTCGACATGAATCCGCAGACGCGTATCGCATAGCGGAGCGACTGATAAATGACCCGTTCGATCTCGTGAACAAAGCCGTGGGTTGGATCCTTCGGGAGGCCAGCAAGATTGACCCTGCCACCCTCCAATCCCTCCTCGCTCGCCACGCTTCCACCATGCCCCGAATCACCCTCCGCACCGCCCTCGAACACTTCCCGCCCGAGGAAAGAAAACACTGGCTTTCTCACCATGAATTGAAGAAGGCATAGCTAAGAATTCCGGCCCCCGGCAGGCGTAGCCGACGGTCGCACCGTCGTGAGCGCAACCACCCGCCGAGCGCCCCGCCAATCCACGACCCCGCACATCAATTCCGGCCACCGGCAGGTGTAGTCGTCGGTCAAGCCCGACGTGATCGCTCTCGCGGACAGGGCGGCGTCGCCAACATCACAAAATTTCGCCCACTTACGCGAAGCTTGTAGGCGCGGTTTCGTCCGCGTGGGTGCTTCCGAATTCGCCTCAATGCGAGAACCAACTCGTCTTCCGTAAGCAGAGTACCTTCGCCAAACCGCAAAATCTCCGGCACCCCTCAACAATCTCCTCTTGCCCCCACAAAGGATCCAGGCAACAATAGGAGAATCCCAACATGCTCACCATCGCCCTTCTCTGCACCGCGCAAACTCCCGTTCAAATCCAAGCCCCCAGGATCGCCACCGCCGCCGGAATCACCGCCGGGCTCACGACCATCCCCGACTTTGAGCGCCGCTACCGAAGGGGCCACGTCACCATGGGCGGCCACTCCAATGGGGCCCGGGAATGGTATGACCCGAGCCTCGGAATCTTCATCTATGCCGATGGCTTCAACTACTCGAACAAAGGCGAGATATTCGATGGCTTCCAAATAGATTGGCGACCTTCAAGCGAAGTCGAAAAGAACATCCCCAAAATCCACCTCAAGCGCTCCGACTACGGCCTCCTCGCCACCCTCAAAAAGGGCATGTCCCGCAAAGAGGTCGAGAAGGCCCTGGGCATCAAACTTGCCACCAGTTCGATTCATCGAAAGGGCCTCATCCGCTACTCTCAGAACCCGGTCAACAAGGACAACAGCCGCTACACCGACTGGACCCTCGACCTCGTCTTCGGCCCAAAGGGCCTTGCTCAATTCACCATCGACTGCGACTGAAACAGCCCTTGACCAGCGGGCAGGCAGACGTTCCCAAAGATAGATGGAGTCCGTCAGTCGAACGAAACCAAGCAACCGAGCCCAACCCTCTCACCAACCCCATCCGGCCAACGACACGCGTAGTCGCCCGACACGAGCGCAATGAATCACGGGCACTTTCAACAAAAACTCGGGACCTCGCCCGCCGACCCGAAGGGCGTAACCGCGGTTTCGTCGCGTGGGTGCTTTCAAATTCGCCCCATTGCGAGAACCAATTCAACTTCTCCAAGCCACGCCCGGCCAAGCCGAGCGTGGCTCTTCCTAAAATGAAGGGATGACCGCTTGCAAAGCGCTATCACAAATCCTCAAACTTTCATCCAAGCTGTAGCATGGTCGTCTCGACCATGGTTTTCACGGGCGTCCCGCCCGTGACGCTTTCAGAGTGTAAACAGGGACCACCTACGAACCAATTATCCGGCCCCCGGAAGGTGTAGTCGACGGTCGCACCGTCGTGAGCGCAACCACCCGCCGAGCGCCCCGCCAATCCACGACCCCGCCCATCAATTCCGGCCACCGGCAGGTGTAGTCGTCGGTCAAGCCCGACGTGAGCGCGTCCAATAGTAGAGCGCAAATAGATAAGTGGATCGTAGCACAGGCGTCCCACCCGCGCATTCACAGAGCGCGCACTGCATCTCACCCAAATCGAAGCGTTTGCATCCACCCAGCATCACCCAAACAACCCAATCCAAAATCCGCTATCAAAAATCGAAAATCGCGTTACCCTTCCTTCAACCCACTCGACGCCAAGCTGCTCACAATCTGCTTCTGAAACAAGAAGAAGATCACCAGCACCGGCAGAATCGAGATCATCGCCCCCGCCATCTGCATGTTGTCCTTCCCCGGAAACCGGCCCTGCAACATCGCGATCACCAGCGGCAGCGTGAACTTCTTCTCATCCAGCAAGATAATCAGCGGTCCAATAAAGCTGTTCCAAGACCCCAGGAACGTCAAGATCCCCAAGGTCGCCAAGAGCGGCTTGGTGAGCGGCAGAATCATCGACCAAAAGATGCGCGGCTCCGAGGCGCCGTCCAGCTTCGCCGATTCCAGCAGACTGTCGGGAATCTTCTCGATGAACTGTCGCGCCAGAAACACCCCAAACGCGCCCCCAAGCCCGGGCACGATCAACGGCAGCCACGTATTCAGCCACCCGAAATCCCGCATCAATAGGAAGGAGGGAACAAGTAGCACCGACCCCGGAATCATCATCGTTGCCAGCAGCGTCAGGAACAGCGCGTTCCGACCCGGAAAACGATGCTTGGCAAACGCGTATCCCGCCAGGGTGCAGAAGAACATGCTCCCCACCGTCGTAATCAGCGCAATCACAAAGCTATTCCAAGTAGCTCGTAATACTAATCCTGCGTCGATCAAGTCCACATAAGGCTGAATCGTCGGCTGGTGAACCATCAAGCTCACCGTCGGTTGTGCGATCTCGGTGTTCGGCTTCAGCGAGGTCACGATCATGTAGTAGAAGGGAAGACCCATCAAGAGCGCTCCCAAAGTCAGGACCGTATAGACCGTTGCCGCTTCCCAGCGTCCATGCTTCATTCCGTCGCCTCCTTGCGCCGATACACCGCAAACTGAATCCCCGTCAGGATCAAGATCATCACGAACAAGATGTAAGCGTACGCGGCGGACTTGCCCATTTCAAACGTCTCGAAGCCGCTGTGATAGATCAGCGGCACCATCGTCAGCGCCGAATCGTTTGGTCCAAACCGCGCCCCCGCATCCCCACTCTTCCCGGCCAGGATGTAGATCGTCTCGAACACCTGAAACGCCCCGATGAGACCCAACACCGTGATAAAGAAAAGCTGAGGCCGTAGCCCCGGAACCGCCACATTCCAGAACCGCCGCAACG
>Ga0209935_1001516_pt1 | contig 35753 bp, 20 predicted proteins | sample ThiBio_1000_plan_2_FD_183958 | JGI IMG/M metagenome (GOLD analysis project Ga0209935, IMG submission 183958) | Wastewater bioreactor microbial communities from Cape Town, South Africa - Thiocy_cont_1000_plan (SPAdes) | ecosystem: Engineered > Bioreactor > Thiocyanate-remediating >...
TTTTTGTTTATAATTGTGAAGGGAGTAATAGAAGAAAGGTTGTTAGGTAGTCAAGGGGCAAAAGTAATTTATCTACCCTCTTATCAACCAACCTTTAAATCATACTTGAATTGTTAAGGGTTAACTAAATAAAGCATTTTTTTACAAAAAACTTTTTCTGAAAAATTTCTCCATCACTATTTAATGGGTTAAGTTTTGTTGATTCGTGTTCCAAAATAGTTGCTATAGGTAGTATGAAATGCAAGCTTTTTAAGCATATCTCTAAAAAATCTTGCACTTATACAATTTTTCTACTACTTTTTTACCAACTTAACTCTCTGATTATCAATTACTTTATTGTGTTTTTCAGCAGACCCTAAATAGTGGGCAAGCAAGTTATAGTAAATATAAAACTTTAGAGAGCATTTATAAAAAATCTCTTTAATATAACCTATTCGTCTTATTCCTTCAAAAGTCCATAATTAATCTTGTTAAGCTATAATATCATACATCTATTTTCTTACTCATGATCTTGTTTCGCTTTTCGTAGCTCTTCTTCAAGCTTTTCCATATTTCCTTTAATTTTTTGTATATCCAGATGTTCAGGTCGATCCGGATACAAAGCTTCAAACATTTTAAGGGCATCCGTATAACATTCTAATGCTTGTTGTAGGTTGCCTAAACCTTTATAAACCATCCCTAGTCCATTTAGTGAAGTAGCTATATCTGGATGATTGCCTTTATACAGTACTTTTCTCATCTCGAGGGCTTGTTCATGATGCTTCAATGCTTCTTCATATTTCCCTATTTCTTTATAAATCATTCCTACATTATTCAGTATACTACCTATATAAGGATGATTACCTATAGATAATGCTCGGCCCATTTCAAAGGCTTGCTGATAATACTTCAAGGCTTCTTCATATTTCCCTATTTCTTTATAAATCATTCCTATATTATTTAGTGAACCAACTATCTCCATATGATTGCCTTTATACAGCCCTTTTCTCATTTCGAGGGCCTGTTCATGATGCTTCAATGCCTCTTCATATTTCCCTATTTCTCTATAAATAACTCCTATATTATTCAGTATACTACCTATATAAGGATGATTACTTATATATAATACTTGGCTCATTTCAAAGGCTTGTTGATGATACTTTAATGCTTCTTCATATTTGCCTATTTCTTTATAAATCACTCCTATATTATTCACTGAACCAACTATATCTATATGATCCCCTTTATACAAGTCTTGCCGCATTTCAAAGGCTTGCTGACAATACTTCAATGCTTCTTTATACTTCCTTAAATCTTTATAAACAACTCCTATATTATTTAGAGAAATAGCTATCTCCAGATGGTTGCCTTTATACAGCGCCTTTCTCATCTCGAGGGCTCGTTCATGATGCTTCAATGCTTCTTCATATTTCCCTAGCTCTTCATAAATAACTCCTAAATTACTTAGTATATTACCTACATAAGGATGGTTACCTATAGATAATCCTTGGCTTATTTCAAAGGCTTCCTGATAATATTTTAATGCTTCTTCATATTTACCTATTTCTTTATAAATAATTCCTATATTATTTAGTGAACCAGCTATCTCCAGATGATTGCCTTTATACAGCGCCTTTCTCATCTCAAGGGTTTGCTGGTAATACTTTAATGCTTCTTCATATTTACCTAATATTCTATAAATCACTCCTATATTATTCAGTATATTACTTATACAAGGATGATTACCTATATATAATGCTTGGCTCATTTCAAAAGCTTGCTGATAATACTTCAATGCTTCTTGATATTGGCCTAAAATTCTATAAACATCTCCCAAATTATACAGCGAACCAGCTATATCAGAATGATTACCTTTATATAGATCTCGTCTCATTTTAAGGGCTTGCCCATGATAAATTAGAGCTTTCTCATAGTTACATGTTACTTTATCGCTGTAACTACCCATATGGCTTAGCAAAACTGCTAACAAAGGTTGTATAATTTCCTCTTTGGTTGCAGTCGCTAAGACACATGATACATTTGAAGCATATAACCTCGCTTGATCCCATGTACTATCACGCCCTCTAGTTACCTCAGGCATGTACTGGACTAGAACTTGAATAAGAGCCTTTACCAAATCTTGCTTTGTTACTTTAGCTGCTCTTTCTACCCAATCTTGATATTCTCTACATGCTATTTGTATTTCTCGGTGAATCCGTATTCCTTGTTTATTCGGACCATTTATAACTGTTATTAACGACAATTTTTCTAAGGGGGACAATATAGTAGCTAATTTTTCTTCTTCGCCTATACCTAACAAACTGGTTATCAAAGATAAAGGAATAAAGTCTGCATCTAAATATGCTCCATAACGCATCATTAATTGAGAAGGTCCATCCAGTATTTCTAATCCTAAATTAACCTCAGGTAACATAAACTTCCCTTGCCTTCTTTTACCTTGCTTTTTAAGTCCTCGTAGTTTATTTATATATATATCTATATTCATAAAGCTTATTTCGGTGATATAACCTGTAGCTAAAGCTAGTTTTTGGGGTATAAGTCCTACTTCTTTAATTAATGCTTCTATATCTTGCTCACTAGGTTTGAGTGCATCCAACCGCTGCTGGATATATGTTATGCCTTCCTCACGAGTAAAAGAACTTAATTCAACTTGACTATAATCTTTAAAACTCTTTTTATCTCGAGTAGTAATAATTACTTCTATTAAAGATGGTCTATGCAATAAGCATGTACCTATTATCGTTGTGTCTCTTACATTATCTAAAATTAATAAAACAGGTTGCTGGCGATCTTCCAGCGCATCATAGATCCTTCTTGTTAGTTCTTCAAAATATCTAATGGACCCTTTTGTTAAGTTTGCTAGCGTCTGGTAATCTATACCTAGTTCCTGAGCTAAATCTTGGTAGCTTTTTAATAATTTTTCCAGAGTTTCTCCTTGTATCCAACGTACAGCTCGTTCTTTTTTACATCCATGACCATATTCGACTACTAACGTGCTCTTACCTACCCCTCCATAACCAGACACTACACACACTCCTCTCCGCTTCAACTTCTGCCTCAGCTCCTGTTGTTCTTTTACCCTAGGCACATAGCCATTGGATTTAGCCTGAGGTATATAACTGTGAAGTTTAAAAAAATTACTTCCAGTCGGTAGGTTTAGCTCCTTCTCTATATAATCTCCTCTTTCTGCTAACTCTTCCGCTAGCTTAAATGCTTCCTCCTTATATGAATCAATCTCCTCTTTTATCCCTTTATCCAATGCTAATATTCCATCCTTCTTCTTTTCTTCATATGCTTTCCGCTCTGCTTCCGTTATATGCTCACCTGCTGCTATGGCGTATCTCCTAAACTTCTCTATAATTTTCTCGAAGTGTCTATCCCGATTATCAAGATTATATAAATCGTGTATAAGCTTTAATAACTCCTCAAAATAGTCATTCTTGGTAAATTCAGATGAGATTTTATGCCGTAACATAAAGGGTAAGCTTTCTTCTAAGGTACCTTCCAACAAAATAGGAATAACCTTATTACTTCTTTCTGTGCTATACCTAACTAAGTGTTCTATTAATTGTCCTTCCAACCTAGCTACATGTTCTTTTTCTTTTGAGCCTGTTGCTCGTTTATTATATTTTTCCAAATACAACTTGGTCCCCACTACGATCACCCAGTCGGTCTCTTCTATTTTTCTAACGAACTCGTTTAGAATATTCCCTTTTTTAATTACCCATCTATCTAATAAAACTTGTATTCCTGCTTTATTGAGCATTTCGGAAAAACGTTTCACCCAATACTCATGATAACGATCTCCCCAGGCATAGCTGATAAAACACGTAGGAACCTTCCTACTTTTTCGTTTCAGATAAGGCAGGATATCTCTTTCCAAAAGTTTCGAATAAGCTTTTTCTTTAATAGACTTCTTCCGAAACCTAGGAAAAGAGCATAAATGTAAATATACTAGTGGTAGTTAAAGAGAAAGAAGATATGAATACTAGTAGTATACAAGAGATAAAAGCAGAAGAATTTAGACGCTTAACAGGTGTAAAGCCAGAAATTTTTGCTCAAATGGTAGGGGTTATAGAGCAAGCACTTAAGAAAAAGAAAGCTAGGGGAGGTCGCCCTAAGAAGCTTAGTATAGAACAAATGTTGAGAATGACTTTAGAATATTTAAGGGAATATCGAACATATTTTCATATTTCTAAAAGCTATGGAGTGAGTGAAAGTAATTGCTATTATACCATCCACTTTGTTGAAGAAGCACTTATTAAAAGTGGCAAATTTAGTTTACCAGGAAGAAAAGCGTTGCTAAAAAGCGATATAGCATATGAAGTGGTACTAATAGATGCTACAGAGAGTCCTATAGAACGGCCTAAAAAAAGCAAAGATATTACTACTCAGGGAAAAAGAAACGACACACACTGAAAACACAGCTGGTAGTAGATAAGCAAAGTAGAAAAGTGATATGCAGTTCATTTTGCAATGGAAAACGCCATGATTTTAGGTTGTTTAAAGAATCAAAAGTAAGTATAAGTGAAGAAGTAGAAGCTATAGTAGATACAGGATATCAGGGATTAAATAAGCTACATAACAAAACAAGTATACCTAAAAAGCGAAGGAAAAAGCAGCCTTTAAGCAAACAAGAAAGGAAGGACAATCAGGAATTATCAAGTAAAAGGGTAGCTATAGAAAATGTGATAGGTATGCTTAAACGTTTTAGAATACTCTCAGAACGATATAGAAACAGGAGAAAGAGATTTGGCTTACGATTTAATCTGATTGCTGCTATTTATAACTCTGAACTAATATGTTAAGTTTCGGAAGAGCTCTAATAAAATATTCAAGACTAAAATTCTCTTTCTCAGGGATATCAGTAAGGCCTACCTTGACCATATTGGATGGACTAGAATGAGTGGATGCTTGTTGTGAAGATGGTATATTGTTTTGAGTAGCTCCTTGTAAAGTAGAAGCAGCAAGTAAAACAACGAGGAAGATTAAATGTGTGAGGCTAGTTTGTTTGAGTAATTTTGTCTTTCTGGAAAACTTATTTTGGATTAACATCGTTATCTCAAATAGTTAGCAACCAACTTTTAGCAAAAATAAAACCTTAAAGAGAATTTATAGCAAAATAAATCTCGCCAGTTTAATATAATTAACTCACCTTACCTCTCAGGACTATACTAAGTTTCTCAATTCATGATATTATACATTCATTTTCTAGGATGATTTTGTTCCGCCTCTTGTTGTTCTTCTTTAAGTTTCTCTATATTTCTCCTGACCTTTTGTATGTCCGGATGATCAGTTTTATTTGGATATAATGTCCAAAACATTTTAAGCGCATCTTGATAATACTTCATTGCTTCTTGACTTTTACCTAAATCTCTATAAACAGTTCCTATACTATTCAGTGTATTAGCTATGTAAGGATGATTACCTTTATATAAGGCCTGCCTCGTATAAAGGGCTTGTCTATAATACTCCAATGCCTCTTCATATTTTCCTAAATCTCTGCAAACATCCCCTAGATTACTCAATGATCCAGCTATAGCAGGATCATTGTCTGGATAAAAGATCCTTTGCATTGCAAAAGCTTGCTGATAATACTTTAACGATTCTTCATATTTTCCTAAAGCTCCACAAACAATCCCTAAATTATTCAGTGAATCAGCTATATCTATGTGATTATCTTTATATAAGGCCTGTCTCATATAAAGGGCTTGTTTACAATACTTCAATGCTTCTTCATATTTTCTTAAATGTTTATAAACCTTTCCAAGATGATTTAGAGACATAGCTATATCAGGGTGGTTGCCTGTATATAAGGTCTGTCTCATTTCAAAGGCTTGCTGATGATACTTTAACGATTCTTCATATTTTCCTAAAGCTTCATAAACAATCCCTAAATTATTCAGTGAACTAGCTATATCTATGTGATTACCTTTATACAAGGCCTGCCTCATTTCAAAGGCTTGACTCAAATACTTTAAGGCTTCTTGGGGTTGACCTAAACTAGAATAAACGATTCCTATATCATTCAGTGAACTAGCTATATTAGGATGATTGTCTGGATAAAAGACCCTTTGCATTGCAAAAGCTTGCTGATAATACTTTAACGATTCTTCATATTTTCCTAAAGCGCTGCAAACACTCCCCAGATCATTCAGTGAACTAGCTATATCAGGATGATTATCTGAATACAAAGCTTGTCTCATTGCAAGGGCTTCCTGATGATAGCTCAGAGCTTTCTCATAGTTACAAGCTACTTTCTTACTGTAACTACCCATGCGACCCATCAAAATCGCTAACAAGGGTTGTGTGATCTCCTCTTCGATTGCAGCTGCTAAAACATATGATACATTTGAAGCATATAACCTCGCTTGTTCCCAGCTACTATCAGGCATTCTAGTTACCTCAGGCATATGTTGTTTCATTACCTGCACAAGCACTTTTACTAAATCTTGTTTGGATATTTTAGCTACTCTTCTTCTCCAACCTTGGTATTCTTTACATACTGCTTGTACTTCTCGATTTATTTGTACTCCCCATTTATTTGGACCATTTATAATTGTTATCAAAGATAACTTCTCTAACCTAACTAATATAGTGTTCAATTTTTTCTCATTGTCTATCCTCAATAAACCACTTACCAAAGGCAAGGGAATAAAATCTGGATCTAAGTATGCACCATATCGCATCATTAGTTGAGAAAGTGAATCTAATGTTTCTAATCCTAAACTTACTTCAGGTAACATAAGTTTTCCTCGACTTTTTTTACCTTGTTCCTTCAATGCTCTTAGTTTATTAAGATAGCTTTCTACATTCATAAGCCTCACTACACTAATATACCCTGTAGCTAAAACTAGTTTTTGAGGTATAAGTCCTACTTCTTTGATCAATGCTTCTATATCTTGCTCATTAGGTTTAAGGTTCTGCAACCTTTGCTGAATATAAATTTTACCTTCTTCAGGAGTAAAAGGACTTAGTTCAACTTGGCTGTAGTTTTCAAAATTCTTTCTATTTCTAGTGGTAATAATAACTTGTACTAAAAAAGGTCGATGCGACAAACATTCAGCTACCAAACTTTGTTCTATCGCATTGTCTAAAATTAGCAAAGTAGGTTGTTTACGATCTTCTATAGCATTGTAAACTTTTTCGGTTAACCTGGCAAGATACATAGTAGGTTTTCTTTTCAGCTGAGCTAGCTGTTCATCACTGATGCCCAATTCTTTGGCCATAGATTCATAACTCGTTATTAGTTTATCTTGAGTCTCTGCTGTTATCCATCGTACAGCTTGTTTGCCTTCTTGTTCATATCCGTACTGAGTGGCTAGCGTACTTTTACCTATTCCACCGTGGCCACACACCACACATACACTTTGCTTATATAATTTTATACTTAACTCGTCTTGGATTTTTCTCCTAGGTATATATTCCTTTAACCTAGGGTAAGGTATATAACTAGGAAGCTTGGGAAGAATAGTCTCCATTGACAGGATTAGGTTTGATTTACTATAATTATTTTCTTCTAATTCTTCACTTAGTTTGAATGCTTCTTGTTTATATAAAACAATATCTTCAGCTATTTGCCTATCCAATTCCAATATCTCCTTCATTAGCTTCTTCTCATACGCTTTCCTTTCTTCATCTGTTATATTAGCAGCTGTAGCTATAGCATATTTCCTAAACCTTTCAATAAATCCTTCAAAATGTTTATCCTTATTATCAATATTATATAAATCGTGAATGAGTTTTAATAATTCCTCAAAATAGTCATTCTTGGTAAACTCAACAGATATTTTATGGCTTAACATAAACGGCAAACTCTCTTCCGCTGTCCCCTCCAATAAAATAGGAACAACCCTATTTCCTCTTCCTGTACTATATCTAACTAAGTATTCTATTAATTGTCTTTCTAACCTAGCTACATGCCCCGTATCTTTATAAATTGCTGCTCGCTTGTTATATTTTTCCATGTATAACTTAGTACCTACTACAATGACCCAATCAGCTGCTTCTATCTCTTTAATAAATTCATTTAATAGTGTTCCCTTTTTAACTATCCATCCATCTAATAAAACCTTTATTCCTGCTTTATTGAGCATTTCACAAAAGCGCTTCACCCAATATTCATGATAAGGATCTCCCCATGCATAGCTAATAAAGCAAGTAGGAGTTTTACTATCTCTTCGTTTTAAATAGGGGAGTATATTTTCTTGAAGAAGTTTCAAATATGCTCTTTCTTTAATAAAATATTCAAGACCAAAGTTTCCTTTCTCTGGTATATCGGTAAGTCCTATTTTTACCATATTGATTGATTGTTGCGAAGGGGATAGGTTATGGGGAGCAGCTGTTCTGAAAGCAGATACGTTGAATAAAACAATAAAAGAGATTAGATGAATGAGACTATTTCGCTTGAACAATCTTGTTTTTCTAGAAAACTTACTTTTTATTAACATCGTTATTTCAAATAGTTATCTAATTAACTCCCGCAAACATAAAATTCTCAAAAACACTTATAGAAAAATTAGTTTTATCAATTTAATATAATTTTCTCATCTTACCTTTCAGGAGTCTATATTAAGTTCTTCCAATTGTGATACTATACACTTATTCCCTTAATTATAACTTTGTTTTGCCCCCTACTGTTCCTCTTGAAATTTTTCTATATTTCTTTGAACCATTTGTATATTAGGATGATTAGTGTTATTTGGATACAGAGCCTGATACATCTTAAGAGCTTGCTGAAAATACTGTAACGCTTCTTGTGGTTGCCTGGTCTCGTAATAAACTAGACCTATATCATTTAGAGAATCGGCTATGGTAGTATGATTGCCTGTATATAGAACCTGTCTCATTCGAAGAGCTTGCTTTAAATATGTTAATGCATCTTCATATTGACCTAAACCTCTATAGGCGATTCCTAAATTATTAAGGAACCTAGCGATATTCACATGGTTACCAACATACAAAGCTTTCCCCATTTCAAAGGCTTGCTGAAAATATCTTAATGCTTCTTGGGGTTGCTTAGACTCGTAATAAACCATACCTATATTATTTAAGAAATTAGCTGCCTCTGAATGATTGCCAGAATATAACGCTTGAACCATTTCAAGGGCTTGCTTTAAATATGTTAATGCATCTTCATATTGACCTAAACCTCTATAGGCGATTCCTAAATTATTAAGGAATCTAGCGATATTCACATGGTTACCAACATACAAAGCTTTCCCCATTTCAAAGGCCTGCTGAAAATATCTTAATGCTTCTTGGGGTTGATTAGACTCGTAATAAACCATACCTATATTATTTAGGAAATTAGCTGCCTCTGAATGATTGCCAGAATATAACACTTGAACCATTTCAAGAGCTTGCTTTAAATATGTTAATGCATCTTCATATTGGCCTAGCTCTTTATAAACTATTCCTACATTATTCAATGATTTAGTTATGTCCGGATGATTTTTCCCTTTATGAATTTGTCGATATATCTCAAGGGCTTGCTGGTGAAAAAATAGTGCCGCCATGTAGTCACAAGTTAATTCCCTACTGTAAATGGCCGCGCGATCATATAAAATAGCTAAGAAAGGTTGTACCATTTTGGGTACACTTGCTAATACACTAGTTACATTGCTAAAATAAAGTTTTGCTTGCGTCCAGGTAGCATCAGGTTCTTTGGCTATCTCAGGCATGCATTGTACTAGCATTTGTAGCAGAGTCATTGCTAAAGATTGTTCTGTTACCTTATTGTTTCCTTTTCTTTTCCACTTTTGATATTCTTTGCATGCTGCTTGTATTTCTCGGTGTATCTGGATCCCTTCTTTATTTGGACTATTGTTTATAATTTTTATCAAAGAGAACTTCTCTAATAGGGCTAATATGTCGCTTATTCTTTCTTCATCACTTACTCTTAACAAAGCACTTACCAAGGATAAAGGAATGAACTCTGGATCTAAGTAAGCACCATAGCGCATTATCAGCTGAGAAGGTGCATCTAGTATTTCTAATCCTAAATTAGCTTCAGGTAAAACGAGCTTACCTTGTCTTTTTTTACCTTGCTTCTTAAGCACTCTTAGTTTATTTATATATCTATCTATGTTCATAAAGCTTATTTCAGTAATATATCCTGTAGCTAAGGCTAGCTTCTGTGGTATAAGTCCTACCTCTTTGATTAGTGCTTCTATATTTTGCTCACTAGGTTTAAATTCCTGCAACCTTTGCTGGATATATGCTTTACCTTCTTCAAGAGTAAAAGCACTTAATTCAACTTGACTATAATTCTTAAAACTTTTTTTATCTCGAGTAGTAATAATGACCTGTACTATTTTAGGTCTATCTAATAAGCATGCAGTTACTAACTGTGAGTCTACCGCATTATCTAAAATTAGTAAAGTAAGTTGTTTGTGCTCCACTAATGTATTATATACCATGCTAGCTAACATTTTAGGATAGCTAACAGGCTCTTCTTTTAGTCTAGCTAGTTCCTGTTTTAACTTAAGCTGGGCTAGTTCTAGCTGAGCTGAGTTCTCGTACTTATCATTATTTACCAGTTCTCCAGCTATATTCTCATAAGCTTGTATTAACTTATCTTGAGTTTCTGCTGGTATCCAACGTACAGTTCGCTCTTCTTTTCGAGCATGCCCATATTCGGCTACTAAAGTACTCTTGCCTACTCCTCCATAGCCAGTCACTATACATATCCCCTCTTTATTTAACTTTTGTCTTAATTCTTGTTGAGTTTTCTCTCTCTCTATATACTCCTTTGTTCTAGGATAGGGTATATAACTGAGAAACTTGGGAAGAGTAGTCTTCGTCGCTAGAGTTGGGGATGATCCCATATAATCTACTTCTTCTAATTCCTCCCTTGGGTTGAAAGCATCTTGTACATATAAATCAACATCTTCAGCTATTTGCCTCTCCAATTCCAATATCTTCTCTATCTGATTCCTTTTAAAGGCCTTCTGCTTTTTCTCAGGTATATTAGCAGCTATTATAGCATAGCTCCTAAAATTATTAATAACTTTTTCAAAGTAGTTGTCACGATTATCAATATTATATAAATCATGAATAAGCTTTAATAATTCCTCGAAGTAATCATTTTTAGTAAACTCAGAATAAATTTTATGATGTAACATAAATGGGAAGCACTCTTCTGGAGTTCCTTCTAATAAAATAGGGACAACCTTATTACCCCACTCTGTATTATATCCAATTAAATATTCTATTAACTTCCCTTCCAAACTAACTACATGTTCTTTTTCTTGGGAGTTTGCTGATCGTCTGTTATATTTTTCTAAATACAACTTCGTCCCTATCACTAATACCCAATCAGCCTCTTCTATCTTTTTAATAAATTCATGTAATATAGTTCCCCTCCTAACTACCCATCTATCTAATAATACCTGTATTCCTGCTTTATTAAGCATTTCAGCAAAGCGCTTCACCCAATATTCATGATAACAGTCCCCCCATGCATAGCTAATAAAGCACGTTAGAGGCTTGTTACTTTTTTGCTTCAGATAGGGAAGGATATCCCTTTTTAGAAGCTTCAAATAAGCCTTCTCTTTAATAAAATATTCAAGACTAAAATTCTCTTTTTCAGGTATATCATTAAGGCCTACCTTGACCATATTGGATGGACTAGGAAGATTAGATGGTTGCTGTGTAGAAGAGAGGTTACCTTGAGTAGCTGCCTTCGAAGCAGAAAGATTAAATAAAACAATAAAAAAAACTAAAGAAGCTATACTAGCTTGTTTGAATAGTTTTATTTCTCTAGTAAACTTACTTTGTTCAAACATTATTATTTCGAATAGCAAGCAACCATTTATAAACATAAATTTTTAATTCATATTTACACTCAAACTTGAAACAAGCTACAGAACCTATCTAAAAAGCTAGCTACACATTCTAAAGCTATAGCTCATCGAACTGCGCTGTAAGCTAAATAGCCCCATAGCTGGCAAGCTATCACTAAGGATTATTATGTTTTAAGAGTATCATTAAGCCATTTACTATTTACATTTAGTTGATTAGTCTGTTGACTTCTTTAACAATTCTTTTTTATACGCATCAATCTCCTCAGATACCTCTTTATCTAATTTTAATATCTCTTTCGCTCGCTTTTCCTGAAATTCCTTTCTTTCCTGTTCCGTTATATTAGCAGCTGCAACTGCAGCGTATTTTTTAAACCTCTCAATAAATGTTTCGAAAACTTTATCTCGATGATCCACATCATACAAATCTCTTATAAGCTTTAGTAGTTCCTCAAAATAATCACCCCGACTAAAGTCAATAAAAACTTTAGGACGTAACATAAAGGGTAGGCCTTCTTCTGGCGTTCCTTCCAACAAAATAGGTATAACCTTATCTCCCCGCTGTGCGCTATACCCAACTAAGTATTCTATCAATTGTGCTTCGAATTTAACAACAGGTTCTTTATCCCTAACATTTTCTGCTCGCTTGTTACACTTTTCTAAATATAACTTAGTTCCTACTACGACAACCCAGTCAGCTTCTCCTATCTTTTTAATAAATTCAGCTAAAACAGTCCCTTTTTTAATTGCCCATCTATCTAGCAACACCTGTATTCCTGCCTTATGAAGCATTTCAGAAAAACGCTTCACCCAATACTCATGATAAGAATCTCCCCATGCATAACTCATAAAGCATGTAAGCGATTTTATCTTTTTTTGTTGTAGATAAGGAATTATATCATTTTCAAGAAGCTTTAAATAAGCCTTTTCTTTAATAAGGTATTCAAGATTAAACTCTTCCTTCTCAGGAATATCGGTAAGCCCTACCTTTATCATATTGGATGGTTGTTTTGAAAGGGATGCATTACTCTGAGTATTTGCTTGCATAGCAGCTAGATTAAATAAAACAATGAAAAAGATCAAAGGAATTATACTAGCTTGCTTGAATAATTTTTCTTCTTTAAAAAATTTATTTTGATTTAGCATATTCATCTCGATTTTAGTTTAACATAATTATCTCCAATAAACACTTTTACATAAAAACTTTAAACTCTAATTGTCCCTGATTTATTTGTTCTATATTAGTCTCAATTTTTTCATAACGACGATAAGGTTTAACGTATAACCTTGGATTTTTTCTTGGTCGACCAAAATCAACTAACGACCTCTCATAATTACTCAAAGTTGTGACATCATTGGGTAGCTGGCATATCGCCTTTTTATAACACTCTTTTGACGATTTGTCATTCCCATTTCCTAAAAGAGTTGCTATCTTAGCTTGAAGATTATAAGCTCTATTTAATAAGAGATCCTTGCTTAGACCAGGGTAAATTAAGCCTGCTATGTTTAAAGGCAGCAATCAGTGAATTCAGCTGTTCCCTTGCTCCTATTGGATCCCCTTTCACATACATCAACAATGCATCTGTACTTTGTTTAACAATTTCTAATTATTGTTTTTCTAGCTGTAGCATATCTATAAATTCAGATTCTGTTCTTCTCTCAGTAACATTCTTTCTCTTATATCTCTTCTCTTTATTTTCCTCCTTCTTGATAGAGGCTTGTCTATCATACAACTGTTTCCTTTTTTCTACCTCATTACAAGATATAGTCGAATGTGAGTAGCTCTGCAAGAATAAGCCTATTAGTAAGCTACAAGCTATCAGCCTATGTTTAATCTATAAGCTCGAATCATACTTGGTATTAGCAGCAATGACCATATGATAGTCAGTTGCTGGCATATATACAAGAAATAATTAAGAAAAAAATAAGAGCGACACTTTATAGAACTGTTATTTGTCGTATCATTAATGGCAAAGGGGTAGAAAAGTGGCAAGCAAACGAACATTTACGTTTGTTAAGGCAGCTTGGGAGTTGGCTTAAAGCTTTACAAACCACAAGATAGGGTTAAAACTTATCAGTTTAACTTAAATTGGCAGTTGCAAAAGCCTAGAATATAGCCATTTGTTCAACTTAACTACTACTTCACAGTATTAGAATACTTCAAAAGCCATCTACTTATTTTCTCTAACTAGGACCTTTTTGTTTCTCTTCTTCAAGTTTTGCTATATTTCCTTTAATTTTTTGTATATCTGGATGATCGGCTTTATCTGGATACAACTTCTGATATATTGTAAGGGCATCCTGATAACAATTTAAGGCTTTTTCGTATTGTTTTGAGTCTTTATAAACATCCCCTATACTCTCGACCGTGACAGCTATATCTCGATGATTCTCATCTTTAAAAATTTGTTTAAACATATCAAAAGCCTGATGTAAACTTGTTAGAGCTTCATCATATTTCTTTAAGCTTCTATACACTTTCCCTACACTTCGTAGCGAGCTAGCCACAGCAGGATGATTGTCTGGGTAGACGATTTTATTCATTTCAAAAGCTTGCTCTAAATACCTCAAGGCTTCTTGATACTCGCCTAAGTAGTTACAAATCCTGCCTAGTCTGCCTAATGCAGTAGCTATATCTGGGTGATTACCCATATTAACACTTTCCTTCGCTTTAATACGATAATCTTTATATTTTTTTTGTTTTATTAATAGATCATCGTAGAAATTCTCTTTAGCCTTAATGTAATTTCCTATTGTTTCATAAGCATCTCCTAGATTAAACTCTAAATTAAGATTAGCACGTTCACACTCATTAAAAAAGTTCTTTAAATGGGATAATACCGTCTCAATATGAGGTAACAATAATCTTACCATAGCAACATCCTCTATTGTTTTAGCACGTTCAGGATAAATACTTTTTATGGATACAACGATTTTTTTTAAAATTTTCCTTCTTTCTAATTTACCTTGTGTACTACGGAGAATGTCTTGCAACAATTGGTGCATGATTAATTGATGTCTTTCTGTATGAATATGGATTAGAGAATAGTGTCCAATGTGTCTTTTCACTTCATCCCATATCAAGTCTCTTGATTTATCTTTAGTATCTTTCAACATGGTTTTTAATAATAACTCTGGAACTACTGAAGCGTCTAACCAGCTCACTTGCTTTAAAGTACGCAGCGCACTTGGACAGTCTGCTTTTAACGTTTTAAAATCCATATTAAAAGTACCCCATAATGGCTCATGCGTAGGATTACGAGCTAAAGTCCCATCATTCATAATGAGTGATTGGTACTTTCGATAAACAATTAAATAATCCCCAATAGTCGTTTGCTTTTCTGCCATATAAGCCCCTGCTTGAGCTAAGGCTAACGGTAAATATCCCAACGTTTTAACCAATTCTTTGAGTTTTATTTCACTATCTTGGGGACCCGCTATTCGATTAACTAATGCTATCGCTTCATCCTCTTCCATAATGTCTACATCCAATTTTTGATGGATAGGCCAGTCTACTTCATTGCGTGAAGTTATCAGAATATGGTGCTTCCCTTGTTTTGGCAATAATCCCTCAAGCTGTTTAGCATTTGGAACTTTATCATAAACTAATAAACAATCCTTTTGAGTCTCCAACCAATTTTTTATTTGTCGGGCTTGTTTTTGAATAGGCATTGCTCTTTCAAATTCAATGCCATTAGCTCTAGCTAAGTCAACATATTGAGAATAGAGCAACGCTTTATCCTCCGCATTAAACCAAGCTCTTAGAGCATAAGGCCTAGGCGGACAGAGGTAATAATACTTAGCCAGCTCCGTTTTACCCATACCCCCTAAGCCATATAAGCTTAAAGTGAGCACTTGCTGGTTAGATTGATCAAAATAAGCAATAATGTGTTTCCATAATTTTTGCCGTTCAATAAAATCAGGAGTTATAGAAGGCCGTTGAAATTGTTGACCATATTCATTATACAATAGTTGGGGACTGCTTCCTTGGGATTGGATCAAAGCACCAATCATTTCTGCAGTTACTGCTGGACTGTGCTTAGCTTGCTCTTGAACTTGTACCGTTTGAAACTTGAGATCTTGTTTTAGACAGTCTAACCTTTGTAGATGATATCCTATACGAAGTTCTTGTTCTATTTGTTGGCTATCTGCTTGTTTAGATAACCCGGGGCAACTTTTATCGAAAACCCGCCATAAATTTTTATATTCTGCTCCTACTTTAATTATTTGTTGTTCATATATCCAATCTAGCATCCGTCGTAACATTAATAGATACCCTGTTTCTCTGGCATCCCTCACTGTCCGATATCTGCTATAAATTTCTGGAAAAGAAGTTGCCAAAGTACCACTTATTAGCAAAGGATAAGTACGACTGTAGCCATATTGTTTTTGATCTTGTTCAAATCTATCATAAATAATATTTAGCTCTGTTTGTACTACGTGAGATGTAATATTATAATGCTTTTGTAACAAAGACTCTGTCCCAACCAGAATAATATAATTCCCATCGTGATATTGCCCCATAAATTTGTAAATACTATTTCCCGGTTTATTATCCCGTATATCCATAATAACTCGAACACCAGCTGCTGTTAAATGATCATAGAGTATGGATAGAAAAGGTTGTATCCAATATTCTTCCTTCTTATTCTCCTCTGTTGGCCATGCATAACTAATGTAACAACAAGGTGAGGGTTTCCCTGCTTCCATTAATAGTTGTTTTAATTTAACCAGATGCTCTATCAATTTTTTTTGTAACTCCCCTTGTCTAGTAATATAGCTTTGTTCAGCATGCAAGCGCTTTGTTTTCATTTTTAAAACCTCCCTCTCTGCAACAGGCATTTCTAGTTTCTTATTTAATTCTCTTTCAAATGAAGCTATGCACTCTAAAATTAACCTTCTTAGTGTATTAGAAAGAATAGCATGATAAGGCTCAGTAAGCTCATATAAAGCTCTAGCAGTATTTTGAATTTCAAGAATGGACTGTTTCATTGAGTAATAAAAGCATTCTGTATTTTCTCCCGATTGATAACGTTTAATTTCTTCCACCTTTTTTTCAATGTTTTTTAAATACAGAATGGCTTTATCTTTTACTTGTAGACTCATTGAAATTTTATTTATGATATCTAATAGAGCTTTGCAATCATAAGAAATCCCAGGTAGCTCATTCTTTGAATTTACTGTAGGAGTTACATTTACACCAGGGATAGATAGGCTAGAGAAGCTAAGGAAACTTTGCAGAAATAAAATCGCTGGTAAGCTCCACATTATCACCTTGCGACCTAACTTATAATTTCGGTACATATTTGTAGTAGTTATGAACAACAACTGTATAATAGTCGATACTTAGAACATCTATCTATAAGAAAAAACAACATACTCCATTTTCTGTAGTTATTTGTTACTCTCTCACTATCAATGCTTATCGAGGATGTTTTTCACGGCCTAGAAATTCTGAAGCCTTGTAAATCAGATTTTTATGTATCCTTTCTTATTCTTCAATATCTCATTGAACTTCTTCCGAATTTACATCTCCTACTGTTAGTACGAAATAGCCTCACAACCAAAGGGTTGCAGCTGATATAGTTTCCTTAACTTAAATGTGCAAACCCTTCTAACATTTTGCTTCCGCTTTTTATGCATGGTCCCATCTTTTATATCGATAAGCTTAGTACTACTGATATCAGTAAATAAATATATATGATATGGGCCCTCGCTAATAATATCAACTGGACTATATTTCTCATATCAGTTCATGGGTTCGACTGACAACTTTCCATGCTAATAGCCGAAAACAATATTTGGTATAAATAGTATGTGATAATTCCAATCATATAAACCACCAGATCTTCATTTATATTCCATAACTTAAAATACATAAAGTATTCGCCTAAAAGTACGAAAGTTTACTCTATTCTAACTAATATAGTTAGCGTTTCGACAAGAAATTGACTCATTTCCTTGCCTTAATTTCTGCAATTTTATTATTAATCTCTTTGATCCAGCCGCTATTTCTTTTCGGATTTTTTTGCAGCAATTCAAGGGATTTTTCTAAGCACTTCATTGCTTTAGTAGGATTTTCTAATTTTTCTAATATATAACCTTTACGCATTAACCCTGTCTGATGGGTAGGATTAATGGCTAAAACTTTCTTTACTTCTTGCAGTGCAGTTTCATATTCACCATTGTCATAACGCAAAACCGCTAAAAATAAATGTGCGTTCACATAGGTAGGAGCAGCTTGTATGGCATGTTCCAGCAGTCCCTGCGCTTTCATACGCAATTCTTCAACTCTTGGAATTTCAGCTACTTGAACTTCTAGAATTTTAGCTACTTGTTTTGGATCAACCTGCTTTTGTTCTATGTTTTTGGCTAGCAATATAAACCCATATGCTATACCACTATATACTACTGGTTGTTGTTTTGAGCTTAGCTGATCTACAAACGGATACACTTTTTTATTATAATAATCATATGCTCTGATATGTAAGCCCCCATTTTCTTCCCATCTTCCACGGTCGTTTAATAAGCCACTATAATTACTCCAGGTTATTACATCGTCAGGTAACGATTCTGTTGCTTCCTTATAGTAATCTTCTGCCAATTCTGTATTACCATTACGTACTGCAATTTTAGCTTTAATATTATAGGCCCTATTTAATAAAGAACGCTTATTCAAATCAGCTAGATTAAGGAAAGGGTCTTTAAGAGCAGTAATCAGTGAATCTAATTTGTTATCTGCCTCTAAAGTCAGATCTTTTTCCATAAATTTTGCCGACACATCTGCCCAATTTTTATAAATCTTTAATTGAATGTTTAATTGTTTACTTTTCTGCCCTAGCACAGTGACAAGGGATTTTCTCACCTCAGTTTCTAGGGGTATGTGTTGTACTTCTTTCACAACTGATTCTGCAGTTGACAGCTGCTCCTGCAAAGCTTTGATCATATGTTCTGTATCCTTTTTTTCATCCCAGTTAGCTTTATTAAACTGATAGGAAAATGGTAAAGCAGGAGTGTCTAATTGCAGATTTTCAGTTTCTGTACAAATTTTTAGGACACCAGTAAAACACCTCATCGTAGAAGAAGGCAATACGTCTAATGCTCTTTTCATTTTATCACGTAACTCCTCAATAGCTATTGAGGAGTTTAGGCGAATATATCGCACCCCACCTATAATCACTATTTCATAATGCGCTAAAATGTCGGTCAGTATTTTGGTAACTACATCACTAGCTGGTAACTGAGCTATGTTTTTTCGATTTTTCCACAATTCATGTAAATGATTATCTATATCTTCATATCCATTCATACCCAGCACATGTTCATTGATCTTTATTGGGCTCTTTTTATATCTGTGATCAAATTGTTCTTTTACTTCTAAGTCAGACTTCTTATAGTCGTTGTCCAAAGATTCTAACCTAGAGCAATATTCCTTCATATCTGACTTGAACGCTAAGTAATCTCTTAAAAGTATATCAATCTTTTTAGCAGTATCCAAATTATTTATTACAAAAGTTCCCAACCATGGAGCCACTAACAAAACTCCTTTTGAGAGCATACTATGACCTCCAATACCAAAAACAGCTCCATATACAATTATTCTTCTTATTTTAGCCATTCCACCCACGTGGGTGTTATATCCTAAACTCTTTCCAGTAAAGGAGTAAACAAGACTATCAGTTTTTTGAATAAGGCGGTTAACCCATGTATCCTCTCCAACTCCTGTTTTAGCACCTAACCTAGCACCCAGACTACCTCCTAAAATAGATCCCAATAAACTACTAAATTCTACCTTCATTTCTGTAGCACGACGCTTTTCATCTGCTTCCTGTTTAGCTTTATCTGTGTTTAATTGAGGCCAGTCTGCTACTCGTACATATTCTCTAGGCTTACCTGTAGCAGGATCAAATAAATCCATCATAAGTTCTAAACTACGGCTTGTAGTAATTACCAAATTCTTATAAATATCGTTCATCTCATCTCCATTATTTACTAGCTTGCTCCCTCTTTCCAGCCACTCCTCTGCCCAGTCTGTGAGCTTTAAATCGGGACAAACCCTATATACCTCTCCCTTATACTTATTACAAGTATTAATTAGATTAGGTGCAGAAAGGTATGTAGTTATAGGTAGATCTGTCACAGACAATCGCGGATCTTTATTTCTGATATTTGAAGCGAAATCTCTTATATTTTCATCTAACCCTGGACTATCAAATACAATTCCTCTTACCGTTTTACAGCCAAAATCGAAATGACAGTGGGCTACGCCTAATTCTGTTAAATGACCCCCAAAAGCATGGCCAGCAATAGATAAATTGAATCCTATTTTTTTAGCATATTCCACAGCAACCTTCGTTGTCTCATACGCCAAACTTTGCTGTTCTTTGACAGAACTAACTAATTTTTCTACTTTATTAAGAAGGCTATCACTATCTGTACCTTCTTTATCATTAGGTATACTTTCAAGATCTGTACCTTTAAAAACCAATACTACTTGCTGAGCATCCTCATTCACGTATAGAACACCTGGTAGCTTAACATTATCTCCAATTTTTACTACCTTCCACTTTGTATTTATATTAGGAGGCAACACATGCTTTAGCCTTTGAGCTAGAGCATCGAAATCTACTTCCTGATCCTTTTCAGGGTTATTATATGCATGCATGACTAATAACCCATGTATATAATCATTTGGATTATAAGTATATTCGCAGACTTTTTTCGCTAATTTACCTTCGATCCGATTTTTTAATTCTTGGCATTCTGGTGGAACATTTTCCCAATAGATATAATCTATTGGGAAATTATTTTTTATTGCTTGTTTGAGTTTTTCAAGCTTCTCTTTAGTCAGTTCTTCATGGCGTAGATCTATGCGTTTCTTTTTAGGACCATGGCCTTGTAGAGCTTCTAGTGCCTCATCACAACTATGGTAACTATAGTTGTCTATTAGCTTATCTTCGATTTCCCTTTTTAATTTTTGACATTCTGGGGGAACATTCCTCCAATAGATATAGTCTATTGGGGAATTATTTTTTATTGCTTGTTTGAGTTTTTCAAGCTTCTCTTTAGTCAGTTCTTCATGACGTAGATCTATGCGTTTCTTTTTAGGGCCATGACCTTGCAGCCCTTCTAGTGCTTCATCACAACTATGGTAACTATAGCTATTTTCCTTTAACTTATTTTCAATTTTTTTCTTTAAGTCTCGGCAATCTGAATCTGCTGGAATATCTCCCCAGTGAATGCATTCTACTATATCATTATTGTCAATAGCTTTTTTCAGGTCTTCAAGCTGTTCTTTACTTAACGAATTTCCTCGTAGATCTATACGCTTCTTTTTAGGATCATTGATTGATAAATTTTTTAGTGCTTCTTCATAAGCAGTATAGCAATTACAACTATTCTCCTTCAACCTATTTTCGATTTCCTTCTTTAAGGCTTGCCATTCTGAACCTGCGAGAATCTGTCCCCATTGGATGTACTCTACTACAACATTATTGTCAATAACTTTCTTAAATTCTTTAAGTTGTTTTTTAGTTAACCGCTCTCGTCGTAGATCTATACGCTTCTTCTTAGGATCATTAGTTGATAACTTTTCTAGTGCTTCCTTATAAGTATAAGAGTTACGACGATTCTCCTTCAGTTTATCTTCGATTTCTTTCTTTAGATTTTGACAATCTGAATCCATAGGGATTGCTCCCCAATGAATCCATTCCACGATAAAATTGTTGGCTATCGCTTGTTTAAGTGCCCTCAGCATCTCTATATCCAACTTTTTTTGTCGCAGATTTATAACTCCTACTTTAGAATCGTTGGCTAGTAAATCGTCTAATATTTTTGTATAGCCCCAATAAGATTTTAAGCCAATAGCTGGTTTCTGTTCTGCTTGTACTACAAGACTAAACAGTCTAGATTTGATTGGTTTGGAACAGCTAAACTCTTGGTCAGTTTCTTTCCTATCCATAAGATTCTTTTCAGCTTCTTTCTCTTCTCCTTCAACTTTTCCTCCTAATGCAATTCGACTAGCAATTCCACTCACCCCTAGTCCTATTGCTATCATAGAAAACGGAAACGAAGAGTGGGTAGCCTCTCTTTCCTTATATTGTTCCACTAATTGTTCAGTTGAATTAAGTCTTCTTGTTGTATGATAGACATTCCTATTCACTCGAAAAAGAGGCGTGTTCTTGAAAACTAAAGAACAAGACTTCGCCCCTGCAATTGAGGAATTAGCTCTCCATAAAAAGCTGCTCCTCGTAGGATAGATTAAACAACAAGATCTTATAGGAGTTCCCTTCCTAAGCAATGCACCGCATGCGGCTACACATACTGGGGATAGGCCTAACAGATGCTTTTGAGATATTGTTTCGCTTATCCAATCTATCTTTCTTTCTCTCTCGACTCGACATCCTTTAATATTCTTATCCCTAGCAGGTTGTAATAAAGCCTCTACAGTTCTCTTATCCGTTTCTTTGTTTCCTTGTTGATAAACTGTCATTTGATGCTTTTGGTATGGCCTAAAAATGCCTCTTACTTTCTCATTTTGTTCTCCATTAATAGAGACCTGTCTATCATATAGACGTTCCTCCTTTTCTATTTCATCAGAAGGCATGTTTGGGTTTGAACAGTTCTGCAAAAATAAACCCAGTAGTAAAGTACAAGCTATCAGCTTATGTTTTAATTTATAATCTTGAATCATCCTTATATTCAGCTAGCAGTGAGGACTATATAGTAGTTGTTTGCTGGCACATAAACAAGAAATAATTAAGAAAATAGCAGGAGTTCCGCACTTAAGAATTAAGTGGAGAGCATAATGCATTTTATTTCATCATTTCAAGAGAAATGCTCTTCTTAATAACTCGCCCATCGTGTTGATAATTTACATAGTACTCTTTAAAACTATTAAAATCTACAAAATTTTTCACCTCTTTATCAAGTGCGAAACTCCTAAATAGATAGATAATGCTACTACTTTAATAGTCCTTGAATTCAATAGAATAGTTATTCGCCGTATCGTTGGCAGTAAAGTAGTAGTAGAATGGCAGACGAACGATCATTTAAGTCTATTGAGGCAGCTTGGCGGATTGTCTTAAGGGTTTTTAATCATAAAGCCTCCAACCTGGCGCAAGCGTCCTCGCTTGTGCCTACAAGTAAATTCAAAAACCTTCTCGTAATAAGCTTAATATATATAATAATAGCACAAGCCAAGAGGCTTGCGCTATTGAGAGTATTACAATTTGAGTTGTTTGAGTTTGGTACAAATGAAGAAAGGATGAAAGAAGAATATGAGCACGAAATACAAATTTTATGATTCGAAGAGGCTCTATTTCGTATTAAAACCATTAAAAGTACCTTTTTGTTAATTAGCAATAAAAATTGCCTAAAAAGCTTGAAAATAATGAAGCTTGGTTTATATTTATTCACTATGAACAATATTATATCTCTAACAAACATTTTCAATTTTTGAATAACTAAAATATGTTACGATCTAGAAAAATTATAGCCCTAATGGGTTTCTTGTTTTTAAATATTTTTGCTATTAGTTGCGGCTGTGGCAAAGATGATTCAAAAGAAGATGAAGAAAAGAAAAAGCTGGTAGCAGAAGAAAAAAAGCTAGTTGAAGATTTTTCCAAAAAATTTCTGCTTAGTTCAGACCAGACAAAAAGTTTTGAGGCATATCTACAAAAATCAAAAAATGAAGATAATGTACAAGATATAAGTGAATTAATAGAATTACTGAAAAAATTTAAGACTAGTTTAGATTCAACTGAGTCCATACTACTAAAAGCTAGTCTATCTGGCACAAATGCTTTCTTACAAAAATTAATGCCTGGATTTACTCCTGTTATAGATCCCAACAGAGGTAAAGATATTTTGGAAGTTCAAATACAAATTTGGGGAAAAATAAGACAGCAAGTTGAATTAAAAAACAAAGGGAAAAAGTAAATTAGCAGAAGTTAGCCCCCTTATGACACAAGTGTTTTTCACTTGTGCCACTTCTAGTAATCTTTAGCACTTGAGTAGAAGCATTCCTCCATCTCATCAACCCAACCTGCTCTCCCTTTCATCGTGCTCGTACTTTTTACCAAAGCTCTATGATTAAATTTCCTAAATCAACAGGTAAGGCTGAATTAAAATAAAATAATATGAATTGCAGATTCAATATTGATGATTAAAGTCTGTAAAGCTAGCTTGAGAAGCATACAATAGACTTCTTTCGAAACCAAGAATTGGGTTATCTGGGCAGGAAGGAATTTGTGAGAAACCGGAGTTTACTTTAGTAAATAAATAGGAAGAACCAATTACTGACGAACCTAGAGGACTCAAGGCGACGGTTTCGGAAGAAGTCTAATATTTACACCCTAATGAAGATCTTACGGTTATACATGATCCATAAAACACACATCCACAGTAAGACCCATGTAACAGCCCATGCTAATGAGGCATTTAATGGTGAAAAATACGGTGTAAATAAAATATTATATAAGTAGGTGACTAAACCTCTTTGAGTACCATCTGCTAAGGTAATATGGATCAGATTTAAGGTTTTTGGTAATAAGCCAGAAACAAAAAATACAGTAATGGCATTTACGCCGTATACTACAAATGGCTTGGTAAATTTATTATAGCCTTTAGCATCTATGATCCAATAACACAAAGCCAACGTTATCGATGCAAGCCCACCTGTATAAAGCACGTAAGCGCTTGTCCACAAGGCTTTATTGATAGGAAAACTACCTCCCCATACCAACCCGACAATTACAGCAAGTGCACCAACAGAAAAAAGCCAGGACGTTTTCTCAGCCTTTGATATATCGTTTTTTCGTAGAAAGATGCCTACCAATACTCCGAATAGTCCTGTGGCAATTGCCGGAATAGTTCCGAGAATACCTTCCGGATCCCAAGTCATTGAAGCCTTCCAAAGATGTGCTTCTGTTAAAAGGGTACGGTCTATCCATGCACCAAGGTTTGTTTCTTTCTCTAGATTGGCATAACCAATGCCTGGAACAGGAACAAAAGTCATTAATGCCCAATAGACTACGAGTAACCCGAGCATTATTCTGAAAATAGCATAACGGGAGAATTTGAGAAAGATGATTGTTGAAATAAAGAATACTACTGCAATACGCTGCAGAACACCAGGTATTCTTACTCCTTTAAAGGCTGCTATTGGATCCGTAAATACTTTTGGGTACAGCGAAAGGAACACACCCAGGCAAAAAAGAATCAACATCCTTTTAAAGGCCTTCGAGATAACTTGATGATGTGTTTCTGGCAGATCTTTTTTGCTTCCCATCGCAAAAGCAATAGACACACCAACAATAAATAAAAAGAAAGGAGAAACAAGGTCAGCTAGGGTACAGCCATTCCATTCAGCATGTTTCAGCGGAGCATAAATATTCCCCCAACTTCCTGGATTATTTACCAGAACCATTGTGGCAACAGTTAATCCTCTAAAGAAATCTAGTGAAATTAACCGATGTTGTAGATGTTGCATGTTTTGAAAGAATGTACGGCTCTTTATTAGACTTCTTGCATAATCTTCGTCTTTAGCCCTCTGAGTTCGTCAGTAATTTGCTCAAAATCCTCATTTACCCCAGTAAACTCCGGTTTCTCGCAAATTTCTTCCTGCTCAGAGAAATAAATTCTTGATTCTGCAAGAAGTCTATTGATAAATCTTATAAAAATTGATATATTTTTAGATAATACAAAATGAATGAGAAAGAAAATAAATTTCTTAAAAACATAAATACCGCAGATAAATAAAGAATTTTCAATCAACTAATTAAAAAGGTATATGACTATATTGAAAGCTCCGGTTACTTCTAAGGATCACATCAGAGGTAATGTAAACGCTCCCATCACACTTCTCGAATATGGGGATTATGAATGTCCATACTGTGGAATGGCCCATTCCATTATTAAACGCGTACAAAAACATCTGGGGGAGCAGCTCCGATTTGTATATCGACATTTTCCGCTAACTGAGCTTCATCCTCATGCAGAAATTGCAGCACAAGCGGCTGAATTTGCAGGTGCACATGGTCATTTTTGGGAAATGCATGACCTTATATACGAAAATCAGAAATATTTAGACATAGACCTCTTGTTGAAATTAGCTAAAATGCTAAAATTATCTGACGATGGTCTGTTAAGTTCCCTCAAGAATAGAACCTATTTGCCCAAAATACAGAACGATATGCTTACTGGTGAGATGTGTGGCGTTCATGGAACTCCCACGTTTTTTCTAAATGGTCATCTCTATACCGGATCCTATGAATTTGAAGACCTTGTCTCTGTTATTGAGCAAGTAGCAAACCAATAGCAACCAAAGTCATTAGTTCCATTGGTATTGAATTTAACTTAGGTGTAGACATCATGAAGCTCCTTGCATAGTAACTATTTGAGTTATATTTATTACAGGGGATGAACTAAAGTTGATCCCTTATTTTATTTTTATTAGACTTCGTCTGAAACCCCTACAAACCTAGCTGCAGACCTATTTAAATGAGGCCAAGTAATAGGTGTCTATTATTCCATAAATGAGATAACTAACTGCTAACAATATATCTTAACCCATAGAGAACTAGTATATTCAATTTATAGCGTGTATTTTAGTTGTTCGAGATTAATTCCTATGTCGATAGTTGTACATAAACTTTCAAAACACTTTCAACATAAAATAGTAGTGGATCAACTGGATTTTCAAGTAGAAAAAGGCCAGATTGTAGGACTATTAGGACCTAATGGGGCTGGAAAATCTACTACGATGCGCATGCTAACAGGCTATATACCGCCTTCCGAAGGAGAAATTCATATTTGCAACCATAACTTAAATAAAAGCCCACTGAAGGCCAAAAAAAATATAGGATACTTACCGGAACATAATCCCCTCTATACCGAGATGTATGTCCATGAATATCTGCGTTTTATGGGTACTATACATGGGTTAGGAAAAAGTAAATCCATTAAAAGAGCACAAGAAGTAGTGGCACAATGTGGTATAGGCGATATGCAAAATAAAAAACTAGGAGCTTTATCCAGGGGTTATCGGCAACGAGTAGGATTGGCCCAAGCACTTATTCACGATCCTGCAGTACTAATTCTAGACGAGCCTACGGCAGGGCTAGATCCCAATCAACTGAATTATATACGGGGAGTTATTAAAGAACTTGGTCGAGAAAAAGCGATCTTATTTTCTACCCATATTATGCAAGAAGTAGAGGCCATCTGTGATCGGGTCCTTATCCTACATCAGGGTACATTACGCTTGTCAGCTACGTTAGACGAGTTAGCTCAATATGGCAGTGACCAGTTTATTGTATCTTTCAAAGAGCCTATCCCCGTAGAGCAACTGCAAACTTTAAGCGGAATAAAAAAAATAGAGCTATTAGATGCACATACATGCAAGCTTTACGTCAATCATAGCAAAGATATATATGAACCAATTTTCCATTTTGCCAAACTACATGGTCTTACGCTGCAACGAATGGAGCAAAAAAAAGAAACATTAGAAGATATTTTTACACAGCTTACTAACACAACGCATGTCCAACCTAATTAAGCACTTATCATTTAGTCCCTGTCTATGATTGCAATGCTACAAAAAGAACTGCAAGCTTTCTTTAGCTCCTTGATGGCCTATGTTATTATCGGTTTTTTTCTCATCCTAACAGGATTATGGGTATGGATATTTCCAGATACCAATATACTAGACACAGGTTATGCAGACTTGTCTCCCTTATTTCGATTGGCTCCTTATGTATTGATGTTTCTAGCTCCAGCTATTACCATGGGCCTATTTGCTGAAGAACTTAAAATGGGCACCTTAGAATTATTACTGACTAGTCCACTTACAACCATACAAATCATTTTAGGCAAATACTTGGCTAGCCTGGTGATTATAGCTGGGATCTTACTACTTACCAGTATCTATGGCGTATCTATCTACTATTTGGCCAGCCCTATTGGAAACATAGATATAGCTGCTTTAATTGGTTCGTATATAGGTTTGCTACTCCTAGCATCTGTATTTCTAGCAATAGGCTTGAGTACCTCAGCATGTACCCAAAGTCAGGTGGTAGCTTTTCTGATAGGTACTTTCGTTTGTTTTTTATTATACCAAGGATTTGATGCTTGGACTACTTTAAAAACCTGGGAAAAGTATTCTTTATTTATAGCTCAGTTAGGTATGCTTTATCATTATGAAGCTTTGAGTAGAGGTGTTATTGACCTGCGCGATGTACTTTACTTTTGTAGTTTGAGCTTTTTATCACTCCTAGTTACCAACTTAGCACTACGCAAAAGATGAAATTGGTTAAGAACCTATACAAAAAAAGAGTACTATTTTTGTTCATTTGCTTGGTAGCTATAGCTATAGGGAATGTGCTTGCTGCTTATTTTCCTTTACGCATAGATTTAACAGCAGATAAACGTTATACCCTTCACCCGTCTACCAAAGCGCTACTAGCTCAGTTAAAATCCAAAGTTCATGTAGATATCTATTTGTCTGGAGATTTACCTACTGGATTTAAACAACTACAATCTAATCTAAAAGCACTTTTAGAAGAATTCAAAGCATATGCCCCCTACCCAATCACCTACCAACTCATCAATATAAATCAAGAAACTGTTGAGAAAAGAAAAAAACTATTCAAGAAATTTGCTAAGCATGGTATAGAACCTACCAATCTATACCAGCAGCGAAGTGGACAACGAACAGAAAAGATTATTTACCCAGGTGCCATCATTTTCTACGAAGACAAAGAAGCAGGAATCCTGTTACTTAAAGCCAACAAAATGACTTCGGCTACAAATATGGTTAGCCAATCTATAGAAAATTTAGAATATGAAGTTGTCAGTTCATTGTCCAAACTGGTTCATAATAAGCCTATTCAAATAGGACTAATCCAAGGACATGAGGAACCTAGCCCTATTCAACTGCAAGGTCTAGTACAAGCACTTCGTGGATTCTATGAAGTAAATCAGGTGATGCTTGCTGAAACTGCTAACCTAACTCATTACGGAGCATTGCTTATCACCAAGCCACAACAACCTTTTTCAGAAGTTGAGAAATATCTCTTAGATCAGTACATCATGCAAGGTGGTAAGGTTTTGTTTTTTTTAGATCGCCTGCGAATTAATATGGATAGCCTGACCAGTGGGAATTCTTTTGCTTTTCCGCTTGAACTCAATCTAGATGACCAGCTATTTAGGTATGGTGTCCGAATTAATCAAGATTTAATCAAAGATCTACAGTCAGGAGTATATCCCATTGTAGTCGGCAAAATGGGCAACCAACCTCAATTAAGATTTTTGCCTTGGCCTTTCTTCCCTGTTCTTAATAATTTTGCCGATCACGTAATCACCAAGAATATGAATGCGTTGTATACGCAATTTGTTAGTAGCATAGATGCTGTAAATGCAGAAGGGGTTATCCAGACACCGCTTGCATGCAGCTCTCCTTATAGTATTAAAGCAGGAACTCCTGTATATGTGGATTTAGAGTCACTTAGAAGGCCGCCTGATACCAATTTATATCAACAAGGACCTATTCCAGTGGCCTATCTTTTAGAAGGAAAGTTTAGTTCTTTATATAAAAATAGACTACCTCCTGATGGTATAAATAACATACCATTTATTTCTGTAAGCCAGCCTACCAAGATACTGGTTGTAGCAAGCGGCAGTATGGTAGTTAATGCAATTTCACCTAAAGAGGGGCATGCTTTGCCATGGGGTTATGATCCTTTTTTACAACAAAACTTCGCTAACCAAGACTTTGTATTAAATACATTGGCTTATATGTTAGAAGAATCAGGCATCATCAATGCTAAGCGGAAAACAATTCAACTAAGGCTCTTGGATAACTTAAAAGTACAAAACGCAAGATTATATTGGCAACTACTAAATATGATTATGCCTATCTTCATATTGGTATTGGTAGGCATTACTTGGCATCTAGTACGTAAGCGAAGGTATCGCATCAAAGTTTGATAATTTTTTTTCAGCCGTCAGCATCTCCCTATAGCTAGCGCACATGCCTTTATTATTCCACCATGTTTTATACATATTATTATTATCTAGAACTTTAGAATTAATCGCCCTCAGAGCCCGTTAGATTTGTATCATAAATTAGCATGGAACTAGTTGCCTAGAAACTTGCTCATAATCAACTATTAGTGATTTTCCTAGTAAAATTTCTCTAAACTTTCTATTTTAGATTCACAGTTACGTAACCACACATAATTATGAACTATCTCAGTATTGATGCCATCATCGTATATACTTTCTTGCTAATAACTTTACTGGTAGGATTACGGGCAGGTAGAAATGTAAAGACAATCAAGCAATATGCCATTGCCGATAAAACTTACGGAACAGGAGTGTTAGCTATAACTATGCTAGCCACTTATCTTACAGGTTCTCAAGCTATAGGCTATGCAGGACATGTCTTTGACAATGGCGTTTTTTTCCCTCTAATTACAAGAGTTTTCTGTGGTGTTGTTATATGTTTTCTATTCATTGCCCGTTACATAGCGCCCAAGATGTACCGGTTTATAGGATGTTTAACCATGGCGGAAGTAATGGGTCAACTATATGGTCAGAAGGCACGAATATGGATCGGAGTTTTAGGAACTTTATACTCACTGATCATGGTCACTTTGCAAATTATTTGGCTAGGCTATATCGGAGAATTCATTAACATCCCTAGTCAATGGAGTATTTTTCTAGGGGGCATGTTTTTAATGATGTATGCCAGCCAAGGAGGTATGAAAGCTGTAACTATTACGGATGTATTGCAATTTATTGCCATTACGATATTAGTACCTTTAGCCGCTAATGTTTTATTGCATCAGTTTGGAGGAATACAAGATATATTTACCCATGTTCCTTCTGAGAATTTCAACTTCTTTCAACACTTAAATGTAAAAGAATTTCTGATCCCTTTTATATGGTATCTTTTTCCTGCCTTCCCGCTTAGCTTTCCATTCATGCAACGGATGCTCATGGCAAAAGACACACGACAAATAGCCAATAGCCAGTATATCAGTATATTTTACTTAATAGGGTTTTACCTACTACTCTCCTTCATTGGTTTAGCCGCTATCGCTTTAAAAACAATGGGAGATGTAAACATGCCTCAAGAAGGCAGCAAAATATTTATATATTTGGTCAAAACATATTTCCCAGTAGGAATCAAAGGAATAGTAGGAATTGGATTATTAGCTGCTGTCATGTCTACAGCAGATTCTTTTTTGCACAGTGCAGGTATACTAGTAGCCTATGATGTGATAGAGCCTTTACTAAAAGAAAAAAAATGTAAAGTTAATGTTTTAAGAACAAGCCAGTATGCGACATTTTTTCTTGGTTTAATAGCTCTATGCATTGCATTGAACTATCAAGCATTACCTCAAGTAATATATGGCAACATACATTGGGGCAAGGGCATAAACCTGGTTAGAGACTTTGTAGCCATCGTATTTACTATTCCCATGATAGCAGGGATCATGGGTCTAAAAACAGATGCCAAATCTTTCTTTGTTTCCTTGATAGCTACAGGTATTACCTTTTTCATAGGAAAATTATTTCTGCCGGATTTGTGGTTTATGCCTGTTACTATTGTAATTAATGCAGCAAGCTTTTTTGGAGCACATTATATACAGAATAAAGGATTTTTAACCGTAAAACAAGATACCCTATTAGTATCTTAATACACTAACCGATTTAACCAATAAAAATAATAGCCTATGCATGTATATCAAATAAAAAATAGCTGGTGGCAAAAAGGCCTATACTATTTATACCACCTTCCACAAAATATATATAATTATTCTAAAAGCAAGGTAGAAAAATATGGTGCAGAATATACACCATTTGCCTTTTTCATGGCTTTCAATTACATGTTCCCTCTTTTCATGCGGATTGAGCCAGGGGGTAATATAATCTATACGTGGTTATTGATTATCAAAACCATTGGAGTTTCTCTTTGTATAGGACTACTTTTAAAGCCTTATTGGGCTAGTTGGTTTCAAAAGTATTTCCCTATTTATTGGCATTTTACCCTTTTCTATTGCATTCCTTTTTCTTTCACATTATTATTTTTAATTAACGGCAGCAATATTCAGTGGCTTGTGAATGTAGCATTGGCTATTATGCTCCTTATTTTATTAGTTGACTGGACTACCTTCTTAACACTTTCTATATTAGGAACTATCACAGGTATTTGGTTCTATACTCAATTTATAGGAAAAACACCTGTATTCGGTCTTTATGATCTATATATTCTTTTGCATGTATGTCTTTTTTCCATGGCTATTGGCTTTATCTTTGCACGCCGTCGTGAAATTAGCATGCAACTCATGTTTCAACAGAATCGACAATTGCAGCAAAAACAACAAGAAACTCGTCAGGAACTGGCTTCCGCCATACAATACCGAGAGCAGATGTTGCAAGATCTAGATACAAACGAGGTGGTAACTATCTTTGACGACATAACTGCTGCCTACCTACAACATACCATCTACCGCATGACTGACTACATGCGCTTAGATGTCACTTCCGTAAACTTAGAAGAGCTCTTTAAGGAAGTGATTATGCTTTATAATAGCCAAGGTTTTGAACAGCCTCAGGTGATATTTAAGAAACAAACTGAACAAAATACGCTACAGGCAGATTTTGGCAAGCTGAAGCAACTCCTATTTAATGCTATTAGTTATGTCAGAGACCATAATAAAGATCACAATCCAATCAACGTGGTAGTAAGCGATGCTCAACTCGGCCATAAAGTAGCCCATATGAAAGGGTATGTCCGTGAATTGCCCGCCTTGGAAATAACTATTACGACAGGGCTTACTCAAGCTTCCAAACCGCAGCAGCCCCTTTATATGATCGATCCATCGGAATCTAACCTGTGGGTACCTCAGCAAGAAGATGAGTTCTTACTTCTAGAAAATGCTCGCATCATCGATGCTCACTATGGGTATATAGCTGAACGTTCCGCCCAAAAACAGATGTATGTACTGCCTATCCCCCTTCGAGAAATTCGTGGCAACGTCATGGAACTCATCGCAAAACCAACCAAAGCAGATCCAGAAGAAGCAAAACATCCGATGGCTATCCAGTTAGAAAAAGAACTCATGGAACGACTTCAGGGAACTCAAGTGGATTTAAAAATCATCAAAAAGGGGTTGGACATTATAAAAAGATACCATGCTGGAATGAAAAGGAAATCCGGAGAGCCGTTTTTTACACATCCTATAGCAGTGGCTTTAATCTTATTAGATTATTCACAGGATCAAGATGCGATATTGGGAGCTTTGTTGCATGATACGGTAGAAGATACAAGTCTTTCATTTGTACAGATCCGCGCTTTATTTGGTAGAAAAGTAGAGTTTTTGGTTATCAAAGCTACTAATCTAGAAGAATACGAACGGCGAGTAAGTTTAACTGATAAGGAGAATTTAGTTCGTATCTTGAACTATGAAGATCCTCGGGCCGCCTTGGTAAAGCTTTCAGATCGACTACATAACATGCGTACTATCCAGTATCATTCTTCACTAGACAAACAAAAATCCATAGCCCAGGAAACATTAGAATATTTTGTACCCCTAGCTAAAAAATTAGGTATAGAAAAAATGGCAACAGAGTTAGAAGATCTAAGCCGGTCAGTACTAGCTAAATAGGCTTCTTCTAAAACCGTCGTCCTGGGTCACTAATTGGTTCTTCATATTTATTTACTAAAGTAAACTCCGGTTTCTCACAAATTCCTTCCTACCCAGAGAACACAATCCTTGGTTTCAGAAGAAATCTAATCTGCTGCAGAAGTTATATAATTATAGCCTTTGTTCAAACCTGGATATCTATATAGTCTAGTTCCCAGTTAGCTACGAGGGGGAGTTCATAAGGATAAAATACGACTCGGTTAGGAGGTTCAGACTTGTTGATATTACCAAAATGCCATTTACCATCTTTTTCCGACAAAGCCAAGACTCGCAACCTATAGTTGCCTGGTAACACATCTTTAAATTCATAATCGACCTGATTTCTAATTTCTTGTTCTTGTACTACTTCATCCTGCTCGTCAAGAAGCTGAATCATAACGCCAGGGACCCGGGTCAAGATTCTTCCCTTAATAATCCCACATTCTTGCGGATATTTGATCATGTATTTATAATCAGTTGGCTCGTTAAGTTCTTTTTCTACAGAAGTAAAAGCTCCTTTAGCAATATGTAATAAGATATTAGGGGCTTTCTCCATGCTTGTCGTATCATCTTGAATAAGATTCGAGTTAGCTAATTCAAGCTTTTTCTGGATCGTAACAGCATCTCTATGAGGATGGATGATAACCTCTTCTGAAGTTAGCTTAACCGTGTCTGCTTGGCCAACTACAAAGAATAAACTATCTAATTCCAAACTTTTGATAGGTTTAGTAAAGGATATATCTATTTTAACCAGTTTTGGATCTAATTTAGTACCTGCAGCAGGCTTTATTTGATACTTGAATGCCTCTTTCTTACTAGACTTATCTCCGAAGTATATATCCATCTCTTTTTCTATAACATTTCCCATGGCATCTTGCGCCATTAGTTGGGCTTTTAACCTATCATCTGGCAATAGACCTAATGTATTGTATACCCTAACAACCAGGTCGTTATCTATTAAATGCGTATACAGGTGAGCACCTTTAAACTTTTTTGATTGGGAAATTAGTGTAAGCGTATACGTAGTAACGGGCTTACTGAATGTGATTTCAAAATACTGGGCTTGTGGCCTGCTACTTTGTAATTTAAAGTCAGTTACATTGGCTTCAACAATATACAAATTCGTGCTATCTACAGATTCAAATAGCTCAAGTGGGGTTTCCAGAAATCCATAAGGCTCTTTGCCTGCATCTAAAATAAGTTTATTTTCCTTGCTATGGCCTGTACAAATTCTATATGTATCTTGTTTTATATGTTCTATTCTAAACTCCCCATTCTCATTGGTTTTAGTAAAATAATCAGGAGAAGTATTGAGGATATGTACTGTATCCGTATCAGCAATTCTATAAATAGCTACTAATCCATCTTTTACCGGTTGATCCGTCATGAGATATTTAACCTGACCTGCTATATATAGGGAATCTACATAATCACCTGTACTAAAGGTTAGGGTCGGATTTTGTGCGGCTGTACGCTCTTTCGTATCTCGAACAGCATCGTTAAAACTAAACGTATAGGTAGTATTTTCCTCTAGGGATGTTTTTAAAGAAAGGATCAATTTATTTCCCCTTACCTTACTTACATAACTAGGCCCATTTTCTAAGCGTGGCAACCTAGGAGTTATAACCAGCTTATTATACAGGTCTTGAATTTCGATTTCCTTATCAAAAGTCATCTCGATTTTGTTCCCTTTAAATCCAGTACTTTCATGCATGGGATTAGTACTAACCAATTGAGGTGGAATACTATCCATGGGCCCACCTTCTAAAGGGTTTATTTGGGCACAAGTGCTCGTAACTATAAGGATTATAAAACTTCCTATAATCCCTAAAAATGGCAAAGATTCATATAAATCATGTAGATAACTTGGGAAGTTTTTAGTTACAAAAGCAGCTATTTTCTTATATTTGTGCATCGTGGTCTGGAAGTATTTTATAGATATATTTGGCTTAAAAATAAAGTATTTCTTCTATATCAAGTTTCATCAAATTGTAGTACGTGTCAGGGCTGGGCCCTGATACCACGAGAAAATCTAAAAAATACATTTTTCTTAATTTAGCAAAATTTAAAACTTACTTATAGCAAATCTAGCAGAGTTTTTGCATAACCAAGAATTGGGTTCTCTGAGCAGGAAGATTTCTATGACAAAAGCAAGCTTTTAAAAAAAATTACTGGTTTACTTTTATCCATAACCTGCCTAAGCTACCTGTTTATATGCATGATTATATTCATACATTTTTCCATCTCTTACACA
>Ga0209935_1001517_pt1 | contig 35677 bp, 49 predicted proteins | sample ThiBio_1000_plan_2_FD_183958 | JGI IMG/M metagenome (GOLD analysis project Ga0209935, IMG submission 183958) | Wastewater bioreactor microbial communities from Cape Town, South Africa - Thiocy_cont_1000_plan (SPAdes) | ecosystem: Engineered > Bioreactor > Thiocyanate-remediating >...
TCCAACTCTGCTACCCTTACCTCTCCTGAGTGCCATCCCACCAGCAAGGGATCGTGATGACGGTAATTCCCTCACGCTTGGCTATCTCCCGCTTGATGGAGTCTCTTGCTTTCGTGGCCTCCACAGGTTGATACGCATATTGCGAACTAGCATAATGATGAATCTCCTGTTTGTTTTGACCAAGTTAGTATTTTATTTATTTTGTTTCTTTTTTTTAACGGCCTTTATAAGAGGAAGGTAACAAACCTGATATTCGAATGCTAATTTCAAAGCAGGTATATAAATATCCAATTCCAGATACTCCTTTGTATCTGGATTCAATAGACCAGCTTCACCCCTCGCGTTTATCTTTACCTCCAGCCCCTACAAAAATAACTTTAGTGAGAATGTACTAACGCCTTCCCCTTTCTCTTCTCACCTGAAAGAGGGCGCGCACGGCTTTTTCAAGTCGCTGTTGTTGGGCATATCTCCCTCGCAACAGATACGCTCTGTCCCACTGTATGTCGGGATACTTTATGGCTAGTAGCTCCACCAACTTCTTTCTGTTGAGAGATGAGGGCATTCCCAACTCCTTCAAATCAGAAATCGCAACCGAATACCATTCCTCTGGCTGAAAACAAAGGTCAATCGACAACCGATTACAAAACATTTAAAAAATTGAACAAACTGACCCGAGTGATGCCTAATTTCAGTCCGGCGATCTCAAGTGCTTCCAATAAGTTAGAATTTTCAAGCCAATAGCCTCGAATGCCTTGGCCAGAATCAACGAATTGCGACAATTGCCAGGGGAAATGAGGATATAGCGCTTTAAGCGCTTGGCCCAGAGAAGAATGATGCTTGAATATGCCACTGCCGCCTTTTTCAATCACATCATGCCGAGATACCTTGTACCAATCTGAAAGCTTTGTATGAAATGCGAAATGGTTAAAACTATCTGCCTACAGTCACCACTTACATACCTGATTCAGGTTCCAATCTTGACTGAGTTTATCAAGAAATTCCTTTTGATTTGCAGCATTGTGCCAGTACCCTTTCTCTACACGTGCTAGGGATTTCATCAGCATTAAACTTCCAGTAATCAGCATACCTTTTGTTGCAGGCGATGAGAACCACCGTGCCTGCCATTGAAGAGTGCCCAAAGGCGCGGAACGGAAGGACCTTCCTCCGTGCAACATTAGCGCCCTTCCTGGAAAGGACAGAAGAAAGGCGAAGAGGAAGTACTTGTTGGAAAACTAGTCGTTTATTTGAGCGAGTTATGTACCAGTACAGAGGAAGTGACAAGCAGAGAGGTGCAAGAAGGGGAAAGTAGAATAGAACGGAGGTCTCACATACAAAAGAAACGGTTTTTTATCGGTTGCCGTTTTAATCTCTGCGGATCATGTTCACCAAAGGAATGATGTCAGTCTGGGGGCAAGCAACCCGCAAGAAGGGATGCTTTGGTTGTTTAAAAAAAAAATACGGAGTCAGTAAAAGCGACGAGGGAGGAACTTGATGCAACAAACCTTCAACATCTCAGCAGCAGATGGACGAGAGTCGGAATCCATTGTGCAACAGGTGCGAATGAAGCTTTGTAACTCGGCTGAAGGTTTATGGGGTGAGTGAACGCGACTCAAAAAAAGATTAAGAATAAGATTACCTGACATGCTTTGCGGGTTCTTGAATGGAGGTAGACCTTCCTTTGCGATTTTGAACAATGCCTTCAACATCGACTCGTTCATGTAGGGAGGTTCACCTTCCACCAGCTCTAGTGCCATCACACCCAAACTCCAAACGTCGACCTGCAGATCAAACACAGCCACAATAATTAGAGAAGGTAGGTCTCACGAAGGGGGGTAAAAGCCCAAACAGTTACCTTGCAGGAGTATTCTTTCCCCTTCACCACCTCAGGCGCCATCCAGTAGGTGGTACCTACTACTGAGGCTCTTCGGTCTGTTCCCCCTCCACCGAGTTGTGCGCCGTACCCAAAGTCAGCTATAAAGGAGAAGAGGGGGATTAGATAAAGGTCAAACAAAGGGAGGAGAGAGAGAGAGGCTGGTTGTACTTATTTTGATGGCGCCATCTTTTCCTACTAGAATATTGTCTGATTTGATATCTCGGTGGATAATAGGATTTGGTCGAGTGTGCAGGTAATTTAATCCCTCCAGTGTTACTTTACATACGGTTGCGATTTGTGGTTCGGATATCTGGTGTCCTATTGAGAGGAAGGGGTCAATAAAAAATAATAGTTCATGAAACAAAAGATTCAACTAACCAGAATCTAAGCAGGTTTCTATGATCTCTGTCAAACTTCCACCCTCAACAAGCTCCATCACCACCTAACAGGAAGGACCTTTATTAATACCAAAAAAAAAAATGACGATGATGATTCGAACAACGTACCCAAAGAGTAGTGCCACCCACAATATAGCTGTCAATGTAATTAACAATGCCGTGGTGATGACTCTCCTTCATGATGGTGATTTCGTTTATAAGAATCTCTTTCTTGACTTGCTGTGCGATGATCATCTGTTTGATGGCGACCTTCTTCTTGGTTCGGGTGTCAACAGCTTTGTACACAGACCCAGAGGCTCTGAAATAAATAAATGAATAAATAAAGTAAACAAAGAAGACGGCTTTTTCCGTACCCTTGACCAATGATTTCCATGTCGGCATATAATTTAGAAGGATCATCCTTGGACACCAAGTCCTTAAGCTCGTAAGTCTTGGGTGGTCCCGCTGCTGCCTGGGCAGATGGCGGGGGCGGAGCTTGGGTCGGGGCGGGGGTGGTGGCCAGCTTAGGCGGGGGTGGTTTCGGCCTTCCGTTTGTTGGTGGGGGCGGCGCCGTGGTGGTGGGGAGTGGAGGGCGCGGAGGTGCCGTGGTACTGCCGGGAGCAGGTCGAGGGGGATTGGGGAGGGAGGGACGGGGAGGCACAGGCGAGGTGGCAGGAGAGTTTCCGAGAGGAGGGGGAGGTGGAAGACCCCGTTGAGAGCCGCTCCCGGTGAACGGAGCGGGTCTGGTTACCGGGCCGGGAGGAGACGGGACGGGGGGAGTAGGAGGGCCATTGGAGGGCCTTGGGGAAAGCGGCACGCGCCCCGAGCTGGCCGACAGCGTGCCCGGAGGTGGACGGCCATTCCCTGTTGAGGGCGGAGGTGGAAGGGGTTTGGAAGGCATGGGTGTCTGATACGGCGATGCGGCTCTTTTCTCCGATCCATTCATCGAGGGTGGTGGGGGTGCGGGTTGTGCCGGGCGAGGAGGAGGTCGTGAGGCGGGGGAGGCCGGAGGAGAGGGTGCTCGCGGGCTAGTGACCGTCGGGGAGTATCCTCCATTCGAAGGTGGTGGGGGAGGTGGCAGGGGAGGTCTTGGTGGAGGAGGAACTTCATTACGAATAATTGCTTGCTGGAATTTCATGACTTCCATTAGGGTCTCAGGATCTTCCCTAATTTCTTCTTGCGAAATACCAGATGTCTTCAAAGATGCAGCCCATTCAGCAGGAAGCCCCTTGAGAATAAAAAATAATTAATAAACATAAAATAACAGGTGCAAAAAATTGTTTTTAATGTCAAATAAAAATACTTACGTCGAAATTCCCCGTTTCGGGGTTGAATCCCACATGCATTTGTTGTCTGAAGTTTGTGGGGCCTGAAAATGAAACCTCAGGCTCATCTGTGCCACCCATCCAGCCCATCATTGCGCCAAATAGGTTTTTCTTCTTTTCCTTCTTGTCTTTGCCCTCTTTCACACTTGCGCTTTTAGAAGAGCTGCCTCCGAACCAGCCGCCCCCCTTGTTGTCCTTCTTTACGGCGCTACCACCATTAGGAGCACCCGAGCTTCCATAAACTTGTGCGTATAGGTCTTCAGCTCTGCCCGTGGGCAGTGCTTCAGCTCTTGTTGTTTCCATCATTCAGGTCTATCTCAGAGAACGTTTACGAGGAGGGAATTTAGTGTCCTTTGCTCCCACAGAGATTGGTTTTAACTTGCTTACTAGATCGAAGTCGTAACGCTTTCAGACGCAGCGGGAAAAGCTTTGCGTAGGCGTAACAAGCCCTCTCCGCCTTCTCTTGTCCACGAGGTTTTTTTTGGCCTTTTTTTCTTTTCGGCCCTGAAGCGAATGACGAAATCTTTTTAGGGTTATCTATTCATTTTCATCCTTTATTAACAATTTCGGAGTGCAAGCTTTACTGAACGCAGATGTCCTGCTAACGCTGCACTTGTGTTGAGGGTGCCCCAAGCTTTCTCTCCTTTTGCGGTTTTCGTTGGCAAACTACAGACACTCTTTGCGCTCTTGTTGGCAAGATCGGCGCGAACAAATGTTGAACAACCAAACGGCTACCAATCGGTTCGCAGGAACAATTCCTAGAACAATCTGTAACAACAAGGCGACAAGAAGTTGTTGGTGAAAACGCACCAGGCATGAAAGTAAGCGGACAGAAGCGCAAGATCAAAGCCAAAACATCATCCGATGTTGTGTTTGATGATATACACAATGCAGATGCACAAAAAACAGGAGACCCCCAGAGTTCAGGTATGTAGTTTTTACTTTGCACAAATTGCAATCAAAATTGTAACGTCAATCATCATGTTGTTCACAGATGTTTGTGTTTTCGTTAAAAAACGAAAGGTTGCTGCCAGCATGCGTAACCGAGCGAAGAATCCAATGTTTCAAACCACAGTATCCGAAAAGAAAGAAGCCGAACCAGTCCTACTCACCGCGGCTGCGAATACAACAGCGGTATGTGAAATATGGATTTTTTTTTTGTGGATTAATTGACAATTAATATTCAGGTAACTACTGGATCCGAGGATCAACTTGCAACCGCGCTGAATAGCATAGAGACTGATCGTGACCGAGATGCAACAGCGATTAAAAAGAGAGCAAAAGTGCTTCAAAAGGAAGCGCGAGAGAAAGGGGACAACGTGTATCGTGGCCAAGCAGGATATTTGGATTATTTGGGAAAGGAAGACACATCAGGTATGAGGCAAAATTCCATTTTGAATTCTATGAGTTTGTAACACAAACTTGACAATCCTCCTTTTCTAGGACAAATCAAAGGTGCTGGGATTAAAGCAGGCCCCATTCGGGGTAGCTTGTATGCTAGGGCGATAACGCGCATTGATTACGCACCAGATATATGCAAAGATTATAAGGAGACAGGGTATTGCGGCTATGGGGACAGCTGCAAGTTCATGCACGATCGAGGAGATTACAAACGGGGCTGGGAATTGGACAAGGAGTGGGACGAACAACAACAAGCCAAGGCGCGGCGAGAACAGGATGGAGAGAGCAAAGAGAAAAAAGATGAAGAGGACGACAGTTTCCCATTCGCTTGCTTCGTGTGTAGAGGACTGTTCACGGATCCTGTGAAGACCAAGTGCGGTCACTTCTTTTGCGAGAGATGTGCCGTAAAGGAATGCAAGCTGAACTGCAACATATGCGGGAAACCGACCAACGGCGCCTTTTCGGTTGCGTCGAAACTTGAGAGGCAAAAACTGGAGGAGTCAGCGAAGCGGGCGGCAGAGGCGGCAGCTGCTGCGGCTGCGGCAGGGAGTGATGATGATGAGGAGGAGGACGATTAGTGTTTTTTAGCAAACAAGCAAAGAACTTTTTCGTGTTGTCGCTACTTTTTTTGTCCTTTTTGTTCGCGCTTCTGCTTAGTCGGATCAGCGATACTTCGAAAGGTCCTGGAAAACTAGCTTTCCCGGCTTGACATCCCCTTCTTGCTTGACAATGCAATAGAGTGGCGTTGTCCGCTTCACCTTCGTCCATGGAAAAACGACAAGAGAAGCGAACTTTTCGTAGGTCTTGGGCTTCCCCAAATCCTAGGGCGGTTAAAAAAAATCGAGTCGATGAGAAGCTCATTGTGGTCCTACACCGACTGCCTATCGCAGTGGTCGCAAAGAAGAAAGAACCCGATGGTGGGGATGGCATGAGTTTGGAAATGGAAATCCATACAGACATAGAGGGCAAGGTAACTGACTAATTTTCCCTGTGTTCGTTTGGCTAACTCTCACCGAAGGGCCGAGCTGTTCGCATCGAAGAAAAGTATGATTTAGAAAGATGCTCTAGAAAGGTTTCGCAACTTGTAGAAAGCAGTCTGGCAGGTAGACCGCAGAGGTCTGTCTTGTGGGTGGGCTATCCAGGTCTGTACATTGAAGACCCAGTCGACCGCGAGAAGGTTTGCTATTCAATGTTAAATGCTTTCTTATTCAACTATATTTTACCTAGGTTACACAAAAACTCATGGATGATCACTGCTGTTACCCTGTCTGGCTGAAAGACGAACTGGTTACAGATTATCTTAATTTTGCCAACGGTTTGTAAACCCACAAAAATTGAACCTAATCGAAAATAATGGTTTATTGATATGATCTACCTCAGGTGTTCTTTGGCGTTTATTTCACTATCAAGAACAAGATATGAGTTGGACACGAGATTTAACTTGTTATGATGCGTATCGACAAGCCAATGCGTTGTATGCGCAAGTGTTGCTGAACGTATGGACACCTTCCCATAAACTTTCTAAACTGAACGTTCTTATCAGTCGACGGGCTTGATTCCTGACAAGGATTTGATATGGATTCATGACTACTATCTTATTTTACTCCCCAAGCTCATCCGAGCAAAGATCCCGCATGCTCGGATGGGTTTCTTCCTTCACACTCCGTTTCCGTCGTCAGAACTGTTTCGCATTCTACCCAATAGAGAAAGAGAGGAACTGCTTTTGGGCTTTTTAAACAACAAACTCGTTGGATTCCAAACGTAAGTTAGCAAAGGGTCTATTACGTGATTGACTAATCTAATTACTAGGTTCGAGTATGCCCTCCATTTTTCAAAATCGTGCACTAGAATCTTGGGGGTCGAGACAGAGTCGTCTTGCGTGCTTTACGATGATCGTACCGTGAGCGTGGGTGTGTTTCCAGCAGGAATAGACCCTTCCAAGTTTGAAGCGGCGCTAGCCTCTCGAGAAGTGCAGTACGTGTTCTTTTCTTTCTCTCTCAAAAAAAACGTAATTCTCACTTATGTTTCAGGGAGCGCGCAAAACATCTGCAAGAAAAATATGAGGGCAAGAAAATCCTCTTAGCAGTCGATCGGTTAGACATAGTGAAAGGGATTCCTCAAAAGCTGTATGGGCTGCAACACTTTTTTGAAAACTATCCTCAGTGGCAAGGAAAAGTAAGTTTGCACTAATCGTAATGATAACTGCTGTTCGTTCTAGAGAATACTAATAATGAAATGGTCTTTTATCACCCAGGTCTTGTTAATACAGATTGCGTTGCCTTCAACTATCAGCGTGAAAGGACACAAGAAAGTGGAAAGAGAGGTGAATGAGCTTGTGGGCCGAACCAACAGCTTATTTTCATCGTTGGATTACTTGCCAGTCTGTTTTCTGAATCAAGCTATCAGCCTTACCGAGCTGTGTGCACTCTATACTGTTGCCGATGCACTCTTAGTAACATCTCTTCGCGGCGGCTTGGGTTCCATTGTATGTTCCCCCTTTCCTCTTCTCTATTGGACTAATTTATATCTGTTCATAAGCCACAAGAATATATTGTGTGCCAACGAGAAACCCACGGCGTGTTGATACTGAGCGAGTTTGTAGGGGTATGTTCCTCGGCATGGATTCTTTCGAAGCTTCGTGTTTAACCTTGTGTCTCCTTAGGCGGCGCAATCACTGGGAAGCGGTGCCTTGCTGATAAACCCGTGGAACCCAAAGGACATCGCAACGGCCATAAACTCCGCCCTATCCATTCTGCCAGAACAAAAGTAAGGAGACAAAGAGATATAACTCCTTCACAGCCACTAAACATCCGCAACAACAAAAAAAGGAAAACGAAGGGGGAGACGCTCTATAAACACGTTATGAATCATACAGCGCGATTTTGGTCAGACAGCTTCATCAAGGCCCTCCAATTGCAGTTTGCCACCTCTTCGATCGAAAACTCAACGGATATAATGCATCAAGTCCGTTGTTCTCCTGCTGAATTGACAAGGACCGTATTGACATCCTATCATGGGAAACTGCGTCGTGTGTTGGTGTTTGGATTCGATGGCATTCTAGTTCCTTATTCTAAGTACGTAACCTTTTTTAAGTTTTTCTTTCAACAAGGAAAAAGGTTAACGTTACTTTACCAAACTTATAGGATCCCTGAGCTGGTGGCTCCAAGTCAGAGGCTGCTAGAAAGCTTGCAAAAGCTGATCAGAGATCCCAACAACATTGTTGTTGTAATGAGGTAGCCTATCTCCCTGCCTAACCCGTGTGGGTTCTTTATGAGTACTTATTCAATTTGTGTTCTATTCATTGAAGTGGGAGAACGAGGGCTTCCATGACGAAACTGTTTGCATCGCTTCCCGGGCTGGGGATAGCAGCTGAGAATGGCTTCTTTTATCGACCCCCGTACTCTGAGGAATGGGAGCAAATGATATCCGACAACGAATTGGACCTTTCCTGGAAAGAGGCTGTTGTGCCGATCTTCGTCCACTTCACAGACCGAACACCTGGTAGGAATTTGGAAAAACTAAGTTTTATCTCTATATATTGTGAGCCCTGTGCTAAGCCACTCTTTTCCTTGTAGGAACTGTAATGGAAGAGAAGGAGGTCCACTTGACTTGGCACTATAGAAATACTGACGACATCGAATATGGTAAGGCCCAATCGCGCAATCTCCAGATACACTTGGAAGGCAACTTCGGTACATCTCTCTCTCTCTCTCTCTCTCTCTCTCTCTCTCTCTCTCTCTCTCTCTCTCTCTCTCTCTCTCTCTCTCTCTCTCTCTCTCTCTCTCTCTCTTCTCTCTCTCTCTCTCTCTCTCTCTCTCTCTCTCTCTCTCTCTCTCTCTCTCTCTCTCTCTTTTGCACAATGTTTGAAGATTTGTCACCTTCAATATATAACTTAAGCTTTTTTTTCCTTCGTCAAATCAGGCAAATGGCCTATCAGGACAGATATCGATCATCAGAGGATAGAAGTGGGACCCAATCAGCTGGATATTGCGGCGCTGATAAAGCGCATCCTTTCCAAGTCGACGAAAGGGACTTCGCCAACCCGTTTCACCAACAACCATATCACCTCCCCTACCACCAACAACAGTAGCAGCGCCACCAGCAGCTCACACAGCAACGACTTTGTGTTGTACGTGGGGGACAATTCGACGGCGAGCAAGTCGTTGTTCGAGAAGAGCATGGGCAACAACGAGAACGAGTCCCTGCGTGGGGTCGAGGTGGTGACCGCCCTCGTGGGCAAGAAGACCAGCCAGGCGACCTTCTACCTGAAAACGTCGAACGAAGTTGTCGATCTCATGGACAGTCTCGCCTCAGGCTTCTTCGTCTTCTAAATTAGGAAGAGGTCCCTTTCCCTTTCCCTCCTCACCCACCCACTCCCAATCCTCTGTCTTTCCCTATTTATTTCCCGCCCAACACCAAACCTGTAAATATCCCATTTCCCAAACAAAAAAACAACCAACCTTAGCTTAGCAAAAAAACTGTTTTAATGGCAGGGAACAAAATTGAATGCTGTTGTTGGGGGTGGAGGGAGGGGCTTCTTAGACGCGGTAGGTTTCGACGATGCGGGTGATGAAGCGACGGCAGATCGGGCAGTCCCTCAATCGGCGCCCGCACTCGATGCAGCTGCACAGGTGGCCGCACTCGAGTAGGACGCAGTTGATGTCTCTCTCGTAGCATATCTTACATACATTCTCCTCGAACAGCTCGTCGCATGCTTCCCGTTCAGTCTTGCTTCCATCGTATGTGGTGTCTGTGGTGCAGGTCATTGTGCTCCTGCTGGTGTTGATGCTTGTGTTTGTTGTATCGTCGTCGTATTCCTCCTCTCCTCGGTCTTCCTCCACATCGTCCGCTCGTTCTTCATATACATCCTGCCTCCTGCCTCCGGCTTCGCTCTCGCCATCGCCATTCCTCTCGGGGGATAGAAGTTCATCCTCGATGAGGATCTCGGTGGTGTCGGAGTGTCCGTCGTATTCGCTTCCCTCCGTGGTGGTGTCTGATGTTGCGGGTGAGACCACTGTGTCCTCCTTCTCTGCGGTGGCCACTACGATCCCTCCCTCGGGTACCGACAGAGGCGGGACCAGCGTTTTGCTTTGGTCGGTGGTTGTGTCTTCCAGTTGCTGTACTTGATCGACCTCCTGCCGACCATTTTTCCTCCTGGTGATGGAACTTCTGCTCTTCCTGCCGTTCTTCTCGTGCCTCTTTCGGTCTTTCCTGCTCGATCTCTTTTCTCGTTCCTTCTCCTTCCGCGAGTTGTGGTGTGATGATCTGCCTTTCTCGCAGATCGACCCGCCCTCGCTGTGTCTGTGCAGTTTGTCGGCGTTGCGGTGTCTAGAGTTCTTTTTTTTCTTGTGGCGCACTGGGGCAGGAGAGGAAGCTGGTGTGGAGGAGGCGCTGTTGGAGGGGCGATAGAGAGGCTTCCCTTTCCACCGCGAGGATGCCATGCAGGTCTTCACCTTATTTTCGAGGTCCATTTTCTCGATGCAATCGGAGGCATCGATGTGTTGGGACATGAGGATGTTCTTCAGCTGTCGCACGGGGAGCGAGGAGACATACTCCGTCTCCTCTTCGGTCAGCTCTCGCACGGGCGGGTACAGAGACGATTCGAAGAACGATAGATTGTGCGAGGAGATCAAGCTGTTCTCCTCTCCGATGCTGCTGTTGAGGCTGATGTGGCCAGGGTGAGGAAACGCATAGTAAGGATTAGGCGATGCGGATGCTGAACGGTTTCGGGTCACCGAGGCGCTCATGCCTGGTGGGGGATATGCTGAGTTCGGATATGGCGATGACATGGACCGCATTCTGCTCTCTATTTTTTTCATTGGAAGAAAAGAGTTAGCCTATTTAAAAAAATCATAGAGATATACCGAAGGGTTCTTCTCCTTCCGGGTTGCGACGAGCATCGTTGGGGATGTCGACATAAGGGTTGGTAGAGTTTTGTTCGTTGTGTTCCATAGCCACCTGCTGTACTGTCTTAAGGAGTTCCACTCGGGTGAGTTCGGCTTCGTCATATTCCACATTCTTCATATCAAGGTATTCCTCTAGCATCTCTTTCGATAGCAGTGTCAAGCGTTCCCATTTCTTGTATCTGTATACCTAGTTATACACATAGAGAGAGAGAGAGAGAGAGAGGTATACCTTATAGAAAGTAATAAGAAACAAAGGTTGCAAACGCGCTTCTTCTTTGTATATCCATAGTGTGGTATCTTTGATTTGTGCATGCTGCATTTCGAGCAGTATATCTAATCAAAATAAAGAGTTAGTAGGCACATACGTCATGACATAAATCAATAAATAGAAGCAAAGCTCATTACCTCGCCGCAGTTGGCGCAGTGAAACTTTTTGGAGAAAAACGAGAACAGGGTGTCGCATTCGAAGCATTTCTTCACGGACTTCATGGCCTTCAAGGGTGCAGGCTCCTCCATCCGATAAAATAAATCCCTCCTGTCGTCCCTCACAATGGTGTTGATACCTCCGCCGCTGCCTCCTCCGCCGACACTTCCGCTGGCTCCGCCTTCTTGGCCGCTCCCATTGCTCAATGTTGGGGAGTCGCCCTTCCGCTTAAAGTACTTCATGCCTTTTCTTCCTTTCTTTACTTGTTGGATTCTTCCTTCTTACTTCTTCCCTTCTTCTTCTTGGCTGCCAAAAAAAAACTAAAATATACACACCACCCTCTCAGCCACACGTACTCCGCAGCCAGTCACTACTAGTTACTGAAGAGGAGAGAATGCCTTTTTTGTGGTTATGTTTCTACGTAGTCTTGGCACGGCACTGTCAACCACCTAAAAGGGGCAGGAGGCTTATACTCTTTTTCGGTCTTTCGTTGCCTTAGAAGGAGTGTGTACTGTTACCTCCTAAGGAATGCCACAGAGCAAAAGGCGACCTCGACCCTCATAAGGAAAGGTGAGTCCGCCTCCGGATCCGTTCATCTAGAGAAGGATGCGCCTACCTAGAAGAAGTGAGCATCTCCTTGCTTTCAGATGCAAAGGGTCGCACCGCACCTTTTATGGTGATGTTTCTATGGCAGCGTGTGTTTGAAATGGGAAAGTACCGGTTGAAATCTCTTTCTTCGTGTTTTGTTTCCAGCAGTTCGCCATCCATAAACCGACAGCCAAGGAATCCCGCCGAGTAACGCAGACAGAGAGTGGAAAAGCTTGGGTGCTAGCCTCCCTCCACCGCGCACCCACCGTCCCTCACAACGCCACACACATAGGCAAGGGACAACACCAACACACCCCAAACACCCACCACACATATGTCCTTTTTTAAAATATACCTCGCTCGTGCTCGGGTTTATTGTGTAATCCGCGAGATGAGGAGGTCGAGGCCCAATTCAAAGCAGGCGCTTGTCACGGCGACAGTCCAACCCTTGAAGAATCCGTAGAGGCCATCCTGCTGATATATCGCGCGTATGCACTGCGTCGCGTTGTTGAACTTGCCCGACTGCAGATTTACCCGCAAGACGGTGAGGGGATGCAGCATCACATCGACCGCCGCCAGAAACAACGTCCCTTCCCACAGCGTGGGATCTCCTCTTTGAGCTAGCCACTCAAAGGCATGCGCTGTTATCGCGTGTTCTAAGATGACCAGTCCCCATCCGGCATCCCAGAAGTTTTCCAAGTGTTCTGGCAAACAAAGAAAGGCGAGTTTAGTGTTTAGTGTTTCTGGTCGAGAGGAAGGAAGATGAATACCATTGGGAGCGATGTGATCAAGTACTAAATCAGGGTAAGAGATGTCTACATCTTTGGCGAGAATCATGCGGGTTTGGACAGTAAGGAGGGGATAAGCTATCGCGTCCCAAGGCAGCCACATGTGAACCCACAACGGCAACGCTCTGCTGGTTGCCCTCTTGACAGTGTATTCAGCAAATGCTAATCGGTACGTGGGAGGAACAAGATTGGACGTACCTGCCAACATAGCTCGAGGAATAGAGAGAACGTGCTGGCGGCGAGTCCTTGAAAGAGGGGAATATGGCGCGGGGGTGGGGTGGCCTTGGTTTCTTCCTTTTTTCTGGCTGGAAGGAGGCGAAGCTTGCGCAAAATCTTTACGTGACAATGCAACTCTTGCCGCAAGTTGGAGATGTCTTTGGTGACCAAATGATAGGTGGCTACCCTGAAGGGATTAAATAATGCCTTCCGCAGATAGCCCGCAAATGCTAAAAGTTCCAGTTCTCGATCCTCGCTGATATCAGCAAGGTATTCTGATATGGTACCCATGGGTTCGAGTTGCTCTGAAAGTTTACATTCGAATTAGTTTGCAAGTTACACTTTCGCAAGAGCGTATAGTAGATCCTCACCCCTTTGCTCTTGCTCTTCGGTCGCCGACGCTCTCTTCGCAGAAACTCAACAAAGTTTCGCAGGAAGAACAGATAAAAGGGTACATAATACAATTGGTGGGCCATGTGAAGAGAAGAGGTACAAAGATAGGACATTTTCTGTCTGTCTTTTCCTTCTCCTTCTTGTACTCATCCTTTTGGCCCTCGTTTGCTCGAGGTGGCAGGAGATGTGTTCGCAGCGTTAGTAGAGGAACCATCTTGGGAGGCAGAGGTACTCTTGCCACCACCCGCCGCAGAGGTGGGTGTTGTGCCTGTTGTCTGCGGGGGTGTAGTGGACGCTGTAGAGGACGAGGGTGAGGACGTTGAAGAGGCGTCTCTCGATCTCGCTCGTAGCTCGCTGTGCAATCTATCTCTGTCGGGGGAATGGACCACCTCCACCTCCACCCCGAAGAGTTCCTTGTGGGTCTCCCTATACCTCACCGCTCTCGCTTCCTCCCTCTCGCGGGCTTCTCGCTTTCGTTCCTTCCGCTTTTTTTCCTCTTCCCTTTCCCTTTCCTTTTCCTTTTCTTCTTTCCTACTCCCACCGGCCTTGCGAGAAGGGCTGCTGTGTCTGCGCCCCCCAGCCTCGCTGCGCTCTTCCTCAACTTTGTTGTCTTCTCCCTCGTGGTGGTGATGGTGGTGGTGGTGATGGGTGGGCGTCTCTCGGATGCTCTGCAGGAACTTTGCCTGCTCGAGGCTCTCGTAGAACTCCCTCTTCATGTCCTCGTAGAACCCGCCATCGCCGCTGTTGCCTTCCCCTTCCCCATCTGTACTTGTTGTTGTCTTTTCTCCGCTACTTCCAAGCCCCTTTTCTCGTTCTCTTTCTCTTTCTCGTTCTCTTTTTCGGTTTCGGTCTCGTTCTCTTTCTCGTTCTCTTTCGCGTTCTCTTCCCCGTTCTCGTTTTTCGGTGGTCCTCTTCTCTCCATCTTGCGGAGGGCTTATGGGATCTACCTCTTCCTCCTCTTCGTGAGTCTCATTGTCGTTGTCGCTGTCTGCTGCACTGGCCTCTGCAAACTCTGAATCCGTGCCCTCGCTCTGCAACATCTCAGGAGGGGGATTGACCTCCTCGGAGCTCTCTGCGAGGCTTCCCTCCGAGGCACCGGAGAGGCTGCCTTCTTCTCGGACGATGACGTCATCATCGCCGGATCTGCGTCGGACTTCCGAGGCCGGGCTGGAGGTCTCCTTCGCTCTACGCGGATTGGTGGGGGTGGTGTCGCCATTCGATGACGAAGAAGAGACCTGGAAGGAGTTGTGTCTGTGGGTCCTCCTTGTGTCCATCTCGATGAAGCTTCCCCTCTTCTTCTTCTCGGACCGAGTCGTGGTGCTCCTCTCCCCGGGCACCCCAATGACCGAGTGGTCCTTTCCTCTCTTCCTCCCCAGCACCTTACCCTTCATCTTCTCTATCTCGTTCCTCAGGGTCTCCCTCTCCTTGGTGGCGCGGGGTGGGTGTTGCTGCGAGTCCCTGTCCGCCGAGTGTGTGTCGACATCGCTATGGTTCACCGTGCTGCTGACTGTCGCGATGCTCGAGGGCTTCAGGGTCTCGATGTCGCGCACAAGTCTTGCAGCCGTTCTCGGGGAATCCGGCATATCCTTGGGTGATGCTTTGGGACGAGGCCGCTTGCCTGTGATAAGGCTTCCTTTCTTTTCTTTGCGCCCTCTTGGTTGATTCGCTTCCTCCGTCCCGGCCGTTTCTAAGAATGCTTATTTTAGTAAAAGCTGAAGAACAATCAAACTGGCATACCTGATATGGAATGCGACCGAATTCGTTCTCGGGTCTGCCATGAGGCGGTTTCTTTGGTGTACACGTAGGGACTCGGCAGAGAGTTCCTGTTGCTCCTCGGGCTGAGGCAAGTAGCAGGGGAAGATGTCACGCCGGTCGGGGTGGTCCCAGATTCTTTTGCCAGGGAGCCTATGCTCCTCGACCGCTTCGCTGCGTTCGTGGGAGACGGGGTGGCTGATTCTCCACTGTTGGGGGTGGGAAGTGAATTAGCAAGGATAGGGGAGAGGAAATGGTTGGGAAAGAAAGGCCTTACCCATCTCGCGGGGTGGAGTCGGGTGTGAGATCGGGAGAGGAAAGGGAGGAACAGCTTGAACTGGACATGTCGGGGTCAGATCGACTCAGCTCGTTGGTGCTGGTGCTGAGGTCGGGAGGTTCGGCCTAAATAGGGCGGTATCGTTAAACTAATTCCATAGATATAAAAACTTACCTTCAAGGAAAACTTTCGCAATATATCTTCGTCGATGGATCGGATGTTGGATAAATAATTGTATATACAGTCGTCACAAGGGATGTCGTATCGTTCTTTCTGGAACCGCTGGATCTCCTTCACTTGGTGCGCAAGAAGCTCCAATAGATCGTAATTGATGTTGCCGGGAGATATGTACACCTGATTCCCGTCATATATAAACGTTATATCTCTCAATATCGGTGCTGAGGAGAAAAGGGGGAGTGTGTTTAGTTTGAAAAGCGTAGTTGAAGATCTGTATAAGTAAACAAAAATATATACCTATGTAGGGTATGGCCGGTGGTGGGACCACTTTTATTTCTTCTCGATATAGCTTGTAATTTTGGTGCGGACTCATTAGCATATCGAGCTCTTCAAAATCGGCTTGCGTGTCAGCCGGTAGTGCCTATTGTGGTGCAATAGATAAGTAACCAAAAGCGAGCGAGAGAGAGACATACACCCCAAAGGGATTTCATTCGTTGTACAGAACTGTTATTCAATCCTGCAATAATCTCCATCAAAGAGTTGAAGTTATTCAACGCATGTAACCGCTACAATTACAGTTTGTTAAAAAATGTATTTGGGAGGGGGGAAAGGACTAACCTTGGCGGATTTAATAAACTTCCTCAGAATATCTACCCGCTGTTTTTGAGTAGGCGCAGTGACAACCTCTGTTGCAACCCAGAAGCTCACCTTTTAGTTTGTAAGAGGGAAAGAAGAGGGGAGTAATGTTACGGCATGATGAATGTAGGGGGACAGACACAACATACCTGGTTGAACCGTTTTGTCAATGCCATGATATTGGGTGCTAGCTCTTCCTTTCCTTCCTTCTGCCAATTCATCCCGAAAAACTCTTCAGGCCGCAATTTATCAAATAATACTGGAAAATAACATATGTTAGCTAAGCCAATAGTTATTGCACCACATTGCACCCACATTTCTCTCTCTCTCTTCTCTCTCTCTCTCTCTCTCTCTCTCTCTCTCTCTCTCTCTCTCTCTCTCTCTCTCTCTCTCAATTGGATTGAGTGTAAATAATGAAGAGGCGCACCATATTCGATCAGGGTAAGATGGATGGCTATCTCAGCAGCAGAGAGATCCTCAATATACACGTGAGGCGCTTTGGCTCTCTGAGCGATCTTGTGAGGGGAGCTCGGGGTTTGAAAGGAGCCTCCGGAAATCGCCGACCCTCGACTGCTGCCCACACCGGCTCGTAGGGTGGTGGGACTGGGAGCGATTGCACCCACGGCAGGCAGCTTCTTAGGAGACCCCAGAGAGAGCAGAGGGATGTGGATACCGCTCCCCATACTACTCTTTCTGTTGTGGCCTCTTGGCCGCGTGGATGTTGTGGGGCTCTCTGCTGCCTCTCCGTCGGACTCCCTTGGAGAATTCACCCCTCGTTGAGTCCCAGCGTTTGGTGTCTGTGCGAGAATGATATCTCTTTAACACACAACCACGCGAGAGAGAGAGAGAGAGATTTTACCTTTACAAAAGTGAGTTTGATAACGTTAACCTCTCGTTGGGATAGGTTCTTGTTGACAAAAACTAATAGGTCATTAAATACCCCCTTGGCTTTAAAATCGTCGGGAAAGTTATCGACCCAGTACTTGAGAAATAGATACATCCGCCGCGTACACGAATTGGGTACGTTCTTCGCTTTGTAGCTAGAATATCTTTTTTTGTTTTTTTTGTTGGTTTGTTTGTTTGAAATTGGTTCAATACTAGAATAGGTACGTACACGTCTTTCCACATATTACAGACTTCACCGGCAGTAGCAAAGCTTCGAAAGGTGGATAGGAAATTGAAAAAGTGATCTGCGGGTAAAAAGGAAAAAGAATAAAAATAGATTAGAATGTTGGCCGTGATAGTGGGGAGGGGAAGAAACACAGATGTTTTACGAAACAACAATTAGATAATATTCAAAAAAAAACACACAAATAATTTAAACAAAAGAATTAAGCGAGGGAGATATAGCGGGGGGGATAAACTCGCTTTCTTCGCCTGTATATACAACCCACTCAAGGATCTCCTTGATGGTCCCGCCAACCTTTCTCACATCCTTTACCACGAAGTTCTCGCCCTCAACAAGACATACTTGCATGCTCGATATACGTTACAATTGTGTTGCCTCTCTCGATTGACACCCTCAATCGATTCTCCTCCCTCCTAATGTTGTGTTGTAGAGCGTAGCGATTGTTGTTGCGTTCTGTGGGAGTGTCCCCGCGTGAGGACTCTCGGGAGGGGTGCAGAGTCTCCTTTGTCCTCGACGTCCGCTCCCTCCTCTTACACCGGTGTAGAGAGGCTGGCTCTTGTTTCACACCCTTCTCTCCCTCCCTTTCTTTTTTGTGTTAGCGGGCAACTACAACAGCACAACGCCGATGCGCAGAGAGGTTACCTGGACAAAAAAGGGTCGGTGTCCTTGTCTTTTTGGTCTCGTGCTGCCGTCTCGTGCCCCCAAAAGTGTTCCAAGTGTTCGTAAATGGTAACGATTCCGTTTTTTCGCAGGGGCCGGGAGAGCCATCAGTTTCCAAACTGCCGAACCAGGATGGATTGCTGTGCCTAACCTGCTGGGCGAGCGCAGATATGTACAGTTCACAAATATGGTGCGATTATTTGAACTGATGTTGTCGGAATGGGACAAACGAGCTGTGATCGTTTTAAATACGCAGTGCATGTTCTGAGGAAATATACCTGAGAGAGTTGAATCCCTCACAAGAAATAGTAGAACTCTACCTCTTGAACAGCAATCCGATTAATTACGTAAATAATTATAATTTAACCTTGTCCGCCGAGCGATTCGAAAATCAAGTTGTCATGATACCAATGCATCGTTGCCGTCAAGAAGGAGGCTACCGCAGAGAATATAGCTCTAGACATGCAGCGCAGAGGAACAACACCAAGGCAACAATTTAGCGGAGGGCGCCAATTACACAACTCTTGACTTTATGTACACCAAAGGGTTAAGGCATGTTAAGCAAAACAATACAAACAGAAAGAGAAGGAGCCTGACAGCCCAGTGCCATCGCATAGTTGGCCAGCTCCTCCGCCAAAGAGGAAAGATCCCCGCTCTCTTTTCCAGGGTCTCCCAAACGCTCTGCAACAAACGCAGCCACTTCCCCACTTGAAACCACCTCCCACAGAGCCGCTATTGGTAGAGAAAGTTAGGCGGGAACAAGGCGGGGCGAGGGAAAGTAGAAAACGAGCGAGAGAGAGAGAGAGAGAGAGAGAGAGAGAGAGAGAGAGAGAGAGAGAGATACATACCACTAGCAAGTACTAGGAATTGACCTTCCTCATACTCCATATCGAACTCATAAAACTCGGGAGTGCTGATAACGGCTTGCTGTTCCGGAAGCAGATGGACGCCCTTTTTAAACTCAAAGTCCCCAAAAGACCTGCTGACATGCAGCTCCCCATCGATTTTCCCATCCTTCACTGAGTTTCCCGCCTTTGTTATTCGTGCCCGCTCCCGAGAATTGATTGGCCGATGATCGCTCTTCGCCTCCACCCAAGAGCTATTCGATCCTTTTAATTGATAAAAATGTGTTAGTATCTAACAATACAGAATCCATGGATAGAGAGTACCTTTGCCCAGGATGCAACGATTGCCCCCAAGATTCGCGATGAGGATCTTCCTCTCTCGGGGATACAACAGGGCACACATGGCGGTAGTGCCCGAGTATCCGTAGTTCGCTTTCTGTTTGTAGCGCTGTTTCTGATCCTCCATGAATTGTTGGTCAACGCGACTGAATGCAAGCTGTACAGCTTCTTTTCTTGTAGCCATCTTGAGGGTACTATCCTCCTCCTCGTTCCCGATGCTGGAGAGAAAAAGAATGAATTACATTACATTACTGCCGGAGGATCTCGTCTTACCATAACTGCAGGTCATCCCTCTCCACAACTTCCAGTTGTCGGTCAATCTCGATGTACAGATGATCGGCAATAAATTGAACATCCCCGAGCACGTCGTTGTGGCCGTCATAAATAGCAAAGAAAGCGGTCTCCTTGTTGACGGGTAGGCCAGTAAGAGCGATACACTTCGCCGCCCCTCGTTCAGGTGTTCCTTTTATACCCCCAACACCAAAGGAAACCGGCAAAATTACGGCAGGAGGCGCCGTAACACATATAGGATTCTTCGGCGGCGCCTGCGTGAAGAAGCAATGCTTTTGCTTGTCGTAGCCTTCTTGATCCGATTGCGCACTGCTTTTCGTTTGTCCGGCCAGACGTTCGCATCGTGTAGTACTGGTCCTCGCCATCGGCGATGAGTACAATAAATAATTACAGTTCGTGGTTGCTCCCATTCCGAGCTCCTTCTCCCCACCTGCTACCTTGGCCTTCTTAGCACTCGGCTGATACTCGCAACAACAAAAAGACGAACTTCGCCCTCGTCTACGGATGTAGCATTGAGACATGGCCGCAGCGGCAACGCCGATCACCGCCACAGTCACGCCAGCAAGAACGAGTGGTTTAACCAGGCCATAGGCGGTTTCTCCACCGTGTATATCTGTGCTTGCTTCCAGCATATGAAGATGTACGCCCGCGCGCGTGTGTGTGTGGAGGTATTGTCTGTTCAAGTACGGCAGCAGAGAAGAAGGGCAATGTCTGGTCTTATTTCCAGGAAGGAAGCTGACGTAAGAAAACCTACCAATTTTAGTAAATTACGTTTTCTACACCAATAACAATTCAGATATCCGCTTTCAGATTTTTTCAATCTACCAATAAACTAAACAAATTCAGCAAGTTTGCGATTTGAGTAAAAACGCGTGGAGTCAAGGAAATCCTGCTTAGCAGCATCAATCAAGGGAACTCCCTCTAACTCCGCAGATGAGATTACGCGTCAGATCGACGAGATTGCATCAATGCAGCAGGTATGCCTACATCTCCCTCCCCTTTGTAGTTAGCGTTGTTTCCTAAGATATCTTCTCATTCCACTTTACTAGCTGCGTGAAAGAGGTACCAAGAATACCAAGCTCGCACCATCCTCTCAAGGCGATGATCCGGTCATAGAAGAGCTTGAAAAGAAGGAACTCTTTGCTTCACCTCTTAATATCTATCTCACTGCTTCATTTGGTCTCCTGGCAGTGCAAAGTCTGTTGTTCATCTTCGAAGGGTCCTTCAGGCTATTCTCTATCGACTACAAGACTCCCAATTATGCCGACCATGACCACCACCTTTGCCACGTGCTTATTCTTCTCCTCATCACCTTCGTCTTCTGGTACTTTTTGCACGTAGTGTTGGTGGTTCGCAATAGGGAGGCACTGAATCAAAACTGGGCTTTGAGATTTTTGGGTACTCACATCCCCCTCAACACCTCAATATTCCCCCCCCCAAACTGGCAGAGTTTATTTATCTTAACAAGGGATACCAAATGCGCTGGTGGGTTTATCGGAACTGGGGGTATTTATTATACTTGGGCTTACCTATGACGATCACGACGAGAAGATGTATGCATCAGTTTTAAGCTTTGGAGCGGGGGTGTTATTGTTGGTGGTATCATTGTTCACATTGACCGTGGTGCAGATTCCGCTCCGTAGGGGAAGAGCTTATGTGTGGAATTGGCTTCTCGTGGATGGCGTCTTTGCAGTGATCTTCTTTGCCATCTGCTATTTCAATAATCTGCTCCTCCCGACCTTCGTTTCCGGGTTCTCGCTGGTCCCTCTCGCCTTTGGGCTGTTTGAAGCTCGCCGCACTCTCGATCTACATTCTTTATATGGCATGTAGAAGGTACTACAGACCACTTTCCTACTCACCCCATATACAAGAAAATATCACTGCAACACCACCCACACCACACAACACACACACACACACACACACACACACACACACACACACACACACACACACACACACACACACACACACACACAACACACAACACACACACACACACCACACAGAAACACGCGAGGCACACGGAGAGTCAACATGTTGTGTCGGGACCTCATCCATGTATTCTGTATTTATTTATTTATTTGTTTCCGAATCTCGCCGCGCAACTGGTGTAACCCGCTTTCCTCTAACTTGAAGTTTGTGGCGGAAGGACTTTTCTTCCTTTTTGTTGTTTTGTTTGTTGTGCGGAAGCCGCGGCACGAAATGGACGCAGTAGCAGATCCCCGCCGAAAGAAACTCATACCAGGTACTTGTGGTGTTCAAGAAGTTGCAGCCTAAAATCAAATATCTGATTGGCATTTCCAGGGCCGTTCTCTGCGAAACAACTCGCCCTCGGAGGACTCGCGGGTTCGGCATTAGCTGCCTACATTTATTTGCAAACGCATGCCTACGATCTCCCGCAAGAGCTTGGGTTCATCTTTCGCTTCTTGAAAGTAGCCCGCGTGGCGAGAAGCAAGGGAGGAATCAAATGGAGTATCGCTGACCTGGTTGATGAGCTTGTTGCCAAACACGGAGATAGAGAGGGTTTGGTGTTCGTAGACGATGGCTCTGGTAAAAATTCCCTAAATTATTCTCGTTGTTGGGCTCAGTCTATTCTATTTTAGCAACGGAAAACAGAAAGAGGAGCTACACGTTCCGTGAGCTTGATCAAGAGGCCAATAGGGGTAAATTAAGATCCCGATCAAGCCGGAACTAACCAACGTTTCTCAATCCCAGTTGCAAATTGGGCTATCAGGCTTGGGATTAAACCAGGTGAAGTTGTAGCACTGATGATGGACAATCGACCCGAATTTCTCTTCACCTGGCTCGGCTTCGCTAAGATTGGTGTAGTAACATCCCTGATCAACACCAACCTTAAAGGCAAAACGCTTCTTCAATCTTTTGCTGTGTGTCAGGCTAAGTACTACGTCGTCGGTAAGTTTCGGATCCCCACAAGCGACCCAGCATATTAACTGCTCATCCGTCCATTTTTGGGCCATGTAGGCAATGAACACAGCGACGTTGTCACACCGGATATTGTCAATGAGCTTGGAGGACAATGGTACAGTCACGGCGGTCCTATTCAGGGGATGTCGAGACTGGATTCGGTCTTGGGGATCTATTCGACCGCTAGTTACAACCACAAGCAATTGCGTGCAAAGGTCTCAAGTTCCGATGCATTTCTTTACATTTACACGAGGTGAGAAAACACCTCCCCTCCCTCTTCTCTTGGACTTATCGATATCACAGCGGCACCACCGGAAACCCCAAGGCAGCCAAGATAACTCACCTCAAGATGTTCGCCACGGGCGCATCATTCGCCCAGCTTCTTCGCATTACAGAACAAGATCGCATCTATACCGCCCTGCCTCTCTATCATTCTGCTGCCACTCTTATCGGTGTTGGCATTAGCTGGTACATTTCTCTCTCTCTCTCTCTCTCTCTCTCTCTCTCTCTCTCTCTCTCTCTCTTGTGTGTGTGTGTGTGTGTGTGTGTGTGTGTGTGTGTGTGTGTGTGTGTGTGTGTGTGTGTGTGTGTGTGTGTGTTAATGAGTGTTGTGATCTTTCTTATAAGAATGCTCTCCAGGTACTCAGGGGCGGCGATTATTCTTCGCCGCAAGTTCTCTACAACGGCATTTTGGCAAGATATCGGCAAATACAATGCGACAGCTTTCCAATACATCGGAGAGCTATGCAGATATCTCCTAGTGCCACCACCTGCTCCTTCAGATAAACAACACAAGTGAGTGCCACGACACCATTCCACCCTTCTCTGCCAGGTTTCCTTCTTGTTAACCGATTTTCTGCCAGGCTACGTGTTGCCATTGGTAACGGTCTGAGACCAGATATTTGGACCGAATTCCAAACCAGATTCAACATCCCTCAAATCGGTACCGTCTATCTTCTTATCTTTGATGTACATCTAGATCATCAAAAAAGGATAAGAGATCTTTTTCATTCATTATCTCACACCCTTGTTTATCTTAATCAGGGGAATTCTATGGCGCCACCGAAGGAAACTTGGGACTTCTGAATGCCTTCAACAAAACGGGCGCAGTGGGTTATGAACCCCCTGTGGGCAAACCAGTACGATCTCCTAACCATCTGCACACTTGAGCCAAAATTTCATTAATCATTCATCAAATAGCTGTCCCCGTTGGCTCTTGTGCGATTCAACTATGAGGAAGAGATCCCGGTGAGAGATCCTAAGACAGGCCTTTGCATCCAATGCGAAATCGGTGAGGTGGGAGAATTGCTTGGCCTCATAGACCCCCAAGATCCTCTTCGTGAATTCAAGGGTTACACGAATCAGGATGCCACTGATAGAAAGGTTTCTTTGTCCCCCCCCCCACCCACTTTTTCTTACTTCTCTATTGTACTAGATTTTGAAGGATGTTTTCAAGAAAGGAGACATGTACTTTAGGACCGGCGATCTGTTAAAGGTTGACCAAGAAGGGTTTTATTATTTGTGGATAGAATTGGCGATACCTTCCGCTGGAAGGGAGAGAACGTGGCCACTACCCAAGTCGCAGAGGCACGTCCGTCCTAACCCCACTTAACTACTGTTACTAACACTTCAGTTATACATCAGGTCATTAGCACATTCCCCGATGTTCAGGAAGTCAATGTTTACGGAGTCAAGGTGCGCAAATACCCCCTATAGTACTTGAGTGAACTGAATATCTCCGAAGGTTGGCAATCTTGATGGACGCGCAGGTATGGCATGCATTAAGCCAAAAACTGCGGGAGTGTTCGACACAGAGAAGTTTTACACCTTGTACACACCTCTACTTCCCTCTCCTATGTACCAGCTCTCCCTAACTGTATTCCTCGCAGCGTCTTGGACCAGCTGCCCCTCTATGCAGCTCCCCTGTTCCTACGCCTCCGTCCAACAGAAGACGAAATCCAAACCACCGCGACCTTCAAACACCTCAAAGGTGACCTGGTCAAAGAAGGGTTCGATCCGAGTGTTGTCACCCAGGTATAACCGGACCACCTATGCTCCTTTCTTTTCAGCTGCTGATTCAATATTACAACACACACAGGACAAACTCTACTTCCGCGATGATAGCAAGCGAACGTATGTGCCTTTGGACAAGCACTTGCACGAACGCATCGTAACCAATACCCTTTCCGCAAAGTTGTGAAAAGGAGTGGCAGGCACCCTCTCCCTTCTTTTAGGCTTCTTCACTCCTGTTTACTCTCCTTTTTTGTGCTTTGTTGAATGCAAAACTCTGTTGTTACCACACATACACTGACAGGATGGAATTTCTCTGTCCTTCTCTCACTGCAATCAAAAATCCATGTCCGTTTGCGTTACCCGCCCCGCAGCGGAAGAGATGAAAAGGGCATTGAGTTTCCACGACAAGTTCATTTTTTTTTTCAGTTTTTTAGACCGTTTGAAGGAAGTACAAGACGCAAGATGCTTAGTGGATGGTTTGGCAATGCTCCAGAAAAGCCGAAGGCACCGGCAATTCCTTCCCCAACCTCAAAAGGTGAGCCCAAACTCTCTTCGACGAGTTCAAATTGTTTTTTCCGCGGACTTTGCACCAATACCCTATCTCTCCTTCTCCAGAGGATTACGAGGGATTGTACGATAGTTCTCTCAAGGTCCTTATTGAGCATGCCACTACTACTGACGGGTGGAATAAGGTGAAGGAACAAGATGGTCTGACGCTTTACGATAAAGCGGATCAAAAAAATGATGCACTCCATCTTGTGAAAGCACAGGGCATCATCAAGGCTCCGATTCAGAAATGCTTTGATCTTGTCAATGAAACCTCCATGGAGTCAAGGAAAAAGTGGGATCAGGACTTAGCATTCTATGACGTCACGGAACAGATTACGGACAAAATTATCCTTACACATGTGGGATTTACTGCTCCAATGCCTGTTGCCTCACGAGACTTCTGTGCGATCAGGTAAAATCTTTATATATGCACTCGATATTTTACAAATAACCCTAATATTTGTTTAAACAATTGCCTGCAGATGCACCACACAACTTGACGGTAATTACTATATTTTTGGTTGCAGCATCCTGCATCCATCCATCCCTGAGGATGTTACAGGTATGGAAATACTATTTTGATGTTCTTCCAAATAATCAACCATCTTTTGGCCCCAATAGGGACTTATGTTCGCGGGACTATTATAGTTTCTGGCTTCTACATGAAACCTGAAGATGAAAATAACACATTCATTGCAAACATTACACAAGTGGATCCTGCTGGCTGGTGAGTACTCCCCCCACTCCCTCTCGCTCACCACACCCCACACCCCACACCCCACACCCCTTCTCCCTCTTCTGCTGGCTTTTGCAGAAAAACAACAAGGCACTTACTCACAATCACGTCTCTTATATCTAGGATTCCTGCCTGGGTTGTCAACTTGGGAAAGACGAAAGGTGGGTATCACCTAGAAACCCCACTAGTCCTCTTCCTAAATCTCATCATTATTTCCCTCTCTTTTTTTTTTGGTACAGCTTTAACGAGACTGACAAACATGCGGGCAGTACTCGAGGGTTGATTTGGTGCGGGGTTGAATTTCATGTCGCAGTTTGGGGTGGGGGAGAGATAATCTTTTGGACAAACTTTCAACTTAGGAATTTATCTCTCTTTGTTTTTTCGGTGCCCTTTTAACCACCTGTTCCGGCGGGCTCTTGCTTGCAAAGGCTATGTACGTGCCTCCGCGGAGGAATGTTCCGGTCGGTGTGCCTCGGAGGACGTGTACACATAATGCCCTCCTCTTCGGAGCTGCCCTTCCCAAATCAGAAAACAAAAAAAAAAAAACAAAAAATTTCAGTCTTAGGCAACCGTAGTTACCGATTGCGAACGTAGGTTGTTCCGCATCTTGAATAGGGTAGCCAAATACGTTGTGAGGGCCAACGAAACACAAAGTGCGCTGTTCAGGCAAGCTTTTAATGGTCGAGGCCGTGACGTTGGGTGTGGGACCGTACTGAGAGCATTGCTTCTGATTTTCTCTGTATCCTTGCCTTCTGTTGGGGATTCCCCACTACAGTTGGGGCAAACCAGCCCTCTACACAAAATGCGCGTTCATCGTTACGGTTTGTCCGAATCGATAATGCCGGCACGTACAAATTGGGTAAGATCATGGAGTCTTGGGGATATTACCGACTACAACCCAAAAACTCTGTATTTAATCGATGCCCATTTCTAACCGGTATTTTTTTTCTGTTTTAAATTTTTTTGTTTTTTTTTCATCAACAGTTACGGACATTAGCTCTTCGCGTAACCAACCCGTCCGTATCTTATGCGCGTGGTGGTGTCCATTGGCGGCAGGCACTCACCTTAGCTTCCCTTTCTCTTCTCTACGGGGTTGTTCTGTTCCTTTTGGCCTCATTGCGCTGCCTTGGCAATGAACTCTTTGGAGATGATTCGTTGATCTTTTTCGGGAGTGCAAGCATCGTTCTTGTCTATGGATTGAGCCGTACCAAGCATTATCTCCTGGGCTCGGCGATATTTGCGCTATTACATTTATTCATCTTCGTTCGGGTTCTTGCCGAGGCCAGCGCGCAAAACACAGCCAATTCGTTGAGTTTGGCAGCCGTGCAAACAGGGTTCTGCTTTCTCTACATGGCAATTGTAATCGGTCCGTTCACTCTCCCACATAAAGGTATGTATGATTCTTGGTTTTTAAAAACAAACAAAAACAAACCAAAAATGCCGAATATCTATTATCTATCCCTCTTTCTGAAAAAAAAATATTGGACCTAACCCTAATAATAATAGTGGCTTCGAGTCTTGTAGGACTCTATTTCGTGGTGGGCGTGGTATGTGGCGTTTACTTTTTCCTTTCGGCATTGTCAATGGTGAGCTCTTGCATTTTCCTGCTGGGTGTGATGTCCTGCGCCTCTCTCGGGACGAACTGGTTCATGCTCTCCCAGGAGAATGAGGCAGGGATTGTGAACGAGCGCTTTATCGCAAAGGAGGAGGTGTACAACCAGCTGTTGGAGCATCTCCCGGTGGCCATCTTCGAGATCGACGCCAAGGCCGATGTCCGTTTTGTAAATAAGGAAGCTAGTCGAACCCTGAAGAAGCCTCTGCCCCCCCACGCTCGCCGCATCTCAAATAACCACCAACGCGTTCCTTCGCCCCCTTCCGCTTCCTCGATGCTCCTGCCGGGTTCTGGACCCGAGACAGAATTGCTGGGAGGACAAGCCCCGCATGCGACATCTGCGGAGCAACACGGAGGGAACCGGAGGAGTGAGAGCGAGGGACACCCCGAGGATGAACCTGAGGATAACCGTGTTGCCATTGAGGACGGCGGCGTGATCGTTAGGAGTCGATCCAACAGTTGGTCATCTCCGAGTCGACCCAATCTCATTGCCGTCATCAGTGGGCCTCAGGGTAAGAGCGTCGAGAATATGTACATTGGGGTTCTCGGCCCCAATAACCCCGTTGTCGACCAGTTACAACAAGCACAACAATCACAGCGAACACTCCATACACACCAAACACAACAACGATCACGTCCATCCTCACCGCGGGGTCAGAATGTTGTTGAGGCAAAAACAATACAACCTGAACCACCGAAAGAAGGACCACCACCACCACAACAACAACAACAACCACAATCACACGAAGGCAAGCGATTCAATTTTCTGAGTCTGGTGTCGGAGGAGGACAAAAATCGCATGGAGGATGTCCTCAGACAGGCTCTGCTAGGACATTTCCCGTCGGAGGCCATCATCTTCACTTCGCACGATGCTTACGGCCGGCGGCTCTTTGCGTGCAGTTTGGTCCCCGTGGGCGCCAACCCTTCGCGGGGCAAAGACCCGAAGATCAAACCCAAACGCTTGGACGTGCGGAGATTATTTAAGAAAAACCGATTCTCGATCATGATGGGGGCGCAGAAGTGGAGGGAGGAGAAAGAAAACGAAGCCAAGACGAAAGCCGATACATTGACGGACTCGGCACAGCGAAAGGCGCTAGAGGAACCGGGGGGCGATGGAGCGGAACTTAATAACAAAAACGACCACCAGAAGCGGAAACGGAAACGGAAACGAAACAAGACCCGCGTCGACATGGGGCGGATCGTTAGTGGGGGAGCCTTTAAGCGAGATGGGAACATCCTTTGCTACCTGGTGGATGTGACGGACACCCTCCGGAAGGCTGAGTTCAAGAAGGCTAAGGATCAGGCCGAGAAAGAAACCCACATCAAGGGACGATTTCTGGCAAACGTCAGCCACGAGTTGCGGACTCCGCTGCATGGCATCATTGGGTACATTCTCTCTCTCTCTCTCTCTCTCTCTCTCTCTCTCTCTCTCTCTCTCTCTCTCTCTCTCTCTCTCTCCTGTTTACTAATCCCTCCCTCTTCTCTTCTCTTAGGATGATGGATCAGCTGATGGACACAAAGCTTGATAAAGAACAGACTCGCTATGCAAAGATAATGACCTCCTCTGCAGAGTCTCTCTTGCAGTTGGTGAACGACCTATTGGATTTATCGAAGCTGGAGGCTGGCAAGTTGCCGTTGGAATCAGTCAGCTTCGACCCTGCAGCTGTCATACACAAGGTCATCAATATGATCATGGTGGATGTCGAGAGGAAGAAGCTTACACTCGGAGTATTTATTCACGATAGGGTATTCCTTTCCCGACCTATACTATTTCCGCTATACCCTTTTTTTAATATCATCATTACCTTATTTGTTCAGGTACCATCGCTGGTGCGAGGGGACCCAACACGATTACAACAGATTCTTCTTAACCTTCTTTCGAATTCGGTGAAATTCACACCGAAAGGGGGCACTATCATTCTCAAGTGTACGTTATAGATATTCTAGATATAGATGATGATGATGACTGCTGACACGGCTGCATTGCTAGGTTCAATACGGGCGGGGCATATTTTGTATTTTGATGTGACCGATACAGGGATTGGGATACGGGAGAGTGCAATTCCTCACCTATTTTCATCTTACCAGCAGGCCGAAGCCTCTACCACCAGAAAGTAATGTTACCCCTCCAAACCTTTCTCAAATATAACAATGCTAAACCTTTTACCTTTTTCCTTTAAAAAACCAGGTTTGGTGGTACAGGATTGGGGCTTGCTATTTGTAAACAAATTTGTAATCAGATGGGTGGGAGTATCGGTGTAGAGAGCACTTATGGGAAAGGTAAGGAAGGAATATAAAAACAAAGCAACAACAAGACTAATAATATCTAAAAAGGGTCACATTTTTGGTTTACGGTGGTGTTGGAGGCTGTCTTTCTCAAGACAGTCGATCCGGCGTTCGATTTTGGGAATGCGGAGGTGAGCGGGCGGTGCAACAATCCGTTCATCAGGGAGCTGCTGAAGAATTACGTCACCATGTGGCACGGCGTGTTTTTGAACGACAACGTTGGGGTGGATGTCGGAGGGGTCGGGGTGGTGCGGGCGAGGAAACCGCAGATCGAACAAGCGGCAACAGCACAGATCGGGGGTATCGTTGGGCGAACGGATGTCCCGTTGTATGAAAACTCCTTGCCTGAAAATCATAATGGGGCGATGGGGGAGATGAATGGCGGCGGCGGTGGAGGTGTCGGAGGTGTTGTGGGTGGTAGTGGTAGTGGCGGTGTTGTGCTCTCGGCGGGCACACCCGGGGAGGACACAAAACACAAGGACGAGGAGACACGGGATGGATCACCTGTTGCGGTGAAGCGGAGTCCCCTGAGGTGGGAGATATGGGTTGATATGTCTCTGCAGGAACAACAGCTCATCACAAATCTGATGTCGAAGATGAATCACAACCGAACGTCTCCTCCCGAGGACAAAGAAAAGGGGAAAGAAATAGAGGAACGGGAAAAGGAAAAGGAACGAGGAGGAAGCGGCGGGGGAGGCGGAGGGGGAGGAGGGACGGAGGAGGACTCGCGTTGTGCACCGAACGGGCCTTGTCATGTGGTGAAGGTGGAGATCAAGACGCCACTCTTTCGGCCGCAGCTCTTGGATACTCTGCAAGATGCCGTGCGGCAGGAACTTATGGGCCAACACAGCAATCACAGAGGAGGAGGTGGAGGGGGTGGAGTTGCAGCGCATCTCGCACAACCTGCCCTCTCTACCCTTGAGGAAGAGGAGACAGGTGCAGGACATGGCGTACGAGGCGGCTACCCCCTGGGGTATCCCTTTCTGAGGAAGATCAAGGAGGAGGCACTCTCCATCTCCACGGGTGACGTCAACAAGCTGGGGATGATGGGGCATGAGGTCAAGATATCCGTCCTTCTTGTCGAGGACAACAAGATCAACCAACGGATCGCCGAGAGGATGCTGCGCAGAGGCGGCGAAGGGTGGATGTGCGAGGTCGACTTGGCTGAGAACGGAGCCGAGGCGGTCAAGGCTTACATGAAGAAGAAATACGATCTGGTGTTCATGGATTGTAACATGCCCGGTAAGCATACTATCTTTATCTATCTATCCCACCCACACAACCTCTGACTCTCCACTTTCTTTTTTTTCAAACAAAGTGATGGACGGTTTTGCTGCGACGAGATTGATACGTGGCTACGAGGAGCGGATAGGAGGCAAGGACAAGGCGGTGGTCATTGCGGTGACAGCATCAGCAATGGAGGATGATAGGAGAGAATGCCTGATATCTGGTATGGACGATGTGTTGACGAAGCCCTTCCGGTCGGAGGAGCTTTCAGAGTGCGTGCGCAAGTGGATCCAGGTAATTAGGCAAAAGTGATTCGCGCGAGAGAGAGAGAGAGAAAGTTGTTCTCTTTGTTCTTATCCTGTATGTATTAAACAAAAGATCATAAAGAAAACGCCCCTCTTTATGTGTTCAGAGCAGTCGAGGAGGTCTTCGGTTCCCTTCCCAGCCTGGTCTTGATCACTCATACAACAAGCAAACGGCAGAGGAGGTTTCCTTCTTCTTCATTTACGATTTCATTTCGCAGGAATGAAAAGAAAAACAAATCGCGAAAATGAGGAGACTTGGTGTGGTGGCCGTAGCTCTGCTTTGCTTTCTCTCAGCTGTCGTTTTGACCTCCGCCATTGTGAAGTACGCGTTCGCCTCTCGTTAACGTTTGCTTATGCTTGTTTCAGGGTTCCCATCCGCAAGGCTGGGGTCAACCACAAGGCGCTGAAGGTGGTATCCCATCTGCTTCAGAACCAACCGGAGTTACTGCCGCAGTTCCTTGAGCTTTACAAGGCATCTCTGAACACCAAACGCAGTTTGGCTCCTGCTGTAGAACCTATCTTCAACTTCCTTAACGCACAGGTATTTAAATCGGATTCCGTTATTTTTTTTTAATGATTTTTTTGCTATGCGATTAACCCATTTTTTTCTAATAGTATTATGGTGACATTTTCATTGGGTCACCGCCACAAAAATTCACTGTCTGTCTGGATACCGGCTCGTCCAACTTATGGGTAGGAAATCTTCTTGCCTCACCCTGCACCCGTTTCTTACAGATATCTATCTAAATGCAGATTCCCTCTTCCCAATGTGCTTGGTACGACATTGCTTGCTACCTTCACAACCGATATGATAGCTCCAAGTCTTCCACTTACAAGGTAGATTACACCTTATTCCCCTCCTCGGCTCTCTTCCTCCATTCAAATTAAAAATATTTTATTTTCAACCAACAATTAGGCAAACGGCACCGCTTTTGCCATTCAATACGGAAGCGGCTCGCTGTCAGGATTTATGAGCCAGGATACCGTCTACTTGGCCGGCCTCAAAGTCCCCAACCAAATTTTCGCTGAGGTACGATTCTGATTAAAACAGTACAGGATTCTTATATCTTATTGTTAATTAGGCCACCAATGAACCTGGTCTCACCTTTGTTGCCGCTCAATTTGATGGCATCTTGGGTCTGGCATGGCCAGGGATCAGCGTAAACAAGGTTGTTCCTCTGTGGGACAACATCATTTCCCTCAAGTTGGTTGATCAACCTGTCTTTGCCTTCTGGTTGAGCAGGAACACCAGCGCCCCTTCTGGTGGTGAAATGGTTCTCGGAGGTAAACCCTTTCTCCCCTCTTCTCATATTCAAAATTAACAAAAAAAAAACAGGTGTGGATCCTGCGCACTACACTGGCACCTTCGCTTACACCCCCGTGAACACCAATCCCGGCTATTGGCAGTTCTCTGTCAACGACTTCAAGATCCAGGGTGTCTCTTACGGTGACTGCCCCGCTGGCGGCTGCAAGGCCATCGCTGACACCGGTACCTCCCTCATTGCGGGTCCCCCGAATATTGTCTCCCTCATCAACAAGCACATCGGTGCCACTGGCATCTTCACCAGCGAGGTAACTTTCTTTGAATTGTACTTACTTACATAGTAACTAATTGTACACAAAAAGTGCGATCAATTGGTGGAACAATATGCCCCGGAGATCATCAAATATCTTCTCGAGGGACTCAACCCTACTCAAGTCTGCACCAACATCGGAATGTGCCCTGGTGGCAGCTGCGAGTTCTGCGAGTTTGTGGTTAACCTCGTTTCTGAGATTGCCGGCGACAACGCCTCGGAGGCGCAAATCATCTTCGTGCTCGAAATCATTTGCGAGTTCATCCCCAGCCCCAACGGCCAATCTGTGTTGGATTGCAACAAGCTCCCCACCCTGCCCAACTTCGATATTGTCATCCCCACCACCTCTGGCCTCAAGACCTACACTCTGACTCCTTCCCAGTATGTCCTTCAGGTATGAAATGAGCACCCCTCCCTCCTCCCTGTCTGCTTGTTTAGAGTCTAATTGCTGTCATCCATCAGCTTGGCCTTGGCGATCAGATGCAATGCGTAAGCGGCTTCATTGGATTGGAGATTCCTCCCCCAATTGGTCCCTTGTGGATTCTTGGTACGAGATGCCTTCTATTTTTTTTGTTTTTATTATTTTCCTTTCTCATGCGTGACTTTCCGTCTACAGGAGACATGTTCTTGGGTGCCTACTACACTCAGTTCGACACCGGCAACAAGCGTCTGGGCTTTGCCGTTTCTAAACCCTAAACAGAAGTACAAGCAGCTGTGCTTTGTGTCATCTGAAACAAACTTCAATTAAATAGTTATTATTTATTTGTTGCTCTTGTCCTTCTGTTTACTCCGGACGCTAATACTCGGGGTAAGGAAAAAAGAAGGGCGAGAATGTACATAGGCTGTTGTGTGTTTGTCCCTATGTGTTTGTTTGGTTGCGCCTCAGTTCAGGGTACGCTAACAGCAGGGCTTTGCGGAATCCGCCGTTGTGCAACTGTATTTGTTCTCCTCCCTTGTTATGGGCGAGTCAGGTCGAGAAGTAGAACGAGGGGAGAGAAACCTTTCTCGTTTTAAGGGAGGGCAAATGCATGTTTTGCCAATAGGTCGAGATGAGTGGGTCAAACCCTTGCTCCTTCGCGAACGCATCAAAGAACTCTCTACATGTGTGCGGGTCCACCCATTTGTTGGGACCCTTTTGTTTGCCTCCGAATACTGCCCAGAAACGCAGCAGTTAAATTTTACCCAAAACCATCTTCTCCTCACCTGGTATTTCTGGATAGGCTCTCTGTACAGCTGCCTTTAGACCGCCGTTGTATCTGCTGATGCTGTGTGCACCCTAGGTAGGTTGGAGTGTCAATATGATATTTTTTTTGATATCTTGATGAACAAGTTTACCGGCTGCGTTAGCAAGTCTTTAAAGACAGTATCGTGCCAGTTGTTGGGGTTTAAGGGGTCGAAGCCTTGTTCCTTGGCATAGAAATCACAGAATTTCCTGATATTATGTACATCCTGCCAATACCTATTCTGTTTCTTTGGTGCTGGAATAGAAGAGAATAGTGATCAGATGGTGCTAAGATGAGAGGTTAACTTACCCGCAAAGTCGAAGTTCACTTCGGGAAACGCATCCATTAAACTCTTTCTGAGATCCCCGTTGAAGTGGGATAACACACCTACTCCCTTGTGTTCTTCTATCTGGCTCCTCTTGATGCGTTTCCAATTCGCGCCTAGCATAGGATCGAATCCTTGTTTCTTAGCGAAGCCACAGAAAAACTCTCTGCGATTTTGTTGTGATTTCCAATAGCCCTTGGGCCTGTTTCGAGGCGCTGACCGCTTCAAGGATATCCCTATTAGGTGTGCATATGCGATTAGAAGGAATTGTTATTGTAAAGGTTTATGATAATACCCACCTCTCGAAGTGGACGGTTTGAATTCTTTCCAGGAATGGACCACTTGCTCCCAGGTGAGATCGTGTCGCACCCGATGGAGTGTTGGCAGTTTGGGCTTCTTTGTGAGGAGCAAATAGCCCCGATGTTTGAAGGATACGATATCGCCTGGCTGGGGATCCCACCGTTTGCCAAATTCAGTTGTGCCTGCTGCTGCTGTAAATCGGACCCCGTTTGGTCTAAGAAGGGTTGAGGAGAGTGAAGGCTATTTTTTTGTCTCATGAGCCAAAACATACAGTTCGCATTCCCATTGCTGTGTGCCAACGCTGCCTATGACCTTGGCTTCAGCGTCCCTGAATTTCTGGGCAGCTCATGAGTCAGGATACCCGAAGGAATGCATACCTTGTGCTTGAGGTATCCTGGCGACCTGCCAGGCATATACGGGGAGGTGGGATCCCTCAATATGATTCCTTCCCCTCCCGCATCGAGGATATCCTGGAACACCTTCTCTAGGTGATCGATACCCATGCAAGCCTCCTTCCTCGCTACCTCGATGAATGGGTGAGGTGGATTGGCTGTGTCGCCCTTCTCGAGGCGGTCGACGAGAAGTTGATATCGCTCGCTGTAGGTTCCCTTGTGATTGGGTACATCGAATACCATGTATTTGAAGTTGGGCCAATCGATATCAGAGGCATTGGCCCTGTGTATCAATTTCATCGCTTCTTGGAAATTGTCTCTTCCAAACCTAAACGAGAAGGTGGGGAGGGGGGGGTGTTGAGGACCTGGGATGTTAAATCTGCGCCATACCATAATTCGCCGTCAAGAAATAAATCGGTGGGCATGCTGTCGATGATGTCCTGGGGCAAGTCGAAAGCATTGCCTTGCCTAGAATAGAACGTCTTCTTTTCCGGATTCCAGAATCCCCGCACTCCATCATATTTCTCTAATATCCACCTAAGGGAATATTAGTGAGTGGATGTAACTATTGGCAACAAGGAAATTTTACCATTTAGAGGGGTCGATGGAGGTTTGTGTCAGAAAGCAGGCGGTGGTGGGTTGTCCTATGCCTTCGATGCTCGGTAGGGACTTTGTCAAGAGATGGTGTGGTATCTCTTTGGGTATAGGATCCTCGTTCGTCGAAGGCATTCCACCGAGCAAGTCGGGTCGACGCGCTTTGATGGTAGCCACCAATCTGGTTGCGATGTATTGTTATGATTTTGGGAGTCG
>Ga0209935_1001542_pt1 | contig 35178 bp, 59 predicted proteins | sample ThiBio_1000_plan_2_FD_183958 | JGI IMG/M metagenome (GOLD analysis project Ga0209935, IMG submission 183958) | Wastewater bioreactor microbial communities from Cape Town, South Africa - Thiocy_cont_1000_plan (SPAdes) | ecosystem: Engineered > Bioreactor > Thiocyanate-remediating >...
CACACACACTAAGCACACACACACACACACACACACACACACACACACACACACACACACACACAAAGCACACACAGCCAAGCCAACACCAATCCTCTTCCAACAACAAGAAGGTCCTTCGATGGATTCACAAACCCAAGCGCAACTCGATGAGGCTCTCCTCAAGGCTGCGACACTTGGATCAACCGCAGAGATACAGTCTCTTCTTGATCGACATGCCAACATCAATGCTCTCAACATCGATAACTACACACCTCTTCATCTTGCATCAAGGAATGGTCATCATCAATGCATGGAGCTCCTTCTTGATCGACATGCCGATGTCAATGCTCTTGACATCAATAAGGGTACACCTCTTCATCATGCATCCTCGAAAGGCCATCATCAATGCATGGAGCTCCTTCTTGATCGACATGCCGATATCAATGCTCTTGACATCGATAACTGCACACCTCTTCATCATGCATCAAGGAATGGTCATCACCAATGCATTGAGCTCCTTCTTGATCGACATGCCGATATCAATGCTCTTGACATCAATAAGGGTACACCTCTTCATCATGCATCCTCGAAAGGCCATCATCAATGCATGGAGCTCCTTCTTGATCGACATGCCGACATCAATGCTCTTGATATCAATAAGGGTACACCTCTTCATCATGCATCAAGGAATGGTCATCATCAATGCATCGAGCTCCTTCTTGATCGACATGCCGACATCAATGCTCTTGATGGCCATCGCCAAGCACCTCTTCATCGTGCATCAAGGAATGGTCATCATCAATGCATGGAGCTTCTTCTTGATCGACATGCCAATGTCAATGCTCTTGACTACAATAAGGGTACACCTCTTCATCATGCATCCTCGAATGGTCATCACCAATGCATCGAGCTTCTTCTTGATCGACATGCCAATGTCAATGCTCTCACCAAGTCCAACGAAGCACCTCTTCATCTTGCATCCTCGAATGGTCATCATCAATGCATCGAGCTTCTCCTTGATCGACATGCCAATGTCAATGCTCTCACCAAGTCCAACGAAACACCTCTTCATCTTGCATCAATGAATGGTCATCGTCAATGCATCGAGCTCCTTCTTGATCGACATGCCAATATCAATGCTCTTGATTACGATAACTATACACCTCTTCATTACGCCCTCTCGAATGGTCATCATCAATGCATGGAGCTCCTTCTTGATCGACATGCCGATATCAATGCTCTTGATAACGATAACGACACACCTCTTCATCTTGCATCAATGAGTGGCCATCATCAATGCATGGAGCTCCTTCTTGTTCGACATGCCAATGTCAATGCTCTCAACAAGTCCAAAGGAGCACCTCTTCATCTTGCATCATCGAAAGGCCATCATCAATGCATGGAGCTCCTTCTTGATCGACATGCCAATATCAATGCTCTTGACAACGATAACGAAACACCTCTTCATTACGCATCAAGGAATGGTCATCATCAATGCATCGAGCTCCTTCTTGATCGACATGCCGATGTCAATGCTCTTGATGATAACAACACACCTCTTCATTACGCATCAAGGAATGGTCATCATCAATGCATGGAGCTCCTTCTTGATCGACATGCCGATGTCAATGCTCTTGACAACAATAACGACACACCTCTTCATTACGCATCACCGAATGGTCATCATCAATGCATCGAGCTCCTTCTTGATCGACATGCCGATATCAATGCTCTTGACATCGATAACAACACACCTCTTCATTACGCATCAATGAGTGGCCATCATCAATGCATCGAGCTCCTTCTTGATCGACATGCCGATATCAATGCTCTCAACAAGTCCAAAGAAACACCTCTTCATTACGCATCACCGAATGGTCATCATCAATGCATCGAGCTCCTTCTTGATCGACATGCCGATGTCAATGCTCTTGACATCGATAACAACACACCTCTTCATTACGCATCAATGAGTGGCCATCATCAATGCATCGAGCTCCTTCTTGATCGACATGCCAATGTCAATGCTCTCAACAAGTCCAACGAAACACCTCTTCATCTTGCAACATGGAATTGCGATCATCAATGCATGGAGCTCCTTCTTGATCGACATGCCAATATCAATGCTCTCACCAAGTCCAACGAAACACCTCTTCATCTTGCATCATCGAAAGGCCATCATCAATGCATCGAGCTCCTTCTTGATCGACATGCCAGCGTCAATGCTCTCAACATCGATAACTACACACCTCTTCATCTTGCAACATGGAACCGCCATCATCAATGCATGGAGCTCCTTCTTGATCGACATGCCGATATCAATGCTCTCAACATCGATAACTACACACCTCTTCATGTCGCATCAAGGAATGGTCGTCATCAATGCATGGAGCTCCTTCTTGATCGACATGCCAATATCAATGCTCTCAACATCGATAACTACACACCTCTTCATGTCGCATCATCGAATGCTCATCATCAATGCATCGAGCTCCTTCTTGATCGACATGCCGATATCAATACTCTCAACAAGTCCAACGAAACACCTCTTCATCGTGCATCCTCGAGTGGCCATCATCAATGTGTAAAGATCCTGATCGACCATTGCGCAGACAAGTCACTCATCGATGTGCGTGATTGTGAGATCTCGATCTCGATCTCGAGAAAGATATTGCATCATCCATTTGCAGCTCTAACTCTCTCTCTCTCTCTCTCTCTCTCAATGATTCAACGACCATCAGGCTCTCGGCAATACACCAGAGCACGTCGCCAAGACGCCAGAGATTGCTCGATTGATTCGAGATCGAGGTGCGTCACACACACTCTCTCTCGTTGATGCATTCTTGCTCTTTGTGTCTCCCTGTCTCTTGGTCGGCATCGATTCAATCATCGAACCACTCGATGTTGTTCTTGATTGTTTGTTGTTTGATGACGATGATGATGATCTGGCTGTTGCTCTTGCGATCGATCGATTGATTGATTGATTGAACGAAGACTGACGACTATGATTGTGATTGTGATTGTGGTTGATCGATGAATCGGTGTGCCACAACAACAACAACAACAACAACAACACCATCAGAGTTCGTGTGGTCTCCATCGAATCATCACTTGGTGCGAGCTTCCAAGTATCTCACGTTCAACAGCAGCGTGCAGGAGCTGTTCATGATTCGAGACATGGCCGATGGAGCGACGATGGTGTGGCTTCCGAACGAGGTGATGTTCGAGATCTGTCGAGCTCTCTTTCGGTTGCACTATCTCGAGAGCTCCATCGTCAATGATGTTGTTTGATTGGATTGATGATTGGATTGGATTGATGGTCAAGGACAATCATGAGACATCAACCTCGCTTGCTCTCTCTCTCTCTGAGTGTGTGTATTTTGTACGAGCCAAATACAGGTGACGATAGACTGTCCAATCTCCCACACACCACGATACAATTCAACCACAACCAATGAAATGGAAGGAGACAAGAAGACGATCGATTGGATGATGGTCATGAATGGGATTGGGTTGGATTGGATTGGATTGATGATTGGATTGGATTGGATTGGATTGGATTGAATTGGACTACCGCCAAAATGGAGGTCGGGTAATGTGTGGTTCGCGATATCGATTGTGCTTGATAGTCGCTCGCTCGCTCGATGCTGGAGCAACCCCACATACGCCATGAGTATGTCAGATACGTCCGGTGACAGTGGTTGTCAACGAGATCGTCGTGATGATGGCGTTGTTCGCGTCGAGAAGCACTTGTTTGCTCGGCTGCTGTACGCCAATCCCGTGTGCCTGCTCACTTCGACCGCGATGCTGGCGGACCATGTGTGGCGCACCAACGTCATGACCATCTCGTGGCTCACGCCAATCTCCAACAATGTACGATCGATGACAAGGATCCGTGTGTTGGATGGGATGGCGCGCTGATTGGATGAGGCGTCGTCCACTCAGGGCTCGTTCGTGTGTGCCATGAACTCGGGTCGCTACACTGCGACACTCGTGGCTCGGAACCCGACATTCGGTACGTGGGAGGGCGCCACTCGATTGCTGAACTCACACGCCTCACCCAGATTCATGCGTCGATAGTATTGAGTGTACCAGTGCACGGTATGGAAGAGTTGGTCAAGGCCATCGGCGGCTGCCATGGAAGCGACACAGGACCCGACAAACCAGAGCAGCTTGGTGTCGAGCTCTGTCGGCCGGGTTGGCGCTCGCTCTCTGCTGCCAGCGACGATGAGGACCAACCAGCTGTCGGCAAGAAGGCGTCGGCTCGCAAGCAACGATCACTACAGAAACAAGCTCGAAGAGGCCGCACGAGTGTGACTGAGCAGCAGGCACACTCGCACGATATCGATGCTGATGCTACGACGACAACCACAACGACCACAACAACGACCAAAGAACCACCAGCTGTCGCATCAGGATGCGTCGCACACATGGTGTGCTCGATTCAGTCACGTTCGGAGATCGATGGACATCAAGTGATGGTGTGCCGCATCACCGAGGCCTTTGTGCGCGAGAGCTACTGGGACGGCCGTAACTTCGTGGCACGAGGCAGCGCGCCGCCGTATCTCGCATTCCTCGGCTCGCAGGTGTTTGCGTACACGTGTGGAGCTCCCGTGATGATGAGCTCGACCGACCGCGAACCCATCGATCACGATACAGCACACCAACAATGACCGAGAGCAGGTTGGTTTACTCGGGAGACAGCAGAGTCGCGTTGCTGATGGTTGCTAGTTACATTGAGAGCGCGCCTGATGATCGTACTACTTGACGACCGAGAGCTGTTGCCGTTGTTGTTGTTGCTGCTGCTGACTCGAGCGGCGCTCGTGGATCAGCCTCTTACCGAGATCGATATCCCAATTCTCTGTTGTACAAACGATCGGGGCCGATGAGGACCTTCTCGCACAGATGTCCGCGCTAGCCTACGTACGACAGGGATTCAAGCGAGTGGCGGTTGCGAACGCGGCTGTCGCGAGTTCGAGCTTGCCAGCGTCATAGTACGCTAAGCCCAGCTGATAGCAGTGGCACAAGAGTCAGCGACATCGAATCGATCAAATGCGAGCGAGACATGTGGGCCCACGCACCTCGGAGAAGGCGCGAGCATGGAGTGGATCTCGCGTCGTGCACACGAGCAGTGACTCGATGGCTTCGTCGAGACGTCCCAAGCCACGATACGCCATACCGAGGCCAAAGAACACCTCGGACGACTCTGGGTCCTCGGCGATGTTGTCCTTGCCGAGCTGCACGGCTCGTTCAAAGTCGGGCTTGGCTTCCCAGTCGCGATGGAGTTGAAGCTTCGTCAGGCCACGGAAGCAATGCGCGAACTGATAGTCGGGCTCCATGCGTATGGCCTCATCAAAGTCCACGAGAGCCATGCGTAGCTTGCCGGCGAGTCTGTTGGCGTTACCTCTATCTCATGTGCAAGCTCGATGGAGTGAGCGCGGTTGCTCGCATTGATCGATGGAGGAAGGAACAGTGCTCGAGTCCCTGAGCGAATGTTACCTGTTGTTGTATGCGTAGGCATGGGGCTCGACGCGAATCGATAGATTGTACATCTCGACGGCCTCCGAGAATCGATTGAGGCGAGCGAGAGCCTGTCCGGCGCAATTGAGCGACACGGCGTCCGAGGGATCCAAGCGCGCACTCTCGGTCATGCTCTCAAAGGTCTTGTCGTAGTGATTGAGAGCGCGATACGAGTCTCCACGCCAATGGAACGAACTCGAGCACATGGGATTGATATGGATGCTTCGATTAAAGTCGAGGATCGCTTGGTGATGGATCTGGAGGAGATTGAACGAGGCGCCACGCCACAAGTACGCCGTGGCGTCGGTCGGATCGATACGAATCGCGTGCGTGAACATGTCGATCGCGTCCTTGTACTTGCGCTCGTTGTAGAACAGCTTGCCGCGTGAGATACAAGCAAAGTACACGGGCACCGCGTGGCGTTCGTCTGTCATCGAGGCCATATATGAGGAGCTCCTGCGAGTGGGAGCCCAACGAGGAGCGTGTGCTATCGAGCAAGGCAGCAAGCGAATAAGCGGCACGAGCATTCTCGCTCATTGGCTCTCTCTCTCACTCACGATACAAGCCAATCCAAATTGAAGGCTCCAAGCTGATTGAATGAACAATCCTCATCGTCAACTTCCCAAACACACACACACACACACACACACACACACACACACACACACACACACACACACACACACACACACACACACACACACACACACACACACGAGATATGAGAGAGAGCCACACAAGATCGTTCTCGTTCTCGTTGTTGCTCGCTGCCTCTCCCTCGCTCGCATCTCCTCCCATCCATCCATCCCATCATCCGTCCCTCAATCAATCATCTCGATCGCTCCATTGAGTGAGCATCAACCAGACACCCCCGCGCGCGATGGCAACGGAACAAGTGCGACACCAACAACAACAGCTGAACGATGCTCTTCTTCAAGCAGCCAAGCAAGGCTCGTTGGCTGATATCCAATCTCTCCTTGACCAACATGCCTATATCCATGCTTGTGACGACAGCGGCGATACTCCTCTCCACGTTGCGTCAATGAATGGCCATCATCAATGCGTCGAGCTCCTCCTTGATCGACAAGCCAATATCAATGCTCGCGATTGCAACACGTACACGCCTCTCCACTATGCGTCGTCGAACGGCCATCATCAATGCGTCGAGCTCCTCCTTGACCGACAAGCCAACATCAATTCTCGTGGCTACAACAACAACACGCCTCTCCACTATGCGTCGTCGAATGGCTACCACGAATGCATCGAGATACTGCTTGAGCGTGGTGCCGATGTTCACGCATCAAACGGCTACAATGAGACGCCTCTCCACCTGGCATCCTCGAACGGCCATCACCAATGTATCGAGGTACTTCTTGACCACGGCGCCAGTATCCATGCTCGAGACCGCGACCATGATACGCCTCTCCACCTTGCGTCGTTGAATGGCCATCATCAATGTATCGAGGTACTTCTTGACCGCGGTGCCGATATCAATGCTCGAGACCGCAACGTGTACACACCTCTCCACCGTGCATCGTCGCGAGGCCATCACCAATGTATCGAGCTCCTCCTTGGTCGCGGTGCCAACGTCAATGCTCGAGATACCAGCAACAACACGCCGCTCCATCTTTCATCGTCACGAGGCGACCATCAATGCATCGAACTCCTCCTTGATCGCGGTGCCGATATCAATGCCGCTGGTCGCAACAAGTCTACGCCTCTTCATCTTGCATCATCAAAAGGTCTTCACGAATGCATCAAGATCCTCCTTGATCGCGGTGCCGATATTAATGCCCGCGATCACAACAACAACACGCCTCTTCATCTTGCGTCATCGAGTGGGCACCATTACTGCATCGAGCTCCTTCTTGATTACAGAGCCGATATCAATGCTCTTGACCGTAACAAGTCTACGCCTCTCCATCTTGCATCATCGAATGGTCACCATCAATGCATCGAGCTCCTTCTTGATTGCGGTGCCGATATCAATGCTCTTGACCGTAACAAGTCTACGCCTCTGCATCTTGCATCATCGAGTGATCATCACGAATGCATCGAGCTCCTCCTTGATCGACATGCCGATCCCAACGCTCGCAGCATGAATGGGAACACACCTCTCCATCTTGCATCATTGAATGGCCGCTATCAATGCGTCGAGATGCTTCTTGATCACGGAGCCGACAAATCGCTCATCAATGTACGCATATCTGTCTGTCTCTCTCAATCTCTCAATCTCTCTCGTATTCGTGCAGCTCTCACAAATCCAACACATCCTTCTCACTCCACGATATTGCTCCAGAACACTGGTTTCAATCCTGCACGATGCACCAGAGATTCAATGATTGCACGATTGATTCAAAACCATGGTACCTTCATTCAATCAATCAATCAATCAATCAATCAATCAATCAATCAATCAATCAATCAATCAATCAATCAATCAATCAATCAATCAATCAATCAATCAATCAAATCATTCAATCAATCAATCAATCAATCAATCATTCAATCATTCAATCATTCAATCATTCATTCAATCAATCAATCATTCAATCAATCAATCAATCAATCATCGAAACGAATCAATCAATCAATGCCACATCACGATCTCACTGCTCGATTCTCACTCGATTGGAATGTGTTTGCATCGGTGCATTCGTGTGTTCGTGCATTCGTGCATGCGTGCGTGTGTGTTTGTCTTGATATTGAATGGATGCAACAAAGAGTATCGATGGAGCATCGAACGACACAACCACTCTCCCAAGGCCGTCAAGGAGCTCGTGCTCACGATCACGATGATTCGATCGATTGCGCTGTGGTCGTCGGTCTCTCTTGTTCCGAACGAGCTCTTGTTCTTGATCTTCGAGCAACTCGACATCAAAGCCATTGTCGATGCTTCTCATGCTCAATCTCAGCCCCATCATCAACAATAATACCATCGTGGTCTCACCGAGAAGCGAGCGTGTACCATGATATGAGCAGCTTGATGCCTACACACGCATGACGCTATCTGCTTCCTCATCAAGCTCTTTATCTCGTGAATACAGCTGCCGCACACATTCCCACAAGCGTTTCCGATGGCGGAGCCAAGAACAGTGCACTGTTCTTGCGCTCTTCGCTCATGTCGTGCCGGCACGCGTCAAGGCAATTGTTTGTTGCTTCATCGCTGAGTAATGGAAGAGCGGGAGGAAGGCGAGACGCTCGCTGATGCTGTGAGCGATGATGGTGGATCGTCGCGTCGATCACGACATCGTGAGGAAGATGGAGACTACCATCGGGATCGAGATCGAGAGCGACAGCGAACCAGAGATCGAGAAAGGAGTCAGCACCGCGAGCGCCACAGCGGTCGAGATCGAGATGGCAAGAGGCATCGCGATGACGACACACACAGCAAGCACAGCTCCAACAAGGAACGCGAGCACTCACGGCGACATGATGATCGTAGTCGTGATCGCGACCATCGCCATCATCGAGACTTTGCATCGCCTTCTCGACGAGATGAGAGTCGACACAGCAGCAGCAGTAGTCGAGATCGAGATCGAGATCGAGATCGAGATCGAGATCGAGATCGTGATCGTGATCGTGATGGTGATCGTGATGTGTCATTGAGCGAGCAGCCAACACCAACACGACATACCGGCCGCTGGTACTCGAGTACCGACACACAACGAGACCGAAGCACAACGGCACTGTTTCGGCACGTCAGCAGAGGCGGACGATTCCGAGTGCTACTGCCGAGCGAACGCTATGTCGCGGTCCAAGCGGGTTCGATCGATGGCACCGACACGACGCCGCACGATCATGCGATTCTTCGTGCCATGTATGCGGATTGTACGTGGCTTGCAGTGTGATCATCGATCGCCATCGACGTCGCGATGCTCGGGCTCTGGGCTGACACGAGATGTGTGGCTGCATCGGCGCTCAGACGATGCACTCCGAGACAAGAAGATTGACGGCGATGCGGCAGCCACGGTGTTTGTCGGTCGGCTGAGCTACGGCACCTCGGAGGAGCAGCTGCGCACGACGTTCGAGGCCTTTGGGAGCATTCGGAAGGTGGCGCTGATACGAGACATTGGTACGCACACACACACGCACACATGTGCTTGGCAGCACGGACGGTGTGTTGACAGACATTGTGGAGGGTAGTGACCGGCGCTCCTCGAGGTTACGCCTTCATCGAGTACGATACGGCACGCGACGCCGAGAATGCAGTACAACGAGCACATCGTATGATGCTCGACGGGCAGCAGCTGATCGTCGACATGGAGCGCGAGCGTACGATGCCTGGATGGGTTCCAAGACGGAAGGGTAACGTGTGTTGCGCGCAGCTCGAGCGAGCTGGATGTCGTCGTTGCGCCAGTACTGACGCTACCGGAACCAGGCGGTGGAATGGGCGGCCGTAAGGAGAGCGGACAGCTGCGGTTCGGAGGGCCCGATCGACCTCATCGGCAGCCAATGCTCGACGGACAACAGCCACCACCACCCACTCCTCGAGGAGGTAGCAGTTACCGAGGAGGAGGAGCGAACACGCGTTCGTATCGGCCGTACTAACGAGATGTAGCAATACAAAGTGTGGATTGATTAAGGAGATGGTCCTGTGTCGTAGTGGCGGACGCGATACCGAGTTCGCGCACACACACATACACACGCAAGGAACGACGGTAGACAATGCCGCACACTGCGTCATGGTCATAGAATAGTGGTGCTTGCATGCACGGCATCGTCTTGCAGCACCGTGTCGTCGAGCGTCGCGTCCGATGGCACTCGGTAGTCGGCATCGTCGCACGAGTGAGAGGGCTCGCTGGTACTACGAGAGGTGATATCGAACGAGATCTTGGTGAGGTCGATCTGGTTCGAAGCGGAGGCCGATAGCGATGAGCCGCCCCACAGGAAGCCGAACAGCTGGCTGCAGATCGATGGCTGTTGTCGTTGAAGGATGGTGGCCGATAGCGGCGACGGTTGCAGCGGTTTGAACATGTGGAAGGCGTCGTACTCGTGGCCGTCGATCAGGTAGTGGTTCACGAGGCGCTCGCGGATCTCAAAGTGGTTGCGAGTATAGAACGACACGGCGGCGTTGTTGATGCATTGCACATGCAGCACGGCCTCGTCGCAACCGGCGTGTCGCAGCGCCTCACACATCATTGCGAGTATGCGAGATCCGAGGCCTTGTTGGCGATGAGCTGGATTGACACCGAGAGTCATGATATCTACGCGCGAGTACGAGACGTGAGTCGAGAGTCGAGAGTCGCTCGAGCACAGACATACATCCGCCAGTTGTACTCGAGCCCAATCCAAAGAAGCTCGTCTTGACGATGAGGCGAGCCGTAGCCTCAGCAATCAGCTGATGGAATCGATGCAGGAGCGAGCGAGCGAGCGAGTGCGTGAACTCGTAGTGAGTATGACAATCGAGAGCAAGCAAGCCATGACGAGAGATACCTCGTTCGATCGAGTGAAGCATCCGATCGTGATACATTTGGGAGACACTAATCGACGATAGAAGTCGGGCCCATACTTGACCGGGAACAGGATATCCTGCTCGTACACGTAGGTATCCCGATCGTCAGCATCGCCACGATCGAGTGAAGAAGGGCTTCATGGTGCTGGCGCTGGTGCTGCATTGCGTACATCGAGATCGCGCACTTGTGGAATGTCGTCGGGCGTGAAGGGTCGAAATACGAGGTTCGAGAGGAGAGTACTGCTACTGTTACTGCTGTTGTTCGAGTGGCCATGGTAGTGATGATGGTGATGGTGATGGTGGTGCGAGAGTGTCGATGTGGTACCGATCCACGGATCGGTACTCAATGTGTCGCAATGGAAGCTGGATGTCGATGTGGATGTGGTCGTCATGGCGGAGAATGGAGCTGACTCTCGCAACAACTGAGTGCCGTCGCATAAGGAGGTGGTGGTGTCACCGAGGAGCAGAGTGAGAGCGGAGGCCAAGGAGGAGGGGAGGTGGTTGATGCGCGCGGGAGGGAGGCAGCAGACGAATGGAATGGATCGCTCGGGTGCAGGTAGCGCGGGGGAATAAATACAGTCTACATTGGCATATTGCGGAGGGGGGACATGATTGACAGACCAGCTGAGACGACAGAGACACGATCGCAATGGCACGACAAGAGAGACATGCACACACAGATAGAGAGAGAGAGAGAGAGATAGAGATAGAGATCGAGAGAGAGAGAGAGAGAGAGAGAGAGAGAAGCTCCGAGAGCTACTTCAACACACACAAAGACAAGGACATTGGATCACTGGAGAGTACCGAGGCAGCTCCCGAACGCGAGCTCGATAGATAGGTCGTTCGAGTCGAGAGTGGAGAGGGATTAGCTCGCGTCGAGAGGTGGCTCGCTCTCACTAGTTCTTTTGGTTCGATGTCTCGGCCGACACGACAAAGTACGGAATGGGTGGCAGTGTCGGCAGCGGAGGAAGCGACGGCAGCTCGCCGACCGGCGGCGAGAGGTTTAGGAACGAGAAGGGTGACGCCGCGCCGGCGTGGCCCGTGTTGCTCGGCGGCACGATGGTCGGCAGCTTGATGACGGGCTTGGGCGGCACCTTGATGTCGACGATCTCGGTCAGCTGCAGCGGCTGGAAGGCACCACCGTTGCCAAAGACGTTGTTCAGGCGGTTGGACGAGCGGTCGCCGTCGACGGCACGCGGCACCGGCACCTTGCGTCGCGCGGCGCTCTCGCCCACGAGCAACACCGCGACGACGAGAGCCAGCAAGAGCGCCAGCGAGCCGTTGCTTCGCAGACTCGAGAAGATACGAGCGCCACTTCCGGCCGCTGCCACATGACCGGACCCGAGAGCGCGCGCCGAACGCGAGGTATATGACGGCGCAGTCATGAGCGAGCGAGCGAGCGAGGCAGGTGTGTGTACGAGAGAGCGAGCGAGAGATATGGAGCGAGAGGTGTTGTGTGCCGCAGAGAGAGAGGAGACGAGAGGACGGGGCGATAGAGCGTTGGGGGCTTCTACTCGTCACCGAAAATGCGAATAAATCCATCACACGCGCTGCCGATCGATCTCTCATTCATTCGATTGTTGCTTGCTTGCTTGGGAGTGGTTTGGGGCGTAGAAGAACAAGAGATTGGAGCGCTTTGAAGTAGAGAACGAGATCATCATCAACATCAACATCGACATCATGGGATTGCTGGGATACTACTTTGCGATCTTCATGTTGGTGCTGGCGGCTGTCACGTTTCTGCAGTTCGTGTACAGCGAGATCAAGCGACGACAGGTTCGATTGATTGCTCGATCGCTCGATTGATGGCGAATGAATCGAGGAACTCAATAGTGCGGTGTGTGTTTATCTACAGGCGCGAGTACAGTTGACTCCCGAACAAGTACGACAGAACGCCGAGGCGCAAGTGAGCGTCGTCAATCGATTGCAGCAGCAACATGAAGCGTACGTATAGAATGCGAGAGTGAGTGCGAGAGCGAAGCTGTTCTCGTTCAACTGATATCGGATCAGTGGTGCCGAGGAGTACAAGTGGGAGCAGGAGCGCATTCGACGTCAGAAGCGCGAGGAGGGTCTGCGCGTGTTGCGCGAGGCCGAGGAGCGTGCCCGCAGCCAAGCCTCGTATCGTATGCTGCGCGGCAGCCCGTTGTATTCCACGAGCACCTCATCCAGCACCTCATCGTATGCTCCGTCTCCGGCCGAGAGTGCGGCCTTGAGCGAGTCGCGCCGATTGCGCGAGGAGCAAGACCGCGAGTATGCGATGGCGCTGCAGGAGGACCAACAGAAGGTATGCTCGCGGCGAGTGAGTGAGTGACGCGCACCCGCGCACACAGGCTACTCACTCGAGCGGCTGCAGGAGATCGAGCGCAGGCGAGTACAGGAGCAAGCTCGACAGGAGGAGCTTGCTCGTGCACAACGACAAGCCGAGCTCGAGGCCAAGCGTGCTCGCGTCGCGGCGCTGCGAGAGCCCGACGCCTCGTGCACCGAGGTCGCCGAGATCCAGATCCGTCTGCCGGACGGCTCGCGAGTGCTGCGTCGCTACACGCCCGACGCGCCGTTGCAGGACCTGCTGGACCTCGTGGACGTCACGGTGCCGTCGTTGCAGAACCGCTTCCATCTCGCGACCACCTTTCCGAAGCGCGCCTATCGCGACGGCCAGCAGACGATGGCCGACGCGGGCTTCGTGCCGAACGCCTCGCTGATCGTGATGCAGGACTAGAGGCTCCGCGAGCCACGCTATATCGTGTACAGTCGATTCGAATCGAATCGAATCGAATCGAATCGAGGTGAATCTGGCCAGTCTGCTGCTTGCCAAGCTGCGAGTGAGCAAGCAAGCGTAAATATCGATCGAAGAGATATGATGATGCTGCTTTATTTTGTTGCGTAAGCATATGCGCGCATGGCCCCAAGCACTATATAACAACAACGACAAGACAAGACAACAACCTCAGTCATCTACGTGCGCTCGCCCGCGCCAAGCAAGCCAGCAACCCACCCCTAGAGCGCCAAGCTGCGCAGAAGCGAACACGAGTTAGCCAAGAGCAAAGAAATCACAGACAAAAAGCGAGCGATAGATAGATAGATAGAAGCGGTGTCTCTCGGATGGTAGTGCATGTTTGTATCACTCACGACGTTGTATGACACGAATGGAGTTGTATCGTCTTCGAGACCAGAGCAAAGCAGACCAACGCCAACCACCAACCAACACACGTACCAGCGAGCATAGCAGCGAGCAGGAGGAGGAGAGCAAACAAACAAGCGAGAAAGCGAACAAGCGAAAACACCGAAAAAAACACTCTACGCCTGCCGTTGCTTTATGCCTCATACCACGGCGCCAGAGCTTTCTCCCTCCTCTTTTTGTTGATCGATGCTTCGTCGATCGATCGCAAATCCCTCTCTCTCTCTCGCTCTCACACATCAATCAGTCGTTGCTCGTCGTTAACCAGAAGAACACCAACGTCGACCTCCCCTCTCTCAAGACCCGCGCCATCAGTGTACTACTCGTTGCTTCTCCTCTGGTTATTGCTCCTTGCTGAGGCTCCAGAGACGCACGTTCTACGGCGGTTTGAGGAAAGACGACAGTATCTTCGATCGATACCATCCGTCCATTCGATAGCACAAACCTCCAACGCTCTCTCGACCTCTCGCCCCATCGATTGTTCGAACGATCACGCAATGGCTGATGTTCAAGTGCTCCTCGGCGAAGGCGATCGTCGTAACGAGATGCGCCAGCGCTTCAGTCTCGCGCAGAAGACGGCGCTCGGTCGCAACCGCACCACGTCTCTGCACTCCATCGGCCCCAAGATCCTCTCGTCGCCGCCTCTCAACAATCGCCACTCGGAGGTGCGCGAGCGCGCCACCACCGTGTGTGATACCGCGCAACTGCCTGAGGCCAACCCTGAGCCATATGATCGTCGTCGTCGCTCGCAGACTGCTGGTATGCCTCCTCTCTCGCGCGCGGCTCTCGCTCAATCATCATCGTAACCATCTCATTCCACACCAACACCACCACCATCATCAGCCATCGCTGGTCAGCGTGTACTCCTCGTCAAGATCAAGCACGATGGCGAGGAGGTCATACATGCGCCACCTCCTGACTATCCAGCCCCCATGCCGCCGGCGCCGCGATTGCTGGCTCCTCCGCCGGACTCGGCGCCACCGCCACCGATCATGATCCAAGAGCCCCAAGAGCCGGTTCTCTTGGTAGCCGGTGGCGCTGATTCGGCAACCACCACGCGACTGCGTGCCTTTGCTCGCATCGGACCGGCCGAGAACCTTCGCGTTCGCTCGGCCACCTACTCGGCCAACGTCCTCAACGCTGCCGCAGGCTCCAAGTTCAATGTACGTCATCCCCATCCCCATCACCGACTCGCCGTTTGCATCCTGGCGTGGTCCCACGTCGGCGCCAACTGTACGACCCAATGCTCAATGATCGTTGTGGCCACGCACCCACGTACGCACGCACGCTCCCGACACAGGACCAATTCGAGGACTTACGCGCCTTGATTCGCGAGCGCCACTCGACTGCACCTTCGGAGCTCGCTCCGCCTTCTGCCGCCGCCACTGCTGCCGGTGTCGCCAAGACCGAGGCTCGTCGAAGCAGAGCACCATCGATGGCGAGCCCTCTTCCAGAGGCGGATTCGATCGCACAATTGTTGGCGGATCGTGAAGAGCTGAGCAGTGCGTGTCTCGTCTAGTCTCGTGTCGTCGCCTTTTGTGGCATGGCTGACTCCTGGCTTCGTCCCCTTGGTGGCGCGTAGAGCAAGTACACACCATCACAGAGGAGCGCGATATTTGTATCAAAAAGATGGCGATCGAGCGAACTGCGCACCAAGAAAAGGTACAGCCCGTCTTCATCGTTGTGATTGGAGTGCGTGTTTGTGTGTTCATTGGCTCGCGTGCTGCATTCGTTTGCTTCAGATCCAAGCGCTCGAGGAGACGGTACAACAACAGCAAGCAGAGATTGCACAACTACGCGAGCAACTGGCTGCCGCGTTAGCCGCGTCCGCAAACGCCACCGCAAGTGTCTAGTGAACCAACCGCGACCTGCTTCCGCGGGCGCCTGCGGTGGGACACTGCCGCTGTGTATCTACTGTGTGAGTGAGAGAGAGTGTGTGTGTGTGTTTGCTTGATTGCTTGTTTGTTGCATCCTTTTGTTGTACATGGACGGCGTGAGATAGAATGACAGATCAATGGAGTTGAGAGTAGGTCATACAAAGGTGCTTCATTGGGTGGGTGGTTCGAGAGTGAGCGCGGGAAGCGAAAAGCAGTTGAGTTGCGAGGCCTTGTGATGGTGGTGTTGTTGTTGGGGTCGTCGGGAGGCACTCGAGTCGAGAGAGTGCGCAGAGAAGAGGCTCTTTAGAACGTGTCATCGTCAGCAGCAACAGCAACCGGCTCAGGCTCTTGGTGCACAACAGGCTCAGGAGCGTGCGCAACAGGCTCAGGCTCGTGGTGTACAGCGGGCGCAGGCGCGGGCTCAGGAACGTGTACAGCGGGCGCAGGTGCGGGCTCGTGATGCACAGCGGGCGCCGGCGCCGGCGCGGGCTCGTGATGCACCGGCTCAGGAACATGGGCAACAGGCTCGCGCGCAGCAGGCACCGCATGGTGGTGGTCCTCATCGTCGTCGTCGTCGGCGGCATGCGAATGCGTTGTCGTCGTGCTGGTGCTAGTGGCATGACCACCACCGTTCTGGAGCTTGTCGCGCTTACCAGCGAGCTCCAACAATGTGGTAGGAACTGATGATCACACACCACGCAATCAATTCTCTTTCTTTCTGTGTGCCGTGTGAATGAGACGTACTCGCTTCCTTGTTGAACTTCTCGGGTCCGCACACGACGTACTCACCGCCATCGACAAAGTCGGCCAAGTTCTTGACCTCGACCGGCTTCTCGGCCAGCGAGTGGAAGGCGTAGATCCTCTGAACCGGGCCCGTGGGCAGTGCGAGCTGGCTCGACATTTGTACCTTGAGCTGGTCGAGCGTCTTGTACTTTTTGGCGTGGATCACGAGCTTGACTCCCTTGTGGTGCTTGTCGCCGTTCTGGTACGCCCAGATCACCTTGCCCTTCTCGGTCTGGATGCCAAACTTCTCGACTACGCTCCACATTCATCGATCAGCGACCAACCACGCTGCGCTGGAGGAAGCGCTTGACTGCTACAACGAAACGTACTCGACTTGGGTGAAGGACGCACAGCAGGCGAGTGTCCAGAGGGAGTGCTCGAACCGCCGAGCGACGGGCGCTTGCTCGGAGTACCACCGGCAGGCGAGGCGTCGCCAGTGATTGCTCGCGGCACTGTGTCGTACGCACGCACACACACGAGCCATCAACACTCATGTTCGCTCATTCTCGCAAATCCTGCTGTACAGCAGCACTACGCTACGTACTGTTGTCGGGATCGAACTTCTCACCACCGCACGCAATGTACTTTTGTCCCTCTTGCAGTTGGTCCAGCTCCGTGATCAGCTCGCCGCCCGGCGTCACGAGCCTGCGCACGGCTCCCGTGGGGAGTGTCACTTTGAGCGACAGATCCGTGAGCAGCTGTTTTCCAGACACTGTGTGTGTTAGAGATCTCGAGCAACGATCATTGGGCACAGGGCGCGGCGCGCGCTGACCGACCTGATCGAAACGCTTGTAACGCTTGGAGTGCACGACGAACTTGGCGCCGCTGTGGTGGCGGTCGCCATTGCGGTAGAACCAGAGGATCTTGCCCTTCTCGGGCGTGTTGTCGCGGTGCAGCGGCGCTCGCGACGGCGTGCTCGCACCACCGGTCGGAGCCAAGGTTCCCTTCTTGGGCGAAGCTCCCTCAGCCACTACATGTGCGATTCGAGTCCAAGGCAATCAGCACTCGATCGATAGATACAAACGCGCTCTATGGTCGGTGGTCGTACATGACTCAGCCTTAAGCTTCTCGCCACCGCACGCAATGTAATGGCCCTGGTCTTGGAAGTCCTCGAGCGCCGTGATCTCGACGCCTTGGCGATCGTAGACGCGTCGCACGGCTCCAGTGACCAGCTGCACCCTCGCCGTCATCTCAGACTTCAACTGTACGTGCGGCGATGTGCGTGTGGTCGGTCGATGAGTCATATCGCTACTCCCTCGAGGCATATTGGCCCAAATGTATCCGAGTTGGATGCCGTGCAAACTAGCTCTCTAGCTCTCCATCTATCCAGCTCGCTATCAACTCACGTCGCGTCTCCCTCGAACCCTTCGAACACTCGAACACTCGTTTGTGTATGCACGCTTACCTGCTCAAAGTCGCGCATCTTGACGGGATGAAGCACCATGCGCAAGCCCTTGTCAGGCGTCTTCTCTCCCGAACGCACAGGCTCACCATTGCGATGAACAAAGATCACACGAGACTTGGCAGGCGGTGCAGCCATATCGACGACGAAGGAGAGAGAGAGAGATACTCGACGAAAGAGAGTGCAAGGAGCAAAGAGATCGAGAGAGAAGGACGATGACGAAGGAAGAGGAACGAGAGGACGATTCTTCCCGCCCGAATGCTATGGCAGGCCTCCGGGAGACCTTAATGGCGCCAAAATCTCCCGCCCAAATCCACCTCCCGACCCAAACGACCAAATCCACCGCACCTCCGAACCTCTCTGAACCCCGTGAGACCTCGCTCGCTCCCCCGCCCCCAAGTCGATCCCGAACTCCGTCATCAAGCCACCACCTCCCTCTCACGAGTGCTATCCACCCCCTTCATCCACAACCCATGGAGACGCCCAAGAAGCGCGCTGCTGTTCCGACCTTCTCGAGTCCCACCGACCATATGCAATCGCCTTGCTCCAAGGCCCTGAGCCGCGGCCGTCCCGCTCCGAGGTACGCTCACTCCGTTGCTCGACGACCGCACAAGATGATGCCCTCGAGAGAGCCTCTCCCCGCTCAACGCAGGCCCGCGCTCTCCAACTCTGCAGGAAGCTGGTGTTCGATCGTACGCGAGGCCCGTCGTCTCTGCGTGCGCAGGCCACCGCCGAGAACCAAGCAGCCAACGTCGTCCCGCCGCCAGCGCCAGCGGCCAAACCCGACTGCAAGTAGGCCGCGCCAGAGTCATCTCTCGTCCGCACCACCACCAACACCACACGGCTCCCTTTCTTCATTGTGTCCATGCTTGTTTATAAACCTGAATGCCTTGCTCGATCGAACACTCATTCGTTCATTCGCCACGCCACGCCACGCCTCGCCACGCCGCCTCGTCCGCCACTCCACACTACACCACCTGTGTGGGTATTAGGACTCGATGGCTGACGATCTTACATCTGGCGGTGGAGCGGCCGTCGCGTCCATCAAGCCCATCGACAAGCGCAGCGTGCATCGCATCTGTTGTAACCAGGTCGTGACCGATCTCGCGACTGCCGTCAAGGAGCTCGTCGAGAACTCGCTCGATGCCGGCGCCACGATCGTTGGTACCAACCAACCAACCAACCAACCATGAATCAAGCGATCCCAGCAGTCAATGACACACAAGCTTTGGGTTTGCCGTGCGTGCGTGCGTGCGTATGCAGAGGTTCGCTTGGGCGAGTACGGCAGCGACTTTATCGAGGTCGTCGACAATGGCTCGGGCATCGATCCATCCAACTTCGTGGCGCTCAGTATGTAGAGCAAGAGCGCGACCGACCGACCGACCGCAACCGCATCCACCATCGCATCGATCTCTCACACTGTGAACCAATGCAGCTTTGCGACATCACACATCGAAGCTGCGAGAGTTCGATGACCTCGATCGTGTCGCATCGTTCGGATTCCGAGGCGAGGCACTCGCTGCCTTGTGCAGTCTCGCCACACGTACGACCTCGCTCATGCAACCATTCGCTCAACTCGTTCGATCGACCCCTTGATTGACTCGTTCGATTGACTTGCTCGATTGATCCGAAGAACAGTGACCGTCACGACGCGAGTGGCGTCGCAAGATGTCGGTGTGCTGCTGCGATACGATCAGCAAGGCAAGCTGCTCTCGTCGAGTCCGGCTTGTCGCGAGATCGGTACCACGGTGCGAATCGAGCGACTCTTCGAGCCGGTGCCCGTGCGACGACAGGAGCTCGTGCGCTCGCTCAACAAGCACTTTGCCAAGCTCATGCAGGTGCTGTACGCCTACGCCCTGGTGCACACCGACACTCGCATGCAGATCTCCAACACGGCCACCAAGCAAAAGTACCTCGCCGACCGTCCCACCGACTCGTCCGCCATCCTCGCCGTCGAGATGCTGATGCTGATACTGATGCTGATACTGAAACTGACACCCTCACTGCACAGAGGACCGAAGCTGCTGCTGAACACGACCGCACAGGGCGACCTGCGCAACAATGTCACTCAAGTGCTCGGCGCCAAGCAGGTCGCCATCATGCAGCCTCTCGCACTCCACGAGACCGAGCTCTTCAGCGTGTACGGCTACGTCTCGCGAGGCGAGCGAGGCTGTGGTCGCAACCTCGCCGATCGACAGTTTCTCTACATCAACAAGCGACCAGTCGATCTGCCGAGAGGTACATTCGACACGATGCGCCCACTCGTTAGAGTTGGCCTCCCTCATCGAATGAATGAATGAATGTGTGCGTGCGTGTGCCTGTGTATGTGTGCACATAGTTGCCAAAGCAATCAACGAGGTGTACCGCCAAGTGAATCCGAACCAAGTGCCAGTGCTCGTGTTGGACTTTCACTTTCCAAGTGGTACGCACCTCAACGAGACCTCGTACAGCCTCAGGCGCAGTTCGTGGGGCGTGCTGACATTGTAGCGTTGCGCTTGCCGGTGGTAGGTTCGTTTGATGTGAACCTCGATCCCAACAAACGAGCAATCCTGCTACATAACGAGGTTCGCGTTGTTGAGCTCGTCAAGGTACGCCGACCAGCAACCGCAACGCTTTTCGTGAATCTGACCATGAGGCCATTCGTTCGTTCGTTCTAGACTCTGTTCCAAAGCGTATGGAACATTGAGGAGCACCACTATACGCCAGTCTCTGCAACTTCTTCGTCCAAGTACGACTACCACACTCGTCATATAAGATACCACTCACTCAATCGCTCAATCGCTCACTCACCGACTACTACACTGCATTCTCAGGCTCGTCTCTCGTTCACACTCGCTGCTCGGCGCTGCAACAACGAACGATGAGCTCGACCTCGAAGCGGACCTCGACGATAGCCAGCCGCACCCAGTTGCCTCACAACCACCGAGTTACTCACCGATGCGTCCGCCCGGCGTTGCAAGCGGTGAGTCTCCCTCGCCGACCCCTTCACCGGCACCCTCACCGATTTGGATCTCGTCCGCGTCACAGCCGACTCCATCGCCACAAGTATCACAGTCACTGGCATCTCCTCAATCACAGCCATCGAACTCGCGCAAGCGCAAGCGCTTCGAGATCTCCCTGGTGCGAGATCCACCGCCAGCCGAAGAGGAGGAGGAGGAGGCCCACGACGCGAGCTCGCAACCACTGCCAAAGCGCCAGCGCATCGCTGACACCATGAGAGCCGAGATCATCTCTTCCAGCTCCTCCTCATCGATTCGTATCAAACAAGAAGAGCGGCGCTCAGAAGCCAACGGCAGCGAATCACTGTCGCCTCGCGAATGGTCGCAGCCGATCAGCGACAGCAGTGGCGTCACCAATCAACCAGAGCTGGAAGGCGATGGGTATGAGCGAGATGATGGCATGACACCGATCGAGCTCGACTCTTCGGCAGCCGAATGGAATCGATCGAGTGGCACCGCATCTGAGGAGGTTCTGGTCGATGACTCGGACCTTACACCGCATGAGATCGATCCCGCCAGCGAGCTCGTGGTCGAGTTCGACTGCGACCTCGTACTCGAGCAATGGCGGCAAAAGTGCCGCGAGGAGGAGCAAGCTGAGGCCGAGGCTGAGGCGCTGGCGGCCAAGAGGTCGCGCTCGTTCCTGCTCGATATGACCGACAGCCAGGCCGAGGACGAGCTGCGGCGAGTGTTCACCAAGCAGGATTTCCTTCGCATGCAAGTGGTACGTTTCGTGCCCACTCACGAGTCCAGACCGAGCCTAGAGAGATCGTGACGGATCTCTCTCTCTCTCTCTGACTGGGTGGGCACTCGGTGAGAGCAGATCGGGCAGTTCAATCTCGGCTTCATATTGGCGCGTTTGGACGACGATCTCTTCATCATCGATCAGCATGCGTCGGACGAGAAGTTCAACTTTGAATCGCTGCAAAAGAGCACCAAGATCAACTCGCAGCGCTTGCTGAGCCCGATCCCACTCGAGTTGACGGCGGCCGACGAGGAGATCGTCTCGCAGCACCTCGAGATCTTTGCTCGAAACGGATTTGGCATCACGCCGGTACGTACCAACCAGTGAATCAATCAGTGAACCAACGAGAGTACGAGAGTGCTGCATATCAGCTCGGGTGCGTAGGCATACTCATGTGTTCGGTCGCCTCACACACACGCACACAGGATGCACGAGGTCGGTTGTGTTTGTTCTCCATTCCCTACAGCAAGTCGACGCAGTTTGGCATCCAGGACGTGTTCGAGATGATCTCACTTCTGGCCGACCAACCAGGCGTTCCCTGCCGACCGTCGCGCGTCGTGTCGATGTTTGCATCGCGCGCATGTCGCTCGGCGGTGATGATCGGCACAGCGTTGTCGCACGAGCAACTGCGCACGATCGTTCACAACATGGCAAGCCTCGAGAATCCGTGGTGCTGTCCACACGGAAGACCCACGATGCGTCACGTGTGGAACATGCGCCTCAATCGCTGTTCGGCCTCGGCCGGCAACGCGGAAGAGTGAGTGTTCGTGGTAAAAAGGAATCAACCGGTTGATCTCGAGAGTGAGGGGGATTGAGGGGGACTGAGGGGGGATTGAAGGAGAGAGTGAGTTGTCAAGAAGCCAAGGAGGCAGCAGGCGTTGGAGAAGAAGCACCAACGCCTCCTTGAGGACGTGTCATCCATTCATTCGCTCTCTGCCCTTCTGCTCCACGCACCCACTCTCATCATCGCGTGCCACTCACTCTCCCTCCCTCGCGCGCAGCCCCTCCCCGTTCGCATACTGTCTGTCGTAAGACTCGTATACGTTTCACTCCCTCTCTCGCGCGCGTGCTTGTGCATCAAGTAGAGCTCACTTGCCGGCGCGGGAGAGGAGGTACCCTCGTTCGATTCCATCGCTACCATGGCGAACGTCTTGTTGAATCTGCTCGGCGCACTCGAGCGCAACGATGCAACCAACTTGCAACAACTATTGACGACGGCACCGCACCTAGCCACTACTCCGTTTGCCAATCGAGATTCGGCCTTGCACGTGGCACTACGATTCGGTATCGTGTCGCGTCGTGTTATTCTCGTCAGACGCGCGGTGTGTGGAGAGATCGGTTGACCTCATACTGTGTGCGTAGGCGCACTCTCATGTATCAAACCACTACTCGACTCGAGAGCCAGCGCTGTATTACCGAATGCTGCTGGAGATACGCCACTACACTATGCGCTACGATTCGCCACACCAAATGGCCATGCAGCTCGTACACTCGTCGAAAGCCTCGCAACGATATGGTAATCAACAGAACTATATCAATCCTTCTCTCTCTCTCTCTCGTAACCAGCGCCACTAACACGACGAGAATGACCGCGTCAACAGGAAGGAGCTCGGTTTCTCGCGCGCCTCTCGTGCGAGACGTCTCCTGGCCAAGAACCAACAAGGCGAGAGCGTGTTCGATGAGGGAATGCGTCTTCTCGGCGAGGGCGGTCGCGACGTCGCCATCGACCGCAACGTCATGGGCAAGTGGCTGCAGATCGAGGACGCTACGGCGGTGCTCGAGGCCTTTGCCGCTCGAGAGCTTGGAGACTTTCTGTCGCAGTCGCTCATTCGTTCGATCTCCGAGCCGATACTGCAATCGATCTCGAATCGTGCGCAAGGTGGCTTCGGTGTCTTGGTGCCATCACAACCCAGCTCCAGCTCCACTCTCAGCAACCGCCAGAGTAACAACAACCTCAAGCTCAACCTCAACCTGAATCTCAACAACCTGAACAACAATAACAACAACAATAACAACAGCAAAAGAGACCCTACCCCTCGTAATGATGATAGCGACAGCACCTGTGCGAGTGCCAGAGATAACGACGACGACAACGCCGCCATCGAGGACACCGACGACGATGAGGAATTCGAGGTCGTACCGACATGGAACTCGTGTGCCTCGTTGTATGTGCTGCACTTTCATCCGACTCGAGTGGCAGTGCAAGCATTCCTCGTGAACGACTCTGGTACGCCGACCAACCAAGTCAGCCTCCACAATATGAGCAACGATTTACTGATGATAATGATGATGATGGTGGGTGGTGGCTCGTGTTGGATAGGTCGTAACTCGTTTCATCACCTGTGCCAGATCTCGACCGACCCTGAGCTACTCGCATTCTACCTGCAGCTTTGCCTACAGATCAGCCAGCAAGCACAGCGACTTGGCATCACTCCACTCGATTACATCATCCAGCAGTCGCCCAGCAATGGCTATCGACAGAGCAGTGACTCGATCGACGCATCAAGCAGTGGCAACAGTGGCTCGAGTGGTGGCAGCGGCAACACCAGTGGCGGCCTTCCCCGTAGCAACAGCATCCACAACTCGATGGAGGAGAAGCTCGAGAACGACGAGAAAGACGGCGATCGCGAGCTCGACTACGACACGGACGCCGACGAATTGTCGATGGCGCCATCGACCAAGAGCGCGCTCGGACCGATTCGCGGCGAGTGTCCCGAGAGCTTCTTGAAGCTGCTCAACGTCGTCGACCACCGCAACTGGACGCCGCTCGGCGTGTTGCTGGCGCATCCGTCGTCGGTCGCCGAGCATCCGATGCTGCAGTGCGTCAAGTTGCTGACGCACTACCGCGCCAAGATCGACAGCTCCTGCGAGTGGCTCGAGTGTCGCGCCGACAACATTCTGCACAAGGCCACCGCTTGGCCATCGGTGTTGCGCTTCCTGCTCGACAGCAAGGCCGAACTACGGCGATATCTTGGCACCTACGATGCACTGACGGGATTCACGCCGTTGCAGACCTTTTGCGCCAACGGACATCGCTTCTCGCAGCGCGCGCTCGACAAGATGGTGGCACTGGGAGCCGACATTGAGCAGCCGACGCAGCGCATGCAGATCACGGCATTGATGCTCGCGTGTCGGCGTGGCAACGTGCGCTTCGTGCGAGCGCTGGTGCAGCGCTTCCACGCGTCGCTGTCGGCGCGAGACAACAAGGGCCGCACGGTGTTGCACTACGCCTGCCTCTGCCCGGAGAAGTCGGTCTACGAGCTCGTGACGTTCTTGTTGCAGGCGCTGCACGAGCGCTCGCCGCCGCCGCTGCCGGCATCAGCACCGCCGCCATTGCCGCCGTCGTCACAGCACACCGAAGGCGACGACGATGAGGCGCTCGTGCCTGTCGCGCCGACAGCGAGCGAAGCAGCCCTGTCGTCGGCGGAAGACGTGTACGACCACGCGTACGAGTCCGAGTCGGAGGCCATGATCATCGACGACAAGGCGCTGTTGAACGTGCCCGATCGAGCTGGTTGCTTCCCGCTCGAGATTGCGTGCAACACACAGCGGCCACGACTCGCTCGAATGCTGCTTCTCGCCGGCTCCGAGCCCGCCAACCTCCACGCACTGCTGCTGCCGTTCGCGCGTCCGCGCTACCAGTTGATCAAACACGTGTTCTCGCTGATCGCAGGCGGCACGGTACTCGATATGTCGTCGAACCGCGTGGCGTTTCCGCTGCCACATGACAAGCCCGAGCAGTGGTGGCAACAACCGATACTCAACACTCCGGGCGACTACTACCACGACGTCCTGAACGAGAATCGCCGTCATCTCCAGCATCATCAACAGCATCACCATCACTTGCAGCACCCTCACCACCACAACAACCACGGCAATCATCATCACCACCATCAACACCAACACAACCACCAACCACCTCAAAAGGCGAAATCTGCCAGCGGCAAGCGGTCTCAGCATTCGCCAAGTGCGGCACCAAGCTCGGCACGTCGACGTTCGGTGGTCAGCGAGTCAGTCAAGCGCGTACCATCGGATTCACCACCTCTCGGTCGCAAACTGCGCTCGACCTCCTCGAAGGAACTCTCCATGTCCGTGAGCCTGGCGAATCCCGTGTTGTCACCGCGTATCGGAGGTCAAGTCTCAGAGACTATCGCATGGATCGGGTTGATGTGGGGCACCGAGCGTCACTTGAGCATGCTGAACAACGAGGCTGCGAGTCCCGATCTCGAGCTAACTCTCGATGATGGTCATGTTGTGAAATGTCACCGAGTACGTACTCTCTCTCTCTCTCTCTCTCTCGCATTCTGTCGCGCTCGATGCGATACTGACGCAAAGCTATCTGCGTGAAACAAAGGCGATCCTGTATGCCTCGTGTCCGAAAGCGTATGCAGCTTTGTGCACGAACGACGCGCAAGCGAGCGCCAGCGTGCTGTCGCACTTGTCGTTCGATGCGCTGCTGGGCGCCTTGTACTTTATCTATTCGGGACAGCTGCCATTCACGATCGAGGTCGAGAACTACTGCGCAACCGTGCACGTCGCACAGCATCCGTACGTTGCGATCGAGGTGCTCGACGGCAGCGGCTGCATCTTGCCGTACTGGGAGAAGCTGTACCGCGCGGCACAGGTGTTCGAGCTCGAGATACTGCAGCAGCTGCTGGTGCTGGCGCTATCGACACTACTGCTCAACGTGAGCGCGTGCGAGCCTCATCAGGTCATGGTGCTGCTGCGCAACACGCTGGCGCACGAGCAGTCGCCCAGCATCGCGAGCGCCACCACCGTCGCGCAACTGTGTAGTTTCTACTTTCTGACGGCCGAGAACAACGCCGCGATCCAGTACATGGAGCTACTCGATCCGTCGCAGATATCCGTCGAGTGTGTCTTGGAGATCCTCGATGGCCTTGCGATTCGATCGTTACTGAGTTCCAATGACGGAGCGTGGTGAGTGTTCGTGTCGATCTTCCCCAACTATCACACGATTGCACAGCACAACACAACCAACCTTCCATGTCAGCAGTATGTGTGTATTATTAACGCCAAGAACTCGTCACACTCACCCACCATATGCATGTAGCGTGCAAGCCTTTTATCCCCTCTCCAAGGTCAGAGGGTATCTTGTTGTATTTCCTCACGCACTTGCTCGCGCAATATGAATGCAATCATATCACAACACCGCCAACGCGCGCTACTGTTCTTGGTTAGGGTTGCCAACTCTCTCTCTCATTCGCTTGCTGCTCCGTTGTTGTTGTCGCAATCACTCCTCATTCGCCGCTCTCTCTTGCCATGCATCAAACGTCTCGCGTCCTCACACGAATGTGCTTGATCCGCCGCCATGCCAGTATGTCCACGACATCGGCAGCACACGGCGTACCAGCACCAGCACCAGCAGCGACTCTGCGTGCACCATCGCCAACAGTGAGCAAGGTGAGCTCGCCACACCCGGCGTGGCAGCCACCGTCGCGCGCCACGAGTCCAGCAGCTCCTCTGCCGACGGCTGTCGAGGCGGACTACACGCAGATGAAGACCAGCGAGATGACGATGGGTCGCGTGTACCGCTTGTTGATCTCGGCCATCACGCCGCGTCCGATCGCGTTCGTGTCGACCATCTCCAAGGCTCACGTGCCGAACCTCGCGCCGTTCTCGTTCTTCAATGGCATCAGCTCCAATCCACCGTGTATCATGGTATCCATCACACGCAATGCAGATGGATCCAAGAAGGACACGCTGGTGAACATTGAAGATACAGGCAGCTTCGTGGTCAACGTCGTGACCCACGATATCGTAGAACCGATGAACTGGTGCTCGGGCAACGTACGTGGTAGTGGTATGGCTCTCGTGCTATTCCTCGCAGCCGCCCCTGTGGCTCACGATCGATGAATCTAGTTCCCTCGAGACGTGAACGAATTCGAGCAAGCAGGACTAACGACATTGCCGTCGGTCGTGGCTCTTGCACCACGCTGCGCGCAGTCACCGGTTCATCTCGAGTGCAGGTGCGATAGCGTTGTCGTCGTCGTATCTCTCGTGTACGATATCTGGACTGATGGAATGGGTCGTGGAGCGTAGCTTGTACAAGATGGTGGAGATTGGAGATGGCTCTATTGGTAGCTCGGTGGCAGTGTTCGGCAAGATCGAGGTCGCGCACATTCGTACCGACGTGCTCGATGCCAAGTCGGGCACGGTATCGTTCGAGAAGCTTCGTCCCATTGGGCGCATCGGCGGCAACGATTACTCGCTATCGAGCGAGTACTGCACGGTACCAAGGCCTGCATTGTAGAGAGAGACCAGAGACGGCTCGTTCATCGAAGATTGGATTCGATGGATAGATACATACGATCGAATGAACGAATGAATGAGGGTTACGGAACAGCATTCGCGCGCTTTTGTTTAGCCGTTGGATTGTCGCTTGCTCGATAGCACTGAGACAGCACACGAATACGAATCTCAATCTCTCAATCTCCTCACTCACTCACATACTCATACAAGTGGCATATCGAGCCTTGCGTTGGTTCGATGGAGGAAGATCATGATGATACGTTGCATCCATTCGTTGGTGGAGCACGGCAACACTTTCCATCGATCTCGCTCATCTTTGACGAACAGCAGCAAGTCGACGATGACGATGACGACGAGCACGACAACGCGATGAACCAACAACTACTGCAACTACTCCAACCACCACAACAATACCAACAAGAGCAACAAGATACACGGCATGGGCATGATGAAGATGATGCGTTGCGGTTCTGGGGTCTCGAAGCAATGGCCGAGCTGTATCCATGCTCGTTCTCGATTGGAAGCGATATGGCGGCGCATTCGGCACATCGAGCACACGCATCGTTCGTGTCATTGGCGAGCGACGAGTGCGATCGTGATGACCTGAGTACAGTACGTCATGATATATGCTGCGGCATATGATGCCAGCATTCAGATCACCAATGTGGCCTCCTCTCTCTCGATGTTGCAGGTGAGCTCCACCGCGGGTATGGTGACTCCTCGCACGAGTTGTACGCCTTGGCGTGGCAGAGGCGTGCGTGCGCTCGAGCATCTGCAGCTACCGTTGCTGTCACCGATCCCGAGGCTCAGCTTCAAGCAACCGACGACTACGAGCATCCACGAACTACCAAGCAATCGATCCAATCGATCATCGATCCGAAGTTGCTACCACTACAGAAGCGGCAGTAGTGATATCGACGAGAACTGCAACAATCGCTACTCGACGCCACAGACATCACCTCGCGAACGAGAGGCTCGTTCGTGTCGACAGCCTCCCGAGCGAGTGCATCGATCGAAGGCACGACAGCAATCGAAGCAGAAGACGACGGCAGCAGGAGCACACAAGCAAGCGAGCAGCCGTACGCGAACCTCACCGATGTTGGGCACGACAACCGAGTACCAAGTGCTGCAAGCGCTCCACTGTGTTCGCAAGGCATCACTCGCGCTCAACTCGATCTGACACGATACGGCATAATGATGATACGCGAGCAGCTTCACCGCACACAATGTAAATATCGATATGGAACGTCACGAGAGGACGCCAGGTTTATTCGATAGCACGAGCAGCGCAAGCACGAGCACGAAGAGAGGAGGAGTTGTTGCTGCGTGTTTGATAGCACGACCACTAGAGAGTGCCGCGCCATTGATTCACACAAACACATTGCTGTTGCACGGCGGCACAACTCGAATGACGTGGATCAAGAGCGTCATCCAAGCTGTTTAGAGTGCGTCATCACCACGAACCACACAGACCACACATCAATCAATCAATCAAGAGTTGTTTGTTAGCACCTCGAAATGAATGAACCACCGTTATTTATTGCAAGGAGGCAGCAAGCAGCGAGCAGCGAGCAGCGATAGAGAGGAAGGAGATGTACGATAAGAAATAGCCCAACTACTCATGTCAGGAGCAGCCAGGGGATCGTTATCAAGCGCTCTTGTGCCACCCTGTTTCACGCTAGTACGGAGTGAATAGCGAGATATTTTAGCAGCACGACCAACGATAGAGAGAGGGAGAGAGCGAGCAGCGCGCGATAGAGATGAGCAACGACAGCTACCGATGACATCCAAGTGCGCTATTTCTCAGCGCTAAGAAGCCACAGGTATCTGTCGCTATCCATCTCGAGACTCGAGATACACCACACCACAGGGAACATGTAGCGAGTCAGAGAACGACTCGATGGCCCAGCGAGCGGTCGATACACGATACACGAGCACGAGCACACGAGAGGTGATGCCACACGAAGCGAGCAACGAAGCGAACAACGAAACCGAAGCGAAACGAAGCGAGTTTTGTGTTGGTTGCTGTTCCGGTCTCGAATCACCACTGATCTGATCTGATCTTGATCTCATTTGATGTATTTACCCTTGAGAAAGGAGCATTGGAGGAGGATTTATTCACCACAATCTGTTGTAGTGGTGGTTGTGGAGATGGTGATGGAGATGGCTATGGCGATGGTCTCGGTACTTAACGCGAGAAGATGGCCTTGGTGTAAGCGACGTAATCGTAACCACCCTCGACACCCTCAGCCGGCGGCATCTGCGAGATGATGTACGCCAACTCGGCCGGCTCACGGAAACCGATGCGCAGCTCGTGCTCGGTGATGAAGGGACGATCTCCGGCGAGGGCGCGGAACGAGTCGATGATCTGCGCCTCGGAGTCGGTGTCCTTGAGACGGTTGACCATGAAGGCGGTGAAGGGCTCGAGCTCGAGGGCGTTGTTTGCGTTGGCGTTGTTGGACCAGAGGACCTCGAGTGCCGATTCGGAGATGTCCTCGCCGAGGGCCGACAGGCAGGCCTTGAACTCGTGCTTTGCGAGGGCGCCCGTGTTGTCCTTGTCGAACTTGCGGAAGCACTCCTGGATCTCGGCGAGCTGCTCGGTCGGCACCTCTCCGTGCGACTTGGCGGCGAGCTCGCTCTCGAGCAGCTTTCGCTTGTCGGCGACCGAGTCCGAGAGGGCGGTCCACTTGGCGCCGATGGCCTCGGCGGTCGAGGAGGTGTGGCGGTTGAAGCGGATGTTGGCGTCCTGCACCTGTTGGTCGAGCTCAAAGAGATGCGTCACGGGCTGCTCGTCGAGCGCGATGGCGGCGATGCCCTCGAGCTGCTGCTCGACCGAGCCCTCGAGCGCGTGCAGCTGCGCGAGCTTGGCGTCGATCGAGGCCTCGACGGCGGCGGCGTGGTCGGCGAACTGGCGCGCGAGGGCGTCGTTGGCGGTCTGGCGCGCGTGCTCGGCGTCGAGGTCGGCGCGGCGCTGTTGGGCGGCGGCCTCGAGGTCGGCGAAGCGCTGGTTGAGCTCGTCGATCGTGAGCTCGGCGAGCGGGTTCTCGGTGATGCCGGCGGCGGCGAGCTCGCGGCTGTATTCGTTGATCGAGTCGCGCTCGTGGCGGCGGTCGGCGAGTTGCGCCTCGACGGCGTGCAGCTCGCTCTGGAGCGTCTCGACCTCCTCGGGCGTGTTGGCGGCGATCGGCTCGGCGAGCGTCTCGTTGGCCGACTGGATCCAGTGCGCGAGGGCGCCCGAGCGCTTGGCGAACTCGTTGCGCATCTCCTCGTCGCGCTGTGCCTTGCGCCACTCGGCGGCGTTCTCGGCCGCACGGCGGTTGAGCGCCGCGTCCTGCTCGAGGTTGTCGATAAAGTTGGCGACGAAGGTCTTGTGCGCGTTCCAGCGCGTGGTGAGCGCCGGGTACGAGAGCTTGGTGTGGTGGTTGTACACGATGCCCATGTCGCGCATCTGCGAGTCGAGCGCCTTGAGTTGCGCCAGCTGCTGGTCGCCGTGGTGCTCGTCGTGCAGCGACGCGATGGCCTTGGCGGCGTCCTCGGGCTCGCCCTCGACGCCGTTGATGGCGGCGCGCTGCGACGCGAGGTAGTCGACGAAGCCCTGGGCGGCGGCGGCGAACTCCTTGCGCTTCTCCTCCATGGCCTGCTGGCGCGCGAGCTCGGCGGCGTACGCGTCGCGGCGAGCGGCGAGCTGCGTCGCGAGCGTCGTCTGGCGGTCGTCAATGTCGCGCACCGAGAGCGAGGTGTAGGCGTTGTAGGTGACGCCGGCCTCCTTGAGCGCGTGGTCGACCTTGTCGAGCGCGGCGCGCTTCTCGTCCGAGGCGGCACGCGTCTGCGCCTCGGTCGACTCGAGCTCGGCCTGGTAGGCCGTCACCTCCTCGAGCGACTCGCCAAAGTTGGTGTAGTCGCGCGCGGCCTCGGTCGCGTCCTTGAGCCAGCGGTCGAACGACTTGGCCTGGCGCGCAAACTCCTTGCGCAGGTCCTCCTGCTTCTCCTGCAGCACGAGCTCGGAGCCGAGCGTCGAGCGGCGGTCCGACGACGCGTGTCCGATCGACTCGTACAGCGCACGCGCCTCGGAGGCACGCGCCTGCACGGCCGCCGAGTCGCGGTAGTGGTCGGCGGTGATCTCGCCCGCGAGGCGCTCGAGCTCCTCGAGGCGGCCCTTGGCGGCGGCGACCTCGCCCTCGAACGCGTCGAGCATCTGCTGGCGCGCAGCCACCTGGCCGACGGTCGTGAACTTTTCGCCCTCGAGGCTGTGCAGCAGGTGCTTCTTGGTGTTGGCCCACTCGGTGAAGATGGCGGCCTTGTTGTTGAAGCGGCGCGCCAGCAGCTCGAGGCGCTCCTGGCGCTCGAGCTCGGCACGCAGCGCCGCGCCGCGCTCGGCCTCGGCGTGCTCGAGCTTCTCCCACGCGGCGTTCAGGTCGCTCGGCGACGAGCCGGGCGCCGGCACGAAGGCCGGGCGGTTGTTGGCACGCAGCTTGAGCGCAATGTTGTTGTACTGCTGCTCGACCGCGAGCTTCTCGGCCGTCTTCTCGGGCTTGACGTTCTTGCGGTAGTCGGAAAAGTCGCCGAGCTTCTCGCGCACGCCCTCGAGCGTGTTGTCAAAGTCGCGCTCGTTCAACTCGGCCGTCTTGGCCGAGATCCACGACGCCAGAGCCTCGGCCTTGCCCGAGTACTCGTGCTTGAGCGCGTCGTTGGTCTGCGTCAACTTGACCACCTTGGCGATACGGCGACCGGCAATCTCTTGCTGGTTCTGCGACGCGAAGCAGTGAAAGTACTGCGACACGTACGTCATGACCGAGCGCTCATCCGGGCGCGCAACGTCCACCAAGTCCTCGACGTCCAGCAGTCGCGGAATGTTGAGGCTCTCCTCGGCGACGCGGAACGCAAGCTCGAGGTTGTGGCGAGGATTGTCAGGCGACAAGCCGTCGTACTCGAGAAGGTCCGGGCGGTGGCGGTGGATCAACGCACAGAACGCCAAGCCATTCTGGAAGCTCATGTGGAAGTTCTCGACCTTGACATGAGCATAGCCCTCGGTCTTCTTTTGGCACCACAACAGCAAGCCCTCCTTGGCCGACAACTCTACAATAGAGAGAGGAGAGTGAGTGATGAGTGGGTGATGAGAGAGAGGGGAGGTTACTGTACCTTCGACGCTGATTCCCTTGATTTGGTAGTCGAGAATCACAGCCCAAATCATACCAAGAATCATCTTGAGATCATGGTCCACAAGATCTATCGTGTCGTTATCATCGTCAAGGAGAGGAGACGAGAAGAGGTGCATATGAGTGGATCAATGCGATGTGATGACGTGGCAGTGGCATTGGTTGTGGTTGTGGTAGTGTTAGGATTCGAGCGTTGACGTACGGTCCGGACGGAAGAAGTTCAACTTGATGCCAGCCTCCTCGATCATGGTGACGGCGAGCGCGCAGTTGTCGAGCAAGTGCGGGCGCATCTTGGGGTTGGTGTTGTACTTCTTGGGCATCGGGTGGTCGTAGAGCGCGTTGATGAGACGGTACACCTGCGTGCCGTTCTCCAGGTCGTTCTCAATGTTCTCGACCATGGGCGCCGAGCGGCCAAAGCGGCGCGCCAAGTGCGAGTTGACCCACTTGGTGAAGGTCTACACCATGGCACACGTAGCAGAGGAGAGAGAGTGCGTGGGGCGCAGCGAGAGGAGCGCCAACCAAGACGAGGCGTTAGCTCAGTAGATTGTCGGATTGCAGCAGCATCGAACCAACACAAACGAATGAGCCGCGCGCCGCTCCACTCCTCGTCTCGCCGCTACTGCTCGCCACTCCTCAACGAGACGAGGGTGCACGCACGCACGCACACGCATGCATACCTTGCGTTGAATCTGAACCCATTGCGCTGGCTCGGACATGGTGGGTGACACACACGAATGTACTGCGAGACACACGTGAGGGAGAGAGAGAGCGAGAGAACAACGCCGCACGAACACGCAGATATATAGTCCGCTAGGCCCTCCGAGCCTCTCACTGGTTTATGTGTCGAATCACGGCGCAAGTAATATCGCTCTTTCGCTTTCGCTACTTGGCGATTTCGCGGTTTCGCGGAGATTTGATCGTTGCACCAGAGATTGTTGATCTGATCGGCTTCGTAAATCCGGCAGCTCGTTTGCTTGGTGCTCGCGCGATAGAGAGGAGACGAGAGGAGGCCTATCACGCACGTTGCAACAGCGATATGGAACGGATGCGAGCAGAGATACGGTATGCTGTGGTGTGGTGGGGGGTGCGGTGGTTGGAGGAGGGTGGCTGATCTTGTATGGAGGGCGAGACAGGACCTTCAGCGTGCATCTCAACCATGCGCTCGAGAATGATGCCGATCTGTTGAATGATGCGGCTCCTTGGTGCGTGTTGATCAATGAAAGGACGAGAGAGGGAGGGATCGTTCACGCAGCTGATATACGAATCGATCAACCAGGCCGTTGAATCCCGAGTCAGACGATCTGATTCAAGTGAGTGCGCGAGGCATCTTGTTGTGGTGCGTACGGCCTCTCGCTATCGATCAATCCATATCGCTGCAATCGAGTGACTCGATTGGTGTCGCGCTCGCCTGATACGCTCTCTACAGCAAGTTCATCAATCGCATCCGCCCGAATACGATCGATATGCGTAACGTGGTCACCGATCCTCGACGCAACACCTTCCAGGTACGCCGACCGATGCCGCTGGATTCGATGGTGCTTCGAGCCGTGAATCTCTCCCGATTAATATGTCGAATCGATTGGACCCGCGTAGATCACCGCCAATCACAACCAAGCGCTCGCTGGAGCAGCTGGTCTCGGTGTGACGCTCGTCAGTGTCGGTCCCAACGATCTCACTAACGCAGTCGTTCGTATCCCATCCATCCATCCATCCATCCATCCATCCATCCATCCATCCATCCATCCATCCATCCATCCATCCATCCATCCATCCATCCATCCATCCATCCATCCATCCATCCATCCATCCATCCATCC
>Ga0209935_1001544_pt1 | contig 35116 bp, 31 predicted proteins | sample ThiBio_1000_plan_2_FD_183958 | JGI IMG/M metagenome (GOLD analysis project Ga0209935, IMG submission 183958) | Wastewater bioreactor microbial communities from Cape Town, South Africa - Thiocy_cont_1000_plan (SPAdes) | ecosystem: Engineered > Bioreactor > Thiocyanate-remediating >...
GATGGCCACCAGATTGAGCAGCAGGAAAAGGTAAAACGGCTTGGCCAGCGGACTGATAAAATCCTGGGTCAGCGTCTCGCCCTTGGCCGTCACGTTAAATTTCGGAGCCCGGGGGTTCATCAACACCTTGAGCATGGCCGGGAAGGTGTAGACCGACTGCATGAGCTCATAAAGCTCGGAGACAAAAGACCACCGGACATGGCCAAAGAGGAAATCGGAGACCATGAAGACCGCAAAAAGATGCGGCAAACAGTACGCGGCAAAGTCGACGAAATTTGCGTTGTAAATCTTCAACCCGAAGAAAAGGAAGCACATCGGGGCGAGCAGGAAGACAAGTCGAGCGTAAGCGAAGAACCAGAAGAAGCCGCTGCTGAAGTAGCATAGCCGCTGGGGCAGCGTGAGTCCCGGCAGGACGAGCGGATTCTTCAGCAGGAAAATCTGCAACATGCCCTGAGCCCAACGCACACGCTGGCCGATGAACCCGCCGAGCGTTTCCGGCTGGAGGCCCGAGATCATGGGCTTGGCAATGTAGGCGCTGTTGTACCCGCGGGCGTGCATGGTCAGCGCGGTCTCGGCATCCTCGGTGATGGTGTCACCGCTGATGCCACCGATCTCCATGATGTACTTGCGGCGCAGGACGGCGGCCGAACCGCAGAAAAAGGCGGCATTCCAGTAATCCAGCCCCCGCTGGATGACGCGGTAGAACATTTCGTTCTCACTCGGCATCTGGGTGAAGGTCTGGAGATTCTTCTCGATCGGATCGGGATTGATGAAGAAGTGCGGCGTCTGAACCAGAAACATCTTTGGGTCCTTGATGAACCAGCCAACCGTGTTTTGCAGGAAGTCCGCCGTCGGAGCATGATCCGCATCAAGGATCATGATGAGATCGCCCTCGGTCTGCTGGAGGGCGCTGTTGATGTTGCCGGCCTTGGCGTGGACGTTCTTTTCGCGGGTGAGGTACCTGGCTCCCACCTTGGCGCAGAGGGCCTTCAGCTCCTCCCGGCGTTTCTTGGACTTGGCCGCCAGGACGGGATCAGGAGAGTTGCAGCGCTGGTCGGTGCCGCCATCGTCCAGCAGGTAGACGTCGAAGCGATCCTTCGGATAATCCATCTGGAGGGCGGAAAGCAGCGTGACCTCAAGCAGCTCCGACTCCTCGTTGTACGAAGGGATCATCACGTCGACCGTTGGCACCTTGTCCAGCTCGTCCTTGTGCAGGGGGATCGGCTTGCGATCCAGCGGGTCGATGTTGACGAAGATACTCAGGATGTAGACGACGAAACCGTAGAGCTCGGCCAGATACAGGATGATCGCGCAGGAAAAGCTGAGCAGATCGTTGAAGCCGAGAGTCGTAAAAGTACGCCAGTAGAAGTAGTCGACCGAGAGAAATGCCGCGAGGATGAGATAGAGAACGCGGATGGTCTCGATGTTGTTGAACTTCTTGAGAGCGAGGAAGACGACGATGGCGGAGACCGCCACGGCGATCTGGGTCTTCGTGGTGATGCTCGCGGCGCAGGCGATGATCCCGGCGACGAAAAGGGCTGCCAGTATGAGCTGGGTCAGCGGGCTCTTTTCGATGCGGGCCAGGAGCTTGTATCCCAAGCTCTCCATCCCGCTGTGTTTGGATTTCTTTTTCGCCATCCGGTCGTCTGAACTCTATCCGCCTACAGGCCCAGGAGGCGCGAAACGATCGCGCCAAGCACTGCAAAGAAAAGGCACAGGGTGATCACCGCTCCACGAGTAATGGGCTTGATCTGCGAGCCAACCTTGTCCACCCGGATGACGAGGGCGTCGGTCTCCTTCTTCACCACATCGAGCTTCTTTGTGCAGTAGTCGATCCCCTCATGGTAGGTCTCGATCTGCTTGACGAACTTGTCGAAGTCGATGTGCTCGAGCTTCTGCTGCATCTCCTGCGCCTGGTAGGACATGCGCTCGATCACGGGCAGCAGCGCAGTCTTCATCGCCTCGGCAAGCGACTCGCTGGATACGTCGACCTGGGCGGAGATCGGTGCCACCTGGGCTGGGGCGCGGTATTCACCTGGCTCCGCAGCGCCGGATGAACGCATCGGGCCGATGAATTCGATAAGCTCCAGCAGAGCAATGGCTGGGTCGCCATCCTGGATGTTGTAGCGTTTCTGCCAGTCGAGGATCTTGGCGCGGATTTCCGGATTTTCTATCATGGCAAAAGGATTTGTTTGGCGTTATCGAGTTGCGCGAACCACTGTCTGGAAAAGTCAATGAGCCGCTGGCGGTCCAGGAGATTCACCTCGGGGCTTTCCAGCGCCTTGTCGATGGTCAGCGAGCGGGCTTGCAGCACTTCCGCAAGATGCGGCTGGAGCTTGGGCATCTCGACCTCGATGGCCCCGTTGGCCAGCAGCGTCTGGCGTGCCTGGCTGTTGTCGTAGATGCGCATCGTGTGCGACATCTTCTGGTTCTTTACGACCAGCCAGTCGACAAGACCACCCGCGCGCTTGGCGGCTTCTCCCGCCTGATGCACGGTGTCTTTGTCGGATTCAATGATGAGAACGAGCGTCACGGAAAGCCCCAGTTGCTGCTTCACATTGAGCAGGTCGGTCTCCTCCATCCAATCCAGGAAGATGCTCTGGTGCGCCCCCACCCCGTCAACGATGATCAGGTCGCTGTTGTCAAAGGACTCCACGATCTGGTCGAGATTTTCGCTATGCCGGATGTCGAGAAACTTCGCACCCGGATAAAACCGTGTCAGCGTGCTGTTGCTGTAGTCGGGATCGAAAGCCGAGAAATTCACACCGTGCATGCCGAGCCACTCGACCAGCCGCACGCAGAAGAACGACTTGCCGACTCCTCCCTTGTCAATGGCCACCATCACCAAACGCTTGGTGTGGGTGCGGGTGGGTATCTTGGATAGCGCCCGGGATTTGCTCATCAAACCTCCTCGGGAGCTACTCGCGGCCGCGCGGACGATGTCGGCTTGCCCGACTTGTGCACAGGGGCTGTCATGGCGAGGCGGGTCGGCACCAAGAGGGCGCGAGCAGATTCCAACTGCTCGAAAAACCTCTTCTGAAAGGTCCGGAGACGCTGTCTCTCGAGGAACGGCAGCGATTCATCCAGCACCAGCGAGGAAAGCCCCCGGCTGGTCTTCTGAATCGTTGCCAGCAGGCTCCACGGAACGCGCTCCATGGTGATCTCCACCGCACCGAGGCGCAGCAACTCCTGGCGAGCCTTGCTATTATCGTAAATCTCTGACGTCGAGCAGGTCTTGTGATTTTTTACCACCAGCCAGTCCACCTGATCACCCAGGCGCTTGGCCAGCTCTCCTGCTTGGAAAACCGTGTCCTTGTCCTCCTCGATCATGAGGATCATCGTCACTCGATGCTCGGTGAAACGATCCTTGTTTTGCACAAAGGTCTCGTCGAGGAAATCGGGATAGTACCCTTTCAACGCCCCGAGCGCGTCCCACCCAATGACCTCGCTCTCGTCGAGCACCTCGCTCAACTCGCGCACGGCCTCCTCAGGGTTATCCAGAGGCAGGAAGCGGGAATCAGGCAGGAAACGGGTCAAGGTGCCATTATAGATATCCGAATCGAAAAAGGCGAAATCCTGCTCAATCTCTGCATACCAATCCGCGAGATTCACCAGGAAAAAAGTACGGCCCACACCTCCCTTGCATGTGGCACTGACAATGATTCGGCGGATGATTTGAGCGCTACCAGGCATAGTGAGTTCGAAGCAGACCTCCGGATGACTGCGATAAGGTAAGCCGTGTAGCTTCACGAAGAAAGCCACCTCCGACAAGGTTAATTACATTTTCAGGGGTATCTCCCTCCATATCGCAGCCAATACGGGGGCAAAGTAAACCACATCGGCGCACTCATTGCAACCGATTGCATGAAGTTTTTACAGCTTTTCCCCTTCCCCTGGGGAATGAGAGGAAGCTAGTTCCCTGAGGGAGAAGCCTTAAGCAAATTCTGAGCCGTCTGATTCTGTACAGAAAACCGTCCTCCTGCAACGAGAGCGCCACGGGCATCGAGCACGACGGATTTGACGGTACCGGAAGCCGCTTGGGGATTGGAAAGCACCGGGGCATCAAGCGAACCGTCCGCATTGAGCCGGGCCACACTGCGGCGAGGCTGACCAATCACCTGGCTGAAGCTGCCGCCCAGGATGATCTTTCCGTCCGGCTGAACGGTTAACGCAAAGACCGGCCCATCCGTTCCCGGGCTGCCCGTGCCATCCCCCGAGGCAAATCCCTTGTCAATGCTGCCATCGGCCTTATAGCGCGCAATATTGTAGATTTGGAAGGAATTCGCCTGATTAAACGAACCGCCCACGATCACACTGCCATCGGCCTGAAGGGCGAGCGCCAGGACCTGCCCGCTCACACCTGCCTCGAAAGTGTTGGCAAAGGTGGAATCCAGCGTGCCATCGGGATTCAGCCGGGCCAGATTGCCTCGCGGCTGTCCGTTCACCGAAGTGAAGTGACCGCCGATGATCACCTTGCCATCCGGCTGGATGACGATGGCATTCACCTCGCCCTGCACGCCGGGCTCCGAGGTAAAGGCGGAACGATTCTCTACGTTCGATTGGGCCAAAGCGGAGGAGCCAAAAGCCAGGAGGAGCACGAGAAGCAGGGGCATGAATTGTAGTCCACTCCCGAAATCGTACAAAATCAAGCTCTCACGCTTGATTCTCCGTCCGAAATGCTGGATGCTTCGCACCCTACGCACCGGTAGCTCAATCGGATAGAGCGTCGGCCTCCGGAGCCGAAGGTTGTGGGTTCGACCCCCGCCCGGTGCAGTTTCTTTTCCACTCTCAGAACGCCCTGAGAGGCCGATTACATCGAGGGACGAAAGCTTCCTTGGAAGGTCGATCTCTCGGCAAAAGAGACCGGCACTCATCGCCAGAGGTTCTTTTTTGCCTCTGAAGCCAGAGGCCTTGAAGTTCATCGTCTACTACCGGGAGAATGGACTGGGAGCGGCCGAGGCCATTGCATCTCAGGGTTACGTAAATCCCGATCCCAGTGCCCAATCTGGTGCCACTGTCCGGGAGGTTTGGGCGCTGTGGCTCGACCGAATCGATAAACTCGCTGCCCGCACGAAGGCGCACTACCGCTACATTGGGAAGCTCTTCAAAGAGAAGTATGGCGCTCACGCCCTTTCAAGCATCACTCACCATGACATTGATCAGTGGTTGAATGCGGTTGGCGGGTCCGAATGCCATCAATACAACTGCTTCAGAATCGTCAGGCGTTTCTTCGAACACTGCCGGGACTGGCTGGAAATCATCCCCAGGAACCCGGCGGCCAAGATCGGGATCGAGAAGCCGGAGGGCAAGAAAGGCATCCTCACCCCCGCGGAGATGAAGCTCGTTCTCGAGAAGGCAGAAGAGATCAACTCCCCTCCTCTGCTCGCATGGGCAGCGCTCGGCGGATATTGCGGGCTCCGAACGTCCGAGATTCTTCGGGCTACCTGGGAGGATTTCGATTGGAAGGGCAAAGAACTCCACGTGATTCCGAAGAAGACCCGCGGCGGGCTCCGGGAACGGTACATCGAGCTTCTGCCGACGGCTGATGCAATCCTCCGCCACTGGCCGGGAAAGGGGCGATCCGGCCGTGGAACGACAAGAACTTCCGGCTTCATCGAAAGCTTTAATGGCCAGCTCCGCGACGAGTGCCTGAACACACATCTCTTCGCCTCGTTGGAAGAGGCGCGTGACAAACTCCAGCTGTGTCACGAAGAATACAACGACTATCGTCCACATGGTGCGCTGCCGAACTTGCCTCAAGCTGCGTTCGCAGCGCAGACCTTGCGGACTCTAGGCAAAACAAACGGAAACAGAAAAACTCAGGGGCTTCTACCTGCCACGAACTAATGCTGCCCTCTGTCCAAACTTCGGAACAGCGTCACACTCTAGCCGACTCTTGAGCTTTTGCGGTCCAGTTCGCAGGTTGAGGTCAAACCAGAAACTTTTTCGTTTTATCCGGTCCGATCTTTTGGGAGCAGATCACCTGTTGGGGGCAGATCACTGACGCCGCAACCCGGGACGATGCATCGTGGCTAAAGCAGATGCTCGGGCTGGATTGTGGCGATGGGGTTTGACACCCCGGACCTTTCCTCCGACTCTCTTGCTCCAGTTCGGGGCTTCTATCATGCGTCGAATGCCATCTTTTGATTCCATCTCACGCAGAGCCTGTTTCCCGCTCGTGTCGCTCGCAAATCACGGTCTCGGCCAACGTTGACGCACCGGTCCTGGCCGATACACAACGGTCTTCGCGCCGGCCACTCAATTGGGAATCCGCGAAACATTGAACTCGCGGCAATCCACCGAGAATGCCGGGGTCTCACGTCACTTTTCAAAAGCTCCAGAAAACTCACCGCCTCGGCGACCCGCGCCGCCGATGCCCGGCCACCCCACGCCTGCTTAGGCAGATCAGGAAAAGAATACGCTCATGCTATCAATATCCGCCTGTCGCACATCTTCCGACCGCACTCTTTTCGAAAGGCTCCCGGAGATGTTGCATGGCAGAGACGCGAGCTTTGTTCCGCCAGTTCCCGGGAGTATCGCCAAGTTTCTGCGTCCGGATTGTCTTTTCAATCGCCAGGACGGCTCCATCACCGGGTTCATCGCTCGTCGCGATGGGAAACCGGTCGGGCGCATCGCGGCCATTCGTAATCGCTCGCACAACGCCTATTGGAACGATCGGGTGGGATTTTTCGGATTCTTCGCTTGCGAGGAAAATGCCGAAACCGCACAGGCTCTCCTTGCCCAGGTCGAAAAAACTCTCTGGAAGCTAAACTGCGATACGATCCGCGGGCCGTACAATCCCTCGATCAATGAGGAATGCGGGCTCTTGACCATGGGGCACCAGGAGCCGCCGAGCATCTCCATGCCCTGGAATCCTGCCTACTATGCCAGCCTGATGGAAAGCGCTTCCCATCAGGTCGTGCGAAATCTTTATGGATTTCATCTCCCGCTTCATATCGGCGTCCCCTCTCGCATAGAGAAGATATCCCGCAGGCTCGAGGAGCGTGCCAAGAATGTGACCATCCGCTCGCTTAACATGAAGCGGCTGAATGAAGACCTCCGCCTGGCGCACCAGTTGTATAATGTAACGCTGGATCGGAACTGGGGTTTTGTCCCGATTTCGCTCGAGGATTTGCTTGCCTCTGCCGATGACCTGAAAGCGCTCGCAAATCCCGACTTTCTCGTATTCGCCGAGGTCGATGGCAAGGCGGTGGGTTTCATGCTCACGCTGCCAAACTTCAACGAGCTCCTGATCCGGACGAAACGCATCCCGTATTGGCTGCGCCTCCCCTGCATCCTGTGGATGATGAAGACGCGCCGGATTCGCACCGTTCGGCAGGTGATACTGGGCGTGGCGCCCGAGTACCGGGACACGGGGCTTGTCGCGCTTCTGTGTCATGACATGGTCCTGCGAACGCAGAAACTGGCGCATTCCGCCGAGCTGTCCTGGATCGAGGCCAATAACACGCAGGTGATCAAGCTGATCGAACTCATGGGAGCAACCCATTCGAAGAGTTACGCCATTTACGAGAAAACGATATCCAGGCCGGCCTGATTGAGGCGCTTGACTGCTCCCGGTTTGCCGTCCCAATCAAGGCGCGCAATGCGGAATATTGAGAAATAGATTGCGTATCTGAAAAAGCAGACGAGCCTAGGTCCCGAGTATATTGTTCAGGTTCGTTGCACGGTAGTTGTCAGGTGGGAGTCCCCGGTGATGATCGAAACCCGATGTTCGGGAACGGCTATGAGATTGTCAGTCTAGCTCTAGATCATTCACCATTATGAAACTTTACGTAGGAAATATTTCGTTCGAAACCACCCGCAACGACCTTCAGGATCTTTTCTCGGCGCATGGCCGCGTCATGGACGCCCTGGTCGTTACGGACAAGATGTCGAGCCGCTCGCGTGGCTTTGGCTTTGTCACCATGTCCACCCCGGACGAGGGAACGAGCGCCATCAACGCCTTGGACGGTCAGCAAGTCGGCGGCCGCAATCTTACGGTGAACGAGGCTCGCCCGCGGGAGGAAGCCGGGTCCGGCAATAGTCATTCGCGCCCGGCGACTCACCGTCGGTTCTAAGCATATTTGTCTCTCTCAGGCAGGCGGGCCCAAAGTCCATCTGCCTGAGACGAGATATCTATCAGGAAGTTTTTATTCGGATGAGGGATTCCGAAGGGGCCGGAGCCGTTGCTCTGGTGGTCAGGCGGGGTTTTTCCGCATTGCCTCGATGAGGGCATCCAGCGGGACGGTGGCGAAGGCGGTGGAGGAGTCCGATACCGCATAGGGTATGATGAGATGTCCGTGGTGGACGATCTCGCCGCAGGTATACACGACGTTGGGCACGCAGCCCTCGCGTTCCTCGGGAGAGGGCTTGATGAGCGGCTCCCGGAGGCGACCGATGATCCGCGCCGGATCGTTGCGATCGAGCAGGATGGCGGAGATGCAATACTTCCTCATCGGCCCCACCCCATGGGTCAGCACGAGCCAGCCCGCCTCGGTTTCGATGGGCGATCCGCAGTTGCCAAGCTGCACAAACTCCCAGGCCTCGGTCGACCGCATGACGACGCATGCAGCCTGCTGATTTCACCCGGACTTTCAGGCATCCGCTTACGGGCACTACGGCGCAGATACTCGCGCAAAACGCCTGCTCTGCCGCGACGCTCAGATCACCGGGCCTTTTTTGGCTGGTGGGACTTCATCGGATACACTTCCTCTTTGCTTCGGAAATATTACCTGCGGCACCCCGTTTTTTATTAGCAACGGGCCAACTTTTGAGGACTCCCAAGGCATTAGCTCGATATCCTTGGGAGAAGCCGAAAATCAACATATCGTAGCGCCGAATATTGGAACGGAGTGATCACTCAGAACAAACACCCGAGGAAGCGCTCATATCGCCTCTACAAAATGGCGTCAATCGTGTATGGTGCGAACCTGTCTCCGTGACCGGAGGCTCATGACGACACGATGGAAAGAATCACCTTGATCAGCGGCACGCAGACGATTTCCTGCACGGAGCCGGTCTATTATGCCCGGCACGACAGCCGGATGCCCGCGCGGCATTACCCGAGTCACCTGGTCGCGTGGCCGGACAAGCAGGCCGAGCTGGATGCGATCTGCTACGTCCAGCTCGCGAAGGAACGCGTCCCCGTGCTGGTCTCGCGCCAGGCGGATGGATGCATCTGGATCGGCGGCGCGTATCTCGACACGATCGCGCGGGAGCTCCGACTGATCCCGCGTCCCCTGCCCGATGAGATGGCGGAAAAGACCAAGGAATGGCTCGAGGCGATCGGCGACCGCTGGCAGATCCCCGAGCCGGTTCCGATCCGCGACAACGGAAAGCCTCCCGAGGCTTGAGAGGATTCGCGGTTTTTCTTCAAATAGTGGCCGCCTGGGCCGGACGATGCGGCGGGTGGATGACCCGGGAGGTGCCGCACAGCCGTTTTGAAAGATCGACCGGATCTCCGGTGCGGACCTCGGCGGGATCGACCTGATACGCCCAGACATCGAATTGCTTGAGATCCGCCTGCCCGTAAAGGGTGGTGAACGCGCAGTTCACCGCATCGTAACCTGATGCGATGCGGATGCGACCGATGCGCGGCGTATTATATCGCGCGTCAAAGATCTGCCAGCGTCCGCCGAGGAAAACCTCGCAGTACGCGTGAAAATCGTTCGGCGAACCGGGGTCCTGGAATCCGATGTCGGGCACAAATCCGCTCACATAGCGCGCCGGGAGATTGAAGGTGCGGCAGAGAGCGACGACAGCATGGGCGAGATCCCGGCAGACACCGTATCCACGCTGGATGACGCCAAAGGCCGACAGGCTGGAGTCCCCGGAAAAGGTGCGGTACTCGATGTGGTCGTGCAGCCATTGGCAAATCCCCAGCACGCGGGGCAGGCCGTGCTCGAGGTGGCCAAAGTGATCCCAGGCAAAGTCGAGGAGCTTGTCCGAGTCGCAATAGCGCGAGGGCAGCGTGTAGCGCAGGACGGAGGCGGGCAGCAGATACGGCGGCACGGGCTCGTCCAGCCAGTAGAAATCCTCCGCCACCCCCGGCACCTTCACGATCGCGTCGTACTGGATGGTGTTGAGCCCGGGGCGAAGGGTTAGTCGATACACGATATTCTGGTGATCATCCTCAAACTCCGTGGCGGAGAGATCGGGATCGAAGCGCATGCTCTCCTGGCGGATGGACTGAAACTCATCCTGCCTCGGCTTGAAGACGACCAGCACGGGCGTTTCGACGCTGGTTTCGTAATCCACCTTGCAGCCGACGCGCACGGTGAGATCCAGCGGAGGAGCCTCGGGAAAGGTTTGCCTGTTCATTTCCATGCGGCGTGCGAGCTTGATAGCCCGGCCGCTCCAAGGTGAAGAGTGGCGGATGTTTTCATAATAATCCGATGACCATATCACTTCTCTATCGCGCTTGCGAATCCTTCTGGCCGGAAACGAAGAAATTTCTCCGCGAGATGGTCTGCATCAACAGCTTTTCCACCAATCCGGCCGGGGTCAACGCGGTCGGGCGCCGGGTTGCGGCGCAGTTTCAGCCGCTGGGGTTCACGGCCTCCACCGTGTCGCACCGGCTGGCGGCTTACGGCGATCACCTCATCCTCCGGAGTCCCGCCGTCCCAGGCCCCACGGTCGCCCTGATCGCCCACCTCGACACCGTCTTTCCCGCAGAGGAGGAGGAGCGAAACGCCTTCCACTGGCGCGAGGAGGGAACGCGGATTCATGGGCCGGGCACGAATGACATCAAGGGCGGCATCGCCATGATCCATCTCGTGCTCTCCGTCCTGCGCAGCGAGGCTCCGCGGCTCTTTGAAGCGACGAACTGGGTCATCCTGTGCAATGCGTGCGAGGAGGTGGACTCGGAGGACTTTGGCATCCGGTGCAGGGAGGTCCTGCCCCCTCAGACGAGAGCCTGCCTGATCTTTGAGCCGGATGGAGGCAATACCGATGAATTCTCCCTGGTGACGGCGCGCAAGGGCCGCGCCACCTTCCGGATCGACGTGGAGGGACGAAGCTCCCACGCCGGGAGCAGGCACGACCGCGGAGCCAGTGCGATCGTGCAACTCTGCCGCGTCATTGAGAAGGTGGAGGCCCGCACGTGCTATGAGAAGGCGCTGACGGTGAATGTGGGCACGATCTCCGGCGGACAAGTGCTCAACCGCGTGCCGGAATCCGCCAGCGCCGCGCTGGAGATGCGCGCGTCCTCGACGGATGTCTTTGAGGAGGAAAAGCGGTTCCTGCTCGCTCTGAATGGCGATGGCGACCTGACCAGCCGCGACGCCCACCCGCATCGCTGCCGGATTCGCGTGACCCAGCTCGATGAAACGCCGCCATGGCCGAAGAACGCGGGTTCGGAAACCCTCCTCGCTCTCTGGCAGGAGGCGGCCCGCGCAATGTCCCTCCGGGTAAAGGCGGAATCGCGCGGCGGATTGAGCGATGGGAACGTGCTATGGGATCTGGCTCCCACTCTCGACGGGCTCGGCCCCGAGGGCGACCACGCCCACTGCTCCACCCACGACCCAGCGGCGGGCAAGGAGCAGGAATATGTGGAGACGGCGTCCTTTTTGCCCAAGGCCGTTCTGAATGTGCTCGCCCTACGGAAGCTCCTGGAGCCGCCGCTGCGCTAGCGAAAAACGCAGCCCGACGAGGCAGAAACCCGTCGGATCCCCCTCCCTGTTCTCAAGGCTCAATGGAAGGCGATATCCGGAAGTGCGTGTAGCCGTTGATGCGAAAAATGGTCAATGTGTGTGTGCCCAGGATGGAATGAAATGGGGTGTCTGGATTTTGGGTGAAGGAAATCCTTACTCTATCCTGTATGATGAGTGCGGAGTCCCGACTCTCAAGAAACAGCTCCATGACCGAGAGCATTTCCTCCAGTTCCTTATCATCGGAAAAAATGCAAACATGGTCGAGTGAGCTCCCGAGGATGATTTCCACCGAAAACCTCCCGGCATCTCCCAGGATTCTCTGGCGACCGTCATCCAGGTAGACTTCCTTCCAGTCGGGAACGGAGGGGAAGCAGGCCAGGATTTGATCAAGTTCGGGCATGAGTGTCCTTTCAGGAAAGCATATGCTGGAGCACGTCGGCAGCAGAGTAGGACGTTTCTCCATCCCGGATGAAACGGCGGAGTTCATTGACGCCTTCTCCGGCAGTCAGCAGTGGCGGCTCGGTGCCTGTGTCGTGCATTTGTCCCAGGCCGATCGTGGCCAGGAGGCCGTTGCAGATGCACGTCCGGCCCTCGGATTCCACAGCCTCCCCGCCTTTGCGCAAAAACGCATCCCGTGGTTCGCTCGGGCAGCGGAAGCCCACTGTGCCGTCATCCCGACGGTAGGCCCGCCGGAGGACGCCAAGGTCGCAGACCGGTCTCCTCGCCTGCCGCACCTCCTGCTCGGAGACGCTTCCCGCCACCTGCACCACCTTGAACGGAAATCCCGTGGGCGAGGCCTTGGGATCAGTGAATACATCCACCCGCGCACCGATGCTTTCGCGCACCACGCGAGTCTTGAGTTCGTCGGTCATGCCGGATTCGCTGCAATACGCAAAGGGAGTGCCGAGTTGAACGCCTTGGGCGCCGAGCTGCCTCGCCTCGGCCAGTCGTTCCGGCGATCCGTACGCGCCAGCCAGCCAGAAGGGCAGGCCGAGGTCGCGAATCTTTTCGATCTCCGGGAGGTCGCGAACTCCATAGACAGGCTCGCCTTTTTCATTCAACTGCATCTGGCCGCGCGGCGGAGCATTGTGCCCGCCCGCGCTCGATCCCTCGACGACAAAACCATCCACGACGCCATTGGATTTCCGCGCCAGCGTGATGGCCAGGGTGGCCGACGAGACGATCGGCAGAAAGAACGGCCGCCTGAGCACGGGGGCAGCCCCTCCGCAAAATTCCGCCGGGCTGAAGTGGCTAGTGAATTCCTCGCCTTTCAGAGCGCCCAGGACGTCCAGCCTCAAGGTGGCATCGCTACCCTCGGCGAGGCGGTCCAGACATTGCGGGATGGCGCGAGGAATACCCGCGCCCATGAGCACATAGTCGACCCCGGCCAGCATCGCGCCATAGAGGGCGGGCAAGGTCGGGAGCTGGATTTTCTCCATCAGGTTGACCCCCACCACTCCAGCGTGTCCCTCCTTGGCGAGGAAAACCTCCACGAAATTTGCCAGGACGACCAAGGCCACCCGGCTGCGTGGCGAATCCGGCCCGAGCAGAGGCACGTTGCGGAAAGGTTCGCCCGGCGCCTTGCCGTGCGGGGAAAAGTAGTCCTCCAGCACCTGCCCGCGGATTTCCTCGACCGGAAAGGCCGCGATGGCGCGTCGCAGATGGCCATCCGGGTCGCCGTTTTGCAGTTTGCGCGCCAGGACCACGTCGAGCGCGGTGGCGGAGACGACGCCCAGTTGCCCGAGTTTTGAAACCGTCCGGGCCAAAAGCCATCCGGAGACAGCAACTCCCATTCCCCCCTGAATAATCGTGGGATACTTCATAGTGCGTATCAGGCCAACGATCGCCCCCAGGATCTGAGTACAGACGTTGTCCATACCGGCGAATTGGTAGAATTCCGAGGTCCGGCTCATCCGCCAGTATGGTGAACTGCCTCCAGTGCACCGGTACGCTACTGCCGGGCGGGTGAACTTGCAACGGATAGTATTTTGAACCTCCCGGTCTGGGAATCGATCTCCCTTTCGGCCCGGGCTGACTCGACCAGAGCCAAGGGCTCCGCGACAGTCATGGTATATCCCCGAAAGAGTCTCTTCGATTTCGCTTCCTTCCAGCTCATTTCCCTGCCTCTAGTCTCCCAAGCATTACGGGTCCCTTCCATTCGAGGTACGACGCTCCCCGAGAAATTGCGATTTGGACACTATTCCAGATTACAGCGCCCATCTCCTCGAAAGATCGAGGCCTCCCGCGCCGAAGGTTGTGGGTTCGCCCCCCCACCCGGTGCAGTTTCTCCCCATTCTCAGAAAGCTCTGGATCGAAAAATCACTCGCGACTCGTTTTTTTCTTTTCCTGTTTCGCGGGAAGTGCGGCCAAAGGGATCTCCCCAAGGTCGATCTCAATCGGAGAATCCGCTTTGATCTCAAAGCTCCTTTCCGCTCCACTAAACATCGGGCCGTCGAAGGAATCCGCTCCCTGTCTCTTTTGCAACTCGGCGCTGGAGGGAATCCTGAACGTGTATGCCCCGGGAGGAACTCCACGAAACGTCTTGGTAGCGTAATCAAATTCGGCAGGAAATTCCCGGCCATCTCTCCAGAGCTGTGGTAGAACCACTCCAAGTTGCCAGGCCTCAATGGGCTGGAGGGCAAAGTGAACATCCGAGCCTCTGGACAACGCAACCTCCTGCACATCCTTCTCTCCCACGACAAACTCACCTTTCCATGTCGCTGATCCCGGAATGCGGAGCTCGATCTGATAGGCGCCGGGAGCAAGTGCGGGGAATTCAACCCGATCGGTCACGGGCAGATTGATGACATCCCTCCCCGAATATACCGGCAACTCCGCTGCCCTGGTCGACCTGAGCGTCACCGCCATTTCCCGGCCATGATACTCTTCCATGGGATGAGGCAATACCAACCTCAAAGCCAGCACCTTCGCCTCGATATTCACCGGGATGGGTTCTCGCGAGTCGGCGGCTGGCGGCGGGATTTCCACGACGAATCGCGGAGTGATCAGCGACGAAGATTCCACATTAGTCAATACAATCCTCTTCACCGGTTCACCTGGATCCAGGAACCAGTCTCTTGGCAGCAAAAGAACCCCGTCTTCACTGGTCGGAGCATTGGAAGCGTTATGCGATTTCTCTCCCGTAACGATGCTTCTGACCGACCATACGGAAAACGGTTTCCCATTGAGCGCAATGACACATCGCACATCGCCGAGCTTTTCGGGAATCTCCGCCTTTTCCCCCATCGCAATGAGGCCCTCCGCCGCCTGTTTCGCAACAGTCTCAGAAGGGTGATTGAGCAACTGTCGCAAGGCGGGAATCGACTCCTTCCGTTGCTTCTGCGCAAGGATCCACGCGAGTTTCGTCGCATCCTTCACCCGCAGTTCCGCAAAAGCCTCCCGGTTGAGAAGCTCCATCGCACGTTTTTGCTCGCTCGAGGTTGTCGGGATGCTTTGAACCAGCTCAAGACCATGGCACGGCCATCCGTCGGGAATCCCCCAGCCAACCGAGTTCCGCTGGGCGGTCGGGATGAACTTCCCTATTGCCTTGAAAACACTGGTTTTTTCTCTCACCTGCTCCAGTAACGATTCCAAGAAATCCAGCCGTCGCTCATCTGCGAGGCAGATCGAGATCGCCAGCAGGCTTTGGTATCTTTCCTCCCAGTAAAAGTTTTCGTCTTCATGAGCGCGGGCGTACTCGGCCCATTGTCTCACCGTATCATGAGGGTCAGCCAGGACGGCAGCCAGCAACCGGGCGGACAGAGCGGGATCCAGATTGCCCGCCTGCTCAAGAACCTCGTCAGCCATGTCGCCCCACCGCTTCTCCAGCACATCGCAAATGACCCGGGCATAAGCCTGAGGGATGCCAAACTCCTCAGAGCCAGTGCCACACCATCCGCCCCAGGCAAAGCGATCCACCAATTTCACGGATTCAGTCACATGGTCACCGCGCAGGAGGTCGCACATCAATCGCCAATACCTGCCCTCATTTTGCTGAAAGCTTATCGTTTTTTCTTTCTGCGTGAAGACAGGTTCGGCAGGAGGCCGGCTTTGCACCGGCTTTGCCAGGGTGTCCGGCGTATGCAGCTTGAGCCACGCCATCGCGAGAGCCTCAAACATCAGGGTCTTTTCATATCTCTCCGGTACCTTTTCGAAAATATCGATCAGCGCCGGAAGCATCTGCCTGTCAGCCTGAGAGCAGGCCATTTCAAAGAGGATGGCGTAGGTAAAACCCTGACTCTCCGTAGGCGAACTGTCCCGGAGCGCCGCTATGACCTCAGCCGTTCTGTCAGCGCCATCTTTTTCCAACAGCTCGTTTTGGAGTCTTTCCAGATCGACCTTCTCTCCAGCCCAAACGGGAGGACAGGAAATAAAAACGCCAAAGGCCGCCACGCAACCAAGCGCAGACGAAGGGAAGGAACCTCGCATGAATCGGAAGAGTATTCGACAGGCTTCCCGGTGCCAAAAGCAAAACGCATGGCCGGTCGTGAAATTTGAAATTGAGTTCAATTCCGGAGTCGGAGTAGAAGCGGATCATGCGCTTGATGGTTTGTTCTCGTGAGAGTGTGGAGAACTACCATGGTCATCCCGTATCCCACTTCGTCAGTCTGATCGATCCGGGCGAAAAAGACCAGTCGATTCCGCCGCCTTCGGTGGAAAGGGACTTGTCACTGGCATTCAGCGATCTCGATGACATTGAGGTCACATTGCCGAGATTCAAGAGCTACAAGCCACCGGAGAAGGAGCATATCGAGGAGCTTGTGGGCTTTGGACGTGAGATGAGCGATCTCTCGGAATGGGGGCTGCTTTTAAACTGCGAGGCCGGGATCAGCCGCTCTCCGGCGGCGGCCATTATCATTCTCACTGCGGCAGGCTATCGCCCGCAAACCGCATTTGGCCTCGTGCGCCGGGTGCAGCCGGAAATGCTGCCCAATCGGCGCATGTTGCGTTTGTCCGATGAAGTGCTGAATACCGGTGGGGCTCTCCATCGCATGGCGGAAATCCATCGCCAGAAGGCCTTCCTCCGCGCCGGTTACGAAGACCCTACGCTGGTCCGGCAGCGGGAAGCACAACTGGAAGCCGAGCAGGTCTGGTGGAAACGCTGGATGCGCTCGATGGCTCGGCGGCTACGCCCGGAAAACCGCAAGGTTCCGGGTCTGAAATAAGCCCGTCGCGTCTCTTGTCAGTACACCTTCGCCGGGGCGGCGGTATCGGCGGCGCTCTCCATATCGTCGGAGGCAGGTTCGATGTGCACGACGGTGTCGATCACCCGGGGAACCTCGTTCTGGACGCGTTTTTTCACGAGATGCCCGATGCTGTGGCCCTCCCTCACGCTGAGGTCTCCATCGATCCAGACGTGAAGCTCGATAAACATGCCGATGCCGCTTTTGCGGATGCGGCATTTCTCGATTTTGCGAACTCCCTCGACCTGGGCGGCGATGTCGCGCATTTCGTGGATCAGGTCCTCGGAGACATTGCCATCCAGCACTTCGTGGAGGGCATTCTTTGCGATGAGAGTGCCATTGACGATGATGATGCCGCAGGCGAGAAGGGCCGCATAATCATCGGCCGCCTCCCAGCCCGGGCCGCCGATCAGGGCGATGGCGATACCGATCGCGGCGGCGCCAGAGGTGATGGCGTCGGAGAGATGATGCCAGGCGTCGCCCTCCAGCGCGCGGCTGTCCACCTGCTTGTTCACGTTCTGAATGACCCGGGAGAGAGTCCATTTCGCGATGACCACGCCGAAAAGAACCGGCAGGGTGAACCATGCGGGGGCGTGATGCGGCGTCAAAATCTCCAGCACGGAATGCCATCCGATCACCACTGCTGCGATAAAAAGAGCCGCACCGGAAAAAAATCCGGCAAGGGACTCGATCTTGCCATGCCCGTAAGGGTGATCCTCATCGGCCGGACGCAGAGAGAGCTGGAACCCCGCCCAGGTGATGATCGAGGACAGGATGTCTCCGGCTGACTCAATGCCATCGGCGATCATGGCGTAGGAATTTCCGATGATGCCGACGGATATTTTAACCGCCATCAGGACGATGTTGACGCAAAGGGTCAACATGCCGAGGGCGAGGGTTTTACCTGTATCGATCATAGCTGGAATGACTCGCAAAGGAGCTGCGCCCCATTACCGATTTTCCGTCATTCTGTCAACGAAGGCCGCCGGGAAGCGCTGCGAGCCAGCACGATCGCGAGGGAAAGACGGTACGCGGTATCTGGCAGGGCGACGAAGCGCGGACTTTGGCACTCCGGCCCCTGTCACGCACTTACGCCCCGCCATCCACCGCGTCTCGACCGACTTTCCCAGCCGCTCTAGCCGCGCAGGACGTTCTCGACTTTCAGTTTCATGGCGCCTCCGGGCATGGTCCACTCAAAGACATCGCCTCGGCGAAATCCCAGCATCGCTGTACCGAGTGGGGCGAGGATCGAGATGCGGCCCTCGTTCACGTCGGCTTCCTCCGGCAGGACGAGTGTGTAGTCGAGCACATCGCCCGACTCCAGCTCCACCAGGTGCGCCCGGCGCCGCAGCGTGATGACATCGGGCGCGATCTCCGCCTCCGGCAGGATGTCTGCCCGGAGCAACTCGCTGAGCAAAGCGCCCTGCCGGGTCTTTTCATCCTCCGTCGCACCAGGGTTGCGGGCGAGGAGTTCCATCAGGGTGTTGTAGTCGTTTTGAGTGACTTGGATCGTGTTCATGGTTGTTGTGCTGTGGTTGAGGGAAATGGGCGTGAGAAGGCATCGAGGCGGATGCACTCGTGGCCATGGGGATGTCTCCAGACGGCCTCGCGTTTCGTCGTGTTGAGCAGGATGTGGCACGGGAATTCGCCATCAGGATCGAACCCGGCATTGAAGATCACGGTGTCGCCCCGCCGGTCCCACCAGCAGCCGCCCGGCTCCCATGGAGCGCTCCGCATATGGCCGGTCAGGAGGAAATCCGGCTGATAGGAAAGCGCCGGGGAAGCCTCCTGCAAACTCGCTCCGGCTCCCGCTCCGACCGCCGCGCCCGCCGGGGGTTCATGCTCCATGACCAGCCAGGCACACCCGGTCTGCCGCCGCCACTGGTCGGGCTTTTCAAACCAGCGTTTGTTTTGACTCCTCCACGGCAGCGCGGTGATGGCCACATCGCCATGGCACCGCGTGCCAGTCTGGGACTTGAGCCAATACCATCTTGCCCCCAGGAGATCCTGCTCTCCCTCGCAGGCATGAAAACCGGCACGGTCGCGACCGATGCGCCATGCGGCGAACTCGGCAGCTTCGCGTTGAGCGTCGATGTCACCGAGAAACGGGTCCACGAGGTCGCCCGCGACACAGATCGCATCGACGCGCGGAGCACAACGAACAAGCCATTCGTACCAATGTTGTTTTCCCAGCAAATCGCTGGTCAGGAGCAAAGTCATTTTCAATACCGGTGGGATGAAACGGACGCGAAGCGCATACAGGCATGCGCAGGGGGGCGAAGTTCCCTAAGGAACCCTTCGAGCATGAAAGGGAGCGGGCTGATCCTGGGGCAAGAACCTCACAAAGAGAGGTCTGCCGGACGCCCGCCTACGACATGAAGACGAGACCGAGAAAACCTCGCGAGCGTTTGGGATGGCTCATCGCAGCATCCAGGCACACCTCTCCCCCGAACGAGAACAAGGAAGAGAGAAGTTTCGTGCTCATGGTGACTCTTTTCAGAATCGTCTCTCTTTTAAGAAATGCAACCCCCATCAGGCCTTTTCTCCAAGGGAGCACCTCCGCCTGAACTCGCCTGGCGGAAAGAGGCGCGGCAAATCAAGGCGTCTGCCTGGCGGGAGTATTATCCTGCACTCTCTTGATGAATCCCGGAATAAGCAAACAGGCTCCATTGATGACGCTCCCGTGATCGAGGCCACCCATTTCGTAAAACTCGACGAAAGGGTGCCCAAGGTTGCGAAGGCACACTGCCATGAGATCATTTTCCTCCACCCTGTTTTTGTATTCGATCCTGCGGTCGCCAAGGATGAGGCAGATCGGGGGCAGGTCTTTGGATGCGTAATAAAGCGGGGCGTAATCGTCGATGATCGGACGCAGTTCCGGTTGGGTATCACCCCGGACCTTTTTGACGAGGAAATGCGTCGTGACCTGACCGCTCACAGGAATGATGCCGGCCAGTTGCTTATTGGAAACTCCCTCGGCTGCGAGCCAGCGCGGGTCCATGCCGATCATCGCGGCCAGATAACCTCCTGCGGAATGCCCGGCGATGAAGACCTTCTTCGGATCGCCTCCCTTGGACGCGATGTTTTTCAAGACCCAGGCCGTGGCCGCAGCGGCATCCTGGAGGATTTCATCCGGAGTCGCCTTGGGAGAAAGCCGATAACCCACCGCCGCCGTCGCGAAGCCCTTTTCCTGAAGAAGCTTGGGAACCTCACGATCGCCGCCAGTGAGGCCTCCACCGTGAAACCAGATCACGGTCGCAAAACCGGGCTTGTCGGCGGGGTAAACGAGATCCAGGACGCAGGTCTCCTTCTGGTAGGCATCCGCTTTTTCCAGCCGGGCAGGCGCATAGTACGACAATGCGGGCTCCGAGCGAGACGCGGTGCGGGATTGCTCCTCACACAAACCGCCGTGGATTGCGAACAAAGTCAGGGAGAAATAAAGGAGGGTCCTCATCGAGAGGAAACTATTTATCAAAACATCCTGTCGCACCCAACCAAATATCGGAAAAGCGAGCGAATTCAAGATTGCGAACTTGAAAGCACGGGGAGTATTACCTGCCCATGTCCAGGATCATCAATATCGCAGCGGCAATCGCAGGGGTTATTCTCGGCGGCTTATTCATCATGGCGGCTGTGGTCGTCTTGCTTAATCTTGTGAAGGACGGCCCCGTTCCGCCGGAGGGCTCACCGGCCGCAGCCTTCATGGCGGCATTTGGACCGACGGGCTACCTGAAGTTCGTCAAGGTTCTTGAGTTGGTCGGCGGCCTTCTCGTTCTCATCCCCAAGACCCGCAACTTCGGCCTCCTCATCCTCGGCCCGATCCTGGTGAACATCCTCGCCTACCACGTTTTTATCGAAAATGGAGCCGGGCTCCTCGATCCAATGCTGGTCCTCATCGTGGCGAGTGCGGCCTTCCTCCTCTGGGTGGAGCGCAAGGCCTTCCTCTCGCTCCTGAAATAGCGAAACTACACTAGTTGGAAGAGATGAACCGGCTTGGGCTGGCCCTTGAGCTCGACCATGCCGAGATCGACCGCGCCCGTCAGGTCTGAGCCGCATTGTTCGGCCACCGCGTCGGAAACCAAGAGCTGGGCGCGGAACTGCTTCGTGGCCTGCTCGATCCGCGCGGCGACATTCACGGTGTCGCCGATGACCGTGTATTCCTTGCGCTGCTCGGAACCAACGTTGCCCGTGACCGCGACGCCGACGTGCAGACCGATGCCGAGGCGGGTCGGCGGGATTTCGCCAGCCGCGACCAGTCGATCAGTTGAAGAAAGAATCGCACGCGCACATGCCACGGCGTTGCGGGCCAGCTTGGGGTCTTCACTCGGCGCGCCAAACACGGCCATAAACCCATCGCCGAGGAATTTGTTCACGATGCCCCCATGTTCGTTGACGATATGGATCATGGGCCCGAACAGCTCATTCAAATACTCCACGATTTCGCCCGGGAGCTTCGCGGCGGCCAGATTACTGAAATCCCGGATATCCACGAACATCACGCACACCTGGCGCTCCTCGCCCGTCAGCTCCACGGACTGGTGCAGGAGACGGTCGGCCACGCTCGGCGATACGTGCTGGCCGAAGATGCTCACCGCGCGATCACGCTCCCGCGCCACCTTCAGAGACTCCCCCAGCTGCTTGCGCAGCCGATGACCGACGTACCCCGCGGCAAGGCCCGTGAGCACGATCAGCACCCCCTTCATCGCATAGTGCGGGAACGATACGAGCACCGCCATGCTCGGGGTGGCCTCCAGGCCTCGCACCGCAAAAAAGGCGGCGATGTTGAATCCGATTGCAGCCGTGGCGCCGCTGACGAAACTCAACCGCAGGCTGAGTCCCAGGGCCGACAGGGCCAGGTAAGGGAAATAGATGTATGGAGCCGGCCCCGCCATGCCGTTAAGCGGTCCGACAAAGACCATCATGAACCCCAGCACTGCGGTAATGAAGAGCGGCTCCACGATGGCGCTCACGACGCGCACCCAGAAGACCGGCTCGAATCCCTTGCGGATCAACGTGGTCAACCATCCGAAGGCCACACATTCGTAAACGAACATGATCGACAACATCCCGATGCCAAACGGAAGGCTCTCGCGGACCTTGGCTCGCAACTCCGGCTGAATCAGCTCCGGGCCAAACACCGACCATAGCAAGGCCCCGATCAGCAGCACGATCAGGATGGCGAGCACCCCTACGCGTTGCCGCTCGCTTTTTACCACGCCAAAGGCCAGCGAACTGTCCAGCGAGTCTTCTGCGCCACCGGCGCGTTCAAGAGGACGACTGAGATGCATGGCGAGATACAATCGGCTCCCCTTCCCTTTCCGCAAGCGCAATACGAGACCCCGGAACACTTCACCCCCCTTTGCTCCTCTCGCTCAACAGTTTATACACTTGTTTAAAACAAGTGTTTGAAACGCTTGTATAAATGCGGATAGTGCCAGGCATGGCAACACTTTCAGCGGCTCCCATTCCTGCACGAGACCGGCTGATCGAGGCAGCAGGAGAGATTTTCGGAGATCATGGCTACGAAGGAGCCACGGTCCGGGAAATCACTCGCCGAGCGAAAGTGAATCTCGCCGCGATCAATTACTACTTCCGGGACAAGGAGGAGCTTTACCTCGAGACGCTCAATCATGCGATGCGCACCATTTTCCTACGGACCCAGCCCGAAGATCTCGGCGCAACGCCAGAAGAGCAATTGCTCGCCTATATATCGGGACTGCTCCAGCGGATACTGAATCCCGCCCGCCCCGGCTGGCATGGAAAGCTCCTGGCCCGTGAGCTTACCTCGCCCTCGCGACTCCTGAATGTCCTCGTGGAGACTTTCATCCGCCCGCACCGGGATACCTTGCACATGATCATCCAAGGTGCCGCCGGCGGCAAACTCTCGGAAACACATCTCTCCCTGATCGGCGCCAGCGTGATCGGGCAGTGCCTCTACTACCGGAACTGCCGCGCGGTCTCGGAGCGCCTCTCCCCGGAGATCCTTGAGGCACCGGATTACCTCGATCATATCGCCGCTCACATCACGCAATTTTCCCTCGCCGGAATCGCCGCCCAGGTCGCGTCCAAAAAATGTCCCAAATGAGCACACCCTCTCCTGCCGACAATCCCGAGCCGAAACCCAGACGTCGGCTGCAACGCCGTTACTTCATCGCGATCTTTGCCATCATCGCTGTGGTTGCGGTCGTCGCGTACCTTCTCAACCATGGGCTGGAATCCACGGACGATGCGTTCGTGGAGGCGCATGTCCTCCAGGTCAGCCCGCAAATCGCCGGGCTGGTCAGCAAAGTCTATGTCGACGACAACCAGGAGGTGAAAGCTGGCGACCTCCTCGTCGAGATCGACCCTCGGGACAACCAGGCAATCTACGACTCCGCCGCCGCGAATCTCGCTTCGGCGGAAGCGAAGTACGCCCAGGCGCAAGCCCAACTGAATATTTCCGAAGCGGCGCAGCAGCAGGCGAAGTTTGAAGTCGAGAACGCCCAGGCCAATGCCGACAACACCGACAAGGAACTCAAGCGCAGCCAGGAACTCCGCACTCGCGGCGTCATCTCCCAGCAGGATCTCGACAATGCCGATACCGCGCAAAGGACCTCCAAGGCAACCCTCGACGGACGAAACAAACGGGTCATAGCCGCCGATGCCGAGGTCACAATGAGTCAGGCCGCCGTCAAGTCGGGCCAGGCCCAGGTGGAACTCGCCAAGGCCATGCTGGAAACCGCCCGGCTGCGGCTTTCCTACAACAAAATCTACGCGCCGCAGGACGGACGGGTGACCCGCAAGAACGTCGAGCCGGGCAACTATGTGCAAACCGGCAGCGCCCTGATGGCGGTCGTCCCGCACGATGTCTGGGTGGTGGCAAACTACAAGGAGACCCAGCTCAATCACATGCGCAACGGACAGCCCGTTGACATCAAGGTCGATGCCTATCCGTCGCTGCATCTCACCGGGCGCGTGGAGAGCATCCAGAAAGGCACGGGAGCGCGCTTCAGCCTCCTGCCTTCCGAGAATGCCACGGGCAACTACGTGAAGGTCGTGCAGCGCGTGCCGGTGAAGATCGTCTTCGACAAGCTGCCGACGGATACCCCGATCCTCGCGCCCGGCATGTCGGTCATTCCTGTAGTCAATACTCGCTAACCGCTTGAATACCCCGTCGGGAGACAAGGTGAATCCCTGGGTGGTGACGGTCGTCATCTCCCTGGCCACGTTCATGGAGGTGCTGGATACCAGCATCGCCAACGTGTCGCTCAGCCACATCGCGGGCGGACTCGCTGCGGGACTCGACGAGAGCACCTGGGTGCTGACCACCTATCTCGTCGCCAATGCCGTGATGATGCCCATCAGCGGATGGCTCAGCACCATCTTTGGGACGAAGCGATTTTACATGACGTGCGTGGCGGTATTCACGGCGAGCTCCCTGCTCTGCGGCATGGCCCCCTCTCTGAACTGGCTGATCGCCTTCCGGCTGATCCAGGGCATCGGCGGAGCAGGCATGGCCCCGGTCGTGCAGGCGATGCTCGCAGACATCTTCCCTCCCGAGAAACGAGGGATGGCATTTTCCGTCTACGGGCTTTCCGTCGTCTTTGCCCCGGCCATCGGCCCCACCCTCGGCGGATGGATCACCGACAACTACAGCTGGCACTGGATCTTTCTCATCAACGTGCCGGTGGGAATCATCTCGCTCATGCTCACGGCGGTGCTGGTGAGCGAACCGGAGGCGGCCAAGGTGGAGCGCGCCCGGGTGTTTCGCAATGGTCTGCGCATTGACTGGATCGGGTTCTTTCTCGCCGTCGTCGGCATCGGATGCCTGGAGCTGTTTGTCGATCGCGGCGAACGCAGCGACTGGTTCTCCTCCCCGGCGATTCTCACCGCGGCCATTATCTCCGGCATCAGCCTGCTGACCCTGGTCTTCTGGGAGATCCGGCAAAAGGAGCCCATCGTCGACATCCCGCTGCTCAAGCTCCCTTCGTTTCTCGCCTCGTTCGTCACCATGTTCTTCATGGGCTTCATCCTCTTTGGCACGACCGCCCTGCTGCCTCAGTTCCTGGAGCAACTCCTCGGCTATACCGCCCAGCAGGCGGGCCTGGCCCTCACGGCGGGCGGTATTTTCCTCATGTTCATGATGCCGCTGGTCGGCGGAGTGCTCATCCCCAAGTTCCCGGCCAAGTACCTGGTCGCCGTGGGGCTGGTGATCCTGGCCGCCTCGCTCTTCAACATGACCCGCTTCAACCTCGGGATCAGCTTCGACATGGCTGTCCAGGCGCGCGTTTTCCAGGTGGCAGGCATCGCGCTGATTTTTGCACCCATCACGCAGGCGGCTTACAACGGTCTCCCTCCGGGCAAGAACAACAACGCCTCGGCCCTGATCAATCTCGCCCGCAACCTCGGCGGCAGCATCGGCATCGCCGTGTGCAGCACGATCATCGCGAGACGCGGGCAGTTTCACCAGAGTCGCCTCGTCGAGCATGTCTCGGCCTTTGACACGGAAACGCAAAACGCACTCGCCCATCTGAAGGCCATGTTTCCGCATGACCCGTCCTCCCTCCAGCCGCTTCGCTACATTTACGGCGAGGTCCAGCGCCAGGCGGGCATGCTCTCGTACATCGACGCATTCTGGCTGATGGGCGTTTTGACTCTCCTCGTCCTGCCTCTCGCCTTCCTGCTCCGCCAGAGCCATGGGCGTAGCAATGCCCCAATCGGGCATTGATTTCCGGAAAACGAGTGACATTGCCCGGAATTTCTGCGACTGGCATGGCCCAATGCCTGAAGCGGAATCTGAACGCATTCTAGCTCGCGACCAGGGCCGGGAAAACTGGGACCTGTGGGGTCCTTATCTCCCGGAACGCCAATGGGGTACGGTTCGCGAGGATTACTCGGCCAACGGCGACGCCTGGACGTACTTCCCCCACGACCATGCCCGCTCCCGCGCCTATCGATGGGGCGAGGATGGACTGCTGGGCATCTGCGACAGCGACTGCCGCCTGTGTTTCTCCGTCGCCTTCTGGAACGGAAAGGACCATATCCTCAAGGAGCGCCCGTTCGGGCTGTCCAACCCCGAGGGCAACCACGGCGAGGACATCAAGGACTACTTTTACCATCTCGACAACACGCCCACGCACAGCTTCATGCGCGGGCTGTACAAATACCCGCAGGCGGAGTTTCCCTACCAGCAGCTGCGCGAGGCCAACGCGCAACGCTCCAAACAGGAGCCGGAGTATGAGCTGGTCGACACGGGCATCTTCAACGAGGGACGGTATTTCGACATCGTGATCGAGTATGCGAAGTTTTCGCCGACCGACATTGCCATCCGCATCATCGCGACCAACCGGGGACCGGACGCGGCGCCGCTGACGATTCTGCCCACCCTGTGGTTTCGCAACACGTGGTCCTGGGGTGAGGAAGGCGTCACCGCGCCCGAGATGCATCTCACCCCCGATGGATCGGTGCGCGCCACGCCCTGGGGGCTGCCCGTCCATCAGCTTTACGGAGACAAGCCGGATGAAGTCCTCTTCACCGAGAATGAGACGAACAACCAGCGGCTCTTCAACGCCAAGAATGCGACCCAATACGTAAAGGACGCCTTCCACGAGTACATCGTGAATGGAAAAAAAGACGTGGTGAACCCCGCCAACAGCGGGACGAAGAGCGCCATGGTCTTTCGCCGCACGGTGGAGGCCGGACAGACCACGGTGGTCAATCTCCGCCTCACCGAGCATCCCCAGCCCGCGCCGTTCGCTCTGGAGTTTGACGCGCTTTTCAAGCTGCGGGAGGACGAAAGCACGGAGTTTTACCAAGCCATCGCGCCCGGCGCATCGGAAGAGGATCTCCGTATCCAAAAAACCGCGCTGTCCGGACTCCTGTGGTGCAAGAAGTTCTATTTCTTCCCCGTCCTCCTCTGGCTGGAGGGCGACCCCACCATGCCCAAGCCCCCGGCGGAGCGTTGGAAACTGCCCAATGCCTTCTGGAAGGAAATGCACGCCCACGACGTCATCTCGATGCCGGACTGCTGGGAGTACCCGTATTTCTGCGCCTGGGATCTGATGTTCCAGTCCGTCGCCTTTTCACTCATCGACTCGCAGACAGCGAAGAAGCAAAACCTGCTGCTGCGCGGCGAGCGGTATACCTCGCCAAGCTCGCAGATGCCCGCCTACGAATGGGCGCTCTCCGACGCCAACCCGCCGATCGGCGGCTGGGCGGCGTGGCGCATCTACTCCATCGAGCGCGGCATCAAGGGCACGGGCGACCGTGAGTATCTCAAGCGCGCCTTCAACAAGCTCCTCATGGGCTACTCGTGGTGGGCGAACCGCGTCGACCAGACGGGCGACAATGTCTTCGAGGGCGGCTTTCTTGGGTTGGACAACATCGGCGTCTTTGACCGCCGGTATCCCCTGCCCGACGGCAGCCGCATCGAGCAAAGTGATGGCACGTCATGGATGGCGACGTATTCGCTCAACATGCTCAACATCGCCCTGGAGTTGGCGCGCGAAGACCCGGTCTACGAGGATATCGCCGACAAGTTCCTCAACGACTTCATCTATCTCGCGGCCTCGGTGAACGCCAAGGGCACGCATGGGTTCAGCCTCTGGGATGACGAGGACGGCTTTTATTACGACGTCCTCCGCCGCCCGGACGGCTCAGTCGAGTACCTGCGCACGCGATCCATCGCCGGACTCACTCCGCTCTTTGCGGTGGAGAGCTTCGGCTCGGAGGTTGCGGATCTGTTTCCGCTCATGCGCAAGCGCATCGAGTACTTCCAAAAACATCGGCCTCACCTCCTCGATGAACTCCACCACATCGGCAGGGAAATCGACGGTCGCCGTCTCGTCTCCCTCGTGCCGCCAGAGCGTCTGCGCCGCATCTGCGAGAGGCTCTTTGATGAAAACGAATTTCTCTCGCCGCATGGCATCCGGGCGCTCTCGCGGTATTACCTCGACCATCCGTATACGTTCACGGAGGGCACGGAGACCGAGACCCTGAGCTACAGCCCGGCGGACAGCCCGGTCGGGATGTTCGGCGGAAATTCCAACTGGCGCGGGCCGGTCTGGATTCCCATGAATTACCTGCTCATCGAGGCCCTGCAAAAATTCGGCTTCTACTTTGGAGACACCTTCAAGGTGGAATTCCCCACCGGCAGCGGCAACGAGATGAACCTCTGGGACATCTCGCTGGAGTTGCAGAAGCGCCTCGTCTCGATTTTCCAGGAGGATGAAAATGGCAAACGCGCCTTCAACGGCGAAGTCGAACTCTTCCAGAACGATCCTCATTGGAAAGACCTGCTGATATTCAACGAATACTTCAACGGCGACACCGGGGCCGGAGTCGGCGCCAGCCACCAAACCGGCTGGACCGCTCTCGTGGCCAAGATGATCCGCCAGATTCACACTTTCCAAGCCGATTAACCCAACCCACTCCACATCTATGAAACTCGAAGGAAAAGTAGCCCTCGTCACCGGCAGCGCCCAAGGCATCGGCCAGGCCATCGCAATCCGTCTCGCCAAGGAAGGCGCAGACATCATCATCGACGACCGCCTCGGCAACACCGGCGCGCAGGAAACCTGCAAGGAGATCGAGGCCCTGGGCCGCCGCTCCATCGTGGTCGGTGGCGATCTTGCCAACCTCGCCGACAATCGCCGCCTCATCACCGAGGGCGTTTCGAACTTTGGCCAGATCGACATCCTGGTCAACAACGCCGGAGTCGAAAAGGGCGCGGACTTCTGGAATGTCACCGAGGCGGATTACGACTTCGTCCTCAACATCAACCTCAAGGGCACGTATTTCCTCACCCAGGATTTCGTGAACCATCTCCGCGACACGAAGCGTACCGGCAAGATCATCAACATCAGCTCCGTGCACGAGGAGCTTCCCTTCCCGCACTTCTCGACCTACTGCGCGAGCAAGGGTGCGCTGAAGATGCTCTGCCGCGATCTGGCGATCGAGCTGGCTCCCCTCGGCATCACGATCAACAACATCGCTCCGGGCGCGATCGAGACTCCAATCAACACCAAGCTCCTCAACAGCCCCGACCTGATGAAGGCGTTGTTGAGCAACATCCCGCTCAATCGCCTCGGCAAGCCCGGCGATGTCGCAGGCGTGGCCGCGTTCCTCGCCTCCGAGGATGCCGACTATATCACCGGCACGACCATCGTCGTCGATGGCGGTCTGCTCTGGGATTACTCCGAGCAGTAGGAAACACTCAATGCGAGGCGGCGGCCTGAAAATCGGGCCCCGCCTCCTCCGCCTGAGCCTGGGCTCGACGGGCGGTGATCTTCACAAAGAGCCACATTCCCCCCACGTAGGCGAACGTCGCGAAGGGGATCAGGATGCCTTCCCACGTGGGATAAAGGCCCAGCCAGACGCCCATCCAGGAGGGAAGCTCCAGCCCCGGGATCGGATGCACCGGCAGCCAGCCGACCGTCTGGAAGAGCCGGGTGGTCGAGCCGAGGAAAGTGAAGAGCACGAAGATCACCAGCACGCCGGTGACGACGAGCATCTTGCGGTAAGGGAGCTTGGCCCCGATGGCGAAGACGGCCACGCCGAGCGTGCCGATGAGCAGGAAACCGATGAGCAAGCCAAGAGACACGGCTTTCATCCCGGCCTCCAGAATGAGCGACTGCATGAAAAGCGTCGTCTCAAAGCCCTCGCGGAAGATCGTCATGAACCCGACGCCCATGAGAGCCAGGTTTTCCCAGCGGGTGGCGCGTTTGCGTTGAGCCGCCTTGCTCAGGTCACGCAGCCGGGCGTTCCATCCCGTCCAGTAGTATTTGTGGAAGACCCAGTTCGTCACCATGAGCAGGATGACCACAGCGATCACGGAGATCACCGCCTCCAGCGTTTCTCCATAGCGGGACAGGCCTTGCAGCAAGGTCTTCGATACCGCGAACAATCCCGCGCTCGCTCCGAGAGCCAGCCACGCGCCCAGGCCGATGCGACGGCGGATTCCGGCATTCTCCGGTCCGCGCAAACCTGCCAGCAGGGCGGCAAGAATCACGACCGCCTCCAAGCCTTCGCGAGAAACGATGAGAATCGTACTGATCGTCGCAGCCATCGGCGAGAGGCCGACCTTGACCAGCGCGGCGCATTCATCGAGCGCATCGAGCGCATGATCGTAGGCGCCGCTCAACGTCTCGCCCTTGGCTCGGCTGTCGAGCGCGGCCTTGATGCCGGGCCGTCCCGGCGTGCCATCGAGGAAAGTCTTCTCGGCCTTGATCGCGAGCTGCGGATCGCGAGGCAAGGCTCGGGATTCGATTTCCAGGTCAAAGCTCGCGTAGGCATCCACGCGCAGTTGCTCCGCCTTGCGCCACTGTCCGTCCATGGCCGCGGCGAGGGACTGACCCAGGAGGGAACGAATCTCCAGCACGGTCTCGGTTACGACATCCGCGCCCGTACCGGCCTTTTTCAAGGCGAGGCCAAACTCCTTTTGCAGCAGCGAGGAGATTTCCTTCACGTCGGATTCGATCTCGGAAAGAGCCACCTTGCGGTTGATGCCCGACTCCAGCTTCTCAAAGCCCGCGAGCAGCGTGCTGCCGTATTGAGTCAGCGCCTCCGCCTTGGTCTGACGCCACACGGGCATCAGCTCGTTGACGATCTGCCCGGCCTGAATCGTGAAGGTCTTCGCCTCGCGATATTCGAGAGGGATGATGATCTCTCCATTCCTGACCCCCGACTGGTATTCCATGGGGATCAGACGCAGCAGCTTCAGGACAATGCGTTCGCGGCGCTGGACGTCCTCGGCGGAGAGCAGATTCGGATAGCCTGCCTCCAGGGCGAGCCGCCATTCCGAAATCAGCTTGGGCAGATCGGCGCTTCCTTCGCTGGCCGCGGCGACGAGCTTGGCCGAGTTCACCTCGGGAGCCTGCTCCGGAGGCTTGGCCCCGACGAGGGCGAGGATGGATGCAGGAATCAAAGAAAGCTGCTCGATCTCCGCCGAGCGGGAGGCGATCAGTTGCGGCGTAGCCCGCCCGTCGAGAACCAGTCGATACAGCGCATCGCTCTTCTCCCGTGCGCGCGTGATTTGCCAGAGGATGTACTCCTTGGCCAAAAGCTGAGCCACCTGCTCGCGATGAATCCCCTCACCGCCCAGTCGTTGCAGGGCGAGAGCGCCCTCCACGGCGCTCACGTATTTTGGCAGTTTGATGATGGCTCGCCACTCGCGAGCCTTCTCGATGTCGCCTGCCGACAGCGCAGCCAGCATCTGAAGCGCCGCGACGTGCTGGAGCCGCGCCTGCACGTTGCCGAGCGACTGCGCGGCATTGGCCGGGGAAAAATCCTCCGGCTTGTCCCAGATCGCCTTGGCGGCGGGATCAGTCAGATTGGGCTGGAACGCAGCCCGCGCCGCCTGGATGCGGGCTGCGTTCTCGCTCGACCAGCGATTTCCATGCAGGTCGAGCAGGCTTTCATCGATCACCCCTTGCAGGGAGCCGACGTCGTCGATCACGTCAGCCCGGGACGAGAGGACCGTCAGGCCCAAGACGCCCGCGAGGAGGACGGCTTTTGCAAGGGTACGCATGGCAGGAACTATATTTTAGCTCTGGACCTTGACGCCCGAAACCGCGGCGCTCTGCTCGATCTGAGGCACGAGCTTGTCGGTTTTTTCCTTCGCCTGGGTGGCGAGTTCGTCGATCTCAGCGGCGGAAATTTCCCCCTGCTTCTCGCGCTTCTCGATGAGATCGAGGAAGTGCTGGATTTCGTCAAAACCGGAGACGACGGACTTGGCGAGAGCCTTGTCCTTGGCGGCGACACCGGACTTCACGGCATCGTACATGACTTCGCAGCTGCTCATGATTCCGCGCATGTCGGAAATACGGCTCACGGCCTGGAACCGGCCCGACTTGCTCGAGGAGTAGCGGGATTCCTTCCAGTCTTCAAAGTAGTCGGAGAGCGTCGGCGTCATCACGACCATCGCGCCGAAGCAGTCATTCACCGAGGCATTCCAGGCCTTGGCGTCGGCCACGAGTTCGCCGATTTTCTTGTTCGCGTCCTTGGCCGCGGCGGCGAGCACCTCGGGCTTCGGCATGGTCTTGTTGTCACCGACCGAGACCACCCAGCGCTTGTCGCCACCCCACAGGGCGGGCTCGATGATGTAGGTGAAGAGGGAGCCTTGTTTGTCGATCTTCTTGCCATTGCCGAGATCCAGCACGACCGGTGCGACTCCGTCCGGACCTTCCGAGGCCGGAACACCAGCGTCGAGGTAGATGTCATAATCCGCCATCGACTCCACGCCCGCCACGATGCCCTCGACGGTCTCGTAGCCAAAACTGTCCATCGCCTTGTAATTCTCCTGCATCTTCCCGACGAGAGCGTCCATCTTCTTGGAGTCCGCCTTGTAGGCCGCCTCGACGGAATTGCCATTTGCCGCGACCAAAGCCGCGTAAGCATCGCTGTTTTTGACGAAATCCTCGGAGGCGTTGTTCATGCGCTCAAGGCGCTCAAGGAGATATTTCTTCACGCTGGCGGCCGTGGCAGGCGCATCCTGCGCCTGAACTGCGCCGCAAATTGCCAGGGTCAGCACACCAACTCGAAGGAAAGACGAGAACTTCATATTGAGATTGAGTCGCACTCTTAACCAGTCTCAAACGGTTTGCGAGGGAAAAATTTGGCGGGGAATTGCGACAAAAAGACCCGGATTTGCGCTTGAGATCGCATTTCCCGCGGAGAAACTGACCGCGTGAGACACGTCCTCCTGTCCCTCATCACCTCTCTCATCATGATCTCAGCCGCACAAAGTCAGACCGAACCCTTCTACATTGGAACGTATGGGAAAGCCTCGGACAACCAGGGAATCTGGCGCTCCACGCTGGACACCAAGACCGGAAAACTGAGCAAACCCGTGCTCGCCGCCGCCGCGGACAACTCGGGGTTCGTCGCCATCACCCCGGATAACGAGTATCTTTACGCCGCGGTGGAGAGCGGCGACGCCTCGATGACTGCCGCCTACAAAGTCGAGAATGATGGCAAGCTCGCGCTGATCAACCAGCAGCCCTCCGGCGGAAGCGGAACGTGCCATGTCTGGCTCGCGCCGGGCTATGTTTTTGTGGCCAATTACGGCGGGGGCAGCGCGGCCTGCTTTGTCACGAATCCCGATGGGGCCCTGGGCGAGCGGACCTCGCTCGTCACCTTTACCGGGTCCGGGCCGAACCCCAAGCGGCAGCAGCGCCCCTTTGGGCATTCCGTCATCACGGACCCCGAGTTGAAATTCGCCTACGTCTGCGATCTCGGGTCGGACAATGTCTGGAGCTACCAGTTTGACCGATCCACCGGCACCATGACTCCGACCGATCCGCCGAGCGGTCGTCCCCAGGCGGGAGCCGGTCCTCGTCATTCCGTCATGTCGGCGGACGGCAAGTACCTCTACGTGAATGGCGAACTGGATCTCACCCTCAATGTCTTCTCCCGTGATCCCGCCAAGGGAACCCTGACGCTCATTCAAACCGAGCCGCTCCTGCCAGTGGGCACCGATACGGCGACGTTCACGAGCTCCGGCATTCAGATGCACCCCTCGGGCAAATGGATTTATGTCTCCAACCGCGTCCACGATTCGATCTCGGTCTTCGCCGTTGGCGCGGATGGAAAAGTCACCTTCGTGGAAAATGTCCCCGCCCTCGTCCTGGTTCCGCGAGCGTTCGGCATCGACCCCTCGGGCAAATGGCTCATCACTGCCGGGCAGAAAGACGGAAAGCTGGCCGTTTTGAAGATCGACCCGGCAACCGGCCGCCTCACCCCGACGGATCATCGTGCGGATGTGGTTAATCCCTCGTGCGTGACGTTTGAAAATCCGATCCCGCAAAATGGCAGCGCACACTGACACCTTCGAGGTCGCGACGCGCGGCAAGGGAACCTACGAGATCACCGACGAGGTCGAGCGCATCGTCCGCGCCAGCGGCATTCGCACGGGCACGGTGACGGTTTTCATTCAGCACACCAGCGCGAGCCTCATCATCTTTGAAAACGCCGATCCCTCGGCGCAGACCGACCTGAAGACGTTCTTTGAGCGCCTCGTGCCGGAGGATTCCAAGGGCTTCGTCCATACCCTGGAGGGGCCGGACGACATGACCTCCCACATTCGCATGGTGCTGACCCGGTCGAGCGAGGTGATCCCCCTCGCCCAGGGCCGCATGCAGCTCGGCACCTGGCAGGGCATCTTTGTCTTCGAGCATCGCCGCGCCCCTCATCGGCGTCGGCTCGTCGTCAGCGTGGTCGGCGAGTGATCAGCGCGGCTTGATCACCAGCGTCAGCCACCCAGCGAGAAAAAACAGGCCGCCGATCGGCGTGATCGCACCCAGCCATTTGATGTTGGTGACCGCCAGGATGTAGAGGGAGCCGGAGAAAATCAGGATGCCCGCCGCCCAGAACCAGACCACCATCGGCTGACGTTCCGCCGCCCAGAGCGACGCCACGGCATGGAGCAGGTGATACAGCACCGCCGTCTGCCAGATGGCGAGAGTGTCATTGGCCGTGAGGGTGGCCTTGAGCCCGTGGGCCCCAAAAGCTCCGAGAGCGACTCCGAGAAATCCCAAGACAGCGGCGACTTGAATGGCGAGAGACATGGCCCGAAACTTTGGCGAGTTCCCGCCTAAAATCAACTCTGTGAAAATCGGGCGATCCCGTCGCGCAGGCGATCCTCGGGAATTTCCGGCCCGATGAAGAGCGCCAGGGGGATTCGAACCCTCGGTTCTTTTCCCACCGGGAAATATTGGGGCTCCTCGAAACGATCCACCTTCTGAAAGACGAAGAACTCCCCGGGCTCCTCCGCGAAACTGACCAGTCCTTTGGCGCGGATCACTTCATCGGGCAGACCTTGGAGGAAGGCGGTGAAATCCGATTTCTTCACCTGCTCCGGCAGGGCCAACTCGATCGAGGAAAAGTGGCTGTCCTCATGATGGTGGTGCGAATGCCCTTCATGCTCGCAGTGATCGTGATCGCAGCCGCAGGACGCTTTTTCCACCAGCCGCGCGCTGACGATTCCGGCCCGGGCGACAACTTTGGCCAATTCGGCGGATACCGTCTCCACGGTCCCGATCTGTCCGCGCACTTTGTGCTCTCGCAGGGAGTTCTTCACCTCCTCCAGCCGCTTCGCATCGACGACATCCTGCCGGGAAATGATGACATGCGCCGCCGTACGGGCCTGCTCGCGCTCCAGCGCGTTGTGCCAGAAGCGCTTCTGCCAGCGTTTTCCATCAATGAGCGAGACCTGGATCGGGAGGGTGAATTTATCGAGACCCGGCTCCAAAGAGAGCATTTCGATCAGTTGCTCGGCATCGGTCGTTCCGTTGGTCTCCACCACGG
>Ga0209935_1001545_pt1 | contig 35055 bp, 25 predicted proteins | sample ThiBio_1000_plan_2_FD_183958 | JGI IMG/M metagenome (GOLD analysis project Ga0209935, IMG submission 183958) | Wastewater bioreactor microbial communities from Cape Town, South Africa - Thiocy_cont_1000_plan (SPAdes) | ecosystem: Engineered > Bioreactor > Thiocyanate-remediating >...
TGGATGGATGGATGGATGGATGGATGGATGGATGGATGGATGGATGGATGGATGGATGGATGGATGGATGGATGGATGGATGGATGGATGGATGGATGGATGGATGGATGGATGGATGGATCGATGAATGAATGGATGGATGAATGAATGAATGAATGAATGAATGAATGTGAGATGTGAATGAATGGATATACACACACATACATACATGTGACTACGTTTCGTTTATCGAGATAGTAAGATTGGGCAGGTACAGTTGGATTACAGATAGGAGAAGATCTCGAACAAGAGTTCGTTCGGTATCAGCGAGAATGCCGCCTCGGGCTCGAGCATCAGCGATCGAATCATCGTTACGGTCTTGACTACCTGCTGTACCGGTTCGGGTGCAAATCGGTGTCGCTCGACCTGCCACGCAAACTGTGTATCGGGCAGCCATCGATTGGCTCCGATCACGTGAACGTGGTTATCAATCATGAACGCGATGAGCCCGCGGTGTTCGTCGAACGCAATGCCGCGTACGAGAAGGAACTCGTCAAAGTTGCCACCGTCGAACGACGAGATGTACTGGCCTTGCGGAGTGAAGGCGTGCAGTGCCTTGGTGCCGGCGGTCGACACGATGATGCGGCCATGGTTGTCGGTGCACACAATGTTGGGACTCGTAAAGGTACGCAATCGATAGCCTTGCGCGCCGAACTCGAACAAGAACGAGCCGTCGATTGATGACAGCACCTGCACTCGATTGTTGCCGCTGTCGGCGACGATGATTCGCGATCGCTCGCTGTCGACCGCGACGCCCGTCGGGTTCTTGAACTCGCCTGCTCGGCTGCCGTATCGACCGACGGCGAACACGAACGAGAGATCGTCGGACGACAACACCTGCACTCGATTGTTCTTGGAGTCGGCGATCACGATGCGGCCCCAACGTCGATCGAGTGCCAAGGCTCGCGGCTGGTGGAACTGGCGCTCCCTGGTGCCGCTCTTTCCGACGAGCGACTGTATCGAGAACTGAGTGCGCGACCACACTTGCAGCTCGCAATTCGAGGCGTCGGTGACGAGGATTCGATCGTAGTCGTAATCGACCGCGATGCCACAAGGCGTGCCGATCTCCACGCCACGATAGCCGCTCGAGCAGTAGCCCGTAAGCAACGAGCCATCGTCGGCCGAGAACACTTGTATTCGAAAGTTGCATTGGTCCACAACGTACAAGTGCCGCCGTCGAGCATCGAACGTCAATCCGACGGGATTATCGAGGCGCGGCTCTTGGCGCGTTCCGATCGAGTATTGTACTCGAGCATCACTAAAGATCTTGCTCATCTTGGCGAGAGGAGAACAGCAAGCAACTACGAATCATCAGCGAGTGAGTGAGAGCTTGAGTGAGTGAGCGAGTCTCCATTCATTGAACTCTCCGCTTCGATTCATTGGATTTGCACACTCTCCATTCCAATCCACCAATCTAATGATAATAATCATATCCTCCTCCAATCGATAGTATTAGATGTTGGAGGTATTGATAGATCCATTTCTTGATGGATTGGCTGATTGGTTGATTGGCTGTCTGGACTTGACACAGGTTGCTGAATGAACCTCGCTCTACACTCTTCTTACACACTCTCATCACGAAGATACTCCGATATACTGTAAACAAACAAAATGATGCAACCTCGATCTCTCTCACTCTCACTGAGTCAATGTCTCACTCGCTAAAATACAATCAATTGAATCTCGATGGCCTGTAACTCGTGTGGACGAGCTACTACCTACAAGAATCCAAGTATCGCAAACAAGAGGCGTTTGGTGATGCGAGCCACGTCCGAGTGCTTCGCCAAGATGTGCAGCGAGATCATGGTGTACACGATGGCTCGCAGGTGCTTCGGAGCGTATTGGTGCTTGGCGGCGGTCCACTCATAGGTGCCTGGCAGCCATTGATTGGCCTCGATGGCGAAGACGCGGTTGGCTGCCGTGTAGGCGATGATGCCTCGGCGCTCGTCGAACGCCACGCCCTCGGGCGCGTACGGTCTGCAGTCGAACGTGGCCAAGTGGCGTCCGTCGGGCGTGAAGGCCTGCAGCCTCTCATTGTCGTGGTCGGCGACGATGATGCGCGAGTGCTTGTCGACGCATACCTTCCACGGTGCGCGCAGCTGGCCGGCTCGCTCGCCGCGCTCGCCGAACTGAAACAAGAAGGTGCCATCGCTGGCCGACAGCACCTGCAGGCGATCGTTGTCGGTGTCGGCGACGATGATGCGTCGATTGTAGGTATCGACCGCGACGCCGCGCGGGAAGCCGAACTCGAGCGCCTTGGTGCCGCGCGAGCCGACGACGAACAGCAGCGGATGGCCTTCGAGCGACGACAGCACCTGGATGCGATGGTTGCCCGAGTCGGCGACCACGATGCGCCGCAGCTCGCTGTCGAACGCCACCGCCTGCGGCAGCTTGAACTGCCCGGCGTGCGGCCCCAGCTTGCCGATCGTGTAGATGGGCATGCTGAGGTTGTCGAGGCTCATCACCTGCAGCTGGTGGTTGTTCGAGTCGGCGACGAGCAGCCGCTGTCGCTCGCCGAGCACCGCGATGTCGACCGGTATCCGCAGGCTGGCCGAGCGCTTCTTGAACTCGCCGAAGCTGCTGAGGAACGAGCCGTCGTCCGACGAGAAGATCTGCACGCGATCGTTGTAGCTATCGACCACGAACATCTGACTGCGACGAGTTCCATTGAACGCCACACCGTCGGTGCCCCAAAACTCGTCGAGCATGAATCGAAAGACGCCAGGTTGTCGCGCGCTGCGATCCATCAGCGGCGTTGGCGACGTCGACAACCTGGAACCAAGTGACTGAGTCCGGAGAGCAACGCAAAATGCAACAGCAGTATTGCAGAGTTGCAGGAGCAGGAGCAGGAGTAGTGAGCGAGCAAACAAGCAAGTGAGTTGGCGAGTTAGCGAGCAAACAAGCAAGTGAGTTGGCGAGTTAGCGAGCGAACGCACTGGATCAGCACTCGCTCACTTTCCCGCGCTTTTGCTCCTTTACCGCGCCTCTCTACTGTGGTACAGCCTCTCTCAGCCTCTCTATCTCTCCATCCCTCACGCCCACGCGCCTCGCCCTTCTCGCTATTCACACGCAAGGAACACCATATTATCGACTGTCCCATGCTCCTACCCACCATGAGGGCGCATCGTCGAGGACGCACAACGAGAATGTGTAACCGCGTAACCGCGTTCCAGCAGGCGCTTACACGTCGTCAATCTCCCTATCTCTCGACGATACACCGTTGCGTATCGTATACTATACTTCCTCGATTCGCCATGGCTCCATCATGGACCTCATTGTTGCTATTCCTGCAGTACGCGCGCGCCGCTCTTAATGTAGCGCGACAGCAACAACGCCAAAACTCGCTCACCAAGCGCGCGCATACTCGCTCAACTTTTGAACGATTGATTCAGAGATGCGCCCTTCGGTGGTTCACGGATTCTCGCGCGCGCTCTCACGTGAAACGCTGCAGATCTAACGTATCGCTTGGCGATCCAAGACGCCATATGCGCGATCGATCGATCGATTTATAAGGCGCGAATGTACGCTTGCAGCACTGTGTCCGACAGCGACATTCTCTCGCACACGCTCACGTAACGCTATTTATTATGCATACCCGCCACAGACATTCATCCGCCACACCCGACCCTCCTCGCACGACCCGTGTGAAGAACTGGGCGCGCGATCAGATGCAAAGCAAGGACCGCCAATTGTACGAAGCGAGTTGGCGCACTACCACGAGGCAAGAAGCGAAAAAGCGAAAATGTGCGGTGCGGAACAAATTCTACTCATAGGGAGCGCCTGAGAGTCTTCCGGGAGACTCTCCGTAGTGCTACGCGCTCTTTCTCACAGTCTCCTCGCTCTCCTCCTCCTCGCCTCAGCAGCTCCTCAGCAGCGCCTCCTCCATCTCCTTGCTCTCCTTCGCTCTTGCTACCCTAACCACACCGCCTCGCTAGCTTCATCCTCTTCAATCGTGCCACTCGTTTTCGTGCTCCTCCGTCGTCGTCGTCGTCGTCGTCGTCGTCGTCGTCGTCGTCGTCGTCGTCGTCGTCGTCGTCGTCGTCGTCGTTGTCGTTGTCGTCGTCGTCGTCGTCGTCGTCGTCGTCGTCGTCGTCGTCACCACCATGGGCGGCGAGCTGCCGAGCACTCCCCTTCTCTCGGCGCTGCTGCGCATCGTGAGAGCCGTAGCATCGTTATTCCTCGCCAATATCGCGCCCGACACTCCGCTCGTCGAAGTTCTGGTACTCCTCGCCATTGAGCTCGCTCACTCGGCTGACATTGCGAGCCAAGCAGCGCTGCTCTACGTGCCTGCTCTGGCTCCTGTCCTCGATGCCGTGCGCCAGCTCCTGGCAGCGCGCTTCCCCCAGCACCGCAGCAAGTGCGCTGGGATCGAGAACCCAAGGCCACGCTCCCTCCCTGCCGCCCCCGTCGAGGCTGTCGAGCCCAGGGCCTCGACGGTAGTCGACCGCAACGAGCCGAGCTCGGACACCGTTGCGCCATCGGCGAACCCACCGCAAGAGCAGCAAGTTGACGACCATCTCCCCGACGTCGTCCCCGTCGGCGGCGACGACTGCGAGGTCCAGACCGGCCACGATGTCGTGAGTGCCGCTTCTGATGCTGACGCTGCCGTGGCTCCCACCTCGACCACGAGCTCGCCATTGCCACCGCGACAATCGTTGCCGAGCAAGAACTCGCGACCACTGCTACAATCGCCGCCGTCGTGCGCTCCGACCAAGAACTCGCCGCTATCACTTCCGTCGCCGCCGTCGCCGTCGCTGCTGTCGTGCGCTCCGACCAAGAACTCGCCACTATCACTTCCGTCGACCACGAGCTCGCCATCGCCATCGTCGTTGTCGCCACCGCCGGCGGACAGCCCGTTGGCACCGGTACTGCGCGCTAGCATGGGAGGGCGAGTCATGGCCGTCGTGCGCTCAGCATTGCGAATTGGCTTCCCCATCGGCGACCCCAATGCCGAGGCTTTGGCCGCCGCTAAGCACAACGACCAGGCCCGGTCCTCCTGCTCGGCGCAAACCATGCGTATGCTTGCGTTGGACTCTCAAAGCCCTACCCCCAAGCTGTGTCAGGCCGCCGAGAACAAGCCTCGCGTCGTGACCCCCGAGCTCACGCAAGCCTACCAGCAGACGATCGTTCGTGCCACCAATCTGGCGGTTCTTCCTCCTGTCGATTTGCTTTCGGTATCCGAGACCGCAAACCCTCGAGAGCCTCCAGCTATCGTCCAGCCGGAAGACGTCGTCATTGTGCCCGTTGTGGACCTCGCTCGCGACGATGTCGTGAAGGACGCTCGCGACGATGTCGTGGACGCCGCTCGCGACGATGCCGTGGACGCCGCTCGCGACAATGTCGTGGACGCCGCTCGCGACGATGTCGTGGACGCCGCTCGCGACGATGTCGTGGACGCCGCTCGCGACGATGTCGTGGAGGCCGTTCGCGACGATGCCGTGGACGCCGCTCGCGACCGTCGCTCGTGAGGATGCGCCTCGCGCGGCCTCGTCTCCCCGAGGTACGTCTGTTCCATTGCAGCGCCAACAATCGCGCCCAGGCATTCAAACTAATGTGCACCATCCCAATGACTCTGTTTGCGTAGCTGCGTCGTGCCGCTCCCGCCAACTTATCACGGCGCTCGCGGTATTCCTTCCTCGCGGTAGCCTCCTCGCACGCTTGCGATGTCTCTTGGAGGCGTCGACGGGGCTGTGGGTACACCTCCGCTCGTTTGGTACGTCGCCGCTACGCTGAGAACTCTGTTCTTGCACGCAACCCTCTCACGCGCGCAATTCAACACAACAGATTCAAGTCGCGTGGCATGCTTCCTGCGTCGGCCGTGTGTGGTGATAATGATATTGGCACTCGTTCGTGCGGTCGCGCGTCGCCATCTCGCACGAAACCCGAGTTAGTGTCGATCTACATGCGCTCGGTCTCCCTCGAACCTTCACCACGCACCCTTCGCAATATGCCGGCGCTTTCTGCGGCGCCGGCCACACTCCCTTCTTGTCGCGTCTACCTATCTCTCCCAGTCACGTCTCTGTTCGTGGCACTCTTGGCCCTTGCACCATCCGTCTCACTCTCTCTCTCTCATATCTCTCATTCGATTGCCTCGTTTCTGCTCGCATCTCGCGTGACACAATGGACGAAATGCGAGTGGCCCACCATTACCCGCCCAACACGGCACTGTTCTTGGCTTCCATCAGTCGCTCCATCAATCGCTATTGCCCTCGCTCTGCACGCACTACTCACACACTCACGCGGCTGCCGCTGCCGCAACTGCTACGCGCCATCCATCACCATGATTTTGTGGATTTCAATCGCGCTATCAATCATCGTCCCACCAATCCTGGCGGTGTTGGGGGTCGTGTACTTTCAGCCGCGCGCTGCCATGAGGCACGTCGCGCAGATGTTCCCGCGAGTCGTGTGGTCGTTCGAGACCAGCGAAAAGGTCGTGGCACTCACGATCGACGACGCGCCTACCAAACACACTGCCGTTATCCTCGATATACTCAAGCAGTACAACGTTCGAGCGACTTTCTTTGTGATCGGTTCCTATGCCACGAGTACGCGCGCAACGAACATGCGCAATATCGCGGCAGTAGTCGCTCCAGCTAACGGCGCCTGTGTCGCACCCAAATGCCTAGAGCAAGACACTGCCATCTTGCATCGAATGCTCGCAGAGGGACACGAGATTGGCAACCATACGTGGACCAATCGAGGCTCGGTGTTCATGAGCGCCAAGAGTTTCGAGAAGAGCTTCGTCGATACTCACAACTATCTCACGAGCGTGATCGGTACGAGCCACACGCTCCTCGATGCCGCTTGATACCGAGAGCTCTCATACTGAACACTTACAACGCAGAATCCTACCACGATGAGGCGCATCAAACGACCGCTGACTCAGACGATTCCCACCAAGATGCAGCTGATACGCAAGCCAGCACAACCACGCCACCAACACAACGTACACTTCGATGGTTTCGCCCAGGGAGCGGTTGGTTCTATGGCCGCATGCTGTCGTTCATCGAGTCGCTCTCGTACAAGTGTGTGCTGGGCTGTGTGTACCCGCACGACCCGCAGATTCCGATACCGCCGTTGAACTCATGGCACGTTCGTCGCGGCGTCCACCCGGGCGCGATCATCATTCTACACGACCGATGCTACACGGTCGCAACCCTCCGCACACTACTACCGAGCCTCGTGAACGACAAGGGCTACCGAGTCGTCACACTCTCGGAGCTCCACGATCTCCATTGCCACGGCACTGACTCACCAGTCGAACAGCCATCAGCATCACCAGTCGATGAATCCGAGATCGTATCTCAGTCGTAGTCGCAGCGACCGAGTTCTCCTCATCGATTCAATGAGATTGTTTGTTTCGATCGCGTGATTGATTGGATTGGATTGATTCGTTGATGAAGCTGGTGAGATCTTCTCGATTGAACGATTGATGGAGTTATCTACTCGATACTGCGCACTATCTACCAATCGACAGCTCGATAGATTCATTCATGTGTAGATAGATTGCAGGCGTGGATCCGATCAGATGGTGTCTACGTCATGGTCCCTCTCTCTCTCTCTCTCTCTCTCTCTCTCTCTCTCTCTCTCTCAACAATCCACTCCATTCGCTCCAATCCCTCTCCCTCACGTACATCACTCCCATCGATCCATCTGTGTCCGTAAACTCTTACCCTCTTGCTCTCTCTTGTGATCTTACAATCTTTGATCCTTGATTGATGAGCATCTATCAACGAGCCAGCGAGCTGCGTGAAGCAGTACTCGCTGGTAACGAAGCACAAGTGCGTGCGTGTCTCGTTGAGCATCGAGTCGATCCGAACTACGTACCCTACAGCGCCGATCGAACCGTGGCACTCCACGTGGCGGCAGCTCGAGGCAACTACAACATTGCGTCGCTACTGTTGGATCATCGAGCCAGCGTGTACGCAAACGATGCCAACAACCAGACGGCGTTGCATCACGCCGCTGCCAACAGTGCGCGCAATGTCGATGCTCCTCGCTTGATCGAGTTGTTGCTCGAGCGCCGAGCTCATCTGGGAGCGTTCGATTCGATGCGACGAACGGCGTTGCACTATGCCGTACAACGAGGCTCGGTGCAAGCAGTCGAGTCGCTGCTCGATCGCCATGCGTCGGTCAATCTCGCAGGCGGATTCGAGCAGAACTCGACGCCATTGCACGAGGCCATGCAACACAATCAACTCCAAGTGTGCGATCTACTGCTCAGTCGATCGGGCAATCTCGCAGGCACCGACACACCGATCGGACTCGCGGTATCATTGAACAACCTGCCGTTGCTCGACATGGTCGTGCGTCACGGTGCCAAGGTCAACGACAGGGCCGCCTTCCAAACCCTGCTGCCGATCCATCGTGCAGCTGCGAGCGGCAACGCAGCCATCGTGTCGCGTCTCATCGAGCTCCGTGCCGACCTGGACGCTGAGACGCTCGGAATACCACGCTTCCATCCAGACACCAAGTACCTCGGCTGGGCCTTTGCGCCCAAGTCGACGCCGATCCTCGAGGCGATCGGTACTCAGAGCATCGAGGTGCTCGAGGTGCTGCTGCGGCACCGAGCATCGCTCGAACCTCACGGCGGCCCCAACGCACTGCCGCCGCTCATCTACGCCACGGTCGTAGGCTCGTTCGAGATCGTCAAGCTGTTGCTCGATCACTTGGCCGACGTCAACGGCACGCTGCAGCCGAGGAATCTGACAGCCCTTCATGTGGCTGCTCGAATCAATGAGCCCGAGATCGCCAGGTTACTCGTCGAACGCGGTGCCAACAAGGCCATTCGAACACTGGTCGGTATCACAAGCCATCTATTGATTGTAGGCAAGCTAGCGAGCTAGCGAGTCTCATTGTATTGCATTGGTCGATCCATAGGACACGCGAGCCACATCCTTCGACATGGCCAACGAGCAAATTCGACGGATCATATCCTCACACGGTACATTCACAATCACTCGCTGGCTTGTTCGAGGGAGGGAGAGATCGACAGATGGTTCGATCGATTCAATGTCTTGCGAGAATCTCGACTGACCGATTGCGGATCCATGGTACCATACTCTATCTGCAGAGTGGCGATGGAGCATTGCGACGCATTTGCTTGCGCCATTACGGTTCCAACGAGTAGTGCGCATGATATGCTTGATTCGTGCCTTCGAGCCACAATCGGTGTGGATGCTGATACCCAACGAGTTGCTCTTCATGATACTCGAACAAACGCCACTCTATGCCGAGTCACAACAACCTGGTGACGCACTGAACGGCAAGTAAGTAAAGTGTGGCTGAGATGAGTGAGCCAGCGCTCTTCTCGTACACTCGATTGCTCGATTGATCGATTGATTCAGTTTGCATGGAATCGAATCAAATCGCGGCGAGTCGGTAGTGCCGCGCTTTGCTGTGTCGCGATCGATCGATGAAGCGAACGAATCGAATCTCGCAGCCATCGAGTACTTGGTACATGTCGAGCGTCTTGGCATGATCCAGCATCTTGACGCCCTGCACTGCGAGGCAGTTGCTGCGCCACACCTGCTTCCAATCGATGGTGCGACGGCCATGGCGCTCTTCGATTCGTGCCGATAGTACACGCTCGATACGGCGCTTGAGTGCGAGCACGGTCATGTTCTCGGCGACGCGGATCGAGAAGCGTTCGCCATCGAGACGCACGATCCACACCGAGAAGGCCTCGTGGCGCTCGACTTGAAGGAGCTCGTCGATCTGGTCCATGTGTTTCTTGGCATCGAGCTGCCAAGCGGCGATCGATTCGAGACGCGGCTCGGAGCTGAGAGCCAGGTCCGAGAGCAAGGGGTCGCGCAAGGCAGTGCGCAGCAGTTGCAGCAGGCACTCCTCGGTCATGTCGGCATCCTTCCATCGTCGTAGTTGTGCCTCTTGGTCCAGGCCGCTCAAGACCACGAGAGAGCTTGGTTGTGGAGCAGGTGAGTTTGATGTTGTCGATGTGGTCGTATCGATTGTATCGGTGGTAATCGAGTTCGGCTCCATATGCTTGATGATATCGAGATGATGAATGCAGTGGTCTTGGTGATATCGAGATGATAGTATGCTTGAAGATATCGAGGTGATGATGGTATGCTTGATGATATCGAGAAGATAGTATGTTTGGTGATATCGAGATGATAGTATGCTTGGTGATATCGAGATGATAGTATGCTTGGTGATAGTATGCTTGGTGATAGTATGCTTGGTGATAGTATGCTTGGTGATATCGAGATGATAGTATGCTTGGTGATAGTATGCTTGGTGATATCGAGATGATAGTATGCTTGATGATATCGAGGTGATGGTAGTATGCTTGATGATATCGAGATGATGATAGTATGCTTGGTACCGAGATGATGATAGTATGCTTGAAGATATCGAGATGATGATGATAGTATGCTTGATGATATCGAGATGATAGTACGCTTGGTGATATCGAGATGATGGATGCAGTGGTCTTGGTGATATCGAGATGATAGTATGCTTGGTGATATCGAGATTCGATGATAGTATGCTTGATGATATCGATGATGGCGGTAAGGCGAGGAGGCAAAGAACAGAGCGGCGGCGCTCAGCGTCCTTCCTCCTCCTCCACCTGCTGCTCCCGCCGTACCCCTCGGACCCTCTCCTGCTCCTCTGAGAGACCGAACCGCCCCCTCCCCTCCTACTCTACGCGATCGATACTACCCGTACTCGTACCCTTACCCGTACCTGTATCTGTACCTGCACCACTACTTCCACGATGAAGAGCCTTCAAGCCTCTCCGTACTCCGATACCTACGCTAGCGTGGTACCATCCAACGACCCACCTGCACCACCACAGCCACCTGCACTACCACCACTACCTGCACTCGAGCAATGGGAGCCCTCTCAACACGACATCCACTCGATCCTCGACGCCTGCATCTCGTCCCTCGAGAGCTGCATCTCCACGAGCTCCGACGCCACTCCCGACACCAAGCTACAACTCGACAAGCTCGTGACTACTGCCAGACGCCGCCTCTCGTCAGCGACTTCCTCGAACTCGAGCGCGAGCTCGAGCTCGTCAGCGAGCCCGACCTGCTGCTCACAAAGCGATGGTGGATCGCTCGAGGAGGAGACTCCTCTCTCGACTCGACTCCTACAAGCCGAAACACAGTATCTCGACGGATCGATCATTCCAGCCACCATCTCGTTGGTGTCGATGCTCGTGTGCTACTATCGACACCACGATGGCTTGAGCTCCTCGAGCAGCAGCAGCAGCAACATCTCGGCCTCTTCGACTCCGACAAGTGACTCTGCAGATGCCACTGCACCGTCCAACATCGACCCCAACACCATGACGATCGGACGAGCGTTGTTCCTGCTCGGTCTCCTCTGGAAGGACGGCATCACGTACCGAATGCGCGATTGGAATCGCACGTTCGAGCTCTTCGTGCTGGCGTCGTTCTCGCAATGTGCCTTGGCTCTCCAATACGTCGGCGTGTGTCAATCATCGGGTCGAGGCGTCCGCGAGAACAAGCATCTGGCGCTCGTGAACTATCGACGTTCGTTCGAGCACATTGAGCGAGCGGCACGAGATCAGGCCGATTGGCTCGCACAGTTCCTCTTGGCCTCGAGGTTCGAGTTCGAGTATGGTTGCAAGCAGGACATGGACGCCGCGGCTCATTGGTATCATCTCGCGGCCTCGCGAGGTTATGCGCCTGCTGCCAACAACCTGTACGTCAACGAGCCTTCGAACGAGGCTCTATGTCTCTCTCGCGTTCTCTCTCCAACACAACCGACTCATTGCATTGAATGGCCTGCATGAATCAATCGATTCGATGGCTTGTAGTGGAGCATACTATCAACGACGACGCGATGCCATCGAGGCCATGAAATGGTATCGAGTGGCTGCAGAGAAGGGCCATGCATTGGCGCAATCGAACCTCGCGAGCATGTACGACTCGGCCAACGGCGCCAATCTCGTGCGCAACGTACACGAGGCCCGACGGTGGTACGAGAAGGCGGCCATCGGAGGCTCGACGCTGGCGCTCAACAATCTCGGCTGCATGTACGATCTCGGCGACGGCGTCGAGGTCAATGCCGCCGAGGCTCGACGACTCTACATGCTCGCGGCCGAGCAGGAGAGCGCCGTGGCGCAGTACAACCTCGGCGTCATGTACGCACGCAACGACCGCGATCCAGGCGACGCGGCCATGGCGGTCGAGTGGTATCGCAAGGCGGCCGCCAACGGCCACGCGACCGCCAGTTACAACCTCGGCGTGTGCTACGTCAACGGCACGGGCGTCGAGCCCGACCTCGAGAAGGCGCGCCAGTGCTTTCAGCAATCGGCCAACCAGAAGCACATCAAGGCCATCGTGGCGTTGGCCAAGCAGTACGAGCGAGGGCTCGGTGTGCCGGTCAATATCGCGAGAGCCGTGCGATGGTATGATGCCGCCAGCGCTCTCAACTGCGAAGAGTCGACGCGTAAGCTGGCCGAGTTATACTCTGGTACCTATCGTGTTGCAGACGTAGCCTGTGTGTGTGCGATATCCAGGCTGCCCTTCACTCCCTCACTCACTCACTCACCCACTCGTTCATTCATTCATTGGTTTTATGGAGCAGAACTGCAGGTGCCATGGGATGCCACCAACCATCACCGCTTTCCTGCCAACGCAAAGGAGGTGATCGAGACGCTCGTGGCTCTCACGACGCCGGCAGCCGATCATCAAGTGGTGCTCGTCAATCCGTCGCTGCCGTTGTTACCGTTCGAGATGGTGACGCTGCTGATCAACCACGTTCTGGCGGCCCTGCGTCAAGGAGGCTTTCGGGCCAGCGATCCAGCACCGCCACCGAGCTCGTCGCCCGCAACGAACCACCATTTCCGTCGCTTCTATTTGTAACTGTACTGCGCAGGAGCGCGTGTACCTGTGTGTACCTGTGTGAGAGTGTATGATAGAGGTTGAGGCCCAAGAGAGCGTAGAGCTGTTCGATGCTTCATTTGTACGTCGGTCGCACTGTTGTCGCAATCATCTAAACCATCGCGGGCCCTAAGTAAGTAGTCGCGCTTGATTCCATCCGTCATACCCGCCACGTACGCGAACTCACCGCGCATATACCGTGTGTGAGTGTGTCGGGCGCCTACAGCCCACAGCCACCCGCCACTCGCCACCACGGAGGAACGAGATTCGGTACAATCGGCCACATCGATCGCTTGTTGGTTCGGCGCGCCCGATATTTCGGAGGCGGGAGCGGGAGGCGGAGGAGAGCCAAGATTGAGTCGAGCGATAGAGGGCTTAGACGAAACCTTATGATTCCGCGTTGTACGAAAAACCCAACGCCGGCAAGGACAGAGGAAAAGCAGAGGCAGCGCCTCAGAGGGCGGAGGAGGAGAAAGCGATAGAAGGCTCGGTCGGTGCTCTGGCGGCGCGCTGTGGTGCTCGGTGGGTGGTGGTTGGCCTCAGGCGGCGGTGGTCGGTCTCAGTGCGGCTCAGGCGCTCGGCGGCGCGGTTGTTGCTTCTCTCTCCCTCTGCTGCTGCCTGTGCTCCGCTGTTGCTGCCGCTGCTGCCGTCGTGGTCGTCCTACTGCTCGCTCGCTCTCGCGTTGGACACCCACACACCCACACAGCGCCCTCGCCCTCGCCCACTGCGGTTCTCGTGTGTCTCTCTCTTATCGACGAGCCAATCGGGTGGTTTGCACGTCGCAGCTTGAGATATCTCTCGATCTCGATCGTTCTCGTCGTCGTCGTCGCAGCGCCCCTCGCGTGCGGGAGGCCCTCTCGAGTTCTACCCCCGTTCGACACTTGGTGGCGTTCGTTGGGCGCACCAGCCATCGTCACATCGGCAACTACCACACCATCGCATCGCGTGGTCTGTCTCGTGGAAGGTAAGCTCCTCTCGTTCTTGTGTGTGTGTGGTGGGAGTGTGTCGGCACGGGCGGTCGCGGCGTTGGTACCGGCGTTGCCTCACCAACTGTCGCTCGCTCGAGCGTGGTTGGCGGTGGGAGGCTGGCGTGGAGGACCGAGAGGGGGTGAGAGGGGCCACGTCGAGGCCGAGGCTTTGTGGCGACGAGAGGGAGGAGCGGTGTTGGTTGGTGGCGGCGTACAAGAGCGACGGTTGCAGCGTGTGTCTACCTTCGCTCGAGAGAGAGAGAGGGAGGGCGCAAGAGAGCGCGCCCTCTATCGTCTGCTTTCGAGCCTCGTCGTTCTCTCGCGCGTTTGTGGTGACAGTGGCGGTGTCTAACCATCGTTTGCCGTTCGATTTGGTCGGTGCGCAGCCCATCGTTGACTCTACGTAGCCCTTGAGAGAGATTCTCTGAGTGCGACCCGACCTCCAACCATGGTACGTGGCGGCCTCTCTCCGCGCCTCCCTTCGTTCCTCTCGCTTGGTGCTCGTCTGGAGAGGAATATCTGCCTTACCGCGACCTTTGCGTCTGGTTTCGTGTTGCGTGCGCAGTCCAAAAAGGTGGTGCGCGTCCACTTTGTGGACAAGTCGTGCAAGGCCATCGCCATCGACAACAACACCACAGCCGCTGATCTGAGAGAGACGGTCATCGAGCGCATCGAGCTCAAGGAGGAGGCTTGCTTCTACTTGTTCGAGAAGCGCGATGATTGGGGTGCGTACTTTCTCTCTCTCTCTCCGCTCTTCCAACGTCTCGCTCGCTGCTCGTTCAGTTATTCTAATCCTTCTGTTTGTGTCTGCTTCTCTCCTGTGGCGCCCCGTGTGTGCTTTATTTTTATTTTTCTCCCCCACCTCACAGAACGTTGCCTCGAGCCCGATGACAAACCGGCAGAGATCATGCTGCAGTGGGAGAAGCTCGAGAAGAAGAAGGCCGAGGAGTGCATCTTCTTGTTCAAGAAAAAGATCTTCTTGAAGGACGACGATCGCGAGATGGAGGACCTCGTTGCCAAGGATCTCATCTACAAGCAGGTTCGTCTCTCTCTCCCTCGTCTCTTCCACACCAACGAACGTTGCGACTTACCGTTGGTCGTTATTCAGGCGCTTGCGAGTGTGATCTCGTCCGAGTATCCGTGCACAGTCGAGGATGCTATCAAACTCGCTGGTCTCCAGTTCCAGATCGTCTACGGCGACCACAACCCTCAGTTCCATGTGCCCAAGTTCCTTTTGTACGTGCTCCCACAAGCCACAACAGCCATCGCTGCCACCCGCGCACCGCGCCGTTGCTGATTTATTGCGCTCGTCCTCTCGTCCTCATTCTCATCCTCGTATTTCATTCGTTCGTCTAGGCCATCACTTAAGGACTTTGTGCCCAAGACGTTGTTCTCATACAAGCGCCCATCCGAGTGGGAGACCTTGATTCTGCGTCAACACGAGACGCTCGTCGGCAAGGACAAGGAGGACGCCAAGACAGAGTACCTCAACATTGTAAAACAGTGGGCCTACTACGGCACCACATTCTTCCCACCGTGCAAGTCTGTTGGCAACAAGCTGCCATCAAAGTATGTGATTATCGGCGTCAACTACGAGGGTATTCGACTGCTAAAGAAGAACAAGGTATGCGTCTACCCGCCGCTCTCGTCTGCTTGCTACGCCGCACTCGCTCACGCCACCATCGACTTGTGTGCACAGGACTTGATCTCGGAGCATCTCTTTACCGAGATTTGCAGCTGGGCTTCGTCGTCGGGTACCTTTGCCTTCGAGTTCGGCAACCAGAACGAGTCACAAAAGTATACGTTCGAGACCAAGCAGGTACGCACCGGCGCGACTCCTCCACACACACTCACACACGGTTGTAGCAAGTTGCTTGTTTTTACCGATACTCATCCACTTTGTATGCGTGAAAAATAGGGCGCCATCATCGCATCGACGATTCAGACCTACATTGACATTCTTGTTCAGATGCTCAAGAATGGAGACGACGATGAGGATGACGAGTCCGAGACCGCGAGCGTGTCGCAATCCTCGGACGGTTAAACGCGTGCGCAAGTGAAGCCCACAACTTCTCTTTCTCTCTCTCTCTCTTTCTCTTCTGTCTCTCTCTCTCTTTCTCCATCTCTTTAGTCCTTTGTTTCTCGTGCGTGTTACCTCCCGCTACCAATTCTCTTGCTCTCTTCTCTTTCCTGCACTATTTGATTGCTGCAAGCTACTTCTCTGCTCGCCCGCTCGCTCGCCTGCCCGCCCTTATCGTTCCTCTCCTCTGTCCTTCCTCTTTCTTGAAGGAGACATTCGCAGCCCTCGCCGAACAACTCCGCTAGCACCTGACCGACGACGACGGTGCTGACGACGATGCGCCGCATCCCACGCACCCACCACCACCACATTACTACTGCTACTGTGTCACCGATATCGTGTGTTTGTGATTTCGTTCGTGTTATTCTCGTTGTTGTACACGCTTCTACTACTCTCGCACCTCCCTCCCTCCTGTGGCCTCGCTGCCAGCGCGCCTGTGTGCGCCGTGTGCATGCGTGCGTGTAAGAGTGTGTGTTTGTCGATGTGTTCGTTGCGTAGCGTTGCGTCTTCTTCATTTGTAAGTCCGTGTGTCGATATAGAACCCCCTACCAATATACCAAGTAACCCCTCAAATCACCCAGAGCCCTCGCTGCCCGCTGTAGCACACCCAGACTCGACTCGCGAGTAAGACTCTACTCGACTCGCGTGCGCCGCACGTTGTGGCTTTGTGTTTGCGACTCCCGTTTAATAAATACCATCATTGAGTAACAAACAACAAACAATTAGAACACTCTTACTACTTCTTCTACTACTGCTTCGTTGTCGATGATAAAATGAGCTGGCTCACTAGAAGAGCGCACGCGTGCTGGGTGTTGAGAAAGGGAGACGCTACGAGAGATGATAGAATAGATAGGTAAAAGGAGAAAGAGAGAGAATGAGTAAACATGCGAGTAGTAAAAGAGTTCGTTCGTCAGATAGATAGGTTGCAGAGAGGGAGGAGATAAGAGAAAGTGCGTTACACAGAGGGGTAAGATTAGAGAGGGAGGGAGAACCAATAAATGCATCGTCTACATGTGTAAACAAAACAAACTCGTAAGTATAAGTAATCATTCAAGATGCGCGCGTTCGTCTTCTGCTACATACCAACTTGAAAGGAGGATGCTATTTGATGGAAGGAAGCGTTGGATCGGTGGAGTGGGATCACTCGCTCATCGTCGATTACTCACCAACAGTACCCATGTTGGGCAACAAGGCTCGCAACTTGACGGCCACCTCACCACGACACAACACATACTCCTTACCCTCGGAGATGGCATCCTCAAACTCGGAGATTTGGAAGAGATGCGGGCGCTTGCCCTCCTCGAGCAGGAGACAGTGAGTGCACGGCACAAAGACCTCGACGTTGAGGTTCATGGTGCTCTTGACGAGGCCGTCCGTGTTCTCGAGCAAGTGCAGCAGCGAGTCGCCGGCCGTCTCGCCGCGCACGACAATGTTGAGCGACTTGTCAATGTTGTCGAGCTTGACGAAGGCGCGGTCGTACTGCGGCGACACGATGATGGCGCCGCCCTTCCAGTAGTTCTCGAGCTCCCAGCCGAGGTTGTTGACGAAGCGTCCGATCAGGCGCGAGAAGAGGCCTTGCGGGAAGAACTTGAAGATGTAGACGCGACGGAACTCGGGCTCCTCCATCTCGTAGCCCGGCGGCCACATCTCGTTGAGCTTGGCCGGCGACGGCGGCGGCTCCTCCTCGAGGTACGCCGGCACAAAGATCTTTTGCAGGCCCTCGGGACGCAGCACGAGCTCAAAGCCCTCGAGCAGCGACAGGATCAAGTCGTGCAGCTCCGGCGGGTGGCGCGCCGGGTTCCACACTTGCTCGAGCTCCGACTCGGGCAGGAAGCCCTTCTTGACGTACTTGCGCATGCGCGGCATCGACGAAAAGATGTCGGCCACCCACTGCGCGTCGATAAAGACGTAGTCGCGGAACGTGCGCGGAAAGTAGATGATCAGGCCCGCGTTGTGGAGGTGCTTCATCGCCTGCATGGTCTGCGTCTGGTCGATGCCGCACGCAAGGATCTCGTCCTTGAAGCGATCAAAGTTCGCCAGCGGATGCTTCATCACGCGGCGCAGCACCTTGACGCGGTCCTCGAGGAACAGGAAGCCGCGAGGAATGTTCTCGCCAATGTCCTCGAGCTCCACCACGTACTTTTGGATACGCTCCAAAAGCGCCTCAATGTTCTTGCCGGTCTTGCCACTCACCGCAAGGTGGGTCTTGATGTTCGGGAAGCGCTTGTAGAACTTCTCCTTCACGCGGTTGAACATCACCTTGCGGAACTTTTGGTTCACCTTCTTGTCGTCCGCATGCGTGCCGACCAGAATGATCGGTGCATCGGGCGCCTTCGACGTGACCACTTGTAGCGTCTGCTCGATCTTGATATCGGCCTTGGCCTCCTCAAGCATATCGAAGCAAACCAAGTACAAGCCGCGAGGAGACAAGAACAAGGGTTGAATCAAGTCAAACTCGTCCTAAAGTCATTCACATCATACGCACACAAACACATAATCACGATGAGTATCACTAATAAAGAGACGAGAGGCCCTCGAGTGAAATACATACATGACCAGAAAAGTCCCAAACGCCAAGACCGACCTTGGTTTCGTTCGTGCCCATGATCAACTCCAGGATACGGATACCTGCTGTTGGTTCAGGTACATCATCCTTCTTGGGCTTGAAGTTCTTGTCGAGGCGCTCATGCAATCGATCAACGACACTCGATTTGCCACACTAGATTGACATGATTTGAGTGAGTGAGTGAGTGAGTGAGTGAGTGTGAGTGACGAATAGAAAGACTCGTAGACGACCATAGGGGTAAAAATACGTACAGCTCCAGCACCAACAACCATAAGCTTGGTACGCCAACTCTTGTCGATGATCTTGGGCAATTGCTGCACCGTGGCAATAACCTCCGAGTCACCGAGCTTGATCGTCTCTTGCTGGATGCCCTTGATGTTCTCGTTGCCAGCAATCTTGAGCTCATCCAAACTGACCAGCGTTGCAAAGAACTCGTGCAAACGCTTGAGGCGGTTGTTTTGTAGATCGAGCGTTCGCAGGTACTTGAGCAGCTGAATGCTCTCGGGAATCGCCGTCAACTTGTTGTCCATCAAATCGATCTTGGTAAGCCTGCATAACGACAACAACAGCGAGCGCGTGTGAGTTCGACATTGCGGTTATGTTCATGCACAAACGCCCGTCGGGCCCCCACGAACCTCCACATGAGACCAATGTATTCAGGCAACTCAGCGAGTTGGTTGTTGTTGAGGATCATTTCCTCGAGGCGGTGGAGATTCGTAATCTCGTTCGGCAACTTGACGAGCTTGTTGTTCGACGCATCAAGACGACGAAGCCTATGAGAGTAGATTGGTTAGAGAGTCCCATTCGGAAAGGAGATGGCGACCTAGCGTGCGTGCTGGTAGCGTAGGACGTACTCGGGAAGCAAGCCAATGCCATCGGGCAGGTAGACCAGCTGGTTGTTCGACAGCAAGAGATCCACGAGGTACAACAAGTTCGGGCGCTCATCAGGAAGCTTCTTGAGCGAGTTGAACGAGACATCGATCTTCTTGACCCTATTTGCGTAACAAGTACAATGAGCAAGAGGGAAATGACAAAAAGGGGAGAGAATTGCCATGAGTCACAACGTACTTGGACAAGAGCACGATACTATCCGGGAGCTCGACCAGTTGGTTCTGACTGAGCAACAAGGTCTCAAGCTCCTCCAAGTTCGACAACTCCTCAGGCAAGCGCTTCAGCTGGTTGAACGAGAGATCGACATGGATCAACCTAAACAAAAACGATCCCATCAACGAGTGAGTATAGAATCAACTACAACTACAAAAATTGCACAACCAAGCTAGCGAGAGATTCGTACTTTGTGAGCAGACGGAACATCTCGGGCAACTCTGAAAGATGGTTGTGACTGAGGTTGAGCTCCTCCAACAGTTCGAGCTTGGTAAACTCATCAGGGAGGCTCGAAAGCTGGTTGAACGACAAGTTGAGCTTCTTCAACCTATGTAGTAAAAGCGAAATAGCGATAACATGTTTGGTGGTTATTCGTGGGTCAGCGAAAGATAGACCTCCAAATAATTGGTAGGAGGCGTAGAGCGAGTAAATATCGACATATCGACACGTACAACTTGAGCTGACCGATCGTGGTTGGAATCGTTCGGATGGCGTTGTTTTGAGCCAAGAACTCTTGGGCGTTCGAGAGCACTCGAATCGAGTCGGGGATCTCCTCGAGCTCGTTGTACGAGACATCGAAGACCTGGCACTTCTCTCCTCCTTCGAGCAACCTCGCGACCAGCTGCTTGTACGAGCGGCCCGAGAGAATCAACAATGGGCTTTGACCAGCCAAGAACTATATCATCACCAGGCAAGAGAGACAGAGAAAGAGAAAGAGAGAGGGTCATTAGCGAAAGTATCCACGGCAACGCACACGGCACGCGCGCATCGGTCTTCTTTTACGTACGGCGTGGTAGTTGAAGTTGCCTTGCAACAACCATTGAATGGTAGTCAAGGTCTTGGCGACGACCTCCTGCTCACCCTTGTACAAGGGCTCGAACAACTCGACACGCGTCACGTTGAGATTGATCTTGAGCAAGGCCTCGATCGATTGGATGCCCTTGAGCGTCAAGGTATTCATGCGGATATCGATCCTATGGTCAACAACGACAACTGTGAGCGAACGAACGATTTGCATGTTCAAGAGGGAGTAGGAGGAGTAACCTACCAAGTAATGGTCTTGTTATCTTGCAGATGCTTGGCGAGGTAGATGACCGACGCATCGCCACCAGCGAGACCATGGTTGGAGAAGTCGAGCTTCTTGACTTGGTTGTTGGTTCGGAGCGACTTGACGAGCGACTGGAGCTTGCCCTTGTTGAGGCGACAGGCCGAGAGGTTGACCTCGTGCAAAGTCGGGTCGTCGAGGCGCACTTTGTCGAGCACGGCCTTGACGTAGTGCTTGGCCTTGTCCTTCTTCTTGAGCTGGAGGAACTCGAGCGTCTTTTCAATGTTCTCGGTCGCGACCGTAGCGCCGTACTTGACGCGGTCCTTGAACGAGTCGGACGCCGGGCCCGTGACGCCAGTGGTCTGGTACATTTGCGGCGCAAACGGCATGGCGCCGCCCATACCACCGCCGCCGCCGGCGCGGCCCATACCAGGCATGGGGCCACCCATCGGCTGCATGGGGCCCATCGAGGCGCGTTGCATGTTCATGCCGGGCATGGCGCCGCCCATCGGCTGCATACCACCGGGCGGGACGCTGAAGCGGGCCATCTGCGGCATGCCGGGCGCAGCGCCATCCGAGCCGTCGAGGTCGTCCAAGCCGCCCATGCCTCCACTGCCCTGCAGGCCCATCGATTGCGTCATCTGGCGCATGGCCTCGGCCGGGTCGATCTGCGCCTGTGCACGATAGTCGACCGTCGGCGCCGAGAGGTCCGGGAACTCCATGGCCGGCAACGACGCGAGCGGTGCGTACGGGTCCGGGATACCGAGGCCGCTGAGAGGCGACGAGAGGTCCGGAATGGCGGGCGCGCCGCCTCCTCCACCGCCGCCGCCTGACTTGGTGGCGGCCATGGCCGGACGCGGCGGCGGGTTGTCGAGACTCGGCAGCGGCATGTTCATGCCCATGTAGGCGTCGTCGTCGTCGTCGTCGATGAGATCGATGATCGGCGGGGCACCCGAGGAGCTCGAGCCGTTGGTGGCGGCGGCCTTGGCGGCCTTGGGGTTCGCGGGCTTGGGCGGCAGCGCCATGTCGAGCGAGTCGGCGTCGAAGTCGATGTCGTCGCCCATGCCCATGCCGCCGCCCATCATGTCCATGTTCATATCGAGGTCGAGACCGTCGGCCATCGCGCCACCACCGTTGCTGTACGAGGCTGGTTGTGTGGGGAGAGGCTGACTCATCATCGAGTCGTCTCCCATCGAGAACAACTCATCTTCGTCGTCGAACATGATGTTGATGTAGTGGTTGATGTAGTGGTTGAGAGCTCAGCAGTGTATCTCGCTCGCGCTCGAGTTGTAGCTTGTAATACCGGGTGATTCGAGTAGTCAACGAGTCGGTCGATCGATCAAAGACTCACACTCGCAACACGGTAGCGAAAGACACGCTCCTTCACTCTCGCACCACACGCTCAACGGCGATAGAGCACACAGACGCACACAGACACAGACACGTTCAAATGTCCCTGTCCCTCGCGCTATCGTCTTTGCTCACAGCACACGCCTCCTTCTCTCGCTCTCGCTCGCGCCAAAGGCACCGATACTCTCTCTTTGAGTATGTCCTCCTCCCTCTATCACAATGAAAGAAGAAGGAGAGGGAGAGAACTTAGCGCACAGACACTGATGAGAGAGCGGGAGATGACACTGAGCCACTGATGCACTGAGCTCCTCTCTACTCTCCTTCCCTCTGCTCTCCGCCTGCGCTCCTTACCCTCCGCTACGTAGAGCGAAGCCGAGCCCAACGTATTTTCGTTAAGGCCCTCGCAGAGCCTACTCCACTTTCAATCAAGTCTCTCGGCGTTCCTTAATATTCGTGCCCCGGATGATTCTCCTCTCCGATCTGCCTTGGATATCTCGAATCGAACGAGAGACGCTCACGCTCGGCGCTCGGTTGTTACTGGCGAATACTGCGAGATTAATACATCAAATTATAGAGCATCTATAGTTCTCGGGGTGTATAAAACGAGAGAACCCAACGAAGATCCTAGATATTTTTTCGGGAGCTCGAATCGATCAAGTGTCAATCGAAAATATCTGAATCCACGTCAGCGACGCCATTACGCACCGTGTCGCCTGCCCGCCTTCAAAGACGCAGGAGGAAAATCTCCAACCCATATAGAAGATCGTTCACTGGCTCGCTCGCCATAAATCTCTTCCTCCTTCCTTAGCGCCTCGCTCCTCTCGCACGCACCAATGGCTGAGCAGTACCTCGCTCCGACCTCGCCCGGCGACCATGCTCGTACCACGAACCACCATGAATCACCGGACGAGACAGCGCTATCGAATGACATCGACGTCGATACTACAACCACTACCGCTACGATCTCCGAGCCTCTCCACGAGCTGCTGGACCACTTCCAAGCCACCATCACTGCCGGTCTCGAAGCTCGCCGTCTCGACTTCCTGTACGCGCCCACACGCTCTCGCTCTCGCCCTCTATCTCTACTACTCAACTCTCGCTCCTCCCTCGTTCCACGTACCATCCTCAGGAGCTTCGAGAACCAAGCCACAGAATTGATGCAGCAGCTTCAACACGAGATCGGAGGCCTTCGTCAACAGCGCAAGGTACTCGAGCAAGGTACGTGAACCATTAGTCTCTCTCTCTCTCTCTCTCGCGTGAGAAATATCTGCCATCGGTACCGATCGATGCTGAATCTCGTTGGCTCCTGCGTTACGCAGAGGTCGAGCGCTACCGTGCACAGATCGCTCACTTTCTCGCGTCCCTCGAGTCGGTCGGATTCCGTCGCAACGACCATGCGTAAACGCACCCACGTTCGAACGATCAGTGGTTTGTGCTTGGTGCCTTGTTGATTGCCTTGTACGACGCGATGGTGCGGCTTTCGCGCAAGCCGTCGATCGCCAATACAAGCCAGTATACGATTACCACACGACGCCAACACAAACACAGACGCCAAGACACGCACAGAGAGGTTGACTGAGAGATATCAAACATTGACGTAGAGAAAAGACGATACGGGACATCATGTACACACAGATATAATAACGAGGACGATACGACACATCGAGGAAGGGCTGTAGAGATGTACATCGATATCCAAGCAACATAGACAATATATAGAGATAGAGATAGAGAGAGGCACGAGAGTAGTAGAGATTAAGAGAGATGGTTCTGGCAGACGATGGTGATGTCGGTGAGTGAGTGGCTCAGAGAGACTCTGTGAGCCCGACGAAGAAGCCAATCAAGAAGAACACGATGAAGATGCAGCAAAAGATCGAGAACAACACGAGGCTGAGGTTGCCCAGCGCTCGAGCCGTCGGATTCGGCGAGTTCTTCCAACTGTCATTCGGTCGTTCAGACGGTAGGGTGCAAGATGTTAGTCGATTGTGAAATAGAACAGCAGATCGCGTCGATAAAATACACGATACACGATACGATATTCATCAACTCGATAAAATACATGATGCACGATGCAATATTCAACTCGATAAAATACATGATACACGATACGATATTCATCAACTCGATAAAATACATGATACACGATACGATATTCATCAACTCGATAAAATACATGGTACATGATACGATATTCATCAACTCGATAAAATACATGGTACACGATACGATATTCACCAACTCGATAAAATACATGATACACGATACGATATTCATCAACTCGATAAAATACATGGTACACGATACGATATTCATCAACTCGATAAAATACATGGTACACGATACGATATTCATCAACTCGATAAAATACATGGTACACGATACGATATTCATCAACTCGATAAAATACATGGTACATGATACGATATTCATCAACTCGATAAAATACATGGTACACGATACGATATTCATCAACTCGATAAAATACATGATACACGATACGATATTCATCAACTCGATAAAACACATGATGCACGATACGATATTCATCAACTCGATAAAATACATGATGCACGATACGATATTCACCAACTCGATAAAATACATGATGCACGATACGATATTCATCAACTCGATAAAATACATGATGCACGATACGATATTCACCAACTCGATAAAAATACATGATGCACGATACGATATTCATCAACTCGATAAAATACATGATGCACGATACGATATTCATCACTCGATAAAATACACGACACACGATGCAGTACGCAGCACAGGGGGATTGGGGAGAGAGACGTACAGGATGCCGACGGGCCAAATGCAGCAGCAGAAGAAACCGATCACGAGCACGAAGGCGGCGGCCACCGTGTGGTTGTCCGCCGTGCTATCGACGACCGTCACTTGGTAGCCGCCCGGACCGCTGGGCGGGTACTGTTGCACCTGGTAGTAGCTGAGGGAGGTCGAGAGAGTGAACGAGTGAGTGAGAGTGAATGGGCGGGAGGCACACGTGCACGGGCGTATGAGTTGTGGGCTGGATTGATCTCTCAAGATAGAAATGGCTACAACATAGATATCGCTAAAACATAGAACATGATAGATATCGATAGAACATGATAGATATCGATGGATCATGATGGATATCGGTAGATCATGATGGATATCGATAGATCATGATAGATATCGGTAGAATATGATAGATATCGATAGAACATGATAGATATCGATAGAACATGATAGATATCGGTAGAATATGATAGATATCGATAGATCATGATAGATATCGATAGATCATGATAGATATCGATAGATCATGATAGATATCGATAGAATACGCTAGTAGAAAGAGGATCTTCGACTAGACGACGATAGATTCGAGTCAAACACGTACCCGTTGTTCGGATATGATGCGGGATACTGCTGGTAAGGCCCCTGCTGCTGCGGCATGACGACAGCAGGATTCGATTGGCTCGCGTACGGCGATGGCAACGAGTATGGCGCAGCCATATAAGACGGCTGTTGTTGTTGCTGCTGCTGTATCGCAGTACTATCACCTGTCTCCTGAACCATGGTGCAAGTGGGTGTGGTTGTTGTGTGGTGGTGTGTGGGATAGAGGGAGAGGAAGAGAATGTTGTTCGATTGCATCGATCGAATGTACCACACTACTGCTGAGAGAAAAAGACTCGCGAATGCGCTGCTGAATATTCCGACTTGCGGACGCAGCAAACAATCCAACGTGACTACCACTACCCCGACCCCGACCCCCATCACCAACTCACGATTGGAGGTACGGAGTAGGTGATTATTGATGGGAGACATAACAAGGGGGCTGGCTTATTTTGTTGGGTTGTGCTTTAATTCACGAGACGATGCACGAAAGAGTATAAAGATATAGATATCAAAGCGCAGCGAGAGATGCGTGTGTTGTAGCTGACTCGCTATCGTAACGTTCAGCTGATAGATAGCGAGCCGAAACATCGACGTAGATGTGCAGACACGAAGGAGTGCGCGTTGGGTGGTGGAGGGGTGGGTTTGACGATATCGTACGTGAGATCAAAAATACAATAGATGATTGTGGCTATGCGAATAGCAGTGTAGGATGGTGGTCATCCGGTCGTGCGTCGTGGAGACGTGGTGCGAAGGCCGAAAATCTCCTCGAGAGCGCACGAAATGGTGCGATATCGTTCGAAGAGGCCTCGGGTATGATGAGTTGGAAGAGGAGGCCGAGTGCGGGAGTGTGGATGGGTATGGAGCATACGAAACAGTGGCGTACGGTGGCACTCACGCACCAACACGATACGGACCGATAACAATGAATGGAAAACAACAACGACAACGACAACGACAAGAACAACAAGAGGAATAGGAAGAATGGGGCTCAAATACCAACAATAAAGTCTCGGGAGAGGATAGGTCGATGGATTGCATGGATTGGAGCGGTTGGAAGGCGAGAGTGTGTGCGCGATGCTGGCTCTCGGTGTCTCGCTCGCTCTACTCGGGCATGTCCATCGTGAAGCCGGTGGCGGACATGGTCGAGCCTTCCGAGGTCGAGGCGGTGCTGGTACCGGTTCCGGTTCCGGTTCGAGTCATTCGACGACTCACGTTCTTGCGACGAAGACTCTCCTCGAACGGCATCTTGAGATCCTTCTGGCGGAGAATGTAGACGCGGAAGGCCCACACCCAGTGCGCCCACATCGTGTACTTGGTCATCAACAAGTAGAACGCGACCCACGGCGCAAGCGCTCCGAGGATCTCGGCGACGACGAGCTCCGAGAAGTGGAAGTGATCGCCGTCGACGTGGCATTGAGCATCTCGCAGCCACGGCAGCGTGTTGACGAGGCACGTAACGTAGCGCGTATAGGTGGAGGAGATGCCGCTCTGGCGGATGCGGTTCTCCCAATGGAACGTGAGGAAGTAGGTGGTCTCCATGTAGCCGTACGCGAGATAGAACACCATGCGCAACGAGGCGCCCTTGGCGAGCGTCTTGCTGCGGAGCACCCACAGGATGCGCAGCACCACGAGCGTCAGGATCGAGAATCCAAAGATCATAAAGACGCCGAACGGGATGAAGAAGAGGCTATCGGCCATCCAGCCGCTCCAGATCGAGGTGTCGGGCGCGCACGTCATGATGCCGTCGGCGACGATGCCGAAGCTCGCAATCAACACGATCATCGTGATGTTGAAGGGCCAGATGATGAGGTGGCAGCATGCGTGGAAGACGCGATTCCAGACGCCTTCGGGTCGAGGCAGCTGGTAGGCGGCGAGGAACAGGTTGATGACCAGCACGTCCCACCAGAGCACGCCCGAGAGACCGATGATCAAGCACACTGCTTGGAAGCCACAAGGAGCATGCGTAAAATCGGCACGAATGCCGTGGACGCAAATGATCTGCAGACATTGCAAGGAAGGAGAGCGAGCAGGTGAGCGAGTGGATGGAGTGATGGCAATGGGGATGATGGAGGCTTCGTGTGTGAGTGTGGGCGAGTGCGTACCCCATCAACATTACCACCGAGGTAAAACAATCGAATGAAATCGGCCCAGGTGATCCAGAACAAGGAGCAGAACAACCAACCAATAGCATTCCTGCAACCACAAGGAGGAGGAGGAACAAATCAGACCATGCCGTGAAGCAACAAACACAAGCAATGCAGAAAAGCAAGCGAGAAAATAACGGCGAACAAGAAGGATGAGAAAAGAACTACCAAAACAAGGCAAACAGCAAATCTCCTCTATTCCTCTCCCTCTTCTCTCTGTGCCGCCGCTCCTCCTCTTCCTCCGCTGTTGTTGCCTCTGCGCGTGGCAAAGGCAACAAAAATGTGTGCCTCCAGCTCCCGCGCCCCGACCTTGAAATAAAAAAGTCCGGCAGCAAGATACCAGGCGCGGTATCTGCCCGACAATGCACCGCGGTGCTGGTACGACAACAACGAGGGCGAAACTTGGTGCGCATACGTACTTGGGAAAGTGGCGATACACTGGGTGCGTGAGGATGGCGAGCGCTGAGAACAGGCAGTAGAAGACCGAGAATGACGCCATAACGGCAACGGTGATACTTAACGCCAAGCGTTCGCTGTGTGTGGTGGTGTTGTAGTAGGGTCGCAGCAGCATACGAGGTCGGTACTTGTGGTGCAGCAAGAATATGGTTGCAGCAGCAGCAGCAGCAAAGACTACGTACGTGTAGGAGAACAACGGGGTGGGACACTGCGCCGCGCAAGGACCGTTATCGTCGTCGTCGGGGTTGTCGGTCGTAAACGGTGCACACACGCGCGTGACTACGCAGCGAAATGCGCACGCAAGTAGTGTTAGTCGAGCGAACTGCACCTCTTACGAGGCTGGCGAGCAGTGATCAACAATGATCAACGTACAAAGAGTGTTGTTGAACGGCGCCGTGGCACAAGGGAGCATTTCGATCTGCTCGAGGATCGGGAGGAACGCAGGCGGGATGCCTGGTGGGATGCCTGACGGTGCAGCGGGAGCGCCAGTCGAGTTGGCGCTCGGTGGTGCTGGTGCTGATGGCGGCGACGGCGGCGCGAACGTAGAATTGGCGCAACCAGCTGAATGGGCGATCGAGTAACCGCAGTATTGGTACACGTCGTGACACAAGCCTGGGCATGGCGTGAAGGGGATCGACAAGTTGTACACTGTAGCATCCAAGCACGATCATGGTGAGAACGCGCGAGAGAGAACAAGATGTGGGTTCTGCGTACCAGGTGTAGGAGGCGGGCCCAGAGGAATGGGAATAACGACACACGGCAGGTACAGCTCGATGCACGTTAGACGTACGAGGGCCGTGCTGCAGTTGAGGGCCAGTTGCTTGTAGAGAGACTTGAAGGTGGAGTTGTAGGCCACGAGATCAAGGCTCTGTGTGGGTACACATGTGTGTGTGTGTGCGAGTGAGATGTACGTCAGTGGATCTTGATCGTTTCACAGAGATCCATGTGATCACGATCGACGACGCGTGAGCTCAGAAATATCGTTATGGTGATGGTGATGATGATGATATGAAAGCAGTGTATGTGTTTTAACTCACGCGCACAGACACATATATGTATGCAGAGATGTGTGTGTGTGTGTGCGATGGCGTATGTGGGCGAGGAGCTGGACAACGTACGGTCTGGTTGAGGCCTTGGAAGACGTAGACCTGCGGCCAGTTGACGACTCGATTGCATTGCGACAAGACGCTCTGGTTGCGATCATAAACCTGACAGCTACCGGCTGGTACACCGAATTGCTTGAGCAACGAGGCAAAGACCGAGGGATCAATAGTGCCAGAGCTGCCGCTCGACGGCGACGGGGTCGTTGAGTTGGTGGTGTTTTGCGCGTGGCTCGACGCGAGGAACATGGCCAGCACCACGCACGTTGCGAAGAGAACTCGACCGAACTGGCGCATGATGATGATGATCAACAACAACAACGACGGCGACTACAACGATCGTGATGATGATGCAGATGACGAAGACGGCCGAGACAAGACGGGAGCGAGCGAACGAACGAGCGTACGTCCCGTTGTGGTGTGTGTACGATGGCGGTTGACGTTGCGTGCGCCGAGAGTGAGTGGGGGGCGGTATTTGCACGGACAAAGCAAGGGTGCGCAGCAGCAGCAGCAGCAACAAATCAAGAGAGTGATGATCGAAGCAAGCAACGTCTAGACGCACTCACGAACGAAAGCTAGAAGAAAGCAAGCGAAGAGAGAGGGGTAGCGCAAAGGAAGGGGGAGGAACGAAAAAGAACGACGGCGCTGACGGCGCGGCGCATACACGGAGACAACGACAAGAGAAGAAGAGGCAGCAGCAGAGGAGAAGAGAAGCTCTCGGTCTGGCACGGCAGCGCCTCGGGCTGCCTCAGGAGAAGGAGTGGGCTCGCGGGTCCAGCGTTTGTTCCGGTTGCTCCCACCATACTTTTCCTTTCTTGCCTGCCGCCGCGGCGGAGTTGAAAAGCCCTGTTGGGCCGCTTGATCCTGATACGTACACGCGTGCGTGTGCGTCGTCGCCGTCGCGGTCGTCGCCGTCGACTCGCGGCCGTGCATCGTGGCGCCCGAGCGTACATTCACGCATGCCGGGCCTCGTATCGCCGTTGTAGCAGCGGTCGCGCGACCAAGGTTCCACTCGACACCTCGCCTCGTATGGTATCGGGTGATTTTCGGCAAGTGAGCGCATCGCGAGCTCGAGACGTGACCTTAAGAAACGCTGTGCCCCGCGTACCGCATTCGGACATCAGTGGCGCCGTAGTGGCCGGGCGCACCGCCTCCTTCTCGCGAGAGAGGCGAGGCGGCACGCCCGCCTTTCGAGGGGCAAACTGGCGCCGACTGGCGCTTCATTCATTAGTCATTGACTGGTAGTACTGGAGGAGAAAGGAAAGTTCGGTGAGCGCAAACAAGAGAAAGAGAGAGAGAGAAGGCCAGCCACACCAACGCACACGATAAATCACGCGGCAAACTCGTAGGTAAATATACACATTGCCGTCTCGATGCAAACAGCACCAACCAAGAGAAAGGAAGAGCATGAACATGAAAAAGAAGATGACGATGGCTCACTCGCGAGCAAGCCAACAAACACAAACAAATACAATCGAACGAACACGAATACGAATACGAATACGAAAAATATGAACACCTCCAAAGCGAAACAAGCAATGACCAACGAAAGGAATGGAAGGTGTGTCGCATTTCGCGAGCGAGCGAGAGAGAGCGAGAGAGAGAGAGAGAGAGAGAGAGAGAGTTGGAGAGGTGCGCGCTCGTCGATTTGATTCGAAAGAATATGAAACCCGACGAATGGCCGAGAGAGCGCGCACACGAGATGCTTGCTCGTTGTGTCGCTCTCTCTCTCTCAATGTCTCGCTCGCTCTACTCGGGCATGTCCATCGTGAAGCCGGTCGACGATACAGTCGAGCTTCCCGATGCCGATGCCGAGCCCGAGCCAGTACCGGTTCCGGTTCCGGTTCGAGTCATTCGACGACTCACGTTCTTGCGACGAAGACTCTCCTCGAACGGCATCTTGAGATCCTTCTGGCGGAGAATGTAGACGCGGAAGGCCCACACCCAGTGCGCCCACATCGTGTACTTGGTCATCAACAAGTAGAACGCAACCCACGGCGCAAGCGCACCGAGCACCTCGGCGACGACGAGCTCCGAGAAGTGGAAGTGATCGCCGTCGATGTGGCATTGAGAGTCTCGCAGCCACGGCAGCGTGTTGGCCAAGCACTCGCCATATCGCGCGTACGTGGCGTTGATGGCGTTCTGGCGGATGCGGTTCTCCCAATGGAACGTGAGGAAGTAGGTGGTCTCCATGTAGCCGTACGCGAGATAGAACACCATGCGCAACGAGGCGCCCTTGACGAGCGTCTTGCTGCGGAGCACCCACAGGATGCGCAGCACCACGAGCGTCAAGAGTGCGAATCCGAAGATTTGGAAGATTGCGAACGGGATGAAGAAGAACACGTCGGCCATCCAGCCGCTCCAGACCGTGGTGTCGGGCGCGCACGTCATGATGCCGTCCGAGGTGATGCCGAAGCCCGCGATGAGGAAGATCATCGTGATGGTGAAGGGCCAGATGATGAGGTGGCAGCACGCATGGTACACGCGATTCCAGATGCCTTCGGGTCGAGGCAGCTGGTACGATGCGAGGAACAGGTTGATGACCAGCACGTCCCACCAGAGCACGCCCGAGAGACCGATGATCAAGCACACTGCTTGGAAGCCACAAGGGGCATGCGTAAAATCGGCATTGTTTCCGTGGGAGCAAATGATCTGCAGACATTGCAAGGAAGGAGAGCGAGCAGGTGAGCGAGTGGATGGAGTGATGGCAATGGCGGTGATGGAGGCTGCATGTGTGAGGGCGAGTGTGGGCGAGTGCGTACGCCGTCAATGTTTGGAGTGCCGAGGTAAAACAGACGAATGAAATCGGCCCAAGTGATCCAGAACAAGGCGCAGAACATCCAAGCAATAGCATTCCTGCAAACACAAGGACGAAGAAGAAAGAGTCGTCAATCGACGGATGCGAGAGAGAGGCAGACGCGCGCGCGTACTTGGGAAAGTGGCGATACACCGGATGCGTGAGCACTGCCAACACAGAGAACAGGCAGTAGAAGATCGAAAAGCTCGCGAAAATCGAGAGAAAGATGCCCAAGCCAAGGCGCTCTCTGTGGAATGGAAGGGAAGGGTGTGCATTCGCCAAGTGAGAAAGAGTTTGCTGCACTCGGCTCTCTCTCTCTCTCTCTCTCTCTCTCTCTGCGCGCGGTGCACGCGGGCGCGGAAGAGCGATCAATCGTACGAGTAAGAGAACAGCGGGTTGGGACATTGGATCACACAAGGACCTTGATCGTCCGAGTCATCCCAGTTGTCGGTGGTCAACGGCGCACATGCTCGAGTGACTGCACAAAACAAAAACACAAAAACACAAACAAACAAGTTGTGGTTGGAATGAGTGAGAATGTGTTGGCTCATCGACGACGATCAACGACGATCAACGCACAAAGAGTGTTGTTGAACGGCACTGTGGCACAAGGGAGCATCTCGATCTGCTCGAGGATCGGGAGGAACGCAGGCGGGATGCCTGGTGGGATGCCTGACGGTGCAGCGGGAGCAGCAGGAGCGCCAGTCGAGTTGGCGCTCGGTGGTGCTGGTGCTGGTGCTGGTGGCGGCGACGGCGGAGCGAAGGTGGTGTTGGAGCAGCCAGCCTCAAGGGCCAGAGTGGCGCCGCAGTATTGGTACACGTCGTGACACAAGCCTGGGCACGGCGCGAAGGGGATCGACAAGTTGTATGCTGTGTCATTGTTGCCATTGTAGTGTATGATCATGCAGAGCGGTAAGGATTTCGATTCATAACATGCAGGCAGGCGGACAGAGAGAAAGAGAGAGAGAGAGAGAAAGTATGCCGGTTTGTTCAAAGCGACATAAACTCCGAGAGCGAGCGCCACATCTTGTTGTGTGTGCGTACCAGGGATTGGAGGCGGACCCAGAGGAATGGGAATGACGACGCACGGCAAGTACAACTCGACGCACGTCAGTCGCATCAAGGCCGTGCTGCAGTTGAGGGCCAGTTGCTTGTAGAGAGACTTGAAGGTGGCGTTGTAAGCCACGAAGTCCAGGCTCTGTGTGCATGTGAAGAGAAACCAGAGGACACGTGCGGAGGTTCGTCGTTAGCAAGGCGTCATGCGTACTCATCCCTTTTCTACCGCGCGAACCACCCACACACACGCCATGATGGCGGGCGCGTCATCGCGCGCGCGAGAGAGAGAGGGAGGAGAGCGCCGACAAAACGGACGTCAAGTGACAGAGAAGACCGTAGATATCCCGAGAGGAAGAGGAGGATGATGAGAGAGAGGGAGAGAGAGGGAGGGATGCTGGACAGCGTACGGTCTGGTTGAGGCCTTGGAAGACGTAGACCTGAGGCCAGTTGACGACTCGATTGCATTGCGACAAGACGCTCTGGTTGCGATCGTAAACCTCACAGGTACCGGGAGGCACGCCGAGTTGTTGAAGGAGCGTCGCGAACACCGAAGGATCGATGGCGCCAGAGCCGCCGCTCGGCGGTGAGCCTGAGGGCGCCGAGGGCGTGGGAGCGGTGGTAGTGTTCTGCTGCGCGTGGCTCGAGGCGAGGAGCAAGGCCAAGGCCAACAGCAGAGCGAGGGCGCTTGGGTGCTTCATCGCTGCTCGGAGAGGGAGGCTTGGGCCTAGATTGCGGGGTGTGTGCACAACGGTGCTAGAGAACGAGGCGGGACTCGCAAGAGAGCGAGAGAGACAGCCCACGATGCGACAATGATGACCACGAGGCCAAGAGGGGTGGTGTATGTGGGTGCGCGTACAGCAAGGAACCAAAGCAACTGAGCAGGGTGACACAAGGCACGCGGTTGAAGGTGCGACGCTGTGCAGTAGGAGGGGGCGCGTGGGTAGCGTGCAGCACGCAGAACAAGAAACACCGAGCGCGGTTCAGAGAGCACCGTTCGTCCTTCCTCTTCTCTCGGCACAGAGCAGCTTTTGGCTCTCGCGGCGCCTTAATCTCTATGCCCCGGTATTCGAACGCGAACTCGACTTTTCCATCGAAGAATCGCGCGTATTTGCTGGTTGTGCGATGTGCGTGTGCGCGTTGCTGTTCTCTCATTCTCTTGCTGGCTTGCTGGTGCGTACGACCTTCCATCCATGCACAACGATTGTCGAGCGTCGGAGCTTGTTGTTGGGAAACCGTGGTTTGATTGCGACTCTCTCTCTCGCGTGTGCAGGGCGGCACCAAGATCACGACCGTAAACAGTTTGCGAGACCTCAGAATGGCGCAACTCATCGTGATGCAACAGACACAACAACGACGACGAATCTCAAGGCCATTGGTGCTCGTTGTCGCGATAATGACCGTGATGGCGCTGGGTGCCAGACTGAGTCTTGCAGCAGTACCAGCGGCGCAGGGTATGTGACACATCGGCCTCAACTCGAGTATCTGTGCGGCTCTCTCTCTCTCTCTCTCTCTCTCGCGCGCGCGCGTAGTGAGCTCGTTGCAAGTCGTTGAAAGCATTACAAGCTTCAATATGAATTACATCAACAACATCAGGCGAAGCAGGCATCGGCAGCAGCGTTGGTGTTTGGTAGTGAGACAGCGGGTCTTTAGAAGCTGCTGTCGGCCGAGTACAAACTGTCGACCGCGTGGTTGGTATCGGCATGTCGAAGCTCTCATGCAACAACATCAGCAATACCAACCGCGAGGTCTCACAGGAAGAATAGCGAGGGGAAGAGGGAAGAAAGTCATGGCGCCGATGACGACGACGATGGCTCACTCGCGAGCAAGCCAACAAACACAAACAAATACAATCGAACGAATACGAATACGAAAAATATGAACACCTCCAAAGCGAAACAAGCAATGACCAACGAAAGGAACGGAAGGTGTGTCGCATTTCGCGAGCGAGCGAGAGAGAGAGAGAGAGAGAGAGAGAGTTGGAGAGGTGCGCGCTCGTCGATTTGATTCGAAAGAATATGAAACCCGACGAATGGCCGAGAGAGCGCGCACACGAGATGCTTGCTCGTTGTGTCGCTC
>Ga0209935_1001546_pt1 | contig 35023 bp, 25 predicted proteins | sample ThiBio_1000_plan_2_FD_183958 | JGI IMG/M metagenome (GOLD analysis project Ga0209935, IMG submission 183958) | Wastewater bioreactor microbial communities from Cape Town, South Africa - Thiocy_cont_1000_plan (SPAdes) | ecosystem: Engineered > Bioreactor > Thiocyanate-remediating >...
CCGGTATGAAGACTGTTTCGATACCGTTGCCCGCCCCCACCGACAACAGCCATTTGCGGGTGCCATCGCTCGCGGCATGGTCGCTCATGAGACCCGGTGGCTCAATGACGGCCATTGTGGCAAGCCGTTCCCGCAACGGCTTTGCCAAATCGCTCATCGATGCAAAATCCGCAGCTCCGGATTGATGTATCCAGCGCAGCAACTGCCTGGCGCGGAATGGCTTCTCTCCGATCTGCGCACAGAATTCGGAAAGGCCTCCGTAATTGAAATCAAGGAGATTAACGCTCATGACGTGGGGCAGCAATCCATTCTCATTCTTATCGGGAATGAATATCGAGAACTGAGAAATAATAAGCCACTTCAATCGCGGCGGTTTCAGGCGAATCGGAACCGTGCACGGCGTTGGCATCAATACTGTCCGCGAAATCCGCCCGGATCGTGCCTTTCTCCGCCGCTTTCGGATCGGTCGCGCCCATCAGCTCCCGGTTTTTTTTGATGGCGCCTTCCCCTTCGAGTACCTGCACCATCACCGGGCCGGAAATCATGAACTTCACCAGGTCATTAAAAAATGGACGATGGCGATGCACGGCGTAAAAACCTTCAGCCTCCGCCCGGGAGAGATGCAGCATGCGCGCCGCAATGATTTCCAACCCATTGCTTTCGAAACGTGAATAGATTTCACCGATGACATTTTTTTCAACGGCATCCGGTTTGATGATAGACAAGGTTCTTTCAACGGCCATCGAATACTCCACTCATAAAGAAGCTCTGAACAAACCCACACTGGCGCAACGGCGGCCTTGCGGGATGGAATACGCGAAGGTCGACTGCACGAATGGTTGATCCCTTCGCTTCCTTAAGGAAATCAAGGGAGTATTTTAACAAAAAACCCCGCCGGAGTCCGAAAAAAACCGAAGATCCGCCCTGGCTGTGCCTGGAGAGGGAAATACGAAATCGATTGCTTCCGGAATATGCATGCATTCCAGGGATACCACGCCTCACTCCAGCCTGACCGTTTGCACGCGGGTTGGCCAGGCTCCCCGGCCGATGACCTTGGCTCCCTGGAACATCACGTAACTCTGGCGGCCATAATGCGGCAGCGGCCGTATCAGCGCTCCAAGCGCCGCTGTATCCTGTGCGGACACCACCGCAAGCGTGAAGCCGTCCGGACGGCGGACAGTCCAGGCCTGCGCCGAGCCCTTGCCTCGCACGTTGTCCGGCCGTGCGGGCAGTTTTTTGCTGGCCAGCCAGGAATCGACCTGCTCTTCCAGGCCAATCACCAGGGCCGGGACCGGTGGCAGATCATCCTTCCCCGAAACGAGGCTTGGGGAACGATTTTGAAGCTTCGATGCCAGCGTTTCGGCGGCACTCCGCAATTCGCCGCCCTCCGGCAGGAGAATGGCTACCGTGGTGCGATCCACCATGACCTGGCGCAGGATGGGGGGAGCTTCGTCGGGCGCCAGGCGGCGGAACAACCTAAGGTCGGGATCAAGCGTCACTTCGAGCGGCCGCGCCTGAATATCGAGCGTAAACGCCTGGCGTTCATTCTGCAGGTCCAGCAGGCGAACCTGCTCTCCCCCCTCGGTCCGAACCAAGACCGGCACACGCAGGCGGTATGCCGGCGGATCCTGCTCAATGGTCAGGGTAACTGAATAACCCGGTGTGGACCGTGCTTTCCTGGCTTCCGCGATACGCAGCACGGGTGCCCCTGCCCGCGTCAGCCACTGATCGAAAAACACATCCAGATTCCCTGATGACTGAGCCTGGAAAGCATTTTGCAAATCCTTCCAGGAAGCAATATGAAAGCGCTCCTTGCGCCAGAAGCTCTGGAGCGAGCGATCAAAAATTTCCTGGCCCAGCAGGTCGCGCAACATCAGAAACATCATTGCCGCCTTGTTATAGCCGACAATCTGAGAGGCGCCATGGGTACGCGAAGTAAATGTTGTGAGCGGGGAGTCCTGGCCCGGCGCCAGCGCCGCAAAATCGCGCAGCCATCCCCGGCGCATTTCCCGCGCGGCGTCGTCACTCTCGCGTTCCTTGTAAGTGTAGTCCGCCATGAACGTCGTCAGGCCTTCCGACCAGTTGCCGTGCGCGTAATCGGGATAGACGCCATTTCCCCACCAGTTATGCAGCACTTCGTGCCCCAGGGAGGTGGAGCGGATGAAGGGCAGCCGAAGCACCTCGATACCGAGATAGGTCAATGTGGGCATGCCGAACCCTGTAGGCGTCGGACTCGACACTACGCTGAATTCCGAGAAGGGATACGCACCTATCCAGGATTCATAAAACTGGATGAAATGCCTGACTGAATCCAGATATCCCGGGGCCAGATCAGCGATCTGGGAATGAAAATATGTGCGCAACTGTATGGGTTTGCCACCCGCCCCCGTCATCTTGCGGGTTTCGATGGCATAGGGACCGGCCATCAGGTCGATACCCCCTGTGGGAGCCATGAATTCAAAACGCGCGTGATACCCTTCGTTGGTGTCGGATTCTTCGATCAAGCGTCCCGGAACGATGCCGCGTTGCCCTGCGGGAAGGCCGATGCTCACCCGGTAGCTGGCGAGCTTCCCGGCGATGTAGGGATACCACGCGCTCGAATCCGGAAGAAAGGTCCCCATTTCGCCGGTTGCCGGCTCATTCCTTCCCAGGGTCTGGGGGTGATCGAGGGACGTATCGAGCGCTGACAACTCCCCACGCCACTCGACTTCGATCCGGCGCGGCGTCTGCTCGCTGCCGGGAATGCTCCAGGCGCGCAGATTTCCGGAACTGGCGGCTGGCCCGAGCGCAACGCCATCGATGCGGGCGCTGAGCACGCCGAAGCGGCGGCCGAGCACCAGGGTCAGCTCTTCTCCTTTCTTTACCGTGATGATGCTGTTCCCCTGGATGCTGCGTTGCGCGGGATCGATACGCACCGTGATATCGTATTCGATATCCGCCGGCTCCTGCGCCGCTGGTGCCTGGGGCGCCACGGAAGCTCCGGAATCAGCCGGAGCGGCGGAAGCAATACCCGCCGCGGAAAAAATTCCGAGGATCGAAAGCGCAATGCAGGTTTGCAGCCACTGGGTCATTACCTTCATGCTCCAGACCTCGCCAACGCGGGAAACTTCGCGACAATGTCGATCGTCTCATCCCCCCGCTTCAATTTCAGCGGCAGCCATGTGCCGGGAGCCTGGTGCTTGACTATTTCCACGATATCATCCATGCGGGTGATGGCTACACCTGCCGCTTCCCTTATCACATCGCTATCCCGGATCCCGGCCTGCTCAGCGATGCTGCCTTTTTCCACCTGCAACACCCGCGCGCCACCGTCCTGCGCCATTTCAAAGCGGATGCCCAGGCGCTGCCGCGGGGGTGATTCCGGCGAAGCAAACGAGAATGGAGCAACCCCGAACACCGCGTCGGCCAGACCGGCGACAACTTGCGCGCAGGCGCTGCCCGCAGTCCAGGGCAGCAGGGCGGCAACATCGGGAATTCGCAAATCTTTCAACTGATGAGGCACGCCATAGCCGTGCTTGATATGGCCCGAGCCCATGATCCCCACGACGAGGGGGTGATCAGGCCGATTCACTGCTGTCTGTATTCCTTGCGCCATGGCCCGGTCCCAAAGCTGCTGGCTCTCGACAAAACGGCGGAAATCGGGATCGTCGCGGCTCAAAACCCCTTTCTTTTTGCCACTCCGTTCGTGTTCGCCGTAAATGGGCAGGAGATAATCGAGATAGGATGAACTGGGCAGCGCGGGCGCGCTGACTCCTTCGCGCTCTTCTTCTGGAACCCCGCTGAAGCCCTTGGCTGACACCGCCCTTCTCAACCGCGTGTCGATATTGAGCGCCACCATTGGAATGCGATTCATGCGCGCAAAATGGAACAGTGGCAGGTATAGGTTGAAATCCGTGCTCCAGACGTGGCTCCAATCCGATGCCGCGAGAAATTGCGCTTCCGAAAGCTCCCCTGCTATCCACTGGTCCAGGGCCTTTTGCACCCTCCGCGGAAACATCTCGAACCCGATGACCATGCCGGGGCGAACGGCATGCAGCGCCGCCAATGTCTGCAATTGCCAGCGGTGATGGTCCGGGTTATCGTGCATCTCCCCCAATAAAACCACGGATTGTTTTGCAGCCTGTGCGATCACCGCGCTCTCGGCCAGCTTTCCGCCGCCCGGAACGCTCCAACTGGCTGACGGCGCGCAGTCCAGGCTTTCCTTTTCCTTCAAACCGGTTTTGGTTTGCCCGCTTGCGGTATTCGCGGCATTCATTGCCAGCAATAACAGTATGGCAGCAAGCGTATCACAGAGACCGTTTCGGACACTTCGGCAACCGCTCAAATTGGATACTCCTCATGGTGATGTTTCATGCCCTTCTGTCTTTCCGGCTGGCCGCTTCTGTATCCGTCCGGAACATCCATCCCTCGGCCTGCTTCATCCCACCCATTTTCGCGCATTCGCGAACATTCTCATCCAGGGCGAATCCCCCGACCATCCGGGATGCCAGGATTGCTGAACTGCGAGAAAACTCCGCTCGGGATGAGGCATGAGTATGGTGAAGCGGCCATCCGGAGTGGTCAAACCGGTAATCCCCAGCGGCGAACCGCTCGGATTGAGAGGATAGATCTCCGTCGGATTGCCGCGGTTATCCACAAAAAGCAGGGGAACCTGCGGCAGGGCAGCCTTCATTCTGTTTTCATCCGGAAATTCCGCATAACCTTCGCCATGCGAAACAACCACCGGCAATCTGCTTCCAGCCATGCCTTCGAAGAATATCGAAGGACTGCGCTGAACCTCTACCATAACAAAACGCGCCTCGAATTGCGCCGATTTATTGTGGACGAAATCCGGCCACAGCGCTGCGCCCGGGATGATTTCGCGAAGATGGCTCATCATCTGGCAGCCGTTGCAAACACCCAGCGCAAAAGTGTCCTCCCGCCGGAAAAAGTCTTCGAATTCCGTGCGGGCGCGAAGGTTGAACAGGATGGAACCAGCCCATCCCTTCCCCGCGCCCAGGACGTCGCCGTATGAAAACCCGCCGCACGCCGCGAAACCCCTGTAATCCCTCAAGGACACACGTCCCTCGATAATATCGCTCATATGCACGTCAACCGCGGCGAAGCCGGCGCGATCAAAGGCGGCAGCCATTTCCACGTGGCCGTTGACCCCCTGCTCGCGCAGGATCGCGATCCGCGGCTTCTCCCGTCCATGGATGGGAAGGAAAGGCGCCTCGGCGGCCATATCGAAGCTCACGTGCGCATGCAGGCCGGGGTCATCGGTGTCCAGGATCCGATCATATTCCTGCCGGGCGCATTCCGGATTGTCCCGCCGCTGCTGCATGTTGCAGGTGGTCTCCGACCAGGCGCGGTGCAGGTCGATGCGCTTCTCGGCCAGAACCGGCCGATTATTGCGCAGAAACCGGATTTCGTCCGTCCCGTTGAGTCCGCCAATAACAAAACCTGCCTCGCGCAAACCCTCCTGCGACAGCGCATCAAGCACTTCGACCCGCTGTGCCGTTCGCACCTGGATCACGGCGCCGAGTTCCTCATTGAACAGAGCGGAAGCGATGCGCTCCCGGAACCTGCCATTCAGTACTTCCGGCCGCAATTCGTAACCGTCTATATCATTGGAAAGTTCATCGAAACACAACTGGTCCAGGTTTACTGTCACCCCCACCCGGCCCGCGAACGCCATTTCGCACAAGGTGGCAAACAAACCTCCATCGGACCGGTCGTGATAGGCAAGTATCCTCCCTTCCTGGTTCATTCGCTGTATGGCAGCAAAAAAACTCTTTAGTTTCTGAGGACCCTCCGGACCCTCGATATCCGGCGCCTCGTTCCCAACCCGCTTATAGATCTGCGCCAGCGCCGAGCCGCCCAGGCGATTTCTGCCCGAGCCCAGATCGATCAGGATGAGTTCTGTCTCTCCTTCGTCTGTTCGCAGCTGAGGGGTAAGTGTGCCGCGCACATCCACTACCCTTGCAAATGCGGAAACAACCAGGGAAAGCGGAGCGATGACCTCTTTGGCTTCCGTCATCTTCTCCCCGGCCTCCTCCTTTGCTTCGTTCCACGCTGTCTTCATCGACATGGAATCTTTGCCCACGGGGATGCTGATCCCCAACGCGGGACAGAACTCCATACCCACCGCGCGTACAGCATCATATAATGCCGCGTCTTCACCAGGATGGCCCGCTGCAGTCATCCAGTTCGCCGAGAGCTTGATCTCTTCGATATTCCGTATCCGCGCTGCCGCGATATTCGTTATCGCCTCGCCTATCGCCATGCGTGCCGAGGCAGCAGGATCAATCAAAGCCAGAGGCGCTCTCTCGCCCATGGCAAAGGCTTCGCCCTGATAACCCTGGTAGCTCATCAGGATCACTGCCACATCCGCTACCGGCACTTGCCATGGTCCAACCATTTGATCACGCGCTGTCATGCCTCCGATAGTGCGGTCCCCGATGCTGACGAGAAAGGTCTTGTCCGCTACCGCAGGCAATCTGAGTATGCGGTACGCGGCTTCCTGCAGGTTCCATTCCGCCGCATCGAATGACTCTGGCAGGTTCTTCCGGTGCGTGGCCTCCCGAACCATCCTGGGCGGCTTGCCCAGAAGCATCGAGAGATCCATATCGACCGGCCGATTGTGAAAGAACGGATCAGCCACTATTAACTGCTCCCGGGACGTCGCTCTGCCTACCACCGCAAACGGGCATCGTTCCCGCTTGCAAATCGCCTCGAATAGTTCCAGGGATTCCGGCATGATCGCGAGCACGTAGCGCTCCTGCGCCTCGTTGCTCCATATCTGCATGGGCGACATTCCCTGTTCTTCCGACGGAATATCGCGGAGATCGAAAACCCCGCCCTGCCCGGCTCCATGCAACAATTCAGGCAGCGCATTCGACAAGCCGCCTGCGCCCACGTCGTGAATCGAGAGTATGGGATTGGCGCCACCCTGGCGTTCCATCTGCCAGCAATGGTCGATCACCTCCTGCGCGCGCCGTTCCATTTCCGCATTGCCCCGTTGCACCGAGTCGAAATCAAGCCCTTCGGCATTTTCCCCGGTACCCATGCTCGAAGCGGCGCCACCGCCCAGGCCGATCAGCATTCCCGGCCCACCCAGCTGGATCAGCAGCGCATCCTCCGCAAACCGCTCCTTGAACGAATGAAGGGCGGCCACATGCCCCATGCCGCCGGCGAGCATGATGGGTTTGTGATATCCGCGCATCTGGCCGGCCACAAATTCCTCGAAAGTCCGGAAATACCCTGCGAGATTGGGCCGCCCAAATTCGTTGTTGAATGCCGCGGCACCGATAGGCGCTTCCAGCATGATCTGCAAGGCCGATGCAATCCGCGCGGGCCTGCCATAGGATCGATCCTCCGCCTCTGCTTCCCGGTATACTTCCCATGGCTGGATAAACCCGGGAATATTCAGGTTCGATACCGAAAAACCGCTGAGCCCCGCTCTCGGCCTCGCGCCTCGTCCAGTGGCCCCTTCGTCGCGAATCTCGCCGCCCACCCCGGTCGCGGCCCCCGGATAAGGAGAAATGGCGGTAGGATGATTATGCGTTTCCACTTTCATCGCAATATGCGTTTCCTCGTCGGCATAACCATAGACGCCTGCCGGCCCTGGATAAAAGCGCGAGATTACCGCGCCTTCGATAATGGCCGAGTTATCCGCGTATGCCACCACGGTTCCCTGGGGATGGGCATGATGCGTATTGCGGATCATCGAAAACAAGGATTTCGCCTGCGCCTCGCCATCTATTATCCAGTCGGCGTTGAATATCTTGTGGCGGCAATGCTCGGAATTGGCTTGAGCGAACATCATCAGTTCCGTGTCCGAGGGATTGCGGTGGATACGCAGGAAGTAGCCGGCAAAATACGCCATCTCTTCAGGCGACAGGGCCAGCCCCATCGTCTGGTTGGCCTGCTGCAAGGCAGCGGTTCCGTCGGCCAGCACATCGACGGTTGTGAATGCCGCGGGCTCGAATTGCCTGAACAGCCTGTTTTCCGCCTCAGCGAAGGACCCGAATACCGCCTCCGTCATCCGGTCATGAAGCAGTCCGAGCAGCCTGTTCGGACTATTTCCGCTATCCCCGGGACGGATGAATTCGATATTCCGATCATCCTCGCCGCTGATGTAAAAGACAACGCCCCGTTCCAGCCGGTCCACCGCATCCAGTCCGCAATGACGAGCGATATCGGTGGCTTTCGTCGACCACGGTGATATCGTACCCGGGCGAGGCAGCACCAGCAGCAATCCCTCTTCGGGATCGGGCTGGGTCAGGCCCGCCTTATCTGTATCGTCGCATCCGAGCAGCGTGTGCAAAATGCAAAGTTGCCGCTTATCCAGGTCACCTGCCGTATTGCAAAAATACCAATACTCGGCGCGAATATGGGAAACTTGCGGAACCAGCGCTTTAACGGCGGCCAGCAGTTTTTCAAGACGAAAAGGAGAAAGCGCGTTGCCGCCACGAAATCGAAGCATCTGGGAAGGGAACCGATAAGGCCGATAAGTTGAAGGCGCGATTTTACACGAGAAGGCAGGCGGCCCGAAAACTGATGAATATCTGAAGGGGATTGCATGGACCTCGCCAGGCAGAACACCTCCAACCAGAATACCTCCAACGCGATTTTTACAGCTGCGGAAATCCGGAACATCGAACAGCTTGTGGCTGCGGCACCTGGCCGCCCCGCCCTGATGGAGAAGGCGGGACTGGCAACCGCCGAGGTTGCGCGCGACAGGCTGCTGACGGGTGAAAAGCACAAGGTGCTGGTGCTCGCCGGACCGGGAAATAATGGCGGCGATGCTTTTGTCGCTGCCCGCCACCTGCGGATGTGGGGATTCGATGTGACGCTGATATTCACCGGTGAGCACGCCAGCCTGCCGATGGATGCGCGGCACGCGCTGGATGCATGGCTTGTCCAGGGAGGGGAAATCCTGGTCGAATTACCAGAAAACGGATGTTGGGATGGCGTCGTGGATGGCCTGTTTGGCATCGGACTGGATCAAAAGGGGAGGCGGGATCTCGCAGGGAAAGCTCTCGATCTGGTCCGCGCGGTAAACCGCATGAAGCTGCCGGTCCTGGCGATCGATGTTCCAAGCGGCCTGGGCAGCGACACGGGCAATATACGCGGAGAAGCCATTCATGCTCTGCTGACCGTCACATTCATTGGCCTCAAGCCTGGCCTGCTCACGGCTCGGGGCCCGGAATATTGCGGAGAAATCATCCTGCGCGACCTGGGTCTCGATGCACCTTCCCTTCTTGAGCCCAACTGCTGGATGATGGGCCGCGCGCATGCCGATGAACTGCTACCGCCACCCCGGCCCGCAAGCAGCCATAAGGGCATGTTTGGCAGCATTGGCATCATTGGCGGCGCGACGGGCATGGTTGGCGCCGCGCTTCTGGCAGGAACCGCAGCGCTGAAACTGGGCGCGGGCCGCGTTTATCTCGGCCTGCTTGCGGATAACGCGCCGAAAGTGGATACCGCGCAGCCGGAATTGATGCTGCGACCGGTCGCCGAAGTGCTTGATCTCGATAACCTGAATTGCCTTGTGATCGGCCCGGGATTGGGGATGGCGGTCGAAGCCGGCACCTGGCTTCGCTGTGCCCTCGAAACCAGCCTGCCGCTGGTGCTGGATGCGGATGCATTGAACCTCATTGCCTTGCACCCCTGGCTCGCCAGCCTGCTGCGGGAGCGCTCCCGGAAAAGAAAGGCTCCCTCCATTCTCACGCCACACCCCGCCGAGGCCGCGCGGCTGCTAGGGACTGATACTTCGGCGATCGAAAGCGACCGCCTGAATGCCGCAACAAGTCTCGCGAGGCGATATGATTGCCAGGCGTTATTGAAAGGCGCGGGCAGCATATCGGCCATGCCGTCCGGTAAATGCTATATCAACACCAGCGGCAATCCGGGGTTGAGCAGCGCGGGAACCGGCGACATATTGTCCGGCATGATTGGCGCGCTGCTCGCGCAGGGATTGAGGCCGGAAAAAGCCTTGCCGCTGTCGGTCCACCTCCACGGCGCGGCGGCGGATGTGCTGCGGGAAGATCATGGAGGTCCGGTGGGAATGGCTGCTTCGGAAATTCCCGATGCGGCGCGCCGCCTGTTGAATCAGTGGATCTACTCTCCCCGCAACCCCCGCAACCTCTAAAGGCAATGCTTGCCGGCCGCCAGCCACGCCGTTCCTGTGAGGTGCGGCGCACAGACGCGTTTACGAAAACAGGCGAGAATAAAAAAAAGTAATTCCCCGAACGTCTTGGGCGTCAATCCTGAATGGATCGGAAGACAGGGGCGAGGCCGGATTGGCCGACCTCGCGCAGAAAAACACAGGATTTTCGCACTTCAAATTTACCCAACTCTCATTGACCAGGAGGTTGTGAATGTCTGTGCTCGTCACGCATCTTGCGCCTGATTTTACCAAGCCCGCCGTTCTCGCGGATGGCACCTTCAACGATGCTTTCAACTTTCATAATGAAATTTCCGGAAGGTATGCCGTCCTGTTTTTTTATCCTCTCGACTTTACTTTCGTCTGCCCATCGGAAATCCTCGCCCATTCCCACCGCGCGGAAGAGTTTCGCGAACGGGATGTGGTAGTCATTGGCGTATCCGTAGACTCGCAATTCACCCACTATGCCTGGCGTAACACCGGAGTCGACAAAGGTGGTATCGGCCCTGTGGAGATTACCCTGGTATCCGACCTGGGAGGGGAAATCATGCAGGCCTACGGCGTGGTTCATCCCGATCACGTGGCGTTGCGGGCTTCCTTCCTGATCGACAAGCAATGCATCGTGCGGCATCAGGTGGTCAATGACCTGCCGCTCGGCCGCGATGTCGATGAAATGCTGCGCATGGTGGATGCCTTGCAGTTTCATGAAAGCCACGGCGAGGTCTGTCCTGCCGGATGGAGAAGCGGCGAACCGGGCATGAAACCCAGTCCGGAAGGCGTAGCCGAATACCTGAGCAGCCATGCCGAGGCCTTATAAATTATAGATTCTGGAAACACTACCGGCCTATCGCCGCGAAGTGAATTTAGACTTGGACTTTACCTGAATTGTGCAACACAACGGAGGAACGCATGGACGACAACTTTGATAAAGACAAGGCAATCGCATTGCTGAACAGGATCCTGGAAATGGAGCTCGCGGGGGTGGTGAGGTACACCCACTATTCATTGATGGTTTACGGCTACAATCGCATTCCCATAGTGGAGTGGCTGAAGAAGGAAGCGGAGGAAGGGTTGCTGCATGCGCATAAGGCAGGTGAAATGATCACTTTACTGGGTGGATATCCTTCACTCGGTATTGGACCATTGCTGGAAAAACATCATGAAGATATCGGGGATATACTCAGGGAATCGCTTGCGCACGAGAGCGAGGCATGTACGGCATATTATCAACTGCTGGAATTGACCCAGGGAAAATCGGTGGTGCTGGAAGAGTACGCGCGGACGCTCATTGTCCAGGAAGAAATGCATGCCGACGAAGTGAACAAGATGCTGCGCAAGACAGGAAAGACCGGGGTGTTCGTGCGCAACTCCTGATGCCTTCCGGGCTTTTCGCATCGCATCCGAATTGAGTGGAACTTGGAACCGCATTGGTCCGGGTTTGCTCGCCGGTCCGGCTACGGCCGTTATTTCAGCCGGAAACCGGCCCGGTAAATTCCGGGTCTTCCATCCGCCAATCGTGGTTGACCATGCCGCTCAATTGCACCATGAGATCAACCTCGGCTTCCTCCTCATCCTGGGTTTGACTGGCTTCATAAAACTCGATCAAGGCCTGGAGCACGGTACCATGTCCCTGAGTACGGAGGGGTTCGACCGGCTGTTCGGCTTCTCCGGAATTCCTGCATGCCTCGGCTACGCGGATTATCATTCGGGGCTCCCTGGGAGGTTCGGATTGAGCGCTACCCGGTTCACTTCGTCCGGGGTAAACGATTCGGGGCAATGGCTATCCAAAGCGTTTTTTTCCTTTGGAATAGCGCGACATCTCCTTGAATAACCGAACAGGGGGGGAATTTCGGGATCGCCGGGGAAATCCGCAATTCAGGTCTTCTTGCTCGATGAGATCCGCACGCCTGCTGCCGATCTCCGCCCTGTCGATTCGGCCCGGCATGAGGGCCGAGCCCTGCGCGCGCCGTTCACTGGTGGAAACGGGAGTGTTTGATTCCCTGGCGGCAGTCCGCAGGTGTGGTAGCGCCTTCATTGTTATCTCCTGTTATGAACCGGCTGAAGCCAGCCTGAGGTCTTGGCGGTATCAGACTAACCGGAACAAATGGCATTCGAATGAAGGTTTTTTTAAAATTTCATGACTCGCTGAAGTGATCAGGGCCTATTGACTCTATTGACACTTGTTTCGCACCCGCCTTGCTGCGCGAAAAAGCGTGAGGGCAAGGCGCGAAGCGCAGGGCATAGCCGGCCTATGACCAAGCGCCTTGGTCAGCTCTGCTTCTTTGACATCGGGATGATGTTGCATTTTGGTCCCGAGTATTCAAAAGTGACGGGGTCGAGTGGAGTTCGCGTGTAATCGTCACGCATCAATGCCGCTGTTTCCCCCAAGGCAAGTTCCTGCAAGCGGCAGCGCATGTTCAGCACCCCGTCAGCCGTTTCAAAAACGCCACAGGTGCCTGGCATTTCCTCGCCCGCCGGATCAATCTCCGAAGCTGCGGTCGCTCCCACGTCGCTCATTACCGCTACTGGCAGATGGGGAAAACGCCGCCTTGCCTCCCTGATCCACTGCAACAGGCTGGTCTGCTGGGCGCACCCATATACATTGCCGTCGACAAGGACCATATCGTAGGCCTCCAGGTCCGGCCCCGGAAAACTATCCAGCGATTTCCGCTCCAGCCTGTGCTTGGATTTCTCAAGCAGCAGATACAATAATCCGCGCGGATTTTGCCCGCCTCCAACGAGAAGGATATTCATGCTGCCTTCCTTTGCGCATTTTCCGGAAGCGTGCCGAACAAGGCAAACTCAGTGATGGCGTCGATTTCTATATAGCAAGCCACGGTCAGTACCCGGCCTATCCTGATGGGCGCGCCCAGTCTGGAAAGATTTACGCCGAGCTTGCGTATCAACCTCTCGACCGCCACTGTAGTCACGGTCACATATCGCCTTATTCCGTTATGCCGGGCGAAAAGAAACAGCGTCTCCATCATTTTGACGGGGATATCGCTGAAGCCGAACCCCGCGCTCTGGTATTTCGGAACCGTCACCGCAAAGCGGCTGAGTTCCCATACGTCTGATTGCTGGGGTGCGGGCTGCCCGTGCAATAGTTGCGGAAATGTATCGCGCAGCATGTTTGGACCGGTCGTCGGCAGCAGCCGCCAGCAACCGAGCACTTCATCCTCTTCTCCTTTCGCCAGGACATATACCGGATTGGCATGGTCGAACTCATCGTGCTCCATTCCATTATCCGTGGTAACTTCCCAGCCCAGACGATCGTGAAAAACCTCGTGCCTCAGCCGATACATTCCTAAAACCGTGCGCTGATCGAGAGATCCGTTTCCATGTTGCGCCAGCATGATTTGTCCCATTTTTTGCACCGTCCTGGTTGGTTAATGACGATGCTATGAAACAACTTATGGGCGTCCCCGAATAGCTGTAAAATCTTACAGGAGAAAGTGGTTAATATAAGATAATACCCATATTAAACAACTAGTTGAATAGGAATTTCAAGAAGCCAGGCGTCGCTTTTTTCCGCTCGATTTGACCCGGAATATGAAGCCATGCAGCACATTTGCGGGGGCCTGGACCCTATGGATCAGGGCTGGTTTCGAGGGGGATCGCCCAAATTGGCTGCTGGAACACAGCAACAGCCACTTCGGAAATGGATGGCCAGGTGAAGGCTGGTTGCTGGAAACCGGGTTCCCAGCAATGCCTGGTCTTCCACGCTGGCAGAAAAATCCCCGGCTGTTCCGTTCCGGCTGCGTTGAAAGCAACCACGCTATCGTGCTGCGGCCCGGTTTGCGGAAGACGGTACCGTTCCATGGATTCAACTCCGGGTTAACCATCCTGATCGCTGCGAGCCCATCGGAATCCGCAGCCAGGGGTGGAAACTTAGTTGAAATAGAAACGGATGGAACCGAAGGCGCTGAGCGGATTGCCGGGCAGTGCGCCGGCGAACGTGGGATTGGTATAGTAGGTTTTGTCGGTAAGGTTTCTTACATTGACTGTGAGATCTACCTTCTTTATGCGATATGAAGCCATCGCATCAAATACGGTGTAGGAAGGTACACGCAGCAGATTCAAAGTATCGGCAAAACTATCTCCTTTATATGTGACACCAAAACCGAACGTCAAGCCGCGCGCGAGGCCGCCTTGTATCTGATAGGTACTCCACAAACTGGCCATATGGGTGGCCACCCCTACCGGACGGGTTCCAAAAACACTGCGAGTGATGCCAAGTACGACATTTGTCGCTACGTTGCGCGATAGCGTCTCCGGGTCCATCCATACGCCATTGCCTATAATGCTCAGCCCAGCGATCGGGCGGAGCCCGAGCGACAATTCGATGCCACGCGATCGGTCGTTTCCATCCGGAGTTGCATTATTACCGCTACCGGGCAAGGTGATAAAATAATTGCTGCGGCTGGTTTGAAACAGCGCCACGTTCATGTCGGCCTTGCCATCGAATAGCGTGGTTTTTGCCCCCACTTCTATCTGATCCGAAGTTTCCGGCAAGGTCGATACCGCTTGCGCTTCAGTCGCCAGGTTGACGAAAGCGCCAGTGCTGTACCCGGCATAAAAAGCCAGGAACTTGGTCGGCTGGTAAACTCCCCCTGTCGAATAAGTAGTCAGGGATCGAGTACGCACTATTTCACGATATCCATAATTGCCTGAAACGAACTGAAAGCCCTTGTCGCTCCACTGGACCAGATCGTTGCGGATGCCAAGGCGGAGCTTGAACTTCTCACTGAGATCGATTTGGTCCTGCGCATAAAAAGATGTTTGATCGCTGCTGATCCGACGGTCGAACATGGGCCTGCGGTTAATCCCGTCGAGTGAAGTCTCCAGATTATTGGGATTTAAAAGACTAACTGAATTAGATAAGGTGAAATCGCCGCGAATGGTGCTGATATCGGTATTTTTATACTCGAATCCCCCCAGCAGTGTATGGTTGATCGGACCAGTACTTGTTTTCCAGATGACTTCATTCTGGAAGGTCGCGAATGCCTGCTGGTCAGTCTGATGCCGCGCGTCACGCCCGGTGATCAACCCACTGGAATTGGCCTGATTGCCGCCACCATTACGTATCATGTCCAGCGTACGTGCATCATAAGTGAAAGCGGTGCGCATGCTAAGAGCGTCCGATACCGTCCAATTGTGGACCGCGCTGATGCGGTTGATTATGTTGCTGGTCCGATTGAAAGGACTGTAATAACGGTTTTCGCGGGAAACATTAGCTATTTGAGAGTTGCCGTCAAAGAGAATACCGTAATTGTCCGGCTTGATATGGATGTCGCGGTGATCAAAGTCTATAAAAAGCGTCTTATCGCTAGCCAACCGCCAGACGAAGCTAGGGGACACCTCGACGATATTTCGCTTGAGCCCGCGGAAGCCGTCGGCATGTTCCACATCCGTGATCAGCCGTCCGGCAACACTCTGCCCGAGGGGGCCGGTAAGGTCAAAATAGCCGTTTTTGGTGCCGAAACTGCCGAGCATGGTGCCAGCTGTTAATCCAAACGCGTTTTGCGGCCGCTTCGTGATCATGTTGATGCTGCCGCCGGGCCCGGCCGACCCGAATAACGCGGACCCCGGTCCTTTCAGCACCTCGATGCGCTCGACGTCATACATGGTGCGGTAATAGCCGTTTTGCGGCGACGTTCCATCCGGCATGTCGTCGCGGAAAAAACTTAATCCCAATCCCCGCGAAGTGTAATTATTGGCAAATCCATAGCCTCCGCCCATCAGCGGCGTCACGCTGCTGACATTGCGCATGGCGTCATTCATGTCTATCACGCCCTGTTCTTTCAGCAGGGACGCTGGCACGACCGACACGGTAGCAGGAATATCGCGCAGCGGCGTATCTGTCTTGCTGCCGGTGCGGGCCACGTCCTCGAGCGTGCCCGGCCGCACTCGCCCGGTGCTCACCTTTATTTCCGGAAGCTCGGCCCCTTTTTCCTGATCCTTGGCGAGCGCATCCTGGGCTACCGCGTTTGATGAACTCCATACCCATGCGCCCAGTATGGCTATACGGACGATATCGCCCCTTCCCCTTTTGAAACCGAATAAATATTTCATCGTAGTACTCTCTGTTTTTGTAATTGTTAACGGATACGCACCCGCAAGCGCGCAGGCCATCCGCTCAGAAACGTCTTGCAGGCATCTTTAACGAAGCGCTTCCTCGATGGTGCTCCCCATATCGGGGCGTCATACAATCGAATTCAACGACAGCGCCAGCACCCCGGTAAGCGTAGTGCCGATCAGGCTCGCGGCCAGAAGGCGCGGACCATGCAGACGGCTCCACAGCAGGGTGCCCGTTATGGCGAGCACGAGCAGGGCGCCGGCCAGGGTATCGGTAAGCAATATCCAGGCATTGGACATCCCGCTGCCTTTATGAAAACTGACCAGTGTTGCCCACACATTGGCTTCTTTCTGCTCGACATGCGTAGCCGCATCTCCCTTCCAGTACTCCGCATTCACGCTCAAATTGGGAGCAGTCAGCGTGATGCGCCAGTTCTCCGGCTGCTCGATCCGGCCACCTCCCCAGGGAGCGGGGCCGCCCGGTTTTTTCTGAATGCGGGATTTGGCGTCAGACAATTTGAATTCGGCACGCAGCCAGGCTTCCAGCGTTTCCGGCGATTCGAGGCTTGCCCCGGGTGGAGTAAGCACTTGCCGTGTTTCCTCGTGCTTCGCCAGCGGGATCTTCATTTCGTTGCGGTGATTGAGCAGAATTCCGGTTACCCCGAACAGCAGCCCCATGGCCGCGCCCCACAATCCCATCCATGCGTGCGTCCGGCGCAGCCACACGAGGAACCGGCCTCTTTTCATGCCTTGCGATAAAAAGAGATATCCCCTGGGCTCCGCGGCCGGTGGACTGCCGTCCCGATTCCCGGCGGCAGGTGTGTCGTGGGCTATGCTCATTTGTAGAAACTGGCCGTCACTTTATGGCTTTCGATGGTATAAGGCTTGCCCTCGAATACCCCGGGGCTATTCAACTCATGCTTGGCCTCGATGACATAGAGACCGGGTTCCAGCAGCGAATAGGCCGTCTCGCCCTTTTCGTCGGTTTTGAAATGCTTTTCCCACCCGTTCGGCGCAATGACGATAATTTCGGTTTTCGCCAGCGGCTTTCCCATGAAGCTCAAGCGCAGCAAATTGCCGGTATTCTCTATGTCGAGCGGCAAGCTGCCCCCGCTGCCGAAACGCGCATACAGAAAGCGCCGGTACACTGCGCCGGGATTGTCCGCGCGCGGGTCCCGGATGCGCTGCTTGAGCGCCCGCACCAGTATCGTGCCCCCATCGGGTATGGCAAAGTAATTATCCAGGCGAGTGGCGGCGGCTGGCTTTTCGGTGCCTGCGGAATCGATCACCGTCACCGCCGGTTCGATGATATCGTCGAGCCTGCCGGGCGAAGTCTCACGCAGATTTTCGTTATACTCGCCAAAGTAAAGCCTGGCAGAGGCATTGTCCTGCTCCAGCCATAGCGCGTGGGCGCTCGCATTGATGCTGAACAGCAGACACGCAAGGCCGGCAATGGCGGCGGGACAGTTTTCCGGGAATTTCATCAGATATTTTCCGTATGTTTTAAAAAGTTTCAGGGGAGCACATGCCAGCGGGTCGACATGCCCGCCATCATGTGGTCGTCCACATGACAATGCAGCAACCAGTGTCCGGGGGAACGCGGAACCATGTCCACCGAGGTCATGCTTGCCGGCATAACTTCGACGACGTCGGTTCGGCGCCCATGGTCAAGCACCGTCTGCCCATGCCAGTGCACCGTATGGTTATCGGTTTCATTCCCAAGCGCCACCACATGCCAGCGGACGCGTTTTCCCAGATGGGTTTTATAGCCATCCAGATTGCCGAAGATGCGACCGTTGATGGTGTGCTTCATCCCGCTTTCCTTGCCCTCTTCTTCATTGAAGATCATGAACAGCGATATGAATTCCTGGTCGACGTCGCGTGGGGCCGGATCAGAGCTTGAGCGTTCCATGCCTTTGCGCGTGACGATGATGGTCCCCACCAGCCCAAGATTGGGCTCTTCGTCTTCCATGACATGGGAGTGGTAGAGCCAGACAATGGAGGAGGGATCAGCGGGGCCCGGGCCAGCGTCCTCATCCGCTACCCAGGTATAGGTATAGGACTTGTTGGGGGGCACGCTTGCTCCCAGCCCCGGCCCATCCGCGCCCTCGTTATTCTTGTCATAGAACAGTCCATGCGGATGCATCGAAAGCGGACGGTCGGTCCTGTTCAGGAAATGGACCTTGACCGTGTCGCCGACCGCGGCCCGAAGCTGCGGGCCCAGGATGCCCATCCACTCGGGCTGGGGCAAAGGCGCGTTATATCGGCCATCCTTGTAGGCGACATAACGGTATTTCTGGTAAACCAGGGTTTCCCCCCATACCCCCAGCCCCGCTTCGGGCTTGATCCGGTTCTTGCCGGAGGGGGCATAATTCCAGGGGGTCTTTTCCGCGGCTATCCAGTATTCCCTCACCGCCGCATGGACCTGAGCCGATGCCCAGAAAGCCACCGCAAGGGCAATGGACGCGGCAATCCTGCCCGCGCTAGCCAGTTTCATGCTCACTCCACTTCGGCCCATGCTCGCGGGCATATCCACGGCGTAGAGATGTCTATGCGACATGCCGGGATGCCGCATTTTTTTGCATGAGGGCCTGCTCCAGAACTTCCTTGGCATGGCAGGCGCATATGCCGCACTGCCCGCTCACGCCCAGGCCGCCCTTCAGGTCGCGCATCCGGTCCGCGCCCCTGTGGACGGCTTCCCGTATTGCGGTATCGGTTACACCTTTGCAGACACAAATGTACATATCACTGTTTCCTGTTCACTTATTCACTTGTTTGGCCAGGGCAAGCTTATCGTTGCAAACATGTTGCGGGCATGCCGCAGGCGATGTTCAACCTGGTGTCGAGTGACTCTCGTCACCCTGCGAAAACAAAGCGCCGTCGTGGATACAGCTGCTCCTGCCAATCCTGCTTCCAACAGCAATTTCGAAAATACGCCGCTATCCATCGGCTCTCCCAATATACAATACTAATGAGAATGATTCGTAATTATATTATTTCTCAGGAAAAATGCAATCTTCCCATGAAAAAATTCATGAATGGTAAATATCCCGGATGTCGCAAATGTCGGTAATGAAAACGTGAACATCGCAGGGCTATCCGGTCTCCGTTTGCCCCATCAGGTCGCAAGCGCGTGGAATGGGTCAGTACTGCTGCTTCCAGATAGATGGCCATTCCCGCGACTCCGAGGCCACCAACATAGTAGAATGCCCATCAGACAGACGATCGGGGCTCAAGCTCGCGTTTGTCATGCTGATCCGGCCGCAAGCCCGCTTTTGAACGGCTGCAGGATAAAAAGAACGCGGGCTGAAATTGAAGGATTTCGTAGATGCCCCGCACTCCCCACATGTTTTCTCGCACATCGAAATGTTTGCAACCGCACTACGGGATCTGAGGTCGAGCCTCGCAGCATGGCGCTTATGGTGCCTCCTGGGCTGGCTGGAGATACGGCAGCGCTATGCCCGCTCCACTTTGGGACCCTTCTGGCTGACCATATCGATGGGAGTGATCGTCGGCTCGATCGGCGTGGTTTATGGAGCACTGTTCAATCAGAATATCGCCGACTACTTGCCTATGATGGGCATAGGCCTCGTTTTCTGGGGCCTGCTTACCAGCATCATCAATGAAAGCTGCATGGCCTATATCAATTCCGCGGGATATATCCGCCAGACTGCGACGCCCAAGCTGCTGTTCATGCTGCAGGCAGGATGGCGCAACTTTCTTATTTTTCTGCATAATTTTTTGATAGTCATATTGCTGCTCGTGGTCTTCGGCTCGAAGGACTGGTCAACTGTTCCCCTCTTTTTCCCCGGACTGGCGCTCTTCATTCTCAACGCACTGTGGATCGGGCAGGTTGCGGGCATCATCTCGGCGCGGTTTCGCGATCTTCCCCAGATCATTTCCGCCATGCTGCAGATGGCGTTTTATGTGACGCCCATCCTCTTTCAGCCTGGAATGCTCAAGGATCATCGCTGGATAATCGACTACAATCCGTTTGCGCATCTACTCGAACTGGTTCGAGGTCCCCTGGTTGGCGCCGCGCCCGACATGCTGACTTGGACCGTGGGAATCGTCATGGCGGTTGCGGGCTGGCTTCTGGCTCTGGCGTTGACTGAACGCTATCTCAAGCGCATTCCCTACTGGGTTTGACGGAATGAGCGAGATCCAGCTGCACAACGTGTGCGTCGATCTGCCGGTATTTGAATTGAGCGGGCGTTCCCTGAAGATGCATCTTGCCCGCCTGGGAAGACGCGACCGCATCGGGAAGGATAACGATGGCGTGGTAATCGTCCGGGCGCTGGATGACCTCACCCTGACCTTGCAGGAAGGCGACCGGGTGGGCCTGATCGGCCGCAATGGCGCGGGGAAGAGTACGCTGCTGCGGGTGCTGGCGGGCATTTACGCTCCCACGGCAGGGCAGATATATAGCCGCGGCCGCATTGTGCCATTGCTCGATATCGCCCTGGGCATGGATGAACTTTCCACCGGACGACAGAATCTGCGTTTGCGCGGTCTGTTCCTGGGAATGAGCGATGCCGAAATCAGGCGCAAGATAGAGGAGATCGCCGCCTTCACGGAACTCGGCGACCATCTGGACTTGCCGCTGCGGACCTATTCGAGTGGCATGCGGCTGAGGCTGGCCTTCGCGGTTTCCACCGCGGTTGATGCGGATATACTCTTGCTGGACGAGGTGATCGGCGTAGGCGATGCATCGTTCATGAAAAAAGCCGAAAGACGGATGCTCGACCTGCAAAACCGCGCAAAAATCGTGGTGCTTGCTTCCCATAGCGATACGGTCATTCACCAGATGTGCAACAAGGCACTCTGGATGGACCGCGGCCGCATCCGTGAATTTGGCCCTATGGATGAGGTAGCCGCCCGGTATGCCGCGGCACAATCCACTGGATGACATCTGCCTGATACCTGCCTCTTCCCGCTATGCAGAACCCCTGCCATCTGAGGGTTTTCCGGTCCCGGCCAGATTTACGAATGCGCCAGCATTTTCTTCAGGTATACTTCGCAAAAATCCGCATTACAAACGATAACCCGGCCATCGAGCAGCGCGCGATAGCTCTGGTTTAAAAACCATAAGGGATCGTTTCTATACTTGTTGAATAGGCTTTTAGCGTTCAACAGCAGCCTTTCTTTCTCTCCTCGAAGCTGGATTGTTGAATAACTTACCAGCGATAAAAGATTATTACTTGCAAACGCATGAGCTACCAGTATGGGTCAGAAAGGAGATCTGGGAAATTTTAGCATTGAAAGATCAAGGGTCTTCAAGCAGCTTAAATTAGGAGATAGCCGTGAATGAAAGACAGGAATTATTAAAACAGGTAATGGCACTAGAACCCTGGTTTTATACATTTGATCTCGGTAATGGTGAAATAGTCCACTCCAAACTTCCAAAAAATATTCAAGGTATCCATGAAACGCGACTTCAGATGGTGCTATCTGCGGTAGAACAACATTTTGACCACCGTTTATCTAGTGCTAGATGCCTTGATGTCGGTTGTCATGAAGGGTACTTTTCTTTCGAAATGGCTAAAAAAGTGATGAGTGTCACAGGAATTGATGTCAGAAAGGAAAGTCTACAAAAAGCTGAGCTGATTAAAAAAATAAACCGGGCGGAAAATACAAATTTTCGGTATGGGGATTGTTATGAACTTGATCAATCGGAACTCTATGATTTGACGCTTTTTCTCGGTGTTCTTTATCATTTGAGTAATCCTATAGGAGCATTGCTAAGTATGGCAAAAGTTACAAAGGAGCTATGTGTTATAGAAACTCAAGTAATAGATGATATTGGAGGACAAACAGAATGGGGCAACAAAGATTGGCATCGGGAATATAAGGGAATGTTCGCGCTGATCGATGAAAGATCAGAATATGATGGTGGCTGTCCAGAGGCTGGCTCATTTGGACTAGTTCTTTGCCCGTCATTGAATGCCCTGTTGTTTATATTGCGAACTGTGGGGTTCAAGCGAATTGAACTGATAACTCCCCCGGTAAACGGGTATGAGCAGCATATGCGGGGGAAACGAGTAATCTTGGCCGCAGCTAAATGACTAAACAGATTTTTATGAAATATGTGTAACGCCTGGTGCCTGGAATTTGCCCAGTTAGCGCTCTCCCATATTGGAGAAAATGCAAAAATACTCGAGGTAGGTTCACGAAATGTAAACGGAACCACCAGGGAAGTGCTATCAGGACATGCTCGGGAATATATTGGGATCGATATTTCCGAAGGGGAAGGCGTTGATAAGATTTTAGACGTAAAAGCCCTGACTAGCAGTTTCGATTTGGAGTCATTTAATGTAGTTACCTCTACCGAAATGCTGGAACACTGCGATGACTGGCAAAACGCACTTTTTCAGATGGTCGCAGTGCTTGAAATAGGAGGCATCCTTCTAATCACAACCCGATCTCCGGGATTTGAACTTCACGATTATCCTAAGGATTATTGGCGTTTTTCCGCTGCTGACTTTGAAAATATCTTTTCCCCCGTAGGAGATATCATCATTCTTCAAAGTGATATGACATGCGGATGGTTATGTGGAATTGGCATAATTCTGCGCAGAACAGCATCCCGAGACATGTTGAATTCCTGGCAAGATGCTCTAAAAAAAATGACGGTATACTCAATGATGGAGGAAGTGAAAACAATCGATCAGCTGAACAATGCAACAGTTAGTAATATTATTTTTGATCAATACAGCCGTTACCGTGCCTGTTCCAAGATTGTTGAAACTATTTCTCAGGTTGGGAACATTCTTGATGTTGGCTCTGGTCCCGATTGCCTCCTTGGGAGATTTCTTCCGGATCGCACTATCACTTATGCAGATCCATTACTAGCGAATGGGATCAACAATGATGAGCACTTCGCTTTCAACGTTTTTGATCAAAAACTTGATGATAAGAAATTTGATTATGTGTGCAGTGTCGATACCTTAGAACATATACCGGAAGAAGTACGCAGCGATTTTCTCAAGAGGATTTCAGATCTTGCCATAAAAGGAGTCGTGCTGGGTTTTCCCTGCTCGGATGACGATACAGCCTTTCGAATGGACAAGATCATCGATGATGCCTACCGTAGAGCCTATGGGAAGGGATATTCCTGGCTTGAAGAACATTTTCGCTTTACCTTGCCTAGAAGAAAACACGTAGTTTCCCTGTTGCAAGAATTGGGTTGGACCAACATATCAGAAATGGGGCACGGTCACGCTCCCTGGTTGAGTTCATTGTTGAGTGAAGTTATATGTGGATGGGAAATTCCCGATGCCCACTCGAATATCCTGCGTATAAGTAAAAGATTTAATGTAGAGCTCTATCAGTATGATTTCAATCCTCCGTTTTATCGCTGGTTTGTGGTTGCTGTAAAAGAGCCATCCCTTTCTATATCACTTAAACCAGGCCCCCCCATTGATGACTCAATAGAAAAGCGTTTTAAAGGAATCCTTGCAGAGGCACATGCTGGGCTATTTTTATCATTCCAAAATGCCGTGATTGAGCGGGATATGGCAGTGGCCAAACGAGATATAGAAAAGACAGAGCATGCTGTGATGGCAAGATTGCTGGCAGCTGAAGCTGTTGCCGATACTATACTAAATAGCAAGTCCTGGCGTATCACTCGCCCGCTACGGACCATAGCTCGATTATTCCGGCATAAAAAATTTTAATATATGACAGCTGGAAAATTGATCCAACGATCGCGCATGGTGTATCACCGGTTGCCGCTTCCGTTGCCTATAAAAAAAATCATAAGATGGTTTTATGGCCAGATAGTTACCCGACCATCTCAAGCCCTTCGTAAGGGTTTACTGAAAGGGGTCAAATTTGAAGTCCCTTCAATAAGGCCTATTGAACAGCAAATTGCTGCAGCAGACTATATTATCTGGGGCGTTATTGACTGGCACTTTCGGCACCAAAGACCACAGCAACTAGCGTTAGCACTAATAAATACTGGTCGCCGCGTTTTTTATATATCTGAACGTTTAGTGGATGATGAACGCTCAGGTTTTGATATGGAATGCCTCAATGTTAAGAGGAATCTATTTCAAATTAAATTATATGCAAAAGGTGCACCACAAATTTATTCATCCGCCCCAACGATTGAAACCGTTTCGCAGCTTCGTATGAGTATAGGATGGTTGCTCGAATGGGCAAATACGGGCCAGTTAATCTCCCTCATTCAGCATCCATTTTGGTATGACATCGCAACAGTGCTACCTAATAGCAGGGTCATCTATGATTGCATGGATCATCATGAAGGGTTTGGCACCACTCGGGCGGAAGTATTGTCCTTGGAGACAGTTCTGCTCCAGAACGCCGATTTGACCATAACAACCTCCGCATGGTTAGATCAGTTTGTTTCTCCATATGCTAAACGCCGAGCGTTGATCAGGAACGCAGGTGACTTCGACCACTTTGGTCGCCGCCCTGCAGTAACATATAGCGATTCCGAGGGACGGTCCATCATCGGCTACTATGGAGCAATTGCCGAATGGTTTGACCAAGACTTGATAAAAGCTGTTGCCCTGCGCTTTCCTGCTTGCTGCATTTTACTCATTGGCGCAGACACGGTTAATGCCCAATCCAACCTGGCACTGCTACCCAACATTAAATTTATTGGTGAGGTGCCCTATGAGGCATTACCTCACTACCTATACAGTTTTGATGTTTGCCTTATTCCCTTCAAGGTCATTCCTCTTACACTTGCAACTAATCCAGTAAAAGTCTATGAATACCTGAGTGCAGGTAAACCAGTAGTATCCGTCGATCTACCTGAAATGAAGCAATTTGGTGAATTGGTGCGGATAACAATAAATACTGAGGAATTTCTGACAGCGGTAGAGAATAGTCTTGATGAGCAAGAGCCTAATCTCGCAGTCAAATGTAGACAGGTGTTTGCAAAAGAACAAACTTGGATGCATCGTATAACCACACTTATTGCCCAGGCAGAGTCCGCGACAGATGATCCACAAGTATGTGTCATTGTCGTCACATACAATAATGTAGATCTCACTCGTGCGTGTCTTGCGAGTCTCGATGAGCACAGCAATTACCCCCGACTCGGAATCATTGTTGTAGACAATGCCTCGACCGACGGGACAAAAAAATTTTTACTCGAGTGGGCTAGTGGTGCGTCAAACCGACGACTCATTCTCAACGACGAAAATCGTGGCTTTGCTGCCGCGAACAATCAGGGGCTTTGTGTTGCTGATGGCGAATATGTGGTATTACTTAATAATGATACCTACGTTACACCGAATTGGGTACGTACACTGGTCAGGCATCTTCAAAGAGATAAAAGTGTCGGCCTTATTTGTCCTGTGACCAATAATATAGGTAATCAAGCGAGGATCGATATCACCTACGAAAACATGGCTGAGATGCTTCAGGTTTCTGCCAAATATACGCGTCAGCATATTGGATGGACCTTTCCATTGAATACTGCTGCTTTTTTTTGTGTAATGATGCCCCGCGATGTATACACCCGCGTAGGTCCACTAGATGAAGCGTTCGGGAAGGGTTTTTTTGAGGATGATGATTACTGCCGACGCATTGAACAACTAAAATTACGTATTGTTTGTGCCAAGGATGTCTTTATACATCACCATTTGTCGGCATCATTCAACAAATTACGGAGTCGAGACCGACAAGAGCTTTTCGAACGCAATAAGGCAATTTATGAAGCAAAATGGGGAAAATGGTTACCTCACACCTATGATATGGAGGATGAGCGTTTTACACGTAACACATTTAAAAATAACCAATATTTATCCGGTATATGTAATGTCTGTGGCAACAATACACGACTATTTTACACTCACATCTCACTTTGGCGAGAATCGCTGATCTGTGAACATTGTTTGACAACAAGCCGTTACCGCTCCATTACCCGAGGTATTTTGCGTGCGATTCACGAATTGAGAGATATGAGCGCTCAATCGCTAGCCTCGTTACCCCACATAAGTACGCGACGTAAATTGCATTTCTATGATACGCAACCTCCATTCTATTATGAAAATTGTTCATATCCTCTACCTGACTTTTTAAGTGCCACAAAATGGATTGATGTACACCTATCGCAATACAAGCCCAACCGTCGTCTTGGAGAACGTATATCAGCAGGAATTACCAACCAGAACCTTGAGTGCCTGACGTTTCGAGATGAATCATTCGATATCATTGTCACAAGCGACGTAATGGAACATGTACGCCTCGACGATCGGGCGCATCATGAGATTCATCGTGTTCTTCGTCTAGGAGGTATATACATATTTACCGTACCGCATAACCGTGAATGGAAAGAAACTCTCATACGGATACAAATCAATAATGCCGATGACCCTTCCCAAGATATTCATCTATTGGAACCGGAGTATCACGGTGACACCAACAGTGAAAACGGTAAAGGCATAATTGCTTACCGGACCTACGGAAAGGACCTTGAGGTATATCTGATTAACTTAGGGTTTGAGGTAGAGTATTCACGAGAAGATATCCCGGAGCATGGAATTTTTGATACGGAACTTTATTATTGCCGAAAAGTAAGGCAATGAAAGTTCTTTGCGTCGTCGGGACCCGCCCCGAGGCTATCAAAATGGCTCCCTTGATCTTAGCCTTAAAAAATGAATCTTGGGCCAAAGTTCGAGTCCTCGCAACCGCTCAGCATAGAATGCTTCTGGATCAAGTGCTTGGCGTATTTGATATTGAACCAGATATAGATCTCGATATCATGCGCAAAAATCAGCCTCTAACGATACTGACCGCACGCTTGCTGCTAGATCTGGATGATGTGCTTGAGGCTGAGAATCCCGATATAGTATTGGCTCAAGGTGATACAACCACAACTATGACGGTTGCCTTGGCTTGTTTCTATCACAGAATTCCGTTCGGGCATATTGAAGCGGGTTTGAGAACCGGTAACATGACAAATCCATTTCCTGAAGAAATGAACCGGGTGGTAGTAGGAAGATTGACGAGGTGGCATTTTGCTCCTACAGCCAGTGCCCGACAGAACCTCTTAAATGAAGGTATTGCGGATAGTGACATATTTATGACTGGCAATACGGTAATCGACGCGTTATTTAGCGTTTCCAGGCGTGATATCCCTCTCCCCTTCAAACTCGATTCTAGTAAGCGGCTGATTCTGATAACGACGCATCGTCGAGAAAATTTTGGCAAACCATTCAAAGAAATTTGTCGGGCTGTTTTATCGCTAGTAGAGCGAAATCAAGACCTACAGGTTATATATCCTGTACATCCCAACCCGAATGTCCACGACGTAGCCTATCAGATACTGGGTAATCATCCGAGAATTATTCTTTGTGAACCGCTGAATTATCTTCCTTTTATTACCGTCATGAAACATGCCTATCTCATCCTCAGCGACTCCGGAGGGGTACAGGAAGAAGCTCCCGCTTTGGGTAAACCAGTACTGGTTCTGCGCCGGGAGACCGAGCGGCCTGAAGCTGTTGAAGAGGGAGTAGTGAAATTAGTCGGGACAGATTTCCAACAAATTGTGAATACGGTGCAATATTTATTGGAAAACAAAGCAGCATATGAACAAATGGCTCGTGGCATTTCGCCCTATGGTGATGGCAAAGCAGCAGATAGAATTACCGCTGTGCTTCGAAGTCATTTTGCCAAATGCGCCTGATTTATCTTTCGCCCATCCCTTGGGCAAGTTTTTCACAGAGACCTCACGAACTTATTAGATATTTTCACTCACGTTCAGAAAACGAGGTGCTGTGGATTGATCCTTATCCAGCTCGATTCCCAGCCGTGTCCGATTTACTTAACCCACGGCCAAAATCTGAGGAAGATACCTATAACTGCAATATCCCAGCGTGGCTAACTGTCTTAAAGCCAACCGCATTACCTATTGAACCGCTGCCATTTTCCAGTGGAATTAATAGCCTGCTTTGGGGTAATGTTAAATCAGCTGTTAATTATTTCGCAAATAGCTCGACTATTTTGGGTATTGGCAAACCTACAACATTAGCGTTGCGATTGCTCTCAAGTGGTTTCTTCATCTCATCCTTTTATGACGCAATGGATGATTATCCAGCTTTCTATAAGGGTTGGTCGCGTCTGGCAATGGCGACTCGGGAACGCAGTGTAGTAAAAAGGGTGTCAAAGATACTAACATCATCCTCAGCATTACACGACCGGATGCGGCATCTGGCAGAGGACGTACACCTCGTCCTTAATGCTTGTGCCACAGACAGACTGCCTGAACCACTGATAGTGCGACCACCGAAGGACGATCAAGCCCCGGTGATTGGATATGTGGGAACAATTGGACATTGGTTCGACTGGGAACTCGTTATTCTGGTGGCAAAATCTCATCCGGAAAAAAAATTCCGCCTTATTGGTCCCCTGTATGTACGACCCCCGACACTACCACATAACATTTCTTTGGAACCTCAGTTACCTCATACCGAAGCTCTTCAGGTAATGACTCAGTTCGATGTGGGTTTGATTCCATTTAAAAAGACCACACTTACGTCTTCCGTAGATCCCATTAAATACTATGAATACCGAAGTCTTGGATTACCGGTAGTAAGTTCAGCTTTTGGCGAAATGGCCTTAAGGGGAAAGGATAATGGTATTTTTCTAATCGACCAGAACTCAGATATGACAAACGTGATCAATCAAGCTTTGGCTAATTGTACGAGCCCAGCAGGTACAGCTCAATTCCGTAAAAAGAATTCATGGGAGAGTCGATTTAATGAAGCGAATATCTTTGCACTGTAACTGCGTCCCATCACTCCTATACCTATCCGCTAATGCAGAGAATCGGAAGCACGACAATTCTAGCTAAACCAAGCTGACGTAAGCCAGCTGGAAGACGAGGGGGTGATTGCCCTGGTTGCGTCTCGCTTAGTAAGGCGTACATTGGTAGTCATTTGTCCGTTCCAGGCCTGCTAGAAATCCTGTAGCTATCTCCTTAGCAAAAACTACTAGCCTCATTCATAGATAGGCTCAGGCTTAATAATGGCTTGTGCCAAAAATCCCGAATGAATACATCTACCAAACCCGATAGCAATTTACCCCAAACAGTATATGTCGCTTTTGAAACGGGAAGCGGCAGTGATGAGAAAGCCTTTTCTTATCTGGGGCGGCTGGACGAGAATCTTAAAGACAAAGTAAAAATTGAAAGGCAAATTCTGAGTTTATACCCCGGACCGTACTCCACCGAAACTGATCTCCCAACACACTACTCCAAGGTTTCAGGAAGCTCAACCTCTATAAAAGTTAGAGGATTTGGTTTTTTTTTGGCAGCATATAGAAAAATTCAATTTCCTAAAAAAACGTACTGGTTTTCCAATCTTGATCCCGCACAACATGAGATCTTGAAATGGATGCAAAACTGGAATCATTCAAACGCAAAGGCTGTTTTTTTTGTTCAGACTCTAGATACAGGTTTAAGGCTCTCCGAATTAACCTTTCTTTACGCAAAAAACATTCCAACCGGAATAATTGTGATTCTAGTTGGCAAACAGAGTTTGAACACGCAAAAGCTGCGCTCTCTCGAAAAATGGGGGATACGAGTATTGCTTGATGCCTCGAATTACTCTGCCTCAGGCACGCCATTGCATCCCCGCATCCCCTTATTGCACTTCGATTCACTGCGTAAGATACCTTTGAGTTCATCCGAAATTCGCAACATCAACTGGATTGAAGAGTTATCTGCCGCACATCTGGTTCAGCGAAATCCTGAAAAAGTTCTATTTGTTCGTCCGGACTGGACGAAGTGTGGCAGCGCCACGACTTTCGGCAAGATGGCAAAGTTGTTTCACGATAGGGGCGCGATCTTGATAGATATCGCCCTGCAACCGCACAAGGTGCCTTACAATGGCATTACTATTCAACGCAAGCTCGCCGAAGTTGAAAACGACATTGCACCGTCGTTTCATTTCAATTTGCGTCGTGGATCCCTCCTTCACGCTTTGCTGGCGATCGGCATAGGCTATTTGCGTACCTGGCCTAAGACAGTTTCAGGCTTTATGCCGCTTTTCTACAAACAGTGCGTCACTCCGGCCGCCGTACGGAAATTGATTGCCGATGCCCGAATCGATTATCTTTACGTCAACCATTACTTTACGCTTCCAGTCGCTCAACAGCTTTGTCCCAACCGACCGATTTTTCTCGATACTCATGATATTCAGTCTTTCAATTTTGTCAGCCATGACTATCACCGCTACATCCATATGCGAGCGGCACCCTTCAGCGCTTGTCTAGATGAAGAGCTAAGCTTCATTGATCGAGCGGATTGCGTAACAATGGTGAGCCGCGACGAGATTAATCTGGCCAGCAAATATCGGCCCGCGAGGAATTTTTTCTATTACATTCCTCTTCCCTCCGAAGCAATGCAACTTACGGAAGAGCAGCAAGACGAAAGGCACGGTGAAAATGCCCCAGTATCACTATTGATTGTCGCCAGCCGGAACCCAGCCAACGAGCGCAGTCTGAAGTGGTTCTTGAATGTCGTATGGCCGGCGATAATCAAAATGGAAGCACATCTGGAGATTGTCGGAGGAATATCGAAATCTTTTGCAGGAGAAATTTTCGAGAATGTCACATTTCATGGAATAGTGGATGACATTTCGTGCGCCTACCGCCAAGCGGATGTCATTCTACTCCCCATAACGAATGGAGGAGGAATAGCCATCAAGGCACTTGAAGCCATCCAGTATGGCAAGCCAATCGTTGCCACTCGTCATGCATTACGGGGATTGCCAGCCGCGATCTATGAGGTACTAAGCGGGTGTGTCGATGAAGAAGACTTTGTGACCGATTTATCGAACCTAATCGCAAGCACCTCGGCACGCAAGCAGCGAGAAGCAGCGATCCATCAGATACGGGACATTCTTATATCGATGCGGTTTGATGACCAGATGCATGCGACACTCGACCGTATGCAAGCTGCCGGACAATCAATAGTTGGAAAACAAGCTAGTCGAATAGTCGCGGATTCTAATCCCTCTGCCTTCACGTTTCAGCCATCCAGCACAGCAAGAAGACGGGATAGAAAGGCTGCAATGAGGTATGTTGTGGTTACCCCTGCAAGTCCAGGCAGCAAGGGGGATGAGGGAATGGTAAGGGGATGTCTTAGCCTTTTGGCGAACTCAGCCGAATTCGTCATGCTGAATCCAGACCGCTCCCCACTATGGAGTGATGCTGTCTTCGATAAAAACTCCTCCCGGCCTAGAGAATATACTGGCGCATTTTCCAAATTTTACAGTTCAATTACCCAACACGATGTTTTTATTGTATTGGGAGCCGATGTCATTGACGGGACGTGCGGGCTCGAACCCAGCCTGAAACGCTTGAAGCTGATTGAAGCAGCGCTGGCGGTAGGCGCCGCCGCACATGTCTTTTGTTCCTTCCGTTCTGATGTAAACAATCAGATCATCACCCAACTCAAGCAGATACGGAATGCTCACTTTTATCTAAGGGATCTACACTCCCTTAAACGATTCAAGGACCAAACAGGGCTGGAGGCAGAGTATTTTCCCGACTTCTTCATTTATTGCCCTAGACAGGAAACTGATCGGTACCAAACCACAAAAAAGCTTCTTGCGGAAGCCAGGATAGCTGGAAAAACCATCATTGGGCTGAATTTCAGTGAACATGCGTTCCGTTCATTCTCCGATATTCACGACTACACCCACAGGAAAAAATATGTCGCAGACGTACTAGCCAGTTTATGCTCAACGATTAATGATCCTTATTTTCTCCTGATTTCGCATGATGACCGTCGTTGGAATAATTTCCCTCCTGATTCAGACTACCAGCACATCGCGCAGAGATGGCTCAAGGCGAACGGTTATAGGTCGAGCACGTCCCTGCTCGACCCCCATATTACGTATCCTCAAATATTAAGTCTGCTGGATGGGCTTGATATGGTAATAAGTGGACGGATGCATCTTGCACTGGCTGCATTCCGCTGCCATGTTATTCCTATTTGTCTGATGGGAACAGGGAGAGGTTATTCGAGTGCGGATAAGATGCGGGGCATATTTGATAAATTTATTGGTCGGACGGAGCTTGTGCCCTCCAACACAACTGAATTTATATCAGCCTTGAAGACGCTATCGGATCAAAATGACGTGTTGAAAGCACGACTGAAAGAATCATTGCTTGTGATCGAAAAAGAGAGTATCGAAAAAAAAAATCACTTTCAGAAAAAGCTGACGCTAGCACAGCCTAACGGCACCTATCGGCAGCTATCAACTACCTTGTAGTATCCCCGCGATATTCTTTAAAAAATACCTCGCCTTAGCAAGTTTAAATTCATTTTCAAAAAGTTAGATGAGAAATATAACAAGTACAGGGTATCTTCCAAAAAGATATTTCTGAATCTCCTATTACGGAAAATGTTACATCTTTAAACCAGACAAATGCGTGTGGGGCGAAGATTAGAATGATTTAACTATTAAGATAATCTCTTGCTAAGTCGCTTAGGAAGAAATTTTAAACTATTTGTTTTTACTTGCCCTTACGTGGCTTGGCGATTAATTGCGGCTAAGGGATATATCCTAAATCTGATCGAAATGAGATGGCATTGTGAACAAAATCGAGATTTCCCCGCTAATTCCACAATTAAAAGAGAGCATCCTTGGAATGAAAAGACTGATAAGAAGATTCTTTTTATAGAACAAAGCATTCCCCGTACTGATACCAATGCCGGTGCGATTACCATCGACCAGTTCATGGAACTCTTCCTTCGCGCAGGGTGGCGGGTGACGCTATGGCCCCAGGACCGGCGCTTTGGCGGAGACTATGGTGACATACTGGAGCAGCGTGGAGTGAAGATCCTGTCATCGGATCGCCTGCTCGCAACTTTCAGGGCATGGTGGCGTGCTAATGCGGACCGATATCCTGTGGTGATTTTAAGCAGGCCGGCTGTGTGCGCAGCTTTCCTTCCAGTTCTAAAAAGATATGGAAATCCGCGAATCCTTTATTATGGGCATGACCTGCATTTTGCCCGCCTGCAATCCGAGGCTGAGCTCACCAAGCTGCCCGAACTGTTCTGGTTCGCCAGGCGATTCAGGAAGATGGAATCGTGGATCTGGGGGAACGTTCACCGCACATACTATCCTTCGACCGAAGAAGCCGATACGGTACGCTCCCTGGTTCCCTTTTCCGACGCGAGAAGCGTGATCCCCTATTTCTTCGATGGGATGACGAAAACCAGCGAGTGCCCGCCTGAAAACCATCGGATGTTATTTGTGGGAAACTTCAATCATCCGCCCAATATCGATGCGGTGAAGTGGCTGATCCAGGAAATATTCCCCGCCATCAAAAACCGGTGCGCAAAGGCCGAGCTACGCGTAGTGGGCGCTGGCCTGCCGGAAGACCTGCAACGGCGATGCAAAAAAGCCGGCATAGATTCCAGCGGATGGCTTTCCGAAAAAGCGCTGGCTGCGGCATACAAATCCTGCCGCCTGATCCTTGTGCCGCTACGCTTTGGCGCAGGAGTCAAGCACAAGGTTGTCGCGGCCCTTGCCCAGGGATTGCCCGTGGTGATGACCCGGATCGGCGCGCAAGGAATGGAATGGTTGGGCGATTCCGCCGATATAGCCGACAACGGCCCCGAGTTCGCCACTGCAACAGTCCGTCTCCTGACGGATGACGCTTATTGGCTACAGCGGGCGGCAACCGCGTCGCAGGCTGTCCGCAACCGTTTCAATGCACAAACCATGTCGAAGGCTTTTGATGAACTCGATCTCGTTGCCAGTTGAATCCAATTAACAAAAACTACGGGGTCGTACGCGCGCGCGCCCCTGCGGCTGGGTCTCGCCGGAGGCGGAACTGATGTCGCCCCCTATTGTGACTTGTATGGCGGCTGCGTATTGAATGCCACGATAGACCGGTATGCCTACGCGGTGATCAAGCCTCTGGATGAACCTTATGTGCGTTTCCTGGCCACCGACCAGCAAACCGAGAAAGTCATGAATTTGCCGGACTCGCTGGCGCTCGACGGCGAACTTGACCTGCATAAGGCGGTTTACAAGGCGATCATCGAGCACTATAACGACGGGAACCCGATCCCCATCGAGCTCAGCACTTTTTGCGATGCCCCAGCGGGCTCGGGACTGGGTTCCTCGTCCACGCTTGTTGTGGTGATGATTCGCGCCTTCGCGGAAATGCTGAATTTGCCACTCGATGACTACACCATCGCCCAGCTCGCCTACAAGATTGAACGCCTCGATTGCCGCTTGCAGGGCGGCAGGCAGGATCAATATTCTGCGACCTTCGGCGGATTCAATTACATGGAGTTCTTCGCGGACGACCGGGCCGTCATCAATTCCCTGCGCATCAAGAACTGGATCATCTGCGAGCTGGAAGCTTCGCTGGTGCTGTTTTATACCGGGGTCTCCCGCGAATCGATGCGTATCATTGCTGACCAGAGCGCCAACGTTCAGTCCGGCGTAAAAGAGGCCATCGATGCGATGCACGGGCTGAAGCGCGAAGCTTTGGTGATGAAGGAGTGCCTCCTGAAAGGAGACTTTGAAGGAATGGTGAGCAGTATGCTGCAGGGATGGGAAAGCAAGAAACGCTCGGCGAGGACGGTTTCCAATTCCCATATAGACGAAATATACGCCGCGGCAATGAAAGCCGGGGCGTTGGCCGGAAAGGTTTCTGGAGCAGGTGGGGGTGGATTCATGATTTTCTTCGTGCCGCCCGTCAAAAGAATGAATGTCATTCGGGCCCTGAACCGGTTTCAGGGACAGGTCAGCAATTGCCATTTCACAAAGCACGGGACGCAGGCATGGAAGGCAT
>Ga0209935_1001549_pt1 | contig 34944 bp, 51 predicted proteins | sample ThiBio_1000_plan_2_FD_183958 | JGI IMG/M metagenome (GOLD analysis project Ga0209935, IMG submission 183958) | Wastewater bioreactor microbial communities from Cape Town, South Africa - Thiocy_cont_1000_plan (SPAdes) | ecosystem: Engineered > Bioreactor > Thiocyanate-remediating >...
TGATTGATTGATTGATTGATTGATTGATTGGTTGATTGATTGATTGATTGATTGATTGATTGATTGATTGATTGATTGATTGATTGATTGATTGATTGATTGATTGATTGATTGATTGATTGATTGGTACTTACCGATAAAGTTGTACCACACGCTCACGAGAATGAACCAATAGAGCCATCCGAATCCCGAGAACGAGAGGGCCACCAGGTTGCCGAGCGTCTGCAGCGTGTGCTTGACGCCCGAGCAGCAGCCGCGGTTCTGCTCCGCCGACGTCGAAGGCTGCTCCTTCGAGGTGGCAGCTGCGGGCGTGGCGAACAATGGTGCCACTTGGTCGAGGCCATACAGACACATGAGGAACACGGCCAAGGTCTCGATGGCACCGACTACCGAGCCTCCAATGAACTGGCACTGTGATATTCAATCGTGATATTGCGTGAGTGAATCGAGCGAGCGAGTGAGTGTGGGCGTGCGTGAGGTATACCGGCACACAGAAGCCTCGGTTACCGGGCCAGAGATCGAAATCCATGGGATCACGAGGGAGTAACACATCACGCATGCATTGAGTCGCTGATGAGGGGTCCTGTTGGTCGACCAAGGGCGCGATATCACGGCGAGTGAGTCGATGTGCCAACGGCAATCGAATCGAATCGGAAGGATCGATTGCTTGATCGATTGCGTCGTTCGTACCGAAAAATCACACGGAACGAACGCCACCACGGCGTGGATCACCAACAACCCAACGACCGCGACGACCGAGAGCTTGACACCGAGACCCATGATGAAGCTGCGACCTGAGCCTGCGAGCGAGCGTGCGATGTCGATGTCACGGTGCGGCGGCAGCGAGAGAGCGATCGAGCGACAATGCGAAAAAGCTAAAAGAGTAGGAAAGTTCCTCAGCGAGCTCCTTCATCTTCGCACTTTCGCGCTTTCGCTGCTTCATTGTGCTCGTGCCTCGCTCCCGCTGCCACCTCCTCTCCTCTCTCCCTCTCTACCACTCCATATTACTTGCTTCCAATCGAACCAGAGGATGGCTGCTATTCTCGAGAACTTTGAGCTGGATCAAGAGCGATATGTCGCCTTGCTCGAGAAGTTGATCGGTGAGTCCGAGTTCGTGCAGAATAACCCGCCGGCTCTCGTGCCGCAGGAGGATCGCATCGTCAAGCACGTACGTCGCTATCTCTCTCGTTCTCTTGCGCTCGTGGCTCGTTGTACGCTGACATATGAGCTGCTCCTAGGTTCTAGACGTGCTCAAGCCCCTGTCGACTGAGAATGGCGGCCCGTTGGTGATCGAGCACCCGACCTACGTCGAGGGCCGAGGCAACGTACGCCACTCTTCTGTTCTCTTCTCTTGTCGATATCTCGTGCTGTTCCTCGCACCGTCGCACTTCTCGTGGCGTCCAGACGAAGCTAACGAAGGTGGCCACTGTGTGCGTAATGCAGTTGTTGATCACGTATCCGGGCAAGGGCGACAAGGTCATCTCGTTCGTCGGCTCGCACATGGACGTCGTTCCTGCCAATCCCGAGGTACGACGCGATGCGAGCGATATGATCGACACGACACGCATCGAACGACGCTGACTCGCGGGAGTCGCACAGAGCTGGGAGCGCAACCCGTTCGCTCTCATTCGCGAGGGCGATCGCTTGTATGGTCGCGGCACGACCGATTGCTTGGGCCACGTGGCGCTCGTGACGATCGTGTTGGCGCAGCTGGCCGAGGCCAAGCTCTCGATCGACACCACGATCCACGCCGTCTTCATCGCCAGCGAGGAGGCCGATGGCCCCGGCGTCGGTATCGACGGTCTCATGCGCGAGGGCAAGCTTGGTACGTGCTCGCACTCGTGCTGCAGTTGCTGCAGGGCCTGCTGACGTTGCTCGAAATGTGGCAGATGCACTCAAGAGCGGTCCCGTGTTGTGGATCGATTGCGCCGACTCGCAGCCGTGCATCGGCACCGCCGGCTCGATCTCGTGGCATCTCAAGGCCACCGGCAAGCTGTTCCACTCGGGTCTGCCGCACAAGGCCATCAACGCCATCGAGCTCGCCAGCGAGGCCGTCAAGTACATCCAGGACGAGTTCTACAAGGTACGCTCCCTCTCTCACTCTCTCATCGATGCGAAGTGAAGCGTTCTCTGATCTCTCTTCGCTTGCGTAGGAGTTCCCCGCTCACCCGAACGAGGCCAAGTGGAACTTCGTCTCGCCGTCGTCGCTCAAGCCGACGCAGCTCTCGTGCCCCAAGGGCGGTCTCAACCAGATCCCTGGCTCGTGCACGATCTCGGGCGATATCCGCGTCACTCCCTTCTACGACGTTGCTGCGGTAAAGGCGGCCGTGGTACGTGTTGCTGCCAGGCGAGAGTGGTAGTGGTGTGCGCTGCAATCTCGCTCACCTGCGAGACGTTCATTAGGAGCGTTACGTGGCATACCTCAACGCGAACATTGAGAGCCTGCCGAAGCGCGGCCCAGTGTCCAAGTACTCGCTGCCTGCTGAGGTACGAGCCAGGCAGAGCAGAGAGGAGGGTGAGTTTTGCTAGCAACCGAATTGATTGACGGTCTCGTGGTGGTGTTGCAGGAGCTGTCAGGCTCATTGGAGCTTACCTGGGGCGGCCATGACATGACGGGCATCGCGTGCAAGCTTGACGTACGTGAACGAGAGTGCCCGTGGCGTGGATGGAATCTCGCACTCACGCACTGACGCGAACGTTCGGGGTCGCTACAGTCGCCTGGCTTCCACTACCTGTGCGCCGCGCTCCAGAAGGTCAAGGGCGACGCGAAGCCGTACTCGATCTGCGGCAGTCTGCCGCTGGTGGACCAGTTGCAGGCGGCCGGCTTCGACATTCAGCTGGTGGGCTTCGGTCTGTCGTCGGCCTACCACGCCGACAACGAGTACAGCTTGTTGTCGGACATGGTGGCAGGAGCCAAGGTGCTCGCGCTCTTGGTGCACGGCATCAACCAATGAGCAACGGCAGAGCTGTTGGAGGCCTGCTTCTCGAGTGAGTGAGTGAGAGAGAAGTGGGTATGCGAGTGAGTGAGTGAGTGTGAGTCTCGAGCTTGGATGTTGGTGGTTTGGTTGGTTGGTTGGTTGGATGGTTGGCTGCGAGAGATAGATAGCCGCGTTCAAATAACGCACCCAATCAATGAAGCACCAGCGCCATCGAGAGAGAGAAGGACAGCGCGAGCACACTCACTCGCTCGCCGGCCCCTCATCACGCTAGACCCTCGCTGCCGGTATCTCTCGCTCGTGCATCTCTAACCTACCAGACCTACCAACGTACACCCTCGCGAAGCCCTCTCTCGCTCTTTCGGTCGAATCCCTCTCACTCACGCGAGGGCCGCCCCTCTGCGCGTGACTCATTCCATCCCAACCATCGCCAGCCACCTGGCAACACTCCCATACACAAACACAAACAACACACACAACCAAACGGTCTATCTATGGATGCGTCTGATGTGACGGCCGAGTTGAAGGAGCGCATCGCGATCCAGGCCGACAAGGTCGAGAAGATCAAGGCGCTGCTGGCGAGCTGTCGCACGGCGGCCGAGCGAGACTACCTCAGCGAGCAGCTCGCCGAGAACATACGCATCAAGAGCGCCCTGCGGCTCAATCTGCTGTGCTTCGAGCACGACGCCGCCAATGCCAACAACACCACCAACACCACCACCAATACCACCACGACAGCGACGGGGCCTGGCGGCGGCGGCGGCGGTAGTAGTAGCGCGGGCTCGAATGATACGCAGCGCGCGGCGACGATCGCGACCAGCTCGCCTCGCTCGAGCTCCAACAACCATCTGTTCGAGACGCTGGTCAACGAGACGCGCCAGCTGACCGCCGCTCGACGTGCCAGCGTCTCGCCGAGACCTCAGAGCGCCGCCACTGCCACCTCGACGCCCTCCGCTACCACCGCCGGCGTTCCAGCGCCGCCGCCACTGCCACCGCCGCCCGTACCGACATTGAACATCGCTCGCGCGGCACCGAGCACAACTAGCACCACCAGCGCCACCACCAGCGCCACGTCCAGCTCCAGCGGCAGCGAGGATACCGAGGCTGAGATCGAGCTGCGTCGCAAGCGAGGCCACGGCTCGCCGACCAAGCCGCGGCGCTTCTCGCCGGCCGAGCTGTTCGCCAAGAAGCACCACCACTCGGCCAAGTCCACGGGATCGCTGCCCACGCTCTCGGCCTCGTCGTTGGCGTCGGCGTCGTCGTCGTCCAGCACCGGCGCCAGCTCCTCCACGACGTCTGCGGCCCGCAAGCCTGACAGTGACTCCATTCGCCGAGAGGTTCGTGCTCAGTCAATATCTGTCGCTCACTCGGTGTCGCTCTATCGATCGCTCCTTCCTGGCAATGCGATCGAGTGGATTGTGTGGACTACTGCTGTCGTCGCGTCGTGTCGCGCTAAGTCCGATTGGATATTCGATATTCGATCATCATGATTGTTTGATGTGCTGTGCTGAGTGTGTGTGGGTGTGTGCTCTCTTGCATGTGCTGCTTATTATTATGACACTGAGCAGCATTCGCGCCTTCATTCATTCATTCATATGTTTCATTTATATGCGCGCGTGTGCTGCCGGTTGTGGTTGTTGTTGTTATTGATCGACATTCATCGCGCTCATATGATTCGTCGCACTCACTCACTCACTGACTCACTCGTTCGTTCGTTCGTGAAGGAGCTACAAGAGAAGGATGCCAAGGATCAACTGCGAACGGCGCTCGAGGACATCAAGCTCAAGATCCTCCAACAGGAGAGCATCGTCGAGCGATTGAAGCGCGAGCTCGCGGCCCTGCATCCCGAGTCGGCCGAGTACGCGCAGGCCAAGGTCAAGTACGAGGAGAGCATGATGGTCATGTACGCGCTGCAGATCAACGTCATGGTCTTTCGCAAGTACGTCGACGAGGAGGAGCAGCCGCCCGACAACCAACCCGCCGTCGACGGCGCCGCTGCCAATGCTGGCGACGTGCAACATCCATCGGGCTCTCAACAGCAACAGCAACAGCAGCAGCAGCAACAACACAACGCTGCCGGTAACTCGTTCACACAAGGCCACGCACCAAGTAGCCCGGCAAGCGGCCAGGGATCTCCGTCGTCGTCGTCAGCGGTGGCAGCCATCGCCGCAGCGCGCCAGGGCTCGAGCTCGAGACTGACGAATCTCTCGGCCGCCGGCGGAGGCTCGCAGTCGAACGTGTTCTCCGGCATTCAGACCGCGGCTCCTGGCGGTCGACGAGGCACTCTGCTTCGACTGCAGCGCCCTGCGACCGGCGTGTCGTTGCAGCGAACCATCATTCTCGAGCATGTGCCAGAGTTGCGCGGTCGTGCCGTCTACCAAAGCGCATGCGATAACTTGAACGCCATCATGCAAGACAGTACGTCTCTCTCTCTCTCTTGCTTGTGATACACGAGCCCCTCTGATGGTGTTCGCACGAGATAGTCTCGTTCTCGCCGTACTTTAAGGCCACCAAGAGCGACAACAACAGCAACAACAACACTACGGGCTACAAGCTATCGAGTGGCACCTTTGATGACATCATCATGTGGATCGTGTACCATGCCAAGCTGCCCGGTGCCGACAATGCTGATCTGCAAGCCTTGTTGTTGGTGCTACCCTCGTATGGATCGGTCGCCTCCATACTCGATTCGTTGGCTCGCATGTACGTTGTACACCTTGTTACTACGAGCCTCTCCCTCCCTCTCTCTCTCTCTCTCTCTCTCTCTCTCTCTCTCTCTCTCTCCCTCTCTCTCTCTCTCTCTCTCTCTCTCTCTCTCTCTCTCTCTCCCTCTCTCTCTCTCTCTCTCTCTCGCTAACCATTCCTCACGATTTAGTCAAGCCAACTTTGTCGCCAACGGCTACCCACGCGATATTGGTGCCACTGGCTACTTGAAACGGTATCTCACTGGGATTTGGATGAGTCTCCTCATTTGTTCATTCGCCTGATTGCTTGTGTTTGGGTGCCACAGATTGGCAACGTTTCTCGATCAACTCGTGCGCAACCTCGGCAGCAAGCTTGGAGCACAGGAGAAGGAGCAGGTGCTGCAATTCGTGCAGGCGCACTTTGACGACGACCGCGCCAAGAGCATCGCCAAGCTCATCGATCAGCCGCCTCTGCGTCTCGAGCACATTCCCGGCTTCCCGTCGTTCATCGGCGAGCCAGCTGCCGAACAAACGGCAGGCTCGCCGATCACCAAGCCCGTCACCACGACGGCAGGCATGTCGCTCGATGCATCGATCACTCTCGACGAGAGCTTTACGCAGTTCCTCGCGCTGCTGTCGGAGCTCTCGCCCGAGGTGCTGGCGCACGAGTTGTGCGCCATCATGTGCGATCTGATGTTCCAGCTCGGCCAGCACCTCGACGAGCTCGTCGAGCTCAAGTGGGCGCGCAGCAACTCGGCCGAGCAGGCGCCAACGCTGCAGCGACTCGCACAGTACTTTGCCAAGGTCTCGGCGTTGACCATCGCGTCGATCCTGATCTCCGACACGCCCAAGCAGCAGGCCACCATCTATCGCCTGTGGATACGCGTGCTGCAGATTTGCTTCGATGTCTACAAGGACCTCAACACGACGGCGGCCATCCTTGCTGGGCTCACCGATATCTCGGTCACTCGCTTGCGCAAATTCAAGCAGGTACACGAACGAAGACTCCCCGCTGCTTCACAAACAGAAATTTGCTCACGTGGCGCTGACGACAACGATGACGATGACGATGACGATTTGTGCAGTTTGTGTCGGACAAGTACCAGCAGGAACTTGCGCAGTTTGACGAGCTCTTTGCGCCCAAGAATAACTTCAAGTCATATCGCTCGGTGCAATCGCCCTCCCACATTCCATACATTGGTTCGTGCCACTTTGTATCGCGTCGAGTCGCGTGCCATCACTCACGTGCGTCTGATTGTGCCCCACAGCTGTGCACTTGAAGGACCTGATGTTCCTGTGCGAGGGCAACAAAAAGTTCCTCTCCGTCTCGGGCGATGAAGACGATGTGCCAGCTGGTGAGTCGTCGCAGCCGGTGGTGATCAACTTTGAACGCATCCACATGATGCACTCGTTCATCTACGGTCTTGGCATTCATAACTTGCTCTCGACCAGTGTGCCGCTCCCGACCGATACCAAGCTGCTGCGTGCCATTTCCAAGGTTCGTTGGTTCCTGAGCAAACTCCCCAAGACTCACTCACTCACTCACTCTCACTCGAGTAGATTCATGCACCGGACTTGGAGGAGCTGTACAATCTCTCGAGCAAGCGAGAGCTGCCACCCAAGCACATTCTGCAGAACCAAATCGTCGAGCTTCATACGCAACTCGAGTATCTCGAGTTGCAGCTGAACCACTTGCGCCAAGCCCAAGCAACCTCCACGGCGCTGGTCCCTGCGCCAGCAGCAACTCCCTCGGATGTGGCGGCTTCACCGTCCGAGAACACTGGCACCGCGGCTACCGATGCAACGATTGTGGTGGCCGACGACGGCGCGAGTACTCCACAGCGCACGACTGATGGCGCGTCCGAGAACGACGAGCCACGTGCCCCAAGCGGTGCCGAGAGCGCCGGTGCTATTGTGCGCTCGAGCTCTGGCTTCAGCGTCGTGAGTCCGCGCCTTCTCTCGAGCCCGACTCCGCGCAGCGGAACTTCCGTGTCATTGCTCCGACAAGTGGTCGAACTGCGTGAGCAAGTGGATGCGTTTCGACGCCAGTGCTCGGAGGAGTCGGCCCAGAACGCCGAGCTGCGCTTCCAGAACCAGTCGCTCGAGGAGCAGGTCAAGGAGGCGCATCAAAAGATCGAGCTGCTCGAGAACCAGGTGGTGGAGCAAGCGATCGCACTCGCCGAGGCGACGTCGGAGCTCGATGAGCTGCGCACCGACCAGCGCAAGCTCTCGGCACAGGCGAACAGCAAGGAGAGCGACATCAAGATCATTACGCGGCAGCTGCGCACGACGCGCACCATGGCCGAGACGTATCGCACATCGAACGAGCGGCTGCGAGATGAGAACGAGCGCCTCAAGGCGCAAATTCTCGAGCTTATGGAGGCTCGCGATACGGCGGCCGAGCAGGAGGCTGAAGACGAGGCCGAGGCCGAGATGTTCCAGCGCAGCGTCGTGCCACCGGCGCTCCACCGCGCTACCGAACCTCCGCAGCCGCACGCTTCACTGGCAGCACAGCACCATCATCGACCGAGCTTCTCGTTGGCATTGCCAGCGCAACCGCCACCACTTCCAACGCTCCCTCCTTTGACTCCGGGTGGCAGTGGTAGCATCAAGTTGCTCGACCCGCTGGAGGCACTGTCGCAGATCGAGATCGAGTTCGAGGAGGCGCTGGGCCTGGTGCCGCCCGGAACGGCGCGTGCGCGAAGTACGCTGTCGTCCAGCTCAGGAGGCGCGGCCACTGCTGCTGGTGCGGCACCTGAGGCTGGAGTCAACTACAACAACGCTGCCTCTGCTCCGTCAGCGGCAGCAATCGAACAACTGCTCGAGGAGCGAGTCAGCGGTTCGCTCGCTACAGATTCCGCCCTCAATTCGACTGCCAGTAGCGCCGGAGATGCGTCATTGTCGCTCGATGTACTGACACTCGATCTCGAGTCGCTGTCGCTCGAGGTGCCGACCTTGGTGGCTGCTCCAGCCGCCAATGCGGGAGAGCCGCCGGTTCGAAGAAGCAGTGCCACGGCCGTGTTGCAGTTGCCATCGCTGCCGGCACCACTTCCGGCCGACGAGCACCCGCCTGCCGTTCGACGCCAAGTCTCGATGGGTGCTCCGCTGTCGGTCGTGAGCCAACTCGAGTCAGTGCTGCGAGATGGCGGCGGCTACGGCTCGTTGCCGCTACCGACAGCGCTGCCGCTCTCATCGTCGTCGATACCGACACCAGCACCCGCACCGCCACCGCTGCCGCTATTGCCCGAGGCGCCACGGGTGGGGCAGGAATCGTACCTGATCCGCGTTGTGCTCAACAACACGAGCAAGGTGCTGCGCTTCTCGGCAACGAGCACGTTCGAGCAAGTACGCGAGGAGCTCATGACCAAGTTCCACCAAACGATACCGCTCGAGTCGATGTTGAGTGCGCGTATGTTTGTCGAGAACCAAGCGGCACCGGTGAACACGTCACAAACGCTATGGGCACACTATGGCGTGGTGGCATCACCGTTGCCGCTGGTGTTGACCTTACGACCATGAATGCAGTCAGTGGCATTCGTGTGTAATATCATTATTTGTACGATATCTCATCATCAATCAGTCAATGAAGATTTGGATGATTCTCGTAGTCTCTCTCTCTCTCTCTCATATATGGGGATAGAACAATTGTTCATTCATACATACATACATATTGCGTAAGAGCGCAAGTGAGTGAGAGATGGAGAAATGGAGAAATGGAGAGATGAAGAGCTGATATGAATGACGAGGTCGCTGATGGTGGCAGCAGGAACAGGAGAAGGAGCGGGAGAGATTACAAAGAGAATGGATCGGAAGCACACTCGGTGAGCGGTCGCGTATTGGTGATGAGCACCGAGGCCGCTACGTGACCAGCGTAGTACTGCGGCTGGCCGCCTCCGACAAAGATCTCGAGTGGTCCGGCCTCGACAAAGAGCGTCGGTGCGTAGATGGTGGGACTATCGTGCACGGCCGAGTGGAAGGCGGGCGGGATCGAGAGCGAGACCAGGATGCTGCGCTTGGCTGGAATGGCGACGCGAGTAAAGGCCGCGAGGCGCAAGTTCGGCGTCGGTACGGTGGCGTTCGGCTGCTGCACGTAGAGCTGCACGACCTCCTCGCCGTCGAGCGAGCCCGTGTTGGTGACGGCGACCGTGAGCGAGATGCGGTCGCAAGCGTCGAAGGCCGAGCCGTTGACGGTCAGCTGCGAGTAGGCGAACGACGTGTAGCTGAGGCCGAAGCCGAACGGGTACACGACCTGGCCGTTAAAGTAGCGGTACGTGGTGCCGTTGTAGGCGTAGAGGTCCATGTTGCCCATGGGCGGCAGCTGCGAGTTGTCTTGGTAGTAGGTGACGGGCGTGCGGCCGGCCGGGTTGTACTTGCCGAACACGACGTCGGCGATCGCGTTGCCGCCCTGCATGCCAGGGTACCAGGCGTCGAGGATGGCCGTCAGGTCGGACGTGAGGCTCTTCATGGCGACGGTGCCGCCGTGGATCAGGATGCCGACGATGGGCTTCGAGGCGCCGAGCGCCGAGCGCAGCGAGCTGACGAGCGCGTATTGGTTGCTCGGCAGGTCGATGGTCGAGCGGTCGTTGCCCTCGGACTCGATGTTCTGGTCGAGGCCGAGCGTCACGATGACGACGTCGGCGTTGCGTGCGGCCTCGATCGCTTGGTCGAACAGCACCGTGGTCTCGCATGCGATCGTCAGGCAGCCGGTCTTCCACTCGAGACTCGCGTCCGAGCCGTTGATCGCAGCGCGGAAGCCCTCGAGCACCGACACGATGCCGTCGTCGGGGCGCTCGGCGTAGTTGCCGAGCAGCAGCATGTGCTGCACCACCTGCGGACCGACGAGCAGGATGCGCTTGTACTTGTCGAGCGACAGCGGCAGCAGGTCGTTCGAGTTCTTGTACAGACACATGGCCTTCTGACCCGCGAGACGTGCCAGCTGAATGTGGCTCGGACTCTCGACCACGTCGGTGCCGTTGCCGATAAAGTTGTAGGGATTCAGCGTCGGCGGATCGAGCATTCCGAGCATGATGCGCGTACGGAACAGACGCTGGAACGAGACCTGCACCGCCGTCACGTTGACGAGCTTGTCAACGATCGCACGCGGGAGAGCCTTGATGGCATTCGTGCCTCCGCCCTCTTGGTCGAGACCAGCGTTGATGCTGTAGTAGTTACACACGATGACATGAATGAGCGACGAGATTGAACAACGAGATGAGATGAGAGAAGCACCCAACGTACCCGACCGCAGCAGCACACACGTAATCCGGACAGTAAAAGTGCGTGTCCTTGATGTTGGCCCAAGCATCGTAGTCACTCACCACGAAGCCCTTGAAGCCCCATTGATCGCGCAGGATGCCATTCATCAAGTTGGGGTCGCCACACGTAGGAATGCCGTTGATGGAATTGTAGCTGCACATGACGTGCGAAGCCTTGGCCTTGACGACACACGCATGGAACACTGGCAAGAAGGTCTCCCACATGTTGCGCACGTCGACCAAGGCACTAAAGTTGGTGCGAGGAACTGGAATGCTCTCAAGATCATACTGTCCACACCATAGTAGAGCGAGATAGATGAGCGATGACGAGCCGCCGAGTGATGATGAGACAGAGAGATGGCGTACAGCAGCATAGTGCTTGCAGCATGCACCAGTGAGCAAGTAACGCTCATTGTTGGGACCTTGCGCTCCAGTGACGAATTGCAACGTGAGTTCGGACGAGAGACGTGGGTCCTCGGAGTACACCTCTTGCGCTCGACCCCAACGAGGATCGCGCACCAGGTTCATGTTGGGAGCTATTATTGTTGTTGTGTTCCCAATTGGCATTGAATGCGGAATTGGGAGTACGATCGATTAGTCACCACACTCCCGACATGATCAAGAGAGAGTGTGAGAGATAGATACCGTAGAGCGTGATGCCGTAGCCATTCTGACCCTGACCTCGTTGACCCGAATGAACGAAGCCGTTGTGCATGCCACGAGCCTCGATGCCGACTGCCTGACCGACCTTGTGCAGCAGGGTGGCATCGAACGAAGCACCGAGTGCACAGCCATTGGGGAACGAGGTGGCGTGGTGGAGATGTACGCCGTGCTCGTCGTCGTTGAGCCAGTTGTAGCTCGGAATGTAGAGACGCTCGATGGCGGGCGCGTCGTTCGTGAGCTGCGCGATCTGCTCGACGAGGTCGGTGTTGGCCGTGAGGTATCCGAGACGTTGTTCGAGAGGCAGCGTCCAATCGAGATGTGTGCCCTTGATGCCGGGGCAGACCTTGTAGGCCTCGGCGTTCGGAGCGCAGGTCTTGCGATCGGGACACATGTACTGGCCCTCGCGGCACTTGTCGCAGTCGGACGCGAACATGACGCACGAGCCACTCGACGGGCACCATTCGAACTCGCCCAAGCACGGTTGGCCGCCTGGAGCTGGTACCGCGGTCGCTGCATTGATCGTGAATGCGAGTGCCATGAAGGTCGCTAGTAACGTGACGGCCATCGAGGACGCCGCTGTGGACCTCGTCGCGTATCTCAGCGCCATCGAATCCAGCCAATCGAAGATATCTCGAGAGAGTGTGAGTGGGAATTGACTCCTGCTCTGCAGAGGCGGAGTGAATCACTACTACTCAACAGCTACTCACTGCGACTAGGACTACTACTACTACTACGCAATGGATGAGATTCGAGAGCGCGAGTATGGTGTGTGAGGAGCGAGTATGCGCGTGCGAGAGGAGGGAGGTGCGAGCGCGAGAGGGAGACGAGAAGAACGAAAGCAATCATGCGCTCAGATGCTGTGGGATATCCGTATGTTCTAAGCCTACGTCTGGGCTACTTTACTCGATCTCTCGCGCTCGTTGGTTCATTCGTTCGGTTGTTGGCGCATTCGCTCGTTCGTTCGTTGGCTCGCTCTCTCGTCAGTGACTGCGGCCCCTCGACACGTCTGAGTGAGATAGTGAGTTGGTGAGATTGATAGTGAGTGAGATATCGACCTCCCACACACACACCTCTCTCTCTCTCTCTCTCTCTCTCTCTCTCTCTCTCTCAACACAAGCGAGAGCGAGATGGCGGCGCCTCCGATGTCGCCTCGTGGCCTCAGCAAGTTCGGTTCGGCCGATCTCGATCAATGTCTCGTGTGTTCGAAACGCGTGTATATGATCGAGAAGCTGGTGGCCGAGGGTAAGATCTTTCACAAAGCTTGCTTTCGATGCGTCCAATGCCAAAAGGTACCGTGGGGCGCTCGCGTTGATGCTCGCGTTGATATCGATGGCTGACTGACTGTCTGTCGCTCGCAACGCGTGTAGCTGTTGAATCTCGCTTCGTTCTCGATCGCCGATGATGCAGTGTATTGCTCGGTACACGCACCGAGTAGGACGCCATCGCCGCTGATTCGATCAGGTATGAGCGCCAGGAGGCGCCAAGCGGTACACTCGCTGTCATTCGCGCTCACTCTCTCTCTCTCTCGCTCGCACAGAGAGCTCGCCTGTTGGCGTGCGCCATGCTCGAGCGACGCCCGATCGGTCGGGACAGGAGCCTGTAGTCGTGGTGGATACTAGTAGCGTCGGACGAGGAGGAGCGGCGGCAGGAGCAGGAGTCGCTCGAGGAGCGAGCGGTGCTCCACGAGCTCGAGGCGGAGCTCCTCCTGGCGCTGGTGGACCTCCTCGAGGCGGTGCGGGCGCTCCTGCTCGCGGCGGCGCTGGTGGGCCTCCCCGCGGCGGCGCTGGTGGACCTCCACGAGGCGGCGCTGGTGGACCTCCTCGCGGAGGTGCGAGTGGGCCCGCGCGTGGCGCTCCCGTTCGTGGCGGCGGTGCTGCAGGGCCTGGTCGTGGCGGTGGTGCTGGCGGTCCTGGCGGTGCGCCGATGCGAGGAGGAGCTGCTGGAGGCCCTGGTCCTGCTCGTGGCGTCGGACGTGGCGGCCCGGGAGCTCGTGGCCGCGGTGGTCCACCTGGTGGTCGCGGCGGCGCGGTCGTGGCGCCTGCATCGAGCGAGAGCGGTGCCGCCGACTCGTCCGCCAACGCCAACCACGCGCACGACGCGACGATTCGCGAGCAGGCACGGCAGGTGGAAGAGTACCTCTCGCGCATCGCCGAGCTCGAGGCTCAGGTGGCACAACTCGAGGCGCAACTCCACGAGCAGCAACAGCACGCGAACGGCGGCACCACCACAACCACGCGTGCGGCCACCGGCAACGGCGACGACTCGGCGCGAGTGGCTGCACTCGAGGCGCAGCTGGCTGAGATCACGGCCAAGGATGCGGCCAAGGCGCGCGAGATCTCGACGCTCTCTCGGCGCCTCGCTGATACCGACAAGCAACTTGACGAGGTGTTCGACCGCTGCGAGCTGCTGTCGAACCGAGCCAACGAGGCCGAGGTATGTGAGCAACGCCACTCTCCCTCACTTGATCACTCAATTGCTTGATCACTCACTCACACTCGCTGTGTGTGTCGCAGGAACAACTCGCTGAGGCCACGGTACAGCTCGAGCGGTTGCAGTTGCAAGGAGGCGCGAGTGCTGTCAGTCCGACGGTACTCGCCAGCGTGCCCACCATCATCGTCACCACCACGACCGGAGCCATCGTGCATCCGTTGTTCGGCGAGGGCCTTCGCTCGCGCCACCAGCAGGAGCACGATGGCCACGCCGGTGCCGATGAGACATACGACGAGGCGTACGACGAACAAGGCCACGAAGACTCGTATGACAATGAGGCCTCGTACGACGACGAGGCCGCCGAGTGAGGTTGCCGTGTGCCGTGATCGCCATCGATGCTGAGCTCCTCCAACCAACACAAACGATGTACGACGTACGACTGTAGTTTAATAATTATTCTATTCGAATAAGCTATGAATGGCGATCGGTTTGCTTGCTCGGTCGGTCGGTCGGTCGGTCGTGACACGGATCACAGCCGAGCCTTGAGCTCGAGGCGCTGCTGCATGCGCTTCTCCTCCAACAGACGCAACTCGTTGCGGCGTATCTTACCCGACACGGTCTTGGGAAGTTCGGAGACGTACTCGATCAGGCGCGGGTACTTGTAGGGCGTGGTCTTTTGTATCACGTGCTCCTGGAGCTCCTTGGTGAGCTCGGGCGACGGCGCGAAGCCGGTACGCAGCACCACGAAGGCCTTGACCACGTGGCCTCGCGTCTCGTCCGGGCTCGGTACCACGGCGGCCTCGGCGACGCTTGGGTGTGCCACGAGCGCCGATTCGACCTCGAACGGGCCGATTCGGTAGCCCGAGGCTTTGAAGACATCATCGGCGCGGCCGACAAAGAAGAAGTAGTTGTCGTGGTCCTTGTAGGCCTGAGCGAGAGGCGTGAGCAAGCAGCAACGAGCGCTCGATGCCACCCGCGATCGTGTGTACCTTGTCCTTGGTGAAGTACCAGCCATTGCGGAAGCTCTCACGTGTGAGCTCGTCGTCCTTCCAATAGTCGATACAAAGACCTGCAATCGTGGAGCGCTCGACGTTAGTGATCTCAGCAAAAGCAGCTGCTGCAGCCGATGCGAGACGTACACAGTGGATGCGTGGGCGTCAAGGCCACTGCAATCTGGCCCTCCTCCATTGGCGGCAGCACTACGCCGTCGTCATCGACGATCTGCACGTTGATGCCAGGAGCAGGACGACCCATCGAACCAGGCTTGGACATCTGGCTGCGGTAGTTCGACACCAAGGTCGAGCTCTCGGTCTGCCCGTAGAAGCTGCATATCGTGATGCCGGTGTACTGCCTCCACGTATCGATCACTGCCGGATTGAGCGGCTCGCCAGCACTGACGCTATGGAGCCCGCTCCGAGTCAGCGACTGGTTAATGAATAAGCGAGCGAGCGAGCGAGGGAGATGGTACCAGAAGCGCAAGTGCGAGATGTCGAGCGTCAGACTCGGTAGCTTCTGCACCATCATTCGCAATGCTGTCGGCGGTGCACAGAAGGTGGTGACGCGATATTTCTGCATCACGCGATTCATCCAGGTGAGTGAGAATGACACGAACACGAGTTAGCAAGCTTGATCAGACGAGCAGCATACGTGAATGATCAAGAAGGCGAGCTCCGCATCGAAGCGTTGATTCGAGTGGGCGCAATGTTGCAGCACGGTACAGCCGACCTGGAACTGCCCGAACAGCTTGCCGTACGCGCTGCATATCGCCACGCCGAGGCTCGAGTTCGTCAGCCATCATCTCAGCACGTGCTCTGTGAGCTGTGTGTGTGTGTGTGGTGCGTACACTTTGGCCCAGCCCGAGTCCGAGAGCGCCCAGTGCACGTCGGAGGCCTTGAGGTCCGAGGTGAAGAAGGCCGTGCACCAATGCCACGCGGCATAGCCATGCGGCAGGCGCACCATCTTGGGATTGCCGGTGGTGCCGCTCGTAAAGTAGATCATCATCGGCTCGTGCGGTCGTGTCACTGCAACGTCGGCACGCGAGAGAGCTGCTCCCGCTGCCACGAGGTCGATCGAGGCGAGGAGATGGTCTCCATCGATCCATCGAGCACCAGGTGCTGTGTGTTGGTGGCGCTCGTTGGTAAGGGGATCGGCCTCGCGCTCTCGATCTCTCACACCAAGGCGCCACGTACTGGTCAGCGCATTGAGGCCGACGAGAGGCAGCTCGTCATTGTCTGCCAGCACGATCTTGTGTCGAACCAGGTGTGAATCGATGGCCTGCAGTGCTTGATCGACCTTGGCTGCTTCGCTACGAGTCGTGACGACTGTCGACCAGTGGAGCATGTGACTCGTGGTTAGGCAGCTGTCACTCGCTGGCAAGCACGAGAGACAGCAGCAGCAGTGGAGGACGTGCCATGAGTGGCTTCCGAGCGTCCGATTCGATAGCTCAGATCCGAGACCGTGCACACGGTGACGGTCGGCATCGGGAGCATGCCGAGGCGGATGGCGCCGAGCACCACCGAGTACCAGTGGCAACAGCGCGGCAGCAGCACCAGCACGCGATCGTTCTTGAGCGCCGACGCGGCTCGCGGAGCATCGAGCGCCACCAGCAGTGCGGCGAATCGACGCGACGCGACGTTCAGCTGCTCGTAGCTCCACGAGATGGCGTGGCTGGCATCGCTTTGGAGCTCGCGAGCGTCAGCGGGATGCGCGGGTCGCGAGGTAGTGAGGAGGGCGAGCGTTCGTACGTCGCCACGGACAGGAGGGCTGGCTTGGCCGGATGGCGCGCTGCTTGCGCCTCGAAGATGTCCCACACAAAGTTGTAGTCGGCGGGAAGGTCGAGCTTGAAGTCGCGGCACGTTTGGTGGTAGTCCGTGAGGTTGGGTGCCGTGCTGTCGACGGCTGCCATCTTGGATTGATGATTGGATTGATGATTGGATTGATTGATGGTTGGATTGATGATTGGATTGATGATTGGATTGATGATTGGATTGATTGATGGTTGTATTGATGATTGGATTGATTGATGGTTGGATTGATGATTGGATTGATGATTGGATTGATGATTGGATTGATGATTGGATTGATTGATGGTTGGATTGATGATTGGATTGATGATTGGATTGATGATTGATGATTGGATTGATGATTGGATTGATGATTGGATTGATGATTGGATTGATGATTGGATTGATGATTGGATTGGATTGGATTGATGGTTGGATTGGATTGATGATTGAATTGGATTGGATTGATGATTGGATTGGATTGGATTGATGATTGGATTGATGATTGGATTGATGATTGGATTGATGATTGGATTGATGATTGATGATTGGATTGATGATTGGATTGATGATTGGATTGATGATTGGATTGATGATTGGATTGGATTGGATTGGATTGATGGTTGGATTGGATTGGATTGATGATTGGATTGATGATTGGATTGATGATTGGATTGATGATTGGATTGGATTGATGATTGGATTGATGGTTGGATTGGATTGGATTGGTGATTGGATTGATGATTGGATTGATGATTGGATTGATGATTGATGATTGGATTGGATTGGATTGATGATTGGATTGATGATTGGATTGGATTGATTTGATGATTGGATTGATGATATTGATGATTGGATTGATGATTGGATTGATGGTTGGATTGATGATTGGATCGATGATTGGATTGATGATTGGATTGATGATTGGATTGATGATTGGATTGATGATTGGATTGATGATTGGATTGATGATTGGATTGATGATTGGATTGATGATTGGATTGATGATTGGATCGAGCGAATATATCGCTGCAAGCGTGATATTATAAGGCACCACGAGAGCCTGTGGTGCTTTACGCTGCGCGATCGCCTATGCCCTCTCGCGCGCTGCGTGGCGATCTCTTTCTCTTCCTCTCCCGCTGCCTCTCGCACACACTCGCTCACACACAATGGCGTCGATCATCGACCTCCCGTTCCAGCTGATCCGCGTGCCGAACCTCAAGCTGCGCACGCCGCGGTTCGTCACGATGCCGAGCGCCATGGTGGTGTTCAGCCTCGTGTACCTGACGTACTTCCTCTTCTTCTCGGGCATCATCTACGACGTCATCACCGAGACGCCATCGATCGGCAGCTCGCGCGACCCCAACACGGGCGCCGTTCGTCCGGTGGCCATCATGCCCGGCCGTCTCAACTCGCAGTACATCATCGAGGGTCTCAGCGCCGGCTTCCTGTTCTGCCTCGGCGGCCTGGGCCTCATCATTCTCGACAAGTCGAACCAGCGCGACATCAACGACACCAACCGCTTCCTGATGCTGCTGGCCGGCGGCCTCTTTGTGCTCATCTCCTACAACCTGTGTATTGTATTCATCCGCATCAAGGTGCCGGGCTACCTGACTCGCTAAGCCACTTGCCGTGTCTTGCCGACATCCCAAAACCTCCCGATCGATATACACTCTGTGCACCCCATTGCATCACCGATCTCTCTCTCTCTCTCTCTCTCTCGCTCAGTGCCATCTTGCCATCTCTCGTGGAATGCTATCGATGCCTCGAGAAAGCAGTGGTGGTGATGGTGATGGTGGTTGTATATTACTCAGAGGAGGAGAGGGAGATAGAAGAGGCATCAAAACGTTTGGTTGCCGATCGCGTAGACGGTGATGATAGGTGACCGCTGCTCGTGGTCGAGCTGTGGTTGCTCGAGCTCGTTGCACATGGAGGAGAGGAGAGGTTTCTGAGGTGGTCCTTGCAGAACACGAACACTCACACTACTGCAACAGAGAACGCGTGATTTGATCGCGTGCTGTTTGGATCGCTTGCGTGATGGTCTGCGCATCCATGGATGCGGTGAGTTCCGTAGCCAGTGAAGGAGGAGAATCTGCCTGTGATAGAGCACGCGTACCTGTTCGGAGAGCGGCAGGTCGTTCTCGGCTCCACGCAGCGATACGCGCGAAGTAATGATGCTAGCGTCAGCCTCCAGTACCACTCTACGTTTGTTTGCAGGTTGAGTGAGTCGAACACCAGCACCAGCACGAGGCTCGCGCAGTACGTACCCTCCGTCGACAATCTCATCGATCGACAGCAGCAAGTAGTCGAGGTTCTCGAGGATCATGCGCTTTTCGATCTGCCCCCGTAGGAGCATCACCATCGACTCGTAGAGAGCGTTCAATACACTCGCCTATCGCAAGTTGTCGTCAGTCAGTCAGTCCAGCCACACGCGAACGAAGCCACGCGACCGAAGCCACACGTACGAGAATCAGCTCGTTCTCATCGTAGCCACCCGTGACGCAGAAGAAGGTATCAGCAACCGAACGGCAGACGGCGATCAGCTTGTCGAACATGATGATCTCGACTGTCGATGCGAGTGAGCGATCGTGTGAGCGAGCACTCGTTGGTTCGTTCGTTCGCTCCGTCGTGTGACATCGTACCATTGGTGCGGTAGCATTTGGTAAAGATCTCCTTCTCGAAGGCCTTTTGTTCCTTGACCGTCGGATAGTCCTATCAAGCGAGCGAGAAGAGAGTAGCATATGGATGGAGGGTGGCAGTGACGTGGAGGTCGTCGATGTCATATTGATCACGATCACATATGGCGGCCGAGAGCAGGGCGCGACTCATGAATACAACAATCCCCACGGTAGATATGCTAATTGGTGGTATGGTGGGTGGTGGTGACGGTGGCGGCGGTACCTGTGTGTAGTACTTGGCAGCGATACGACCGCCCTCCGAGTCCAGCACGATGATGCTCTTGACCGTGTACAGCGACGCCTGCGGTGCGCTGCCGTCAGCCAGGCTCCCTCTCTCTCTTCCACGCGGGCTTCGAACGTCACGCAAGGATCAAAGCAAGTACTACGCACCATGGCGAGACAGCGAGGAGAGGGATGAGGGGGCAGATCGAGAGGATGTGGTGAGATGCGCGAGCAGCCGAGCAACGAGACGAAGACTTCGGCGATCGCGGGAGAGAGAGATCTCTTGCCGTCCTTCCCTCGCCATCCACGCACATCGCCAATCCCTTGATCGATCCACATCATCAATCCCTCTTCTTGATCAATCCATATCGCCAATCCCTTGATCTATCCGCATCATCAATCCCTTGATCTATCCGCATCATCAATCCCTTGATCGATCCACATCATCAATCCCTTGATCTATCCGCTTCAATCCCTTGTACTCGCGTGAGTGTGCGAGCTCGAGAGAGTCGCCGCCACGACTCCTCTCCTCCTCCTCCTCTCGCATCAGCAACATGTCTACCAAGTCCGAGACATGGATGTTTAGTACTGGCAACCAAGAGCGTACGTCGAGCGCCCCAATACTACTCGTGGGCGCGCCCGCGTGTGCGTGTGTGCTAATCGCTCTCGCGCAGAGGTGCTCAAGATCCAGAACGAGAAGCACCGCCAGAAGCTGCTGGCCGACCTCACGACCACCGTGCAGCAGCTCATGTCGCTGATGGTCGAGCAGGAGGACCAGTGCGCTCCCTTGACCGACGCCAATCCTGAGCAGTGCGACGCCGTGCTCGGTCTGTGCGAATCGATCGAGGCCGTCTTTCGACATGGCTTGCAAGGAGGTGCGGCGCCATGCCGTCCAATCATCTTCACATGGCACTCCGATATGCTCACGTCGACAGCGCGACACACAGAGGAAGGCAAGTTCCGCGGTACGATCTCGTGCAGCTTCTGGGATTACATCTGCCAAGGCCTCAAGGTACGAATGCAACGATACGAATGCACGAACGAATGCCGACTGCGTGAGCCTTGCATCAGAATGCACCATCGGAGCAGCGACGTACCATCAAGATGGTCGAGGACTTGAAGAACGTCCATACGGCCGATGGCATGGGTCGAGCGTGGATTCGTATGCTGCTCACCAAGAACACCGAGCTGCTGCATCAGTGTCTGCAGAGCCTCATCGACAATCAAACATTCACGCGGTATGTCGTGCTGATGGAGCGCTCTGCAATGAGCTGGTACGCTCATCTATCGCTGTCTTGTGGTCGAGATAGAGCTTGGTATGCGGCACACTCGCTCTTGGTGACGCACGAAGATACGTCGCGCTTCTTGTCGCTCGTTGCTGGTCTGTGCATGGCCACTTTTCGCATCACGTACGACGACAGCTCGGTTGACTTTGCTCCTCCCAAGTACGTCGAGCCCTTCTCTCGCTCTCTCTCTCTCTCTCTCTCTCTCTCTCTCTCTCGCTACACTCGTATCCGATGCTAGAACGGCTTGACTCACTTGACGACGATAGAACCTCGATCGCCACGGGACTCGAAGCCTCGAGCTCCAAGAAGGTGCGCAAGAAGCGCAAGAAGAAGGCCGCCACTGCCGTGATCCTGCCTGGTCCGGGCAAATCGCAGCAGGCGCAGACGGTCGCCACCGAGCCGGTGGACTTTGCATCGGAGATTCGGCAGCTACAGCTCGAGGCACACAGTCCTCCAGCAGCGGCGCCTCTCAGCACCGATCTGCTCAAGGTGCTGAATGGCGAGATGATCATCGGAGCGGCATCGGGTGGTGCCGATGATTCGCAGCCCATGGCGCGCTTGACGGGACGGGAGCGGCAGCAGCTCGAGCGCATGAAGCGCGAGTCGCAGTTTGCCATTCGCCAGAAGGAGCCAGCTCCAGCTCCAGCTCCAGTTCCAGCACCGAACGCGAGCTCGGCGGCTCCAATGCCTGCCTTCTCGGTTTCACCGAGTAGCACCACCAATGGCACACTGAGCGTCGGCTACGGCGGTGGTTCCACGGCAGCACCATCGATCTCACCGCGAGCGCTGCCATCGACAGGCATGTCCGTCGCGTACCAACCGACGACCGCCACGGCGACAGCGAATTCTGGCCTGGTGCCATCGAAACCGAGCAGCCACGCTGAGTTCCATGAGAACCACGAGGCAGACTACGGCTTCAAGCCGAACATTCCGTCGTCGGTACTCATGTCGACTCGCAACAGCGAAGCACTGAATCGCCCGCTCGCCGTGACACCAACACCGACCCCAGCACCAGTGGTTGCTGCTCCTGTTCGTACAGTAGCACCGGCACCAGTGGTTGCTGCTCCGACGCCAGCACCAGCACCGACACCAGTGGCTGCTGCTCCGACGCCAGCACCAGCACCGACACCAGTGGCTGCTGCTCCGACGCCAGCACCTGCTCCGACGCCATCACCACCTGCTACATCTCCGCCTGCTGCAGTTGTTGCAACGACATCGACATCGACATCGAGTTCAAGTTCAGCCCCAATCTCGGCATCATCAGTTCATCCAGCCTCAACTGCAAGCACATCTCATTTGCCGACAGGGGTATCTCAGTCATTCAGTGGCCCAGCCTCGGTACCAGCAGCCCAACCGACCATGAATGCACTTTCTGGTCCTGCAGGTGAGAACCCGGTGAAGCAGTTGATGGCGCGTCAGCGACAAGAGCGCGAGATGCAACTCTTGCTCGAAGCACGCGAGCGAGCTCGTGCCAAAGAGAGCCATCTCGTGACGGAAGCCGCGAGATTCGCGCAACAGAGCGACGACGATGCGCTGTTGCGTGAAGTTGATAGCCTGCTGGCCGAGCTGCAACAGCTAGATATCACCAGCTCGGCTGAGATGTCGGCAAACGATACGCGAGCCAGTAATCCGGTGGCACCCGTGAGCGCTGCTCGCACACCCGATCGCGTCTCGTCAGCCTCATCGACGGTGGTGACAACTCCGACAGCGTATGGTTCGTCTACGCAGCTCAAGCGCTCGTCTCCGAGCTCGAATGCGAGTGCCAGCGCGAGCACCACTCAGTCGCCATCCAAACCTCCGGCATCGTCGGCGTCTTCGGCAACCAGCAGCGTGTCGTCGTCGTCGATCAGCAGCCACGCAGCAGCGATGGGCATGAGCCAGCAGGAGCTCGAGGAGCTCGAGGCATTGCTCAAGAGCACGGACTATGTCGATGATCTAGCGTCGGTTTCAGCCGATACAGTTGGAAGTGAACTGCAGCGCGTTTTTACGCGATCAGTGCCGTATGTCGCTACAGTAATCTTCTACGCGATTGTGATTGATGAGGCGGATTTGCTGATGATCGTGTGTTTGTGTAGGGTTCGAGGAGATCGTAGCGATTACTTTGCGACCGTAGTGGCAATGTGCGAACAAGCCACTCGCAGTGCCAGTGCCAGCGGAGGTGCTGGTGCTGGTGGTAGTATTGGCAAGCGAACAAGGAGTCAGAGTGCGATGCACTCGGCAGCCATCTCGACGACGCTCAACGAACCCGAATCACCAACGCAACCTCGTACTGTGATGCGCTTCAATGTACGATGAATCTCTCTCGTGCTCTCTCTCTCTCTCTTGCTCTCTCGTTAACAATAGGTTATGGTAGTTGGATGATGGTAAGGCATCACCATCACGTGATATCGATAGCCCCGAGAGTAGCGCGAGCGAGATGACGCCACCGAGCAACTCGAGCTCAAAGGCCACAACAACACCACCCAAGGTCTACGACAAGGTTCACGCCAAGAAGCCGATGACCGAGAAGAAGTGTGCCGGTTGCGGCGCGCCAGTGTCGTTCGGGCTGTTTGGCTTTGGCGCGTCGGTGCGCTACTGCGAGTACACGGGCAAGTACTATTGCCACGAGTGCCACACCAATCAGGTGTTCTACATTCCGGCGCGCGTCATGCACTACTGGGACTTTCAGCAGTATCCCGTGTGCAAGGAGGCGTTCCGCGACCTGCACGCCATCTACGACGAGCCGCTCTTCTCGCCGCCCGCGCGGCTGTGCACCGTGTCACCGAGCTTTCGGAAGCTCAAGGTGCTCCGGCAGCAGCTGTACTTTATGAAGGACTTTTTGATGACGTGTACGCGCACGAACCACCACCTGCTCGAGGACATTGATCCCAAGCGGCGGCACTTGGTGTACGAACGCGACAAGTACTCGTTGCACGACTTTATCGAGACGGCACAAGATGAGTTGTTGCGATATGTACGCTCGCTGGCCGAGGCGTTTATGACCCACATCACATCGTGTCAGGTGCGTGCATAAACTGCTCTCGCTCTCGCTCGCTTGCCCTGTTGGTTGGTCGGTTGGTTGACTCACCACCATGGTTTGATGTAGTTGTGTCTCGCCAAAGGCTCGATCTGCCAAGTGTGCAACAGCAGCGAGCCGATCTATCCCTACCAGTTGACGATCGCCATTCAGTGCTCGCGTTGCAAGGGCCTGTTCCATCGCACGTGCTACAACAAGGAGACGTGTCCCAAGTGCGTGCGTATGTTCGACGCAAGCTTATCGGCCACCACCAACATCCCGACCTCCTCGTCATCATCATCATCATCAGCATCGACGTCTTCTGCGAGTGTTGCAGCACGAAAGCGCTCGAGCTCCACGATGATGACACGCACCTAACAACCGTCCGTGTAAATCACCAACTCACTCGTATATCAAGCTTGAATCTCGATTTGCTTTCTCCTGTTTGTTGTTTGTGTGTAATGATATCAGTGGTCATCTACAAGATAAAGATCATCATAACCGAGAGAGACAGAGAGAGAGAGACACTGATTGATCAGGTTGCTTGGATGGATAGATAGATAGCGACAGCAGGTAGAGTTGGTGCGGTCGCTCGTTCCCTCGCTCGTTCGTTCCTTGTTCTCCTCGCGAGCGCACCTCGTTAGATCGACGCTCGCACTCTCGCGCTCCCTCTCGGTGTGCACGAGTGTAAACGTCTAGACGCTCTCTCGCTGTATCTCTCAACCTCCCTCTATTCCACTATTCGTTTCTCTATTCGTTTCTTCTAGTTCGTTTCGATACATCGCGATGTATAGCGACGAACCTCCGGCCAAGCGAGCTCGAACGGCTGGTGAGTTTGATCTATGGGGCGATGATCGTGACGGTAGCGAACAACGTGCGCTCGCTCTCCAGGCGCGTCGACTCGAGACGCGCGCCGCACAGCAGCCGATGCGCGAGGTGATCGAGCCGACGCCGTTGGGTCATTCGCAGTTCGGCTCGATCTCTCCCACCGAGAAGTGCCTGCTCGAGAGCGAGCCGTACCTCAAGAAGATGCAGACCATCTGCCACGTCATTGCGCAGTTCGTGGCCGCCGTCGCCAACAAGTACTCGAACCAACTCGCCAACAAGATGCGGCCCATGGACGGCAAGCTCGAGGTCGAGGTCCGCATCGGCCGCCTCAACCTCTCGGACCACTTTGACTCGAGCGTATGTCGCTCGCGTACACGCGCGCGCGCGCGCGCGAGGGCCCCAAGGCTGCCGACGTCGCTTGCTACGCGCCATCGTGTTTGTTAATCACAAGAGCCGTCGTGGCCGGGGAACTCCGCCATAGATAAGCAAGCAGACCTACTCGCACTTTATCGACCACTTTACGCACAACAAGCTGTATCGTTGCACGACGACCGACGAGACCGACTACTGGTTCCCTGCCTCTCGAGCTATGGAGGTACCGTAGTCTCTCTCACAAACCTCAATCTTGAGGTCTATCTCTCGTGATCTACCTATCCATCAACTGGCTTACTTGTATCTGGTTGATAGCGCTCACGAGTTTCGATCGATAACAGTACGTGTGCGATCTCGGATGATCGATGCCGCCGCCTTGACAGCTTGATTCGCTGCACTTCATTCTTGACGTGAGCGATTGGAATGCAAAGCTCCCTTCCACTGACGCGATCTCGATGGATTCGTTTGATCGAGTAGCAACCAAGCAAATCACAGCGTACATTACCAAAGTACGACAAGATACCGTACAACATCGTGGAGGTACTCGATTCCAGTATGACTTTCGTATCTCGGCTTCGAACGAGCTTGAGTACGTCTTGGTATATCGATCTTGTTCTTTCTTCAACCCTCTCTCGTACTGACCGATGATGCAACGAAGAATGCCGCTACCATCGACACTGCCTGATGGATGGAGCAAATGTCGTCGCAAGTTGCGGCATTCGTTCGAGTTTGCCGGGCCGAATGCCTTGTGGCGTATCGATGTGACTCGCGTCACCAATGTGCCCTCGGAGGAGGAGGAGCAAGGCGGCGAGGTCGAGAACGACATTTACGAGCTCGAGTTCGAGTTGATCGATTCGGTGTGGGCAGAGATGCAAGCCGACAGAGGAAAGATTGACGAAGCAGGTACGACGATCAAGCATATGACAACACGTGTATGTGGCATTCGAGGTAACGATATCCATGCATCTCGTATAGGGCGTCAATTTTGTCAGTTGTATGCGGATTACTTGGGTAGTTTCGCGTTACCTCTCGATCCCGTTCCAAAGGAGTCATTGCATGATTTGCGATCAGTACGTGCTTCTACTCTCTCTCTCTCTCTCTCTCTCTCTCTCTCTTGGTCTATCTCACATGTGGATTGGTGCATGTAGCTATGCTGGCGACTCACGGGAGCAACGTCTCATCGAATCCATGAGTTTCCGGGCTCGATGCCAGTGGCATTTCGTCGGAGCTCCTTCGCCAAGCTTCGTGGCAAGGTGAATTATTACATTAGCGAGAAGACCGACGGCGTTCGGTACATGATGCTGCTGTCGGCCGAGGGCGTGTGGATCTCGGACCGCAAGCACGAGTTCTTTTACGTCAATGGCATGAAGGACGAGGCGGCGGCTCTCGCGACTCGTGACTACACGCTGCTCGACGGCGAGATGGTGTTGCAACGCCGGACGCGCCGTGCCATGTTCATGATCTTTGACATTTTGAGCCTCAACGGCGAGTGTGTCGCGAGGCATCCGCTCGATGCTCGTCTCAAGATCATTGGCGAGCTGATAGGCAAGTATCGCGCACAAGGCCTCCATGAGCGCAACCAACACTACACCTTGATCGGCAAGGTCTTTGAGCCTGTGATACCGAATCGAATTCGAGAGTTGCGACAGAACATTATTCGAGTACGCCGAGAGTGTGTCGTTGTCCTTCCTCGCCATGGCGAATGGTTGGTAGTTAACCAACTTTTCAATGTGTGTGTGTGTGTGTGTGTGTGTGTGTGTGTGTGTGTGTGTGTGTGTGTGTGTGTGTGTGTGTGTGTGTGTGTGTGTGTGTGTGTGTGTGTGTGTGTGTGTGTGTGTGGGTGATAATTCGTGCTTGCTCGAGAGTAGGAAGGTGATGAACGCGTATACCGCGATGCCAAGGACGGTACCAAGCGCTATCACTTGACCGATGGCTTCATCTTTACACCGAATCTACCGTATCAAGTGCGCGGCTGCCAAGATCTCTTCAAGTGGAAATATCCTGATCTGGTACCACCAAACCACCCAACCACCAACCACCACTGCTACATCAGCGGGATCGTCTAATGCATCATTACATTCATCTGCTGGATGCGATAGCTTTCGATCGACTTTCGACTGGCGAATCGCAAGAATGGTAACGGCATGGTCTTGTCATGTGTCGGACAAGACTATGTCGATACCGAATGTCGAGCGGTCGACTGGGCTGACGAGGACTACGCCAAGATTGTCGACGTGGTCGACCGCCGACGCAAGTGGTTCGAGAGCGTGTTCCCCAACGTACCGTTCAGCATCAACGACGAGCACTGTCGCATCATCATCGAGGTCACGTACGACATTGAGAATGGTCGTTGGACGTTTGAGAAGGAACGTCCTGATAAGCAACTTCCCAACCATGTTTCGGTTGTAATGGATACTATGGAGGTGTGTGGTTGTGTGAGATACCCACGCACAAAAGAGAGTGAGAGAGTGTGTGTGTGTGAGTGTTTCTCACTCGATTCTCCGTGCGTGCATACTTGTCACAGGCGGTCGCAGAGAATATTGTCGAAGAGGAACTATTCTATCGAATTCAACGCACAGCAGAGCAAGATGATTGGCGTGCTCGACTGCACGAGTTCATTCAAGCTCTTGGTAGTGGGAAACTACGGAGCAGCGGCGGCGGCTCCAGCTCCTCCAGCTCAAGTTCGAGTGTGAGTTCGACCTCGAGTTCGACCTCGGGCAGTAGCAGACATCCTCACCGATCGAATCATCATAATGGCAATCCAACCTCCTCAACTTCGACCTCAACCTCGACAGTAGCGGGTTCGACATTGACAGCCGAAGAGAGCAGCACCATCGTGGCGCCGTATCCCGAACTTCCAGTCGGAAGCGTTTGGGGTGCACAGGATGACTACGGCCCCAGCACGCATTTTGTCATCACTCGCACCCAAATCAGCGATGGTGAGGATGTGGTGTTGGAGGAGGACCTTGCTCCCGAGTGAGCGGCGCCACCTGCGCGCCACCTGCGCCCCAACGCCAACACCACCTACACACCACCTGGCACTACACCATCTATATCTCCTCCTCTTTCACTATCTCCCTCCGCTTCTACCAACAATGAAACTCTATCTATCTTTCTACCGACAACACCACGTGGCGAGTCATTCGAGCACGAGAAGAGTAGCGGGAGGAGTGGCAATCGTGTTGTCGTTGTTGTTGCTTGTTGCTCGTTGCTCGCGCACATCCCACTCGCTCATCATGGAGCCAATCGTACTCGGTACAGCGATTGAACAACGAGGTAGCATTTCTCGTGGACGTGTCGAGCTCCTACAGTTGCCTACTGGTGATACGGTCTCATGTGCCGTCGTAATCGTTAGCGGCACTCTCGATGGGCCGACCTTCCTCGTCACTGCGAGTACGTCATTCATTCGGGTTGCGAGATCCAGCACGATCACTAACTCAGTGTCTCTCTCTTGTGTTCTTGTGTCTCTCTCGGTAATATACAAAGATATTCATGGAGATGAAGTGACGGGAGTCGTTGTGGTACATCGAGTGATCGAACGCTTGAGCGCACAGCTCGAGCAGGTGCGCGGTCGCGTGGTCTTCATTCCCTCGCTCAATCCGACCGGGCTACTCGCTGGCACACGCTTCCCGCAGTTCGATGCTCACGATCCCAATCGTGCATGGCCCAACAGCAAGCCGAGCGGCGTCGGGCTCAGCGAGAGCGAGCGCGCCACCGACGACCATTGGGACGCGCTGCAGCGCCGCATCGACGAGCGCCAGCTGCCGCAGGAGACGGCGTTCGCGGCGCTGTTCGCGCTGCTGGCCGCCATCAAGCCCTCGGCACACATTGACCTCCATACCTTTAGCACGCTCTCGTTGCCGTTCATCTTTATGGATCGCGTGTTGTACGATACCGACGAGCATCGCGCCGAGGCCATCGAGCTCTTTGAGCGTACGCAGCAGATGGTCACCGCCATGCAGCTCACGGTCTTGCTCGAACGTCCTGCCGTATGTCGCCACTCGCACCGCATGATAGATAGAGCGAGAGAGCGAGCGAGATCTCTCAATCACATGCCCTTGAACCGTGTACTGATCAGAGCGGTGTATCAGCACGTGTACATTAAGCAAAAGCTCCATCGCTCGACCTCGGGAGCGACGCTCAACAAGCTTCGCATACCATCATGCACCATCGAACTCGGTCCGATGGACGTCGTGTCGCCTTCGTGCCGCGATGCTGGCATCCAGGCCGTTTGGAACGCACTCAGCTGGCTCGGCAACCTCGCACCGCACGAGCAACAACCGATCACCGCATGTCGCACCATCCGCTTCACTGAGCCGCATCGCTACATGGTGTACCCGCAGGCAACCTGCACCGGCATCGTCGACTTTCTGCTCGAGGTCGGCAGCGAGTTTCAACGCGGCGATCGCCTGGCCGTCATTCGCTCGATCGACGGCACAGTGCTCGAGTACGTCGTGGCCGAGATGGACGGCTGGCTGATTGCGTGGTCGAACGAGACTGCTGTCTACAAGAACCAAACGCTCGGAATGGTGGCTGTGGCCGACCACAAGGCGCCGGGCGTGCTCAAGTGGAGTGAGCTGCCGCCGATCACCTTTGCCACATGAAGGCGCCCGCGGATGCCTCCTCCTCCTTCTCCTTGCGCCATCATACGAGGATTGATTGTTGATTGTGGTAGGCATTCCAACAACAAGAATGAAGTAGCACCCTCCCTTGGGCCGGCTTGCTCCGTTCCTCTCGCCTGGCCAGATATACACATGGCTGCGTTGCTGTTGAACACGTTGATCGGGAACGCCGTGCTGCCACTCGATTCGTCCACCACTTACAAGGCTCATCGAGAGGTCTGTGTGTGGCGACACACATTCGTGCACCGGTTGACAAAGAGAGACGCCACACGAGAGCGCAAGCACTCGCGAGCGCGGAGCATGTTGGTGCGCGTACCGGAGGCCTTGGTGGGTCGGGGCTGCGTGAACTCGACCACCACTCACGCGACCTCACGCGTTCGGGATTCGTGTTGGTGCGGCTCCTCATCGAGTACTTGCGACGCGCGGACGAACATGGATGACGTGCACTGTGGCGGCGCAGCCATGTGCGCGGCAACGAGGCAATCAATCAATCAAGAAAGAACAGCATCAGCGCGATGCTTCTGTCTGTCTGTCTGTCGATTCTTTCAGCGTCGCGAGGTGACTGTTGTGGAATGGTGGCTGCACGATTCTCACCTGCTCCCTCCGGTATGATTGAAGGCATATCTGCTGGAGCTCACGAGATCGAACGGCATGATCGTTCCACATGCGATATTGACCTTGTTGTTTGTTGTGTGGCGGGAGGAGAGTCTCGGGGCACGATGTGATTTTGGCGGGAAAGTCCTCCCTCTGGTTTTCCCTCTCTCTCTGGCTGCTGCTGCTCGCTTGTTGCTCGCTTGCCTCGCCTCTCCCGCTGCTGTTGCTGCTCTCGTGCTCTCTCCGTCTGCGCCAGCTCACGCACTCGCCCCCTTGCCTCTCGCACCTGGCCAGATATCCCTCCTCTCGCTCCTCTCGTTTGCATCTCGCACTCCTCCAACCCTCCTCTCCTTGTTCCTCTTGTTCGTTGTTGCCATTTGATAGCGTCGTCCACTTCTGCGTCCTCTTCAACTCCCGTACAGGACAACGCCCTCCGTGCATGCGATTAACTGGTGGAAAGGCTGGCATGCAATCGCTCAACGTCATTGCTCAACTTCACAAGAAGCACATTATTCTTCACAACACGGTCGATGAGTTCAATGAGAGCGAACTCGCCAATAAGCGTGTCAACTGGCCCATCGCTTGGCTCCTCAAGACTGCTGATCCATACTGCCAAGACCAGCGCGATATTCCCACGTTCGATTCGAATGACCTGTTCAACACTCTGATTCGGGATTTCGTGGATGTGCGAAATGATGCGTTTCGTCTCGAGCGATTCTTTCAACGGCTCCGCAGCAACATCCACTCGGGAGGCACTCCGATTGTCGACCGAGTGCAGGATGCTCTCAGACACGCTCTCGATCCGGATGGCAACGTATCATCGGCAACCACTCCGCCTGCCCCTTCCGCTCCTACCGACAGTGTCAACGTGCCATTTGCAACCACGAGGCGCACAGCACCTGAACCTGACACTATCTTTGGTCAATACGGTCTCGCCTATCGCGACATGTACGACAGATCAAATGCTACCGAAGCCGTATTTGAGCACTATGTCATGGCGCCGATGTTCTTCCCGCTCTTCACGCTGTTCCAACCGCAGTGCAACCGATCCTCCGCCACCAGCACACTGCAACCCGACTGGGCCTTTCTCACCAACCGCCGAAGTGGCCACCGGTGGCTCTGCTCGGAGACCAACATCGATCATTCCGACACGAAGGACGCCACGGCAATTTTTTGTCACCTCCAAGACGCTATCAATGGGATGGTCAGCAAATCTCGCCCCGGATCGATGACGATGCGATCCGAGTTCGCGATCGGATTGCGTACCTTCTTCCACAATGGCGTTACGAACATGGAGCTCTCACTCTTGACATTCGAGCACACCACTGACACGTCAAGCTCGACTTCGAGGTCGAGGCAGCCAAAGTGGCACTACTACGTGTTCCCTGCCATCGAGATGGACGCTTCCCTCATTAATGGGAATCCAGTACTCAACCCCGCCCGACGACTGATTGCCACTCTGGTGCTCGTCGGAACACTCATTCATCTGACGCACCACGACCAGTTGCGACTCGGTCCACGTGAGCCGACAACACATCATCTGCCACCCACAATTGCTGGTGATGGCGGTGGCGGTGGCGGTGGTGATCAGCAACCTCCTCAAGATGACACCATCGAGCATTTGGATGTGAGCGAACAAGCAGCACTGAGCTCGTTCGTCCTCCTGCCTGAGCGACCCCTGCCTCGCGCCGACATTCACATCGTGTCTCGTTCCTCCAAGACCGTTGTGTATTGCCTCGAGGAGCCTGCTGCCTGCCACGTCGCCAGCCAATCATCCGACGCTCCTCAGCTCTCGAGTACCAGCGCTCAAGCTCCTCGCCCACTCGATCTCGCTCCGAATCGAGCACCAATGCCTCGGGCCATCAAGGTCACCAAGAAGCTCGCCGAGGCTGCAGTCGAGGTGGCGGCCCTTCACCGACTCCGAGGCCTCAAGAGAGTGCCGCCACTGCTCGAGTGCTTCCGGCTCGCGAGTTCTGACGATCCGTTCGCGGAGCCTCAGCACCAAGCTCATCAACGACCGGAGCCAGCAGTGGCACAATCACGAGTGGCGATTGTGACGCCGTTCATACGGTCTCCTCGGTCGGTGCGAGAGTTTCGCGACAACGAACAAGCATTCAAGCGCATCGTTCGTCGGTTGTTGCGCGTGTTGCACGAGTGCCATGTGAGACGCGTGGTGCACGGCGATGTGCGAGTGGCCAACATCCTGGTCGACAGCGCCAAGCTCGATGTGACTCTCATCGACTTTGGCTTCGCGACCATCGACAGCCGCAAGAGCTTGATCGGCAATCGGAACTCGAGCGCCGAGGACGTGCGCCAAGTGGCGTTGGTGACGTTGGCAGTTATGTGCGGCATCACGTACGGCTCTCAAGACTACTCGCACCTCCTGAGGTTCGAATGGTCTCGCTTCGACTTTGGAATGCTGTTGCAATGTGACAATCGAGCATCGAGCTTGGCCAAGTGGCAGCTCGAGTTGGTGTACCTGGCGATCGAGTGGGGTCGCAACTGCACCAAGCTCTCGTGCTCGACGATGCACGAGCAGCTGTTGGCCATCTCTCAACCTCAGCCACTCGTGCCTCAACCTCAAGTGAAGCCCAACAGCAATGGCAAGATCGGCCGAAGAAGATGAAAGAGAAGTAGCACAAGGATGATGATGCCACAGCAGTTGCGCCTGCTCCCAAGCTCACTCGCCAAGAGACTAACGCCACCAAGATCAAACGCAACGACAACACCAACAACGCAAAGGCTGCCAACAAGGTGGCAATGATCAAGCCTCTTCAAGCTCGCCATCCGAATATTCAGCCCGTAACCTGATAGTGCGAGCTCCTTCTCACGAGCGTTCCTTCGTTCCTTCGTTCCTTCGTTCGTTCGTTCCTTCGTTCGTTCCTTCGTTCCTTCGTTCCTTCGTTCCTTCGTTCCTTCGTTCCTTCGTTCGTTCGTTCCTTCGTTCCTTCGTTCCTTCGTTCCTTCGTTCCTTCGTTCCTTCGTTCCTTCGTTCCTTCGTTCCTTCGTTCCTTCGTTCCTTCGTTCCTTCGTTCGTTCGTTCCTTCGTTCCTTCGTTCCTTCGTTCCTTCGTTCCTTCGTTCCTTCGTTCCTTCGTTCCTTCGTTCCTTCGTTCCTTCGTTCCTTCGTTCCTTCGTTCCTTTGTTCCTTTCTCACGATTAGAGTAGATTTGTTCGTATGTTCAAACCAGTTCATTCCACAACGACTCTCGCAATCGATCGAAAGCGTACAAGTTGTTGTGTGAAACTCGATGATGTCACGTGTCCGCTAGTCGGGATCCCGAGTACACTAGATGTAGGAGAGCATGAGGCATTCTGTGGGTGGGGAAAGAGAGAGAGAGAGACTGCCACATAAAGTAGCAGGGCTTTATGTGACTTGCCTTTGGCGGGAGGAGAGATGGGGCGCGATGTGATTTTGGCGGGAAAGTCCTCCCTCTGTTTTCCCCCTCTCTGGCTGCTGCTGCTCGCTTGTTGCTCGCTTGCCTCGCCTCGCGCTGCTGCTGCTGCTGCTCTCGTACTCTCTCCGTCTGCGCCAGCTCACGCACTCGCCTCGGCCTCTCGCACCTGGCCAGATATCCCTCCTCTCGCTCCTATCGTTTGCATCTCGCACTCCTCCAACCCTCCTCTCCTTGTTCCTCTTGTTCGTTGTTGTGAGCTTGTTGTTGCTGCTCCATCTCGCTATCGCTTTCGCGTTGGTTTGGCTCGATTACACATCCCCGTTACGCGATCGGCACCTTGCTTGTTGGTCGATCTGCTCGCGGCATTTCGTTGATCTCTTGCTTGTAAGTATCTCTTCTTGCGACTCGCAGAGACCTCCTCGTTGCCTTTGTTCGCCATGGAAAGCACCCAGAGCAAGGCTGTGCCTGGTGTGTAACGCTGCTTTACTTCCTCGTTACGCGCGCGGCGTTGCTGGGTCAATGCAATGCTTTGTAGGGCTGTGGCAACATCTAACTCTTGTGTTGCGTTCGATTCCCCATAGATCCAACGCAAGATGCTGCCGCATCTCAACAACGTATGTTTGGCGTTGGCGCTTATTCCCAGCAAGCGAGCTGGTGTTGTTACTCACCCTATGACTTGTGGTTATGCAACAATACCTCCGACACTTCTAGTGGTGCAACAAGAAGACCAAGAAGGTTCGTGCGTGATCGATCGATCTATCTATCTATCCTCTTTACAAAGCGTGGGATACGAGTGCTGCGTTCAGTTAGCTTAGCCAGCTCGCATTGTGTCGTTTTTTTCTTATCGTACCTGCATATGCAGCGTTACCGCCGACTCCCAATCGTGCCTCCAACCGCGAACAAGTTGGAGCTTGGCTACACGCCTTTGCCGTAGCCGAGGGGGTTCCAATTGGTGATCTGGTTGCGTTTCAGTATACTGGTAGAACCTTGCTTTCCTTGACCGAACAGCAGTGCATGGCACGCTCCGGACGTTGGGGGGATGTAATCTACAACGCCCTCCACCAAGGTACCGTATCTATCTATCTATCTATCTATCTATCTATCTATCTATCTATCTATCTATCTATCTATCTATCTATCTATCTATCTATCTATCTATCTATCTATCTATCTATCTATCTATCTATCTATCTATCTAT
>Ga0209935_1001561_pt1 | contig 34754 bp, 47 predicted proteins | sample ThiBio_1000_plan_2_FD_183958 | JGI IMG/M metagenome (GOLD analysis project Ga0209935, IMG submission 183958) | Wastewater bioreactor microbial communities from Cape Town, South Africa - Thiocy_cont_1000_plan (SPAdes) | ecosystem: Engineered > Bioreactor > Thiocyanate-remediating >...
CTATCTATCTATCTATCTATCTATCTATCTATCTATCTATCTATCTATCTATCTATCTATCTATCTATCTATCTATCTATCTATCTATCTATCTATCTATCTATCTATCTATCTATCGTGATCTATCTATCGTGATCTATCGATGAATACTCACACAACACACCCAACAGACTCCGAAGCACACTGGCCAATGCACCGATCGGCACTCCGACAGCTCATTCGTTTGCGCAACTGAAGACTCAGCTCGATGTACAGCTCCACAGCTTCAACGAGAGCATCGAAACGAGCTCGCTCTATCAGCCCGATGACAATGCCTCTGTCTTGACGCGGCTGCGCGAGGTGGCGCTGAGCTTCATGCGCACGCCGTACACCTTGATGGACCGCACCACGTCTCGCAGCTTGGTCGAGACCGTCAAGCAGATGATCCATGGCACTCCGCCTCCGTCGTCCGAGGAGCTGCCATTCACGATTCAGCTCTTGTTCATTCTCTCGGCGTGCACTCGACGCGGAGAGCTTGCTGTACGCCATCGACCACGCAAGCCAAGCCAAGCCAAGCCAACCGCGTCGGCCTATCTAACTCGATCATGTGGACCGGTAATGACTTGCAGAAAGCCATCGAGGACTACAACGAAACGATGCTGAGTGAGATGAATTCGATCAAGCAACGACGTCAGGAGGAGCTGCAGCCCGTCACGGTATGCTTGCCCGTTGCTTCACACACTGAGCTCGAGGATGCTCTATATTGTAGCGTCTCTGACACTCTCTCCGAATGTATCACTTGAACCTGGCAGTCACCCTCGTTGCCGCTATCGCCAGGCGAAGTTCCTCTGGCACAGATTCCATCGTTGGATCTCTCGGACTTACGAAGAAAGGTGACCGATCGCGAGTCGGCTCGCGCGCCCACAGCGCCACGTCCCGATAGTGCATCGAGCTGCGACGAAAACTCGCCTGCCGCTCGCTCGATGGCACTCGACGAGGCTGAGATCTTGAACTCGATTCCGTCGCTCGCAAACTACAGCACGAGCGACACCGAGAACATTCAACTGCGCAAAGGAGCTCGACGAACCAAGAAGCGACGCTCCTGCTCGTTCAACAAGACCTTGCTCACGAACGATGAGCTCAAGCCCATCATGTACGATTGCCACATCCATGAATGATCGCTTACTTGCTCGCGTGCATCTGGCAGACATTCTAATATTGCTCGTTCTCGCGGCATCGATTTTTAGTTGTCGCATTTGTGAAGTCGAGGTGCCGTCGCATTTGCTGTCACACCACTCCAAGTTGTGCGTCACTCGTAACCGCTACGAGATTCGCTGCCTCGAGAATGGCTACAAACTTGAACGGGTACCAACGTTGGAGGCACGCGCAGAGTTCTCGTTCTCACTCAATGATTCTGACGACGACCTTCGTTGCGATTCAATGCGTTTCGATGCGATAGGCTGCCATCTCGATGCTGCACCAGATTGACAACTTTACGGCGCCCGAGCTGCCGTACGTGCAACATTTGCTCGATTGCATCGATGAGAGTCTCAAGTGCGAGGCCGATTCGTCTTCGCGACGATTGTGCGACAAGATCCTCGTGCGTATCGACGAGATTACCAAGCTGCTCGAGGCGACTCCCAGTACGGGCAACAATAGCAAGAACGACGACAAGTCCCCTGTGAGTGGCAAGTCGGTCACCATCTCGGTGGTTCGCAAGCGACCGTACCAACTCGTGTACTGGACTGAGCGGCTGTACAAGTTGGTGTCTCGTCGCAAGTTGGTCTTGCGCAACATTCAAGCGAGTACCGATCATTTTGCCTATCATCATCAAACAAGAGTACGCTCTCTCTCTCTCTCTCTCTCTCTCGATTCTCGGACTCACAATCCAGCTCACTGACCATTCGACCGATTCTAGACCTTTCATGTACCGAAACTAGCGGATTTCAAGATTATCAAGCCAATTACACGAGGAGGATTTGCGTACGTCGTTGCATTCTTCGTGTATCAAGAGAGAGAACGAGGGCCGTGGCAACTCACCAACCACTATCTCGATGACCGACGACAGCCGCGTGTATCTTGCAAGCAAACTGGCAACGGGAGATATTTATGCCATCAAGGTGATGCGCAAGGAGGAGATGGTCGAGCGCAACCAAGTCGAGCATGTGATGGCCGAGCGCAACATCCTCGCCTCGACCAGTTGCCCCTATGTAGTGAGCCTGTACTATGCATTCCAAACTCGAGTACGCAACAACGCACACCACTCATTTCATCAACCTCTGCTAACTTGTGATGCTTCTTCTGATCGTGTACCAATCAACCAACCAGGATAACTTGTGTTTGGTACGTTATTTGTGAGGACACAAGTTGGAGGAGGAGGAGGAGGGCAGGCTTCTAACATGGCACCCGCGTCCGCCACTCACTAGGCAATGGAATTTTTGAATGGTGGCGACTTGTTCTCGCTACTGAGTGAGCTCAATGCCTTGGACGAGAGCATCGCCAAGATTTACATTGCCGAGACGTTGCTGGCACTAGAGTATCTTCATTCGCACAACGTCATTCATCGCGGTACACTTGCGCTTTCAGCTGTCGATTCGTTGAGCCCGTTTGAGTGAAACAAGCGAGACACGGTCGAATCTGACGATCGCCACTCGTTCCCTCGCTCGCTCGCTCGCCTGTGTAGACTTGAAGCCAGACAACTTGCTGATCGCCAGTGACGGCCACTTGAAGCTGACCGACTTTGGCCTGTCACATATTGGACTTCACAGTACGTGCACCACACAAGACACACGGGCAGAGGCTCCAATCGGCACACGAGCTCACGATGGAATGTGTGGCACGGCACGGCATGGTGTACAGAACAAGCCAACGGCATGTTCTCGAAGCAACGCAATCGGCGCTTCATTCGACGCGGGCCGAGCTCGGTCGCAGTACCGGGCCGCAAGCTGCTCAACACTCGCTCGGGCGATCGGCTTGCAGCGTTGCAGTCGTTCCAGCGAAAGAGCTCTCCACGCGCGTTTGATCTCGAGCACTACAGCGAGGCAGATCTCATGGGCTCGAATCCCAACTACAACGACCTCTCGCCGATACGACCGAATCCCTTTCACACGATTGCCGAGAGCGTCCCGCTTCTGTCACCAAAGAAGCAGCCGTCGCATAGTGTGCTCTTGAACGAGCTCGAAGAGGAGGACGAGCCCGTCGTACTGCTCGGCGATTCTCCACCGCTCAACGAGCGCGATCCTCCAACTCTGCCTTCCTCGCAGTTGGAGACTGTTCATGTCGTTGGTGTACGTGTTGATACACACCACACACCACACTCGTGCGGGTTCAAGCTCGGAGGAGCGAGACGGCAATAACTGATAACGGGAGCGCAATGTACCCAGACACCGGACTATCTAGCTCCAGAGGTTTTGCTGGGCCTCGAACACGATGAGACAGTGGATTATTGGGCTCTTGGCGTGACGTTGTTTGAGGTTCGTTGTGACGAGCACATTGGCCACTCCACTCGATCCATCGAACATATGAATTCACTCGCTCACCACCAATCGGAACAGCTCTTGACCGGCATCACACCATTCTACGATGAAGAGATCTCCGCCATTGCACAACGAATCCTTCAAGGAGTTGACTGTACGTTGTTGACATGGTTTCTTCAGTTGACTCGATTGCTTCGTGGTTAATGGCGTGCGTATGGCGGCGGTGCTACAGCGATTCCTTGGGACGAGATTGGCGAGGATATCATGTCAGCCGAGGCGCAGGACCTCATTCGTGGGCTGCTGCACGAGAACCCCAAGGAGCGGCTCGGAGCACGTGGGGCGGCGAGTGTCAAGGCGCATCGGTTCTTTGCGGGCATCGACTGGAGCACGCTGCGCGAACAGCCGGCGCCATTCATACCTGCAGCGAGCGAGCTCGACACGAGCCAGTTCGAGGCTCGCCAGCACAACTGGCCCATGGGCGAGGACCAGTTCTTGACCGAGCAGGCGACGCCTCGAGTGTCCCACCAAGCAGCGCCCGAGGAGCGCACAAAGGGCCGCCATCGCGCAGGCAGTGCGCCGCCGCTCTCGTTCGAGGCCTCGGGCCCCGGCGGTCCGATCCATGCGCCGTCGTCGGCCGAGGACATTCGCAAGATGCGCGATCTGCTGGGTAAGCAGCTTCGCGAGCGTCAAGTGCAACAGAGCGACGTCTTTGCGCAGTTTTGGTGCATTCACGGCCAGAACCTGCATGCCAAGAACATGGCGATACTCGCCAAGATTCAGACCGAACAACAACAAGAACAAGAACAGCAACAACTGCAGCAGCAACAACAGACGGCCGATGCCGCATCGCCCTCGGTGTCGGACTCGCAGTGATGCCTACGTGACCCAATCAATGTGACTGTAATTGTACCTTGTAACCGTACCTTGTAATGAGAGCGTCTGAACAGCAACAACTAACTGGTGCCGCCATTCATTCTCCATTCGCCCTCACCAACACCACACCACCACCACTCTCTCGAGGTGACTTACTGTTCTTTCGTGTTGAAGAGAATGGACAAACGATCGCCCGAGGTCGAGCTGGTGATTCGCAATCGTAGCAAGGAGCTCGGACCCATGCGGCCGACAGGCGTCGCAGCGTGGGACGACGTGATCGCGGTCACGGACGTGCTGCGCCACTCGGTGCGCGTGTTCTCGGCTCTCGACGGCTCGCTGGTGCGCGAGTACGGCCACGGTCTCCTCAAGTTCCCGTACGCGGTCGGCGTGCTGGACAACAAGCTGTACTGCGCCGACGCCGGGCGCTCGCGCATCGTGGTGTTTGCACGCGACACTGGCGCCTTGCTGTTCAGCCTCGAGCGTGAGTTCTCGAATCCGACGGCGCTGGCGATCGACCATCGACGACGACAGCTGCTCGTGGCCGACACCAATCGCCACCGAATCCAGGTGCTGTCGAGCGACGGCGCACCATTGCTCGAGTTCGGCAGGTGTGGCGATCGGTGCGGCGAGCTGTATGCTCCGAGCGGCGTGGCCGTGCTGGCCGACGGTCGCATCGTCGTGGCCGACTCCTCGAACGACCGAGTGCAGGTGTTCTCGAGCAACGGCGAGTTCCTCTACACGCTGCTGCACGCCTTTTATCGGCCGCGAGGCGTGTGGGTCGATCACCAGGATCGCATCCTGGTCGCCGATATGGCACACAACAGCATCGTGGCGTTCGCGTCCGATGGAACGTACCTCGACAGCTACGGCAAAGGACGCGGCTACTTCCAGCTGCCGTTCGCCGTCACATCCGACGCACAAGGACGCGTGATCGTCGCCGATACGAGCCACGGTTGCGTGCAGGTGATTGGCGCAGCGAGGTGGCTGCCCGAGATGTGGCGGCCGGAACTACACGCCTTGGCGAGCGAGGACGTCAAGCGAGTGGTGCTCGTCGTGACGATGGTGCGCTCGCTGGAACACACGGCGGCCATCTCGCTGCTGCCGAACGAACTGTTGTTCGAGATCTTCTCATGGTTGTAATAACGAGTATTGAATTGGTTGCAGGTATTGAGTTGGTTGATTGGCGAGAATCAATGGGATGGATATGAGGAGTACTACGAGTAGCAGTATCGAGATTCAATGGGATGGAAATGAGGAGTACTACGAGTTGCAGTATCGAGATTCAATGGATTGGATATGAGGAGTACTATGAGTTGCAGTAGTGAGATTCAATGGCTTGGATATGAGGAGTACTATGAGTTGCAGTAGTGAGATTCAATGGATTGTATATGAGGAGTACTATGAGTTGCAGTATCGAGATTCAATGGGATGGATATGAGGAGTTCTACGAGTTGCAGTGGTGAGATTCAATGGGTTCGATATGAGGAGTTCTACGAGTTGCAGTATCGAGATTCAATGGATTCGAAATGAGGAGTACTACGAGTTGCAGTAGCGAGAATCAATGGATTGGATATGAGGAGTTCTACGAGTTGCAGTAGTGAGATTCAATGGGTTCGATATGAGGAATACTACGAGTTGCAGTAGTGAGATTCAATGGCTTGGATATGAGGAATACTACGAGTTGCAGTATCGAGATTCACACAGGCGAAGGGCGCGAAACGGCAGCGATTGCAATAGAGGGCTCTAGCGGAGCCTTACGTCGACTTTGCCGCAGCGCGTGATTTCGCTCCTCTACTCGAACAACGGGAGCTCCTCTTGTGGGGCGGCTCCTTTTTCCTTCTCTTCTTCGCCCTTTGTTGTTGGCTGCCGCTGCCGCTGCTCCTCAGCATCCTCAGCATCACAGGCCCACTCTCTCTCTCTCTCTCACACACAAACACGCGGACCCTACTCGCATAGACCCACTCAAGCCTGTGTTGTCTCTTGACCTCTCTCTCTCGACCTCGACCTCTCGCTGTACGTATCACCAGGAGCGTATCGGCAGCAGTGTGTTCGTTGGTGCTGATCGTATCTCGATCGATCTCTCGATCTCTCGCTCGATTATCGTACTGCCACCGACCTCGTACCGACCGACTGTAGTACCTCGCGGCACGCCTCAGCAACACCTCTCTTGCTTCGAGTCGGCAGCGTGTGAGGAGGCGAGCGAGTCGTGAGCGTGGGAGTGAGTGAGCGAGAGCGAGCGGTCTCTCTCTCGCGCGCGTATCTGCTTCATCGGTATCTTCGATATCCTATCGATACCAAGACCGCGTCGTCGAGCCACGCATCTTCATCTGCTGCTGCTGCACCATCGATAGATGGCCACCACCACCGACGTTGCTTCCGAAGCGAAGCCCACACCGACGGCAGCACCCTCGGCTGCCGCCGTCGCCAGTGCCGCCGTTCCTCCTGCGCGAGTTCTTGGTACGGTGTTCGCACCCGAACGCCGCCTCGGCAGCGTGCATCGGCTTTACGCGTGCTCGCGACTCACTCTCCTCGACGTCTTGCCGTGCGTGTGTGTGTGTGCCGTGCCAACAGAGGGCCCCGAGCTCGAGAATGCTCTCCTGCGGCAGATCGAGTATTACTTCTCGCCGCAGAACCTGACACACGATCGATATTTATTGTCTCAGATGGACCCCGAGACCTACGTGCTGATAGAGGTCATCGCCAACTTCCACAAGGTCAAGTTGCTCTCGACCGACCTCTCGTTCATCACGTCGGTGCTGCAAAAGTCGACCGCCTTGCAACTCGACGAGTCGCGCACCAAAGTACGCGCCGCCGTGCGCCAGCAGCGCACGACCGTCGTGCTGCGTGATATGCCCGCCACGACTACGGCTCAGGTATCCTACTCTCTTCTCCGCGCTCTCTCTCTCTCTCTCTCTCTCTGTCTGTCTGTCTCTCGCGGGGCTGCTTGCGTTGTGTCGAGGTCGAGAGAGCTCAGTACTAACTCGCGAGAGCGACACGTGTCATAGAAACTACGAACGCTCTTCGAGGCGTCTCCGTTCAAGACCATCTCCAACATCACGGCCGAGATCCAAAACTGTTGGTTCATCGTGTTCGACTCGGAGGACGAGGCGCGAGAGGCCGTCTTGTGGGTACGAGGCCAGACGCTCGACGACCAACCGATCCACGCGCGCTTGAAGGCCGAAAACGCCTTCCGCAGGTACGCATCACGAGCACCACTAGCACCACGTGCTCTCTCTCTCTCTTGCTCCTGCCCGCTCTCGTTCTGATTCTCACTTGGTGGTGGTGGCAGCTACTATCAACCTCCGCCCGAGGCCGTGGCTCCGCTGCTTCCAGTGTACGGCAGCCAGGTGCAAGGCGTTCCTCCGTACCCGATCGGCGTTCGGTATGGCGGTTACAACAACTGGGACCCGTCGCAACAACAGCAACACGACGGAGCCCACTACGGCAGCGGAAGCCGTGATACACGGCGAGGAAGCGGCAGTGGCAGCTCCGGCGGTAGCGGCGGTGGCGGCAGTGGGAGTGGAAGCAACTCTTCACGCTACCCGCGCCAGCCACGAAAGGAGTACAGGAAGCGTACGTCTCTCGCTCGCTCGCTCTCGTTGGTTGTATGCCGTCGCGTAGCCTGATTGGATTTGGTGATTGGGGGTTTGCAGCATCGGACAGCACATCGCCGACCATTTCGGGTATCGAGGGTGTGCCGCCGAGCAACGCCCAGCAGCAGATGCACTCCGCTGGCGGCTCGAGGTCCGGTGGCAGTGCCGGAGGCAACTCCGACGACCGACGCCACAAGCGTGCCGGAGGCAGCAGCGGTGGTGGAAGCGGTGGTAGTGGCGGTGGTGGCAGCGGCAGCGGCGGCGCGCGCAAGCGTTCCGGCAGTGCCAAGAAGTCGGCCGCTGCGCTGCAGCTCGGTCCTTCGCACTTTCCACCACTGCCAAAGACTGCCTCCAAGTCCGGAGGAGGTTACTCGAGCGGTACGTACCCAAGCCGCTCCCTCGCACTCTCGCAAACAGCCACTTCTCACCGCTGACTGGCGTTCAACCACCGAGCAGACTACAAAAAGTACTCCAAGTCCGATATCGTAAAGATTGCGCAAGGCCTTCAGGACTCGAAGCCCGACTTCCCATCGGGCACCACGGTCGTGCAGGAGACGCCGTACGCCAAGCTCGAGTCGGAGCTCGTCACGTCTCTACCGCAGCCTACTACCGCCGCTGCAGTGGTTGCTGCCAGTGTCGCCGCTGCTGCTGCTGCGGCCGCGGCCGCCGCTGCCGCTGCCGCTGCGGCCCCTGCTCCGGCTGCCACGAGCCACTCGTCTCACCAACCGCGCACACGTAACCAACACCACAAGCAACACTCTCCTTCGGCATCCGCTGCGGCGGCCGCTGCTCCCGCGAGCTCACCAGCGGCTGCTGCTCCTGCTCCGGCTTCAGCTGCTGCTCCTGCTCCGGCTTCAGCTGCTGCTCCTGCTCCGGCGCAGACCGTTCCCGCCTCGGAGGCAGTTGCTGTTCCGGCGACGACGCCTGCGCCAGTGGCTGCCGCAAGCTCCGGCGGTGAGCCTCAGCGCACGCTCTCGGCCGAGGCGGCTCCGAGCAAAGAGACGACCGAACATGCAGCAGCAGCCGCTGCCGCAGCAACGCCGTCCGCCTCCAAGTCGGCATCGCCACAGCCTCGCTCGTCGAAACCCACTTGGGCGCAGATCGCTCAACAGAACAAGGCTGAGAAGCCGGCCTCGCCACCTGTTGCTGCTGCAGCGGCGGCAGCTGGAGCGCCTACTCCCGCTCCCGCAGCGGCGGCATCTCCGCCCACACACGGCACCGCCGCTGCTCATTCGACCAAGATCGCAAAGGCTGCTTCTCCCAAGCCCGAGAAAAGCGATCCGTAAGAGCTCGCCATTCACTTGCTCGACGCCATCACGAGCGTCGTCGACATCACGACACATCGCACCACTCAACAACCCTGCGCTAGTACTCTCTCTCTCTCTCTCTCTCTCTCTCTCTCTCTCTCTCTCTCTCTCGTCTCGCTATCCTTGCGCGTACCAACCCACTTGTGCTTCGGCACGAGTAACAGTTTTGTCATCGTCTGCGCGCGTTGCATTTCTTTCCCTCACTAGTGCTCTTGCTCTAGTCAGTCATCTCTTTCTCTTAGCCTTCTCGCTCTCACTCGTATCCTCTTCTTCTTTCGCGTATCACCATAACCTATCATCGAGTCATCGTCGTACATTTTTTACCCCCTGCGCTTACTCCACTCTACATTCTAGCGTAGATTGATAGATTGATCGATAGATAGATCCAGCTTGTCATTCTCACTTTCGTACTTTCATATCTCTCTCTCTCTCTCTCTCTCTCTCTCTCTCTTGTCACCTCGCGTCCGTCCTTCTTCCGTGTGTTATCGCATTCTTCCATTCTATTTTGTCATCGAATTCTTGGTTCGTACCCGTTGTACCACCGAGTTCAAGAGCGAGGCCCCAGGCAATACCTGGCTGGCCCTCTCGCCCCATCCACCCACACACGCACATACACCTTCGTTGTCTTGCTTCTGCCTGCCTATCTATCTGTCTATCTGTTTGTATGTCTGTTGGACATGCCGGCAAAGATCTTACGCCGCTCCGCCCTCTCTCTATTCTGCTCCCTTCCCTTGCTTTGATAACACCATCGCTCGCCTCTACGTTCTTATTTCTAGCATCCGTCGACCACATGTACTATGTTATTCTCTCTTAGTCTAAGCGCCAAACACAACAACAACAACAAACCCAGTAAACGTCGCTATCGCCCAAACCACGCAGCAAGAGTGTTGTGCTGGGCTTGTTTGGATTTGTTTGATGTTGTAGTAGTGATACACAATGCAATGGGAGCAAGAGCGGGGTGATGTGGTGTGGTGAGGCGATAGATAGATAGATAGATGGCAATGATGATGCTGCACGATGAATGCTAAGTGCGAGGATTGTGATCAGCAGCAGAGATGTGTGTGAGAGAGAGATCGTGGCTGCGCGGCCAGCCCCACTGTCGGGAACTTGATCATGACGACGTAGAAGCCAGGCATTGGCGCCACAAGCGACAAGGATGCGTGTGATGCACTTAGTCCTCGAAGCTGTCGGTGCCGTCGGACTCGTCGCTCTCCTGCGCATGGCCATGATCATACGCATCCTCTTGCTGCACCTCCTCTTCGTCGTCGTGGTGGTGCTCATGAGACTCCTCGTCGTGGTACTCGTGGGCCTCCTCGTCGTGGTGGTGCTCATGAGACTCCTCGTCGTGGTGCTCATGAGACTCCTCGTCGTGGTGGTGCTCATGAGACTCCTCGTCGTGGTGGTGCTCATGAGACTCCTCGTCGTGGTGCTCGTGGGCCTCCTCGTGGTGCTCGTGGGCCTCCTCGTCGTGGTGGTGCTCGTAAGACTCCTCGTCGTGGTGCTCGTGGGCCTCCTCGTGGTGGTCGTGGGCATCCTCATGGTGCTCGTGGGCCTCCTCGTGGTGGTCGTGGGCCTCCTCGTGGTGCTCGTGAGCCTCCTCGTGGTGCTCGTGGGCCTCCTCGTGGTGCTCGTGGGCCTCCTCGTGGTGCTCGTGAGCCTCCTCGTGGTGCTCGTGGGCCTCCTCGTGGTGGTCGTGGGCCTCCTCGTGGTGGTCGTGGGCCTCCTCGTGGTGCTCGTGAGCATCATCGTGGTGCTCGTGAGCCTCCTCGTGGTGCTCATGGGCCTCCTCGTGGTGCTCGTGAGCATCATCGTGGTGCTCGTGGGCCTCCTCGTGGTGCTCGTGAGCCTCCTCGTGGTGCTCATGGGCCTCCTCGTGGTGGTCGTGGGCCTCCTCGTGGTGCTCGTGAGCATCATCGTGGTGCTCGTGGGCCTCCTCGTGGTGCTCATGGGCCTCATCGTGGTGCTCATGGGCCTCATCGTGGTGCTCATGGGCCTCCTCGTGGTGCTCGTGAGCATCATCGTGGTGCCCATGAGCCTCATCGTGGTGCTCATGAGCCTCATCGTGGTGCTCATGAGCATCATCGTGGTGCTCGTGGGCCTCCTCGTGGTGCTCGTGGGCCTCCTCGTGGTGCTCATGGGCCTCCTCGTGGTGCTCGTGAGCATCATCGTGGTGGTCGTGGGCCTCCTCGTGGTGCTCATGGGCCTCCTCGTGGTGCTCATGGGCCTCCTCGTGGTGCTCATGGGCCTCCTCGTGGTGCTCATGGGCCTCCTCGTGGTGCTCGTGAGCCTCATCGTGGTGCTCGTGGGCGTCCTCGTGGTGCTCATGGGCCTCATCGTGGTGCTCATGGGCCTCCTCGTGGTGCTCGTGGGCATCCTCGTCGTGGCCATCGTCGTCACCATCGTCATTCTTGGAGCGACGATGTTGTGAGCCTGGCTGTCCGAGGTCGCTAAAGTTGCCCTTCAAGGCAAAGAGTTGCTTAAAGTGCGGCTTGCAGTAGAGTTGACCTTCGAGGGAGGCAAAGTTGCCGAGCTTGAGCGTGGCATTGCAGTGCACGCAGCGGAAGCACGCCTGTGTGGGTGTGTGAGATGGCGCGGGTGAGGGACGACGAAATCAACGTGCTCGGGGTGATTGGGTGAGGCCGCACGAACCTTGTGGTAGATCTTCTCGTCGGCCGTGAGCTTGTCGGCAAAGTAGACGGTCTTGTCGCACACCGAGCACTTCTCGGTGTTGGCGTTCAGCTTCCTCGGCACGCCGCGGCGTGCCGGCGGCTCGCTCGAGGTGCCAGATTGGTGGCCGCCCTCAAAGACAGCACGCGCAGCCGAGAGATTGCCGCGCACCTCGACGCGTGAGGCCGACGACGACGACGACGACGAGCCGGACGAAGCGGCACCGCCCTCGAACACGGCGCGCGCGGCCGAGAGATTGCCGCGAACATCGACGCGCGTCTGGGCCGCCGAATGCTCGTCGCTTTGGTCTCCGCCGCGGCCCTCGAACACGGCACGGGCATTGGAGAAGCCCTCCTTCTTGAGAACGGGCTGATAGGACTTTTCGTAGGAGCCGGTGCTGGCGGCCGCTTGCTCGAACATGGCTGCACGAGAACGACACGGTTAGCGAGCTCCTCGTGAGTGACGCCATCACGGGCGCTGGCACGATACCTCGCTTGCTAAAGAACTTGCCACCGGAGCCGGCATCGCTGCCTTGGCTGCTGCCGTTGCTGCTGCCCTGGCTGCTCGCTTCATCGCTGTTGGCGAGCGACTCGAATGCCGCGCGACGCGAAGCGGCCGAAACGGCTGGCGCGCTCGAGCTCACATCAGCGACCTCCTGAGCCTCGGGAACTATTGGTATAATAACGGTTGCATTGGTGGTTTGTGCCATGTGGTGGCGCATCGTCGAGTGAGAGAGTGTGTGTGTGTGTGAGAGAGCGTGTGTGATCTCGCGAGATCGAGCGCAATATCGGTTGAGGCAGTCACGCGCACACGCACGTATTTGAGCAACGTACCGGTGCTGGAACGAGGAGCGTCATCGGACGTGATGCCCTTCTCCTTCTGCCACAGATGCACGAGCTTCTCCTTGCCGAAGCCTTCATTGTAGTTGCCCTTGAGCGCGAACAGCTGCTTAAAGTGTGGCTTGCAGTACAGCCGACCATCGAGCGACGCGTAGTTTCCGAGCGACAACACCTACAACGAGAGCCCACCGATCCATCGATCGAGCAACAAGTAGTAGTGTTTCACGCGATGAATGAATGGCAAGGGGGCAGTGTGTGAGTAGCAGCGAGAGAGAGAAGCGAGGCGATGCGATGATGGTCGTCGTCGTCGTGGTACCTTGGCGCAGTGCGTGCATCGAAAGCACGTCTTGTGGAACGGCTTGCCATCGGCTGTGATCTTCTCGGTGACGTACACACGCTTCTCGCACACCAAGCAACGCTCGCCCGAAGCAAACTTGGACATGGTGTGGGGGTGGGGGAGTTGGGGAGAATAGAGAGGGTGTGCGTGTAGGGGTTAGGGCTTGTGTGTGTGGCGAGATAGGAGAGCAGCAGTGGTAGTGAGCACGAGAGGGCAGGATAGGATAAGAGCAGCAGAGAAAGAGCACCGAGCACTGCGAGATGCTGAGGCGCCATCGAAACCGAAAACCACTCAAAAATCTCGCCTTAAGGTTCTCGCAAGGTCCCGCCTCGGCTTTACCACGGAATGTTGGCGCTGAATATCTCGCGCCGAGAGATGCGATAAATATCTCCCCGCCCCAATGAATTCACGCGTGTGTTCGAACGTGGACCATTCATTCTCAATCGCGACAACACAAAGGCTCGAGTGCTTCTTACTTGCTCACTCGTTCCGCTCGCTTGGTGTCTCGCAAGTTGCGGAGGGCGGGCTTAGAGCGGAAGCAGCGACAGGAAGCTCTTGCCGAATGCAATCCAGCCATTGACGCCGCCTGCCAGCTGGAAGCCGCCGTACAACGCCGTGCCGAAGAGGCCGAGCAGCGCAAGGTCGACGAGACCCGCACCAAGGAGGCGACCGCTAGGACCGTACTTGCGGTACAAGATGCCGTAAACCAGGCGTCCGACGACGTTCACCAGGCCGAGGGCAGCCGACACGCGCGGATAGAACAATCCACTCAACAACTGCTCGCGTGAGCGCGTGTTTGCACATACGGGTGAGTGGAGTGGCATGGCATGGCATGAGTGAGAGCAACGAGGCAGAGCGTCAGCGGTACGTACGACGAACGTGATGATCGAGGCAGCTCCCTCGACGTAGTTCTGGTGCGCTCGTTGCGCGTAGTTGAACTTGAGCCACTGCTCGTCGGTGAGCTTGGCCGAGTAGCGGCCGTTGCCCATGTCAGGGTAGCCTGTGCGTGGTTGCGAGGAGCGAGCAAGGCGCGCGTTAGGCGACCACATCTCCATAACGGCGAATGGCCACGTCACCGCCGCCTGCTGATAGCGTACCTCCTTGCGGCGGCACCTTCAGGCTCGGGAACTCCTTGGCGAAGAACTCCTTGGAGAAGAACTTCCTGCGAAGGGCACCGATCGGGATCGACTCGGCGATCACCTGGAAGCCGATCAACGCGGCGACGCTGATGACCTGTCGTGGTAGATCGTGGGTGAGTCAGAGGGGGCACGAGAGTGCGTGGGTGCGAGTGCGTGATCATTGGTCACGAGACGTACCAGACCATACTCGGGGGCGAGCTCGACGACGACCATCTTGATTGGAGGGTTTGGGGGTTTGGGGGTTTGGGGGTTTGCGGGGTTGGGTTGCGAGAGGGACGGGGCGAGCAGCGGAATGAAGCGAGCGAGGGTGGCGGTTGCGTTTTGCTCTCGGCTCTTATGTCACGCTGACGCGGCACCTTGTCGGCCACCGAGCAGCATTCCAGGTAGCCAAGCCCGCGAGCCCGCGACCCCGCGAACCTTCAACCTCTGATTCGCTGGAGCTCGTGGAGCTTGGCTGGCTGGCTGGCTGGGGGACTAATGGCGGAGCTCACCGATCACGAGCTCGCGACCATCCATCGCATCCATCGGTTCTGGTTCGGTGACACCGACACGTGGGCTCGTGAGTACCAGCACCGCGCCAAGCTGTGGTTCTTTGGCGGTATCGAAACCGATCGCGCGATCGTCGAGCAGTTTGGAGATGCGATCGAGCTCGCGACCCGCGGTGCTCTCGAGCATTGGGCCACGCACAGTCCGCGAGCCTTGTTGTGCTTGGTGCTGCTGCTGGATCAGTTCACGCGCAACGCCTTCCGCGGCACGCATCGCATGTTCGAGGCCGATTGGCGCGCACGTCGCATCGTGCTCGAACTGTTGGATGCATCGGACCAAGACGACGACGAGCCGCGCAAGCAGTGGTTCACACGTGACTACAGTCCGGTCGAGCAGATGTTCCTGCTCGTGGTGCTCGAGCACTCGGAGGAGCTGGCGCACGTCGAGCGCGCTCTCACGCTGCTGCAGCGCCTCGCTGATTCGCTTCGAGACAACAAGAAGCAGCGGCAGAGCTTCCGTGGCGTGGTCAAGTCGTGTGCCAGCCACCGAGACACGATCGCACGCTTCGGACGGTATCCACATCGCAACGATGTGCTCGGTCGTCGATCGACGCCTGAGGAAGTCGAGTATCTCGCGCAGCATTCGACCTCATGGATGCGTTCCGTATCTGCGAATGCCACCTCAACAACAACACCACTGACGACGAGCAGCACAACGACGGCGACGAGCAGCACACCTGAGAGCCCAACATGATATGGTGTAGTAAAGCAGTCGGCGCGCCAAGATGGACTGACTGATTGTACAGCGATTGTCGTAGTGCCGCCATTCATTCGCGCTCTCACGCATGTGCGTGTTCGTGTGATGATGATTCGGTTCGTAGCGACGGCGCATCGCGAATGATGCGAAAGAAGTCGTCGCGTGCAATGTTGTCGCCCGTGAGCACCACTACAATCGGCTCGGCCAGACGACGTCGAGCTGAGGCGACAGCGGCGGCGTCGTGTGTCGCGTGCGGCGCGGCGCTCGCGAAGCACGAGTGCACGTAGGCCACTGGCACGGCGCTCGAGGGCTCGACCAGCAGGCCGTGTTGCTCGTACAACGTGCGCATGGCTGCGGGGATCGAGCCCTCACACACGAGGCCGACGTGCATCTTGTGTGCCTCGATGCGCTCTTGGACGGCCACGTGCGGCCGATCGAGCATCAGACCGTCGGCGATCGTTCGCACGGCTCGATGTGCTTGGAAGGCCGCGCGAGTGTCGGCTGCCGCGTACTTGGCGGCGACCGCCGGCTCGCAGCCCACCAGCTCGACCGTGTGGCCAAGCGGCGACACGATCGGTGCGCGCGCCGATAGGCCCATGAGCAAGCCGCCGCCTCCGACCGGAAACACGATCGAGCGACACTCGGGCAGCTGTCGCAGCACCTCGTCGATCAGCGTCTGGTAGCCGTCGGTCCAGTGGTGGTCGAGGTGCGGGTGCACCATGTAGCCCGGAGTGTCGTCGGCGTGCGTGCGAGCGGCGTCGAGTACCGCCGAGCCAGAGCCATCGACCATCAACAGCTCGATGCCCATCGAGCGCAGCTTGTCCTGCTTGGCGCGCGTGATGCTCGCCGGCACGACGGCCACCATGCTCATGGCGGCGCCGCCGCCGGTGCTCGCAGCCGCCAGCATCTTGAGGCCCTCGGCGCACCCGAGCGCCGTGTTGCCCATGCTCGGCACCACGAGCGGACCGCTGGGCGTCGTCGTGGTGCCGCCGACATTCGGGTCTGTGAGTGTGCGCAGCAGATGCAACGAGCCACGGATCTTGAACGAGCCCGATGGCGCCAGATGCTCGCACTTGGCGTACACCTGCTGCTCGGGAAACACACGCCCCAGCCTCACCAATGGCGTGGGTGGCGTGGATGATGGTAATGTGGGAGTAGGCGTTGAAGCCATATGTGGATGATGAATCAGTGACTGACGGGCGCGAATCGAGTTGATGAAGTGTGCGCGGTACAAGCGGCCATCAAACGAATGAAGCAATGTACGCAATGCGATCCACGCAACACACACACGCACACGACGAGGACCGAGCCAGTCAGAGTGGCTGCAAGCACTTTGTAGCCACTGGCTCGTGGATGGATGCGTTGGATCGAGGAGCAAGCGCCAAGCTATAGCTCCCACGATGCCGGCACGATGCGGTGGTTCTGCTTCATGCAGCCGATCGCCGAGTAGGTCGAGGCGTCGCAACAGCTCCAGCGGCGATTGTCGTTGCCGTGCTCGTCGAGCTACATCGGATCACGAGCTCGATTACGATCAGTGGCTGCAGCTGATGGGCCAAAGTCCAGCGAGAGAGAGCGAGACGCGTACATCAAAGATGAAGCGGCCTGGATGAAACTGCGCGCCTTCGGGACACGGCGACACGGCAGCGGCAGCAGCGGGCACTCGATGGCAACGCTGGCATTCGCCTGGCTTGGGCACATGGAGCGCCACCGAGCTCTTGGACGAGAGATTGGAGCTCGGCTGCGAACTGCTGGAGCTCGAGCTCGAGCTCTCCTTGGTGCGCGAGGATGACACGAACGAGCTGCTCGAGACCGACGACACTTGGTGATGATGGTGGTGGTGATGGTGGTGATGGTGCGAGCCGCCGCCGCCGCCGCCGCCGCCGCCGCCAGAGATGCCCGCATACTGGCCGGTGCCCTTGATGCGCCGCATGCAGCCAGGCGCTGCTCGGTCCATGAGCTCGCAGCACGACCAGTGCGAAGCCGATTGGCCTTCGTCGCCAAACTGTGGAGCAGCGATAGGTACAGTCAGTAAGCACCTGCAGGAACAGCAACGCACGGGTTTGTACATACATCGACGATCCAGCGGCCCAAATGGAAGTACTCCTCTGTTGCCATTGCTGAGAATGAGAGGATGATTGATTGATACGATGAATGAGGGGATGATTGATACGATGATTGAGGGGATGATTGATTGATACGATGAATGAGGGGATGATTGATTGATACGATGATTGAGGGGATGATTGATTGATACGATGAATGAGAGGATGATTGATTGATACGATGAATGAAGGGATGATTGATTGATACGATGATTGAGGGGATGATTGATTGATACGATGATTGAGGGGATGATTGGTTGATACGATGAATGAGGGGATGATTGATTGATACGATAACTACGGAAGACCATACCCCGTGATGAGAGCTAAAGCAATACCAGCTTACAGGATAGGCGAGCGCAGAGGAAGCGAGCCTGCCATTGATATCGGTGGGTCTCGCGCAGTCTTTGCCACACAGCGTCACCACCGCTGCTCCTCTTCGCCTCTCTCTCTCTCTCTTCGCCTCCTCGTCGCTGCAGCAGTCGTCGTCGCGTGCTCTACCTCTCCCTCCCTCGCTCTACTCTTCTCATACAATGGTGCGTGCGAGGCGATAGGATGTCGAGCGGGAGATCGAGATGGTGGTGATCGAGAGCTTGGCTGGTGGCCGCCTTGCGGAGAGCGAGTTTCTGACGATTGGGAGCTCGCTCTCTCTCTTGTGCGTGTGTGCCGCTGTTGGTGATGCAGTCGACCAGCCAGGCATCCACGAACGTCCCGCGCGGTGGCAACCCTGCCAAGGGCGCTTCTGCTGGCACCCCTGTTCGCAACACCAAGTACGTGACCGCACAAACAGACCGCTGCCGCCGCTGGTGCTGCTGCTATTGCCATGTCGATGTCGTTGACGTTGTTCTTGCTTGCGACGCATCGCTCGCTCGAACCATTCGCTCGATGCGTGTGATCCAGGCCCAAGGCTGGCACGGCCGCTGTTCGAAGTGGTTCGGCTGGTGGCTCGACTGTCGGCGTCATCAAGTTCGGCTACAAGGAGGACTCGCCTGGCTTGCAAGTGTACGTGCTCGCTTGCTTGCTTGCTTCGTGCTCGCTCGCTGCGCTGCTCTAACACGCGCGATAAACCGCCACCACCAACATGGCGTCCGCTACGACGTGCTCGTAACGATCGGTGACCTACAATACGTGGATCGAACGCATCATCTGGCTGCGTAGTGGCCCCAAGACGGTGCTGGTCGGCAGCTTGATCTTCATTGCGGTCGTCATCTTCCTGCACATTGTCGGCAAGTACAACCGCTCGTGGTAGGAGGTCGCGCGAGCCTCCTTCCCCTCCTCCTCGTTCCCTTGCTCGGCCCCCACTGTACCACGCGAGTGAGCGCGCCTTCAACGCACGGCGAGGCCTGCTCCCGAGTGCGCCAAGCCAACCACGAGCTCGACGATGCCGCCTCGCGCTGTCCCTGCTCCCCTGTCTCTCTCGCTCTCTCTATCTCTCTCTCTCGTGTACCCGCGATACCGATATCTCCCTATCCAATTTTGAGTCGCCCCTGTGCGCCCTCGTTCTATCCTACCAAGTGTGTGGTCCGCCTGGGTCGGTGGTCGTTGTAGCGGGGTTGGGCGAGGTCCATCAGCAGCATCAGCCAGCCACATCTCTCTTCTCGTCTCGCTCCCTCACGCACCGCGTCTGCCTGCCACACCCACCCAGACTCACACACACACACACACTCACTCGGGGTCCTTATCTTATGTTCCGTAACGTATTCCACACGGGCATCGTGTCGGTGTTCTACGCCCAAGGCACGGAGCCGCTCGGTCTCTGGGACACTCATCGTACGTCTCTCTCGCTCTCGAGAACAAACGCTCCAGCGCCAACACTCGCGTGCTCGATTGTGCAGAGGGCAGCGAGAGCGGTAGCAGCATCGCTCTGGTACGCGACGATAGCATCCGCTCGACGGTGCTCGAGGTGCGCGGGCGCAACGTCGCCACGACCTACCTGTCATGCCCGGCGCCGCACCTCGCGAGCTCGCTCGCTCTCGAGCTCCCGTTCCTCGGCATGCTCCTCAAACCCGTGCGTCGTCTCGCGCTCGATGCGCCTGCTATCTCTCGCTCTCGCTCTCGACTCACAGTAGTATGGCTCCCATGATGTGTGTCGGTGTAGAGCGATGAGTTCTTCTCGTTCGAGGTCGAGGTCCAAGACGTGGCGCTCGAGACTCGACGCTTCCGCGCCTCGAACTACCAAGACACGACGCGCGTCAAGGACTACATCTGCACCATGCCGCTGCGCCTCGAGCCCGGCGAGTGGAACTACGTCCAGCTCGACCTCGCCGACCTCGTCAAGAAGGTCTACGGCGGCACGTTCAAGCTCGTCGTGCGCCTCACGATCCACGCCAACTGTCGCGTGCGTCGCGTCTTCTTCTCGGACAAGCACCTCGGCGAGGACGAGCTGCCCAACGACCTCAAGCTCTTCATACCGGCCTCATCGACCTCCTCGTCATCGGGCTCTGCCACCACGACACGCATTTAGATGATGATGGTGGTGTTCATCGTATTTGTAACTATCAATGAGCTGGAAGAGCTCTAGCTCGAGCCGAATGCAATTCAATCCACGATGCGCTCTCGATCGATGTACTCTCTGCCATATCTACAGTACCGCTTGCATCCATCGTCATTCATCATCCATCATCCATCATCCGTCATTGCAACACGAACGGAGGAGCTGAGCCTCCTGGCCGAACGCCGTGAATGGCGTCGCGCAGCAATCCATCGATCCATTCGAGAGCTTGCTGCGCGTGACCTCGCGCCATGGTGTCGCTCTCGGTCGCGGCAAGCGACTTGAGCAGCCGATACACGCCCTTGATGCGCTCGGGAATCACCGCGAACACGTCCGCATCGAGGCCTTGCAGTAACAGCGACACTGCGTACACCGCAGCTAGATACATGGAATGAATGAATGTCAGAGATTGGAATGAGTGAATGAGTGAGTGCAGCTCTGCGGGGTAGAGTGTACCTCGCCTGACGATTGGATCACTCTCGAGCGCCAGCATCGTGGTGATGGCCGCCAACACATCGGACACGTAGCGATTGCTCGCGACACCGAGCGTCTTCATGACGGTAGCAAGGTTCGAGAGCGAGCTGGCACGAATCATGGCGTCGTGGTCGCGGCAGCCAATCAGGAACGCGTCGACGAAGCTCTTGGCGTACTCGGGCAGCACATGGCCGCATCGGCGTGCAATCTTGACCAGCGCCTCGCCGAGCTTCAGGCGACACGTGGGCTCGCGTGTCACGTCGGCAAAGCTCTCGGTGACGATCGGTATCACGCGCGCCGGCTCAATGTCGCCGAGCGCCGAGAGACCCTCGATGGCGCCGAGGTACACGAACGTGTCCGAGTCGTGCAGTTGCGCCTGGAAGATGGCGAGTGCCTGGTCGAGGTTGCGCAGCGCCAGTGGGTCGCGGGCGAGAATCAGCTTGCGCAGGTTCACCAAGCCGTGAGCGCGAACCGGCAGGAACGGGTCCTTGATCTCCTGCAGTATGCGACGAATGGCCTCCTTGCTGCTTGACGCAGGAGAAGCTCCGTTGGCAGCAGTGGCGGTGGCATCGTGGTCGGTCGCTTCGTCCTCCAATACCCATTGCCTGTCGCGAGAGGCGATGATCGCTTGAAGCTGTCCTGCCATTTCACGAACTGAACATTGGATAGACAAGTGAGTGAGTGAGTGAGTGAGTGAATGTGGCGACACATCACAAGGCAACGAACCTAGTTCGCTCTCATGCTCACAGAGCAGCTCGAGGAACGGCAACAGATCGAGCACCAGAAACTCTTCCGACTTGCGAATGCGCACCGTGGTGCCGTTGACGACCACCGAGAGCAGGCCCAGGCAGAGCGTCAATGTCTCTTCGTCGGCGTTGCTCGAGGACAGCATCACCTTGAGGAAGGTCATCACTGTGCCGAGGTGGTTGTCAGGAACGACTCATCACTGAGCACTCTGGGAAGCAGCACGCATTCGAGCAGGCGTACCTTGGATGACGTTCTTGAGCATGATAGAGGCTCCAAGCTTCTCACACAGTACACACAGCACCTGCAGCATCATTACACTATTCGATTGCTCGAGCGAGTGTCAGCCAGCGCTCGTTTGCCGTCGATAAGGACGAGAGAGCCGTGACGTACGCTACGTTCTTGGAGGTGGATTGCGCGTGCTCGAGGTCTTGCTCGTACACCAACGAGCCCTCTGCGACGGGACCCGAGGCCGAGCTCGGTGGCACGAGGCCGAGTCGTTCCTTCTCTTGATGCTCGATCTCAGGCTTGCTCTGGAGCTCGTAGTATTGTAGCAGATCGACGAACAGGTTGCCCGCCAGCTCCTCGTTCTTGAGATGCTGAAACAATGCCACGAGACACTCGGCTTCCCAAACGTAGTCACGTTCTCTGATGGGAAGTCTCGAGTTAGCGAACGAACGAGCGATAGAGCAATAGAGAGAGTGAGGTCATACAGGTGCGGTACGGTACGAGCAACGATGCCTCCCGTTGGTCCGAGCGAGAATACGACGCTACGGCGCACGTCCGGCTCGTTCGGTGGGAATACCAGACGCTTGACGAGCGCATTCGAGCAGCTACTCTTCTTGAGCACTTGCACGAGAATCTCCAACAGCGAGGCCTTGAGATTGGCGCTACTCTTACACGTGAAGCAATACAACTGGAACAGTACTGGGCAATCTGCACGTGAGCACGTAGATCATTGCGGTCAGTCGCCATGTGTTGGAAGCTTGCATCAAACAAGCAATCGGCGAGTACATACGATTCTCGATGACGGAGATGATCACTGGCAAGGCCTCGATCGAAGAGTACAAGAGTCGATGCAAGCTCTCGATCGAGGTTGCAATCTCGTTCTCGCTCACTTGATTGGTTGGATGGTGTTGCTCGGTCGGTGGTGTGTCGTCGACCACCTGCACGAGACCATTCGCATTCTCTTGACTCGAGCATTGGTGATCTGGCAGCTCGGTGTGGCAGTTCGAGATGGCGGCAATCTTGTTGATGGGTTCCAGTAGAGGCGTGAGAATGAACTCGATACCGAGAGCTTGATCGCGTTCAAGCAGCTTTGAGATCGAACTGCAGCAAGAACGCGCGCATTAGTTTGTGTGAACCTGCAATCGCAGCAGGCATGAATCATGAGGCATACACTAGAACGGCATCGACAGCCTCTCGTTTGGTGACGAGACTCAGACCCAAGGCATACAGCAGCTGTGCGCCGATCGATTGGTAGTAGTGCCGCAGATCGATCGAACGAGGTGGAGTCGACAGCAGATGAGCAATGTGTGCGGTGGCTTGTTGCGGATCGCTCTCGGCCTCGGACGAGTCGAGCATCACCGATCGAATCAAGGCAGCGACGCCATTGACTTGCGTGAGACAGCGCGAGAAGATGGCTCGTGCTCGTGCTTGTATGGCGCGGTCGGACGACGAGAGCGACGACGCGAGAGCACGCATGAGCTCGTGTGGGTAGGCCTTTCGCAACGACAGCTCGAGGAATGCCTCGCATCGTTCGATGCTCGAGGTCACGAAGACCGCCGTGTCTTGATCGAGCGATGCTCGAGAGTCGTTCGCATTGGGTGGTGGTGGTGTCGAGGATGCAGGCGACGTCTCGCGGTACGAGCGGGATTGATGTCGATGGAGAGCTGCGAGCAACGCCACGATCGATGCAGGCGTCGCGTCCTTGAACGATGGTGGCTCGGGCGCGATCGCGTCAGGCATCGTGGTACGCTCAGCGTTCGATTCGTCGTGTGGCAGAGCGCGAGGTGCTTGGATTTGCTTGTGGACGGTCGTGAGGTGCTCGAGCGAGAAGAGCAGCGAGGCTACGAGCGGAGGCAGACACGGCGAGCTCCACAGCAGCGAGGCGCTCATGCTCGCGGTCGCGCGGCTTCGTGCCAGTCGCTGCAGCTGATCGAGCCATTCGAGTACCAAGCTCGTGAACGGCCTCAACAACCTCACGCGCTCGATGATGCTCGAGGTCGAGGGCGGTTGATGTTGGAGTGCGAGCTCGGTCGCTCGAAGCTCCAGCGACATGAAGACCGACACGGTGCCGACGCTCTTGCGCACCGAGGCCGCCAGCTTGACTGGTATCAAGTCTGCGAGCTCCTGCTCTTGCTCTGGATCGTGACAGGGTGATGGTGGTTGCTGCTGTTGCTGTTGCTGCTGCTCTTGTTGTCGAGCGAGACAAGAGGTCACGAGCAAGGCATCGACGAGACGATCGCGAGCTCGTTGTGTCGAGGCCGAGCGGGAGAACGCGACCGACTGCAGCAGCCGCCATCGCTCTGCTGCGTCATCGAGCTCACCGCGTTCCTGTTGTTGTTGGTGCTGTTGTGGTTGGCTCGTGGTACTCATGGTACAGTGCTGGCATTTGTACGCGAGGGACCAGCGAGCCCCGCCTTCAGTGTGGAATGCGTGTGAGCGAGCGGTGTGCGTGATGGTGCGGCAGCAAGCAATAACAACAGCAGCAGCAGCAGCTCCCTCGACAACGTCGGGATCGATCGTTCGTTCGATAGTCAAAACTTGCTGCTCCCAACTCCATATCCAGGGGATGGAGTGGAGTCGGGAGGCAGGTGAGGTCTCTCGTTTACTTCTTCTTCTTGCCGAGGCCGGCGCCGGTGTTGGTCTTGAAGAAGATGATGTCGCCGTCGTTGACCACGTACTTCTTGCCCTGCTGCTTGAAGAGACCGGCGGCCTTGACGGCGGTCTCGTTGCCGTGCTCCTTGAAGTCCGTGAAGGCCATGACCTCGGCGCACACGAAACCGTCGCGGAAGTCGGTGTGGATCACGCCAGCCGCATCAGGAGCAAACGTTCCTTTCTGCAGACACGAAGTGGGCGATGGCGGTTGAGTAAGACGCGATCGGATCGAGACAGGAGAGCGAGAGGAGAGCGAAAGAGGAGTGCCACGTACGCGAATGGTCCAGCAGCGCACTTCCTTGGGGCCAGCCGTAAAGAAGTGAATCAGCTGCAACGTGTGGTAGCCGGTGGTGATGATCTTGGGAATGGCAGACGGCACTCCGACCTCAGCCAAGAAGGTCTTCTTGGTTTCAGCATCCATGTCGAGCAACTACACGTGATACAGCAGCGCCTGATGGTAAGCGCGCCAGCTCGCTTGTGATCGGTCTCGTTCACTCGCTCAGTCACTCACCACTCACTACTCACCTTGGCCTCGAACTGCGCAGAGAAGGGAAGAATAGGCTCTCCGCCGTGAGCATCGACCCAGGTCTTGATGGGGCCCAACCAGCGGTCGCGCTTCTTGATGTAGTTGGCTTCGCTCATGTTGACGAGGTACACGACGGGCTTGGCGGACAGCAGCTGCAGCGGGTTGATGATCTCGACCTCCTTGGCGTTCCACTGACCGAAGCGAACGTCCTTCTTGTCCTCGAGCAGCGCAAGCACCTTCTGGCATACCTCCTGCAAATCGGGGCATCAACGAGGATCAGGAGAGAGAGAGAGAGAGACGTGAGAGAGACGCCTGAGAGACGCGTACCAAGTCGACCTTCTTGGTGCGGTCAACACGCAGCACGATCTTTTCGAGCTTGGAGATCTCAGCGTTGATGGTCTCAATGTCCTTCAATCGCAGCTCTTGCGAGATGATGTCGAGATCGCGCACGGGATCGACGGCGCCCTCGACGTGCGTGACCTCCGAGTCCTCAAAGACGCGCGAGACGTGGAAGATACCGTCGACGGCGCGGATGTGCGAGAGGAAGGCGTTGCCGAGGCCCTCGCCCTCGTGAGCGCCGCGCACCAGGCCGGCAATGTCGGTGACGCTCAGATGCGCCGGCACGATCGAAGCGGGCTTGAACGACTCGCACAAGAAGTCGAAGCGAGCATCGGGCACCTCGACGCGACGTGAGGCGACGAAACGAGACGACACGCACAACGAGCGAGACGCAGAGAGAGAGCGAGACGCAGAGAGAGATAAGTACACGGCTTTCACGATTTGGTGGTTGGATCGATGATGGTTGCACGACGCAGTGGTCGGGGGAGATACGTATTTTCGTTGGGATCGATGGTGCAGAAGGGGAAGTTCTCGGCCGGGATGTTCATGCGCGTCAGGATGTTGAAGAGCGTCGACTTGCCGACGTTGGGCATGCCGACGATACCCATCTTGAGGTGCGTGCTCGGACGGCCGAGCAACACCAGCTCGGGGGCGGCATCCTTCTTGGCCATGTTCTTTTCGCGGCGACCTTCGAGAGACAGGGAGAGGGAGGGAGAGACCAGGAGTAGAACGAGCGAGCGAGAGAGCACGCAGCAGCAGCGAAGGAGAAGAGAGGAAGAGAAAGAGATCGACGCGGAGAAGAGGAGAGAGATCGCCAAAGTAACACGTATTAGGCTTATGATGCTTCCTTAATCCGACTTTGCCGTCGAGCTCGTACTCAAGTGCGAATCCGTGGCGTAGCAGCGCGCCGAGATGCTCGCTACTGCTTGACCGAACACTATCACGATGCCTGACCAGGTGCGCGATGTGCGGGGTTTGGTCGTGGGTGCGGTGGAGCGAGGGGAGCTCGAGTCACGCGAGCAGGTTCGCTGCTGCTGCGATGACGACGAGGCAGGAGCGACGACGAGCTGCGGCGGCGCGCGAGCAAGACGCGCTCGCTGCACGAGCACTGACGTATCGGAGCGTACGGCCTTGAGCGAATGCGTGAGTGCCGACGACGAGGAGCAGGCGGAGGAGACGGCAGCGCGAGTGGCGCTCAAATGATGCGCAAGCGAGCGAAGCATTGCCGTTGCGTTGCGTGAAGTGGTTGCGATACGACGCGACTCGAGAACGACGGTCAGACTGAGGACCTTGCAAGGGCAGCACCAGGGCAGCAACCAATCAGAGAGGTGGACCGTGCAGACAGCGGATAGTGCACCAGGGAGGAGGAGTGCGTGCAGCAGCGATGAGAGAGAAGTGTGGCGCGTGCTGCTGTTCCTCTCGTACAAACAAGCAAGCAAACATACTTTACAACTGCGCTGGCTCGCAACGCATCAGAAGCGCTGGCGTGCTCGGTTTATCATGATGTGTAGGTGTGTTAAATATGAAACAAACAAGAGGCAGAGGTAGCGAGAGGTAGCGAGAAGGAGAGAGCTTGTGGGCGTGCAAGTGGCAGAGGAGGAGTAGCGAGAGTACTTTACACGGACTGCATCGCAACAACGTGGCGTTCGAGGAGAGATAGCGTGAGAGAGAGATAGCGTGAGAGAGATAGCGTGAGAGATAGATAGCGTGAGAGATAGAGACTTGTTTGAGGATACCGGATGGTATGAACCGAGTGGACACCAACAACCTTGGGTGATGCCAGCGAAGCGAGACTGGTCGAGCGGCGGAAACGAGAGCGTTGGTGCCGTCGGGTGATGGCACCCAACAGCGACGGCGACGACTACGACGGCGAATGCGGCAGCAGCGATAGAAGCGAGCGAAAACAGAACCTTGGGCGACCTACGATGCCGCGTACGCGTCGATCAAGCTGTTCAAGAGGGCCTTTCGCGTGCGCGAGAGCTTGGCGTCGAGCGTTGGTGCCAAGTAGCAAGCGCGCTCGGCATTGAGAACTGCCAACCGCCAACGAGCAGGAGAGTTGAGCGCAAGGAGCGCAAGTAGCGCAAGAGAGAGATAGAGAGAGATGCACGTCGTACGCTTCTTGTAGAGAAAGTCTCGGAACTCGGGGCCTTTCTTGAACACGGGAGGATCAGGGAGCACGGGAGCGAATGGGTTGACGTCATCACGCGATACACACGCCAGCCTGGATACCGCAAGCGAGTCAGAGTCAGAGAGAGAGAGAGAGAGAGAGAGAGCGCGCGAGAGAGAGCGAGAGTGCAGCGTACCTGTAGTGACGCTCACCATCAATGACGCACGACTTGACCAGCAGTACAACGTGGATCTGGCGTGAGGAGACGGTCGTCGGGCGATAGATCGTATCGCCATCTTGGTAGATGATGACGACAATGTCGTTGCCAATGTGGCGTTTTCGCTCGAGCTGCTGCTTGTCGAGTGGATTGAACGGCAGCAAGGTCGAGACGTGGAACATGATCTCGTTGTTGTTCCATACGGTAAAGACTGAGTGAGTGCCAGTCGAGCCATCTACAGTACAGCAGTCAGTGAGAGAGAGAGAGAGAGAGAGCGAGCCAAGCACAACGACATGTATGCACGTACTCGTTGCATCGAGACCGCCACGGAATTGCTTCCAGTCTTGCAGCTCCACGCGGTCACCAAGAAAATCGAGAAACTCTTCAAACTCGGGCGAGGTTTCGACTGTTGCGGTCGGTCGGTCGCGCGTTAGCGGCGCCACCCAGGCACAGACAAGCACGCGCGAGAGAGCGAGAGAGAGAGAGAGAGAGACATGGCGTACCGTTCGAGAACATTTCGTCCTCTTTGGTTTGGTCCTCGCGAGCGTACAAGACGCCAAACTTGAAGCCCTTGATGATCTGCTTCTCAGAGAACTCGAGGAGACCGTCGCGCACGCGGCTGGTGACCACAGGTTGCAATCGATTGACCGGGAGCGAAGGGTCGAGCGCAGTTAACAGATCTGTGTCGATCACTCCCTCGTGTGAGTCGTTCGTTGCCTACGCAGAAAAACGGCGATAGAGAGAGAGAGAGAGAGAGAGGCGGTGTACCAGCTCGAGCAGGACCCAGACGGAAGATGCGACGGAAGAATCCCACAGGAACGTCGGCAATCTCGCATGTCGCTCGCTTTGTGCCCTGTGCGTGGTCGATAGGTGCGCAACAAGCCCAGCAACGAGGCAGTGAGCTAACTAACGATTCGAGAGCGAGAGCGATACACATGGAGGATGAGAGGGGTCGCGCGTACCTCCTTGGTGCGAATCATCGCCACGTATTTGGTGTCTGTCGTCAGAACCGACACAGCCGCAGGTGACTCGCCATCGAACGAGAAGAAGGTCATGTGATCTAGAGAGAGAGAGAGAGAGACAGCGAGAGTTAGCGTGGGATGGTTGGTTGATCCAGCAGCGCGGCGATGGCGATGGCGATGGCTCACCTTGGTCGTAAAAGTTGTCGCGGTAGTACTTGGAGTCACAATCCGAGAGATCAAAGACGTCGTCGATCAGGGCGGCCGTGTCGGTGGTGGCGACCACATCCTCGTCGTCACTCTGCGCGCCGCCCTCGATGCGGTACCCAACGGCAGGTGATATCCGCATATCGTTGGTCTCGGGGAGCAAGGACGAGGAGAGAGGAGAGGAGAGTTTGGGGGTGTAGAGTGGTAAGCCCTCTGGTGAGAGAGAGAAGGAGGGTAGGGTTGTGTGGTGGCGCTGGGGAGTTGGGTGGCGGAGAGCGAGGCAGCAGCAGGGCAGCAACGAGGAGGTGGTGGTGTTGGTGTGGGCGGGTGATGATGAAGCAGCAGCAGAGACCGACGACGAGCGAGAGAAAATCGAAAATCACCGATAAATGCTTGTGGGCTCGTCGGGAGGCTTAACCATTCCTTGTCTCTCGATCTCTCTCGATCTCTCTCGATCGCCACTCCGCTGTCTCTCTCTCGCTCTCGCTCTCGCTCTCGCATGCCCACGCGCTGCACCGATTGCACTCGGTGATCGACGTGTGCCGTTGGTGCGTTGTTGTCGCCGTCGTCATCATCATCATCATCGTGCGTGTGAGAGAGACGCGCAGAAAAGTATGCGGGCTGGTTGAGAGTCCACACTCACTCATCACACACAGATCGAGCTCCCTGGCATTCATATCTCATTCATATCTCCTCGCATCTCTATCCATTCATTCCTTGCTCATAGCGGCGGTGTTGTTGTTGTTGTTGTTCTTGTTTATCACTGCGACCAATTGTGTACACTGTTGAGATTCTTTCGTTTCGTTTCGTTCGCTCGTTCTTGTTGTTCTTGCTCTTTTGATTGCTTTGATATCCATTCGTATCTCGCGTGCACGCCCATCTCCATCCATCTCCATTCCATCCATCCATTCGTACAAGACGCTGTACTCTACGTTGCCTATTCCTCCTCATCATCGACCATGTCCGACTCTGAATCTGATACCGACACCGACCCCAAGGCTGTTGAAGCCGACGCTGCCTCTGACGACGACCACAGCAGCACTGCGGCCGCAACGAATCACTCGACTGAGCCCAAGGAGGCTGCCTCGACTGAACCCAAGGAGGCTGCCTCGACTGAGCCCAAGGAGGGTGTGAAGGAAGAGTCTACCGCCGCCACCACGCAGCCAAGCGCGTGGTCCAGCTCGCTGTCGCATTCCGGCGACGAGCCGGCAGCTGCTGGCGCCGGCTCCGAGGTGCCGAGCAAGCACGGCGCTCGCCGCGAGAACACCAACAACAAGCGCCTCAGCATGCATCGCACCCCGGGAATGGTCTCGCCCGCCAAGACCACCGACACCGAGTGGGCGGCCATGATCGCCGCCGCCGGCGCCGAGATGGAGGCCGAGGGAGCCTCGTCGACCGCCGCGACACCTGTCGTTGGCGTCGCGCCGAACCGCTCCGCTCGGAGAGCACAGCGGCTCAGCTTGCACCGAGGCGCTGGCACTGGCGTGGCGCACGAGGCCGACACATCCTCCCCTGCCAATGATGACACAGCCGCGCATGCCTCCACTCCTACCGCTGCTGGCGACGCCAAGTCGGCGTCCAGCTCGATGGGCTGGAACAAGAGTGCTGGCGCCAGCCGTGGCGTTCGTCGCTTTGATATTGGAAGCAATCGCACAACACCTGCACCTGCTGCGACAACGACAACGACAACGACAACGACAACGACAACAGCGACTGCGACCACAACGCCCGCCGTGACGCTTGCACCTGCTGCCGCCACCGCCGCCGCCACCACTGCCACCGCCGCGCCCACCAAGGGAGCCGCTGGCTGGGGCAAGATCCGCAAGAGTGTGCTCAAGGCCAATACCAAGGGCGCCAAGCCGTTCCTGGCTGCGCGACCTAATCCCGCCAGCGACGCCGCGAAGCCTGCCATCGGCGCTCAGAAGGGCGGCAAGAGCAAGCACGACGACGACGACGACGACGATGACGACGATGAGGATGACGACGATGACTATGACGAGAGCGATGAGGACGACGACGACGACGATGACTCGGCCTCGAGCGCCATTCGCCAGCAGATGCTCGCCATCATGAAGGCGAGCAACAACAAGTAGCGCGTTGCCATCGTCTCGTGCTTGTAGCTGTATACTTTCAAACACCCCCACTGCAATCGAGAACGTACGTTGGTGGGTGCTGCTGCTGGTGGTGGTGCTCGTGTACTCGATCTTGTCAAACGGAGTCGCGCACCGCCGCCACCGCCGCCACCAGCCGTTCCGCACGCACGCATACCGCACACCCTTCCTATCTCTCACGCACCTTACGCACCACCTTACGCACATACACTCGCCACGCCTCTCGACAGGCGTGAGCTCCCCCTTGTAAAGTACGCACACGGTCTTTCCACCCCACGGCACAACAATCAACAAAGCAACGAGCAGCAGCATTCCTCCTCGCGCGCGCACACTCTCTTCGCGGGTTGAGGTTCGTAGTTCCGCGAGCGATGCGCACCGGAAACTACACCTTCCGGCTCTGTTACTGGTACCGCGTGCCGCATTCGCCGCCATTCTCGTTAACGTGTGCCTGCGCTCTGCTCGTAGCTCCACACCACCGCGGTTGCTGCTTCGTCGTTCCTCGACTGCACCTGCGCTTTGTGCGGCCTCGGTGATCGTAAAAGCGCTCGTGCGAATAGCGCCCCGTCTCGAGCGCTGCCGATAAAGCGGCCGCCGTTGCTGCTTGCTCGCGCCAGCCCGTGTAACCTTCCCAGCCCGACGCCACGCACCAGCGCCACACGCACCAACGCCACTGCAAACGCGCGCTATATCATCGATTACTTGAGAGCAGCGCTGCTCGTACCACCCACAATGGATGCGCCTCACAACTTCTGGCCGACACGCAGCTATCTGCTGCAACGATGTAGCTATTGCCACTCCCGCTTCCTGCCCGGCATCGTGGTGCTCCGCTGCCGCCACGATCGTTGCGATACGCTCGTGCACCGAAAGTGCCTAACGTCCGTCTTGGGCGGCTGCCGCGGCGAGCAGCCCCACCTGGCGAACGGCAACGGCAGACGCGCGCCCGAAGGCTACATCCTCTCGAAGCACACGCCGTCGCAGCTGCACAACGAGCGAATTGCCAACGAGGAGGCGGCGTGTGGCGGCCTGCTGCGATTCGACACGATGCTCGAGGTCAACGACGCACTCAAGAATCGCCTCGAGGAGGAGCAGGAGCAGCAGCAGCAACGCAACCAGCACAGCCGCATGCCAGTGCCGCCCAGCGAGCCCGCTCCTTCGATTCCGCAGCCGATACCGAGCACTGACTCGATGCGCAAGCGGGGCTCGTTCTACCTCGCGAGCCTCTCGGACCCTGGCTGCTGCCTGGAGTCCTCGTCGCCGCCTGGATCGCCGGTCGGCACCGCCAACGCGCCGACTACCTCCACACGCTCGACGCCAACCTCGCCGTCCTCATCCCCGCAAGATACTCCGTCCGTCGCCATGAGGATGCCAGTCGCAGCCCGCAGCCCGCCAGCGCCCACTGACCGTGCGCCACCGCCGCCGTACTCCCTCTTCGACCCTGTGCGCCAACAGCAGCCACAACAGCAGCACTCGTACCTCCAATGGGGTCCGCCTCCGGCGTATGCACCGCCGCAACTGCCCGTCTCGACAGCTAGCCAGGCTCCTGAATCCAAGCAGGAGATGAAGCAGCAACAGCAACCGCAGCAGCAATGCCCGCTTGGCACGCTGCTGGTCGATCTCTACACGACCGAGTACCACTCTGGCTTGTCAGGCGGCAACCTGCCACGTTGCTCGTCGTCGTGCCGCTCGGCATCGCGCTCGGCGTCGGCGTCGTTCTCGTCCTCCTCGTCCTTGTACTCGTCGGATGCTTCAGCCGGGCAGTTGCTACCAGGCGGTCCGGTGCCGCTGTCGCGCCTGAGCATCTACGACCCGGCGTTCTTTATGCCACCAGCCATGCGGCAGTGAGAGCCACTGCTTGAGTGTACATAACTCTTCTATGCCAGCAATTCCTATCTATCTGTCTATCTATCCGCTCTTGTGCGATCAATGAAAGAAAGTAATAAGCTAAATGAATAACATGAGGTCTTACAAAAACAAGCGAGAGAGAGAGAGAGAGAACGACAACAACAACAACAACGGTGTCTCGAGACTGATACAAACGCCTATTAGTTCTGCCACTGATTGTTGTAGAACGAGTTGGAGAACCAGAAGCGGCACTTTGAGTTCTTCCAGTTGGCGACCACACCAGGCGACGAGAGTGTCGAGTTGTACACAAAGAACTGTCCACCGCCAGGCTTGCGGAATGGTGCCCACGGCAGCGTGCCGTTGGTGGCAAACTCTTGCAACTGCGACAGGAGCACCTTGCCCCACGCCACGTCGTTGGCACCCAGGCCCGTGACGGAATTCATCATTGTGACGACGTCGAACGTGTGGTAAGCATATCGAGGGCAATCTGTCACCGATCAAAGCGCCAGAGAGAGAGAGAGAGAGAGAAGGGAGAGTCAATAGACCATTCTCGCCATCACACGAATGTCGTCGAGGAGGCCAAGAACGTACAATCCGAACACTCGGGAGTCTGTCGGAATTGCGTATTGATGCTCGAGTACACGGTTTGAGTGTAGAACTCGTTGCGCGAGAGCTCGACCGACAGCTGAATCATGCCGCACGCCGCTCCGACATCGGCCACGATAGCGTCGTAGCACTGTTGTGCCGAGTAAAAGTGCGACAGCGGGTATTGCGCCAACACGTCCTGCACGACCTTGTTGCCGTACGGCGAGAAACGCTCGCGCACATACGTATTCCACTCCTCGGCATTGTAGTTGACCACCACGTGTGTCGGTGCAAGGTCGGGCTCGTCGTGCATGACACTGAGCCACAGCGGCACGTCCATGATGGTGTTGCTCGAAAAGGCCTTGGCGATAGGAAGCGGCAACACGATGCCATCAATCGTCGGCAATGGAACGATGGCATGATTCGGAGATGGTAGATCAAAGAGCCAATCTGACGCCACACACACGAGTGAGTGAGAGAACACGCGAGAGAGAGTTATGTTGCATACTTGGGTTCCAGATGTATGTGCTGGTGGCATTGACGACTTCGGTCGAGTTGAGCGAGTAAAGACAGTCGTGCAACTGTAAACCTTGCAACGAAGCACATCGCGTGTTCATTACAAAGTTCTTGTAATGATTCGCCTCCGTGTTGGAGAGTGACGATGCAATCAATGGGCTTCCTGACCTGTATGCAGAGGATTGAGTATGTGAGGGACGGAGATACAGTGAGCGAGCGCGAGATGGGACGTACATGGACCACGCTCGATGGAAGAGACCTTTGGAGAGCGGCGAGGTCATGAGAGCGAGAATCGAGGTGCCGCCAGATGACTGGCCGTACACGGTCACGCGCGATGGATCGCCTCCGAACAGCTTGATGTTGCTCTGCACCCACTGGAGCGCCAGCAGCTGATCGAGGAAGCCATAGTTGCCTGATACACCGCGAGGATCGGCTTCGCTCAAAGCCGCCAACGCGAGGAAGCCGACTGAGATGTTTCTGACGAGTGAGAGTCAGCCGAGGGCGGGGCGCGCGAGGACGAACGTACACGCATTCAAGCGATAGTTGATCGAGATGCTCACCATGCCGGCCTCGCTCGCCATTCGGAATGGAAGGTAAGACGGATCGCCTCCCGAACCACTGAGGAGGCTGCCGCCGTGAATGTAAAACACCACTGGCAAGTTGGCGCTCGCATTCAATGTCGGGGTCCAAATATTCAGATACTGCACGGAACCACGTATTGATTAGATAATGATAGATCATGCACGATAGATCGCGATAGATAGATAGATCACGATAGATCACGATAGATAGATAGATCACGATAGATCACGATAGATAGATAGATAGATAGATAGATAGATAGATAGATAGATAGATAGATAGATAGATAGATAGATAGATAGATAGATCACGATAGATAGATAGATAGATCACGATAGATCACGATAGATAGATAGATCACGATAGATCACGATAGATCACGATAGATCACGATAGATCACGATAGATCACAATAGATCACAATAGATCACGATAGATCACGATAGATCACGATAGATCACGATAGATAGATAGATAGATAGATAGATAGATAGATCGATAGATAGATAGATAGATAGATAGATCGATAGATAGATAGATAGATAGATAGATAGATAGATAGATAGATAGATAGATAGATAGATAGATAGATAGATAGATAGATAGATAGATAGATAGAT